>Ga0335073_10012764_pt1 | contig 11789 bp, 10 predicted proteins | sample Lox_Sample_22_FD_207093 | JGI IMG/M metagenome (GOLD analysis project Ga0335073, IMG submission 207093) | Soil microbial communities from Loxahatchee National Wildlife Refuge, Florida, United States - Lox_Sample_2.2 | ecosystem: Environmental > Terrestrial > Soil > Wetlands | place: USA... | reverse complement strand
GAAGGCTACTCTAGTAACTTTAAGAATACAGGCGCCCACGGTCTTTGAAACTAGCCGTTGTCGTCACCAGCATCGACTGGATGAGAATCATGATTAAGCTTCCGGAGTTTCATAGAAATGGGATCAAGAGGGCTGTATCCCAAAATGTCCGGACTTCCTTGAACTGTAAACCTTCAAAAGCTTCCTCCGACTTAGCCTTCGCAATAACCCAAGACGAATGCACCGGCACGCAAACATCGGGTTCCTCACTCTTATTCCCTCGCATCCATACATTCCTGACTCCCCTCGCCTCAATCCGTACATCGCCACTTCCATCCTCAGGATCAATCTCATACAGGTGATGCATATCAGTTCGCATCTTCTCGAACGGTGCAAACACAACTTGAACCCATGTCCAGCACACGGCACCACCGATGTATACGGCGTTGTTCTGATTGTAGATTACGACTTTGGGATGGAAGTATCTTTGTGAAGTGCTTGAGAAGTCTTTGCGGTCCATTCGCTCGCTGTAATCATTGATGAAGCGTTGGACAGCAGTTTGAGGACCATGTGTAAGCCAGTATTCAAGAGATGGTATTTCGGAAACGATACGCGGCATTTTGCCGTAACTAAGGGTGTCAGAACGTTGGATGTTAATATGGTCTTTCGATCTTGAACTAAGTATTTGCACAACTCGATGGTCTGTTTCAGGAAGCTGTGTTGACGAATTTATAGACGTCTGGACTAAGAATTGACAGCTTCGAAGGCTAAATGTTCAGGTTATGAACGGAGAACTATATGGTGAGATTGCATATATGAGAAGAGAAGGACGTCTGAAATTTGGAAATCGACGATCACGTACATTTCTAAATACTGTTCCTACGACTTTTACGGCATTGAGTCGATCTAATCGCCGAATCTGGATCTTTCAATCGCAAAATAGTATCAAAGCGAATATTTTTGCGAATTTTCCTCTGCATAGAACGCTTCAAGTCAATATATCTAACACAGATCGTACAAAGCGGCCGAATCAGCATATATTACGGTATGTGGCACCTTACGTGTTGGGAAAGCCATGCAGCGTCCACCTGCGTGGATCGAACGATGCACAGTCAATACAGAATCCTCTCTTAACTCCCTACTACCTCTGTAGCCAGCGGACGTGTTGGTAATCGATCCACAACATTTGATTCAACCCGAGGCTTCACTTATATCGGTTCATTTCAGACCGACAAAGGCTTCTTACGATGCTATACCAGGGTGTCAGGGCATTATACCACGTCAGAGGTCTAGAGTAACTCACGCGACCAAAGACATCTTTCAACGCCCAAAGAGAAAATGGTCTTTCTGCACCTTCGAGTTGGGAATCCCAGTCACATCGAAATCCCCTAGACAATGTCAAAGTCGCACGTCCCATTTAATAAAGATGCCCTACCACGGCATCGCCCGAAAATTCACATGATGCCCAACGGTGTGAACTTCCGGTAGGAGCCCAATCCCCTGCTGCTTCCTTCGATAAAGGTTATTGAGGTTATTTAAAACGCGAGAGCCAAAGTAGAACCACCTAGCATTGAGTGTGCTCTCGTAGTACTGTTAGCACTGTGAGAATGACAAAACCTCTCGCGCTACGAAGGATCAGTCATGAGAATTGAATTGATGAACGACGATGGCTGCCCAATTGGTCGTTGAGGCAGCTCAGCCCCAATCTCGTCGTCTTCTTCGGGAACACCGCCCCTAGCGCCCTAGCCAGACCAAACTTCGAGTTTATGACTCCACGTCGAGTGCTATTTATTTTAACATTAGCCATGTATCTTTTCAGCTATGAAATAGTTTGGGAGGTCGACCTGCGTGACTCGAGGTGATTGGAGAACCTCCCTGATAACTGCCAACCCCTCTCCGCTTAACATATTCTACGCTTTTCAATCAAAAGACTTTCAATCCCTTAGATCCATCGATCAAATCTCTAACTGTTTTTAAAATCGACTGCAGAGAGTATTCCCTATCTGCACTGGTGTGAGCAAGCCAACTTCACCTACTCTACGAGAGACTGAACACATCACACTGGAGCGTTATGGAAGATAGCATCAGCGAGAGCAACGACAGTTTCGTAACCGCCATGGAGACTATTGACGAAGGAATCATCCCATCCGCCGCTGTGCTCACTCACAAGTTCGCCGACCCGCCATCCAAGCTAGGAATCCTCCCACGGCTTCCCGTCGAGCTGCGCCGCGCAATTTACGAGCTAGCCTTCGGCAACATCCACTGGGTGCGGTGCGAGCGGCCCCAGTCCTTCTACGAACACTGGGCCCAGCTGCCGGGCATCTGGCACCGCGAGCCGTCGCGGTTCGGCTTCGGCCCGCGCGTCAGCCACGGCTTCGACGCCGACGTCGAGCGTACTATCCACCCGTACTGGCCGCACATGGGAGGCTTGTCCCGGCGCACTATCAGTGTGCGGATCGACGCGTATCGTTGGACGGCCACTCACGATCCGTTGATGCTGTGCCATGGCGATGTTACCTCCATCGAGATTACGGTCGTTCCGCCGCGGTTGGAGGATCCAGCGCAGTTGATGTGGATTAGGCGCAATGCTCTGGAGTTCATGAGGCATTGGAATGCGTCGAGAGTTGTGGTCAAAGAGTGGACGATAACGTTTTTGGATGACGGACAGGAGCCAATTTGGATACTCAAGAACGCTACTTGGTTTGGATTCAAAAAGCAATTTACGTACAGGTTTGATAAGCTTTCGTCGAGTGTCGGGAAGGTTCTAGAGGTGCTTCATCCCGAAAAGGAGATGCATGGGACGAACAAAATCGTCGAAGTGCCGAAATACTGCCAACTTGATTGGGTCACTGTGGAAGGCATCTCACTATTTATTAAGAAGAACGTTGCTTATCCTAAGTGGAGTCTTAGTTACGCATACAGCGAGAGGCTGTTCGAAATCGAAGCGTGCGGCGATCCTGGGCCAACAGGCAAGGTGCTACGGAAGGATCGTCTCGAGCACATTAGAGTCTACGAGGAGCGTGCTTCTGACCTGGAATTTGAATGGGAGCGCTGTGTATATGACCACTACAACTTCAAGGAGCTTCTACCGCTCATTCCGCCGCGTGGGGTCGAGTGGCCGCTCCGCCATGACATCCTTGATCTGGCTGGGTGGAGCAAAAGCAAGCTTATGAAGAGAGCAGTGGCGAACGTCTATAGTCGAAGAGCTTATATGGATGTTCCGGGTATAGTGCTGAGGTTGGAAAAGCCAACTGAGGAGAGAAGGATAGCTTGGCTAGCCTCGTTGAGGCTGCAACTGATGAAGGATATGAACCAGGAAGAACTGGAGGAAGTGAAGAAACAGTACGCGTGCGAAGCGGCGGAAGAAGAGCTGACATAAGATTTGATATCTAAGATAATATCATGACTGCCTTGTGCGATAATTGTTCATTCCAACAAGAATATTTCATGATACTCCGTTAACTACTCGTATCTTGATACAGTAATTTCAAGTTCCAACCAATGGTACTGGAGATGGGGTACTGGAGATGGATATCCAAGACGTATCCTTTCAGTTGCCCAAAGGTATTGAGATGCCCATCAAGATGCAGTGGGCTTGTTGCGTTTCAACCATAAGATAACACTTGCGAATACTTTAAGTCTTACGGCGTAAGGACAAGACCAGATCGGATGAAATCAGACATGTAATTTAGTGCACGTAGTTAGCTCAATTCTAAAGATGAAAATGGAATTTAGATCGTTGAAATTAAGAATAAATAATCGTTATCTATATTGGACAGCCGGCAGTTCCGATCGTAAGTCGGTTACTGGAACTTCCACTCCACGATCGCCTGCAAGCTCTTGCGGCCCATAACGACCGGTAGTCATTACATTGTGTACTGATGGCTGAATTTGCACCGGCTTCTCGGCGTTATTGTCGGCGGCTTTTACGTCTTGCTTCTGTTTAGCGAGACGACGATACAATGACCAGATCCAGAATGCCAATCCGAGAAGAATGATGCAACCGACGAAGGCCCCTATGACGGGTCCTGCAATCCAGGCGTGATTGCTCTTTGTTGGTGATACATTAGATGACTGGGATACGGTTGTAGTCGAGAAAGAAGTGAAAGAATACTGTGAAAAGCCATTCACTGTAGTCGTAGAAGCCGTACTGGTATGGCTAACCGAAAAGCTATTTGTTGCAGTGGTATCAGTCGTAGTGGCAGCAATTACAGATGTAACTTTATAAATCATCAACGTTGTAGCTTCAATGTAGCATCCATACCCTAGTAAGGGTGCCGTATCACTCGGATTTTGGAAATACTCCATGGTGTAGCAGACTGGTTCCTCCGAAGGGCTGTCGAGCGCGTCATTTAGTCACATGAAGTGCTAATACGCTCTAAAGGTATATTCAAGACGTACCATGTATATTTGCCTGGATTCTCAAGAACTGAGCCGGCCGAGCAGGACGTTGCGATGATCCATCCAACAGATGTGGTAGGCATACAGCCGCAATAACTGGACGATGTGCTCCACACTGACCCAGTGTAGCACCATGTTGGAGTGTCTACACTGTTAATTCAACTGTCTTGTAGCCACGGCATCACTCGGAAGTAACTTACACTCCCCATCATTGAGTAGGAAGCCCGCAAAACCGCCGACGTCTTGGCGCACCTGGATTTCTTGCAGTGGACGTGCATCATCCATGATTGTCATATACATTTTGTGTCAGGATGATTTCGGTAACAACTGAACAATACGGAAGATGGTCAGAACCCACTATGGAGTCATAATTGTTGCATGTTTGGGGTAGACTTAGGTGAGGGATAGGAGATAAACGGCGGGTTCATTAGCTATACGAGGCGGCATGCCGCTGGTTGCATACGATAAACGCCGAAGTTTAATTTATTTAGTGGCTTATTTCTCGCAAGGCTGAGATGATTCCCACTTAGTGTGTTATTATTTGCTCTTCCGTTAACAAGTCAACAGCGAAAGGGATAACTATAATCAATCCTAATCTGAAGAAAGTCAGGGCGTGGAGATACTGCGATATTCTAAACTCCGAAGCGTTTCGTCGACGGATTTAGGGATCATATTTTGTCGATCTTCGCATTTCCCTCCGTTTAAGTACTGTACTCTGTCTGCTGATTCGATTTATTCTACCGGACGAAGCCCGACACATAATCTACAGTCACAAATGTTTCTCATCATCATCGCGGTGGATCAAAATTCAGAAACGTCAGCAGCATGGCAACCACCCTTCTCGAAACGGCGAAAAAGTACATTGAACACTTTGCAGCGCTAGATACTCAACTTCTCGAATCGGTACTGGCGGAAAATCACACCCATCAGTTCGCACCAGCTTCTCTGAATCTTTACGGGCCATTCGACAAGCAAGGAATGCTTGAACATAATGAAGACTTGCGATCGATTTTGACTGGATTTCCTGTAACGGCAAAGGAATATATTGTGAGCGAAGGTAGCAATCAAGTTACAGTGTGGGCGACGAGTCAAACACATTTTCGCAATGATGTAAAGGATGAAGGTATTGCTACTGATGAGTGGGTTTACGAAGGGGAATACATCTTCCTGTTCAGTATGGATAAGACTGGAGAGAAGATAACTCGAACGATTGAATTCTTAGACAGTAAGAAAACAGTGGAGCAGCTCCTGGGATTGATGAATAGAGCGAAGAAGAATCGGGAAAAGCGACTCGCATCGAAAGTGACGTAGATCTTAGTCCACGAAGTCCCAATTGGGTCCTAATCATGACAAGACCGAAACGATATGCCAGAATTGAAAACGTACATTTGCCGCTGGTCTTTGTTTGTATCGGATTGCGTAAATATGGTGTGTTGAAGCGTTCTCTTTGCGTGGCAATCGCTGTTGTTGATCTTGAGATTTATCGTATGAATGGCCGGGTGTAAGCAAGGCTAAGGCCGCAAGGCATGAACATAACTCCGACTACAAATTTCTCTGCGGTCTCCGTCCGACATCCGCGTTCCAGAGAGGCACGCAGCTCTCCATTAGCCATTGGCGTCCTCTGTACCTCTTCTTCCAAATGTACGACACGATATGTACACTTCCTCTGACCGCCGACCTCTTCGCTCAAGCCATCTCCCCGACCGAACCTCTTCTCGCCATCGGCCTCTCCACCGGCCATGTCCAAGCCTTCAAGCTCCCTCCAGACCCCAGCACGCCCAACTCCGCATCTCCAGGTGAAGACGACGACGAAAGCACCCTCCAAGAAATAGCGCGGCAAGTGTCGGCGGCCGAGAGCGGCCGCGGCCTCGTCGCCACGGCCTGGCGCACGCGCCGCCACAAAGGGTCGTGCCGCACGGTGGGCTTTGGCAGCGACGGCAGCGCGCTGTACAGCGCGGGCAGCGACGGCATCGTGAAGGCGGCGGAGGCGGAGACGGGCCGCGTCACGAGCAAGATTGGGGTGCCGCGCGGCGCGGCCGCCGCCGATGTCGACGCGCCGTGCTTGCTGCGCGCCCTCACCCCGTCCACCTTCTTCCTTGCTGTTGATTCCGGCGCGCTGTATCTCTACGATGTCCGCGCTAATGGCGCGTTGGATGCGCGCCCGGCGCTGACCATGCATCCGCATGACGACTATGTGTCGAGTATCGCGCCTCTGCCGCCCACCGCGGCCAGTACGAGTGGACTGCCGAAGCAGATTGTGACTACGGGTGGGACAACTCTGGCGGTGGTGGATATCAGGAGAGGAGTGCTTGCGAAGAGCGAAGATCAGGAGGAGGAGCTGTTGAGCAGTTGTGTAGTGCAGGGTCTGAGTAAAAGAGGAACCAATGTCGGTAGTAAGGTCGTCATTGGTGGAGCAAGTGGAGTGCTTAGTCTCTGGGAAAGAGGAGTATGGGACGATCTTGATGAAAGAATCGTCTTGGACAAAGGTCCGCAAGGAGGAGAGAGCGTTGATGTACTCGCAGCAATTCCAGATGAACGCGATATTGTCATGCCAGGAGGAGGAAAAGGCATCATTGCTGGAATGGGCAATGGAATGATCGTCCTCACTGAGATTGGTGGCCAGAACGGAATAGTTGATGTTTTCAGGCACGACGAAGCAGAAGGAGTAGTTGGATTAGGATTTGATGTTGCGGGTAGAATGATCACCGGAGGAGGTAGCATAGTCAAAGTATGGCGGGAGAAAGATGAAGAAGATGAAGACGAGGAGGACGAAGAAGAAGAAGAAGAGAAGCAGGTGAATGGTCTGAATGGTACCAAGAGAACGATGGATAGTGATAGTGATGAGGATGGAAATAGTAATGACGAAGAGAGTGGGAGAAGGAGGAAGAAGAAGAAAAAGAAAGGCCAAGGTTTTGTCGGTGCAAATGGTACAAGCTTTTCATTCAAGGGACTGGATTGAAGAACTGGCGTTTCGGTGAATCTGCTCTCGAGATACCCCGGCAGTTGTATTCTGCAAGTCCAGATACATTTATTTGAAAATTCCGCGATGATTCGTGCTGAGATTGTTACCGCGGCACTAAAGCATTGGTATGGATTCATGGATGAAAGAGACCATTGGTTCAAGACACTGAAGACTTGACGTGGTTGACAATAGATTGATTGGATTATTCTATTCATTGCAAAGCGATTCTTTTTCAAGCATTGCTGATATTTAAAGTCTCGCAGTTGGGGATATCAATGCACTTGACTTCCTCAGAACATCTTCCGCATCTTTCTCGATCGTCTTAGCAAGCTGTTCGCAAGTGGGAATGTCATGAATCAAGCCAGCCACAAGTCCCAGACTCCATACTCCAGCATCGACATCACCAGTCTCATATACTCCTTTTCCACGTTGTCCTGACATAAGATGGGCGACGTCTGAAAACGAAATATCCTTCTTGGTGTTTTCAATCTCCCACACCTCTGTGCTGACTTTGTTCTTGTGCAGGCGAGTCGTATTTCTAAATTTCCGCAACACCAAAATCGTTTCATTCTCATCGGCCTTCACAATCGCCTCTTTGACATTCTGGTGAATGGGCGCCTCGACCGTCGCCATCCATCGTGTGCCCATATTCATGCCTGAAGCACCCAGCGCCAGCGCGGCAGCAAGCTGTCTGCCGTTGCCGAAACCACCCGACGCCAGGAACGGGATCTTGAGCTCTTCGGCGCACTTGGACAGCAGGATCAGCGACGTGGTGTCGTACTCGCCGCCGTGACCAGCGCACTCAATGCCGTCGATGGAGATGCAGCTGACGCCGAGCTTCTCGGCGCGCAGCGCGTGCTTCAGCGTCACACACTTGTGGATGATGGTGACGCCGTTCTGCTTGAGGTAGGCCAGGATGGGACTTGGATCGCCCGCCGTCTCGATGACCTTGATGCCGGACTCCACGGCCGCCTTCGCGTATCCGAGGTAGTCTGGCTTGCTCATCATCGGTAGCATGGTGATGTTGACGCCAAATTGTACTGCATCGGGCTTGAGCATCTTCTTGCACCGTGCGATTTCTGCACGCAGCGCCTCTGGCGACGGCTGTGTAAGGGCGGTTAGGAATCCTAATGCTCCGGCGTTGGCCACGGCGCTGATGAGTTCTGCTCTTCCGACCCACATCATTCCACCTTGTACGATGGGAATTCGTATGCCCAGTTGCTCCGTAAGCCAAGTTTTGATAGGCATGGTTGTGAAATAGCTGAAGTTGTGATGCTGATAGCGAGTATCACTTCGCAACAAAGAATGGCAAAACTAGTCTTAGAGACGGAAATGGACTGAGATGAAAAGATTGGAAGTTGTTCTACCGTCTACCTGTTTATCTGTGAGAATAGAGTCTTACGTTAATGTATTGAAAGCATAACGTTGTAAGGTTCTTTGATTCGAAATACACGCAGCTATTCAACCGAGGTTAGTAGGTGGAGAGAGGACAGAGCGTCCGAGATTTTGTGGCACGATCCGAGCTAGTAGTTGGAAGTGCGAAGGCAATTTACAGACTAACTGCTAATAAAAGTGCTAGAACGCCTTTGAATTCCGTTGTTTGAGGTTCAGAAAGCGAATTGGAACGGTGCTGTGCGTTACGTGACAAATTGTACATTAATCGATTCGTATTTACGTTAGCTGCTGCGACTGTTCCGCGCAGGAAAGTGGTATCTTCGTCAAGAACATCTGTACTAGTATGTACCAAACAATAGATATCTAAACCAGTAATACCGCCCAAGTATTTGATTGATCCGGGTCGTGAGCAACCAAATTCGTACAATCCCACTTCTGGAAGAAGTGCCAACCACCAACACGTCTATGCGCTCTCATCCATGGCGTCTTTGCCTTTCCCTAGAGGTTTACGACCCCAAACTGAAACAACATCGTTATAGGGTCTGTAGGAGCAACCGGGCGTAATGGCGTTAAGCTCTTCCCTGACCTGCGCAATCAAGACCTTGGACTCCTCAGGTTCCCAGCCAATGCGCGCTAGATTCTTGACTGTCATGCCCTCCAATCCCTCCAACAAGTTTTCTCTCTGCCAGATGCCGACCATACGTTGGACCTTTGCTTCGTCCGTCTCTCCCTCCGGCCATGGCCCGTTGGCAAGGAAAAACGTTTCTTCGTGCACGTCTTCGAAGCCGACCTCGCGGAACCACCGACCGTAGTGCTGCACGTTATTCCATGCGCGTCCGCCGGCATTGCTCGCTTCGAGGGATAGCTGGTTCCACTTCACGAATGCGCAGTCGGGTGGTGGTGGTGTCACCCACTTCATAGGTATAACCGGATCCTGAAATTCGAGGTAACCGCCTGGCGCAAGCGCATCGTAGGCCGATTGGATGACATCTTTGGGTGCAGAGAAACAGGAGAGGATGGCGCGCGCATGGATGTACTGGAAGGGCATCTTATATAACCATTCATCTTCGGCATCGTCGACTTCGAATGTGCAGTTTGGCGGAACACTGCGTATTGTGGTTAGCCAGAAACATGAGTGTAACCGAGGGCAGAGAATTGAGCGCACTAGGTAGGTTGGATTGGAGAAAGGTCTGTGCCGATGACGTGTGCTTCGGGATGGTCGTCGGCTACATTTGTGGTGGTTAGTCACTTTCAAGTTGAAAATACAAGATATTGCCTACCAAACTCTATTGCCCACACACCAGTGCCTAAGGTAATTGGTCGGTTAAGTCTTGCTCAATGTAAAGTTGTAGAAATTTTACCTGTTGCAATGTCGAGAACATTGTGTAACGGAATATCATGTATGGGTGCGCGAGCCAATCCACCGAAGACTTGTTTGAACATAGCATGCTGAAGATCTTTTGCGGAGTAAGTAATCATGCGGCGGCAAGATGTATGTCAGAATTTACCAAGACGATCTTGTTCTTTCTGTCGCAAGAGATAAACGTCAATTGGAAGGTTCAATTCGTAGATAGCATTGCGCGACATACCTCGTCATTCGGTAATAGATATTCTGATAGGTTTACAGTCAGCAAGCGGCTTTCCAAGGTGCAACAACCACGTACTTCCACTCTTGTAGGCGTGATATGTCCTTCCATGTTCTTCCACATGCTCGTAGATGCTGGGTCGAAGGCTGGTCAAGGAAGATCTTTTAGGAATGTCAGAACTTTCCATTTGGGCGTCCATGGCTGGTCATGAACAATGAAGAAGGGCGAAGGTGATCGTACGCGTAGCTGCGAACCCCACCAAGAGCGGAATCGGTGTCCCAAGTATCCTGATCTTCATCGAGGAAGGGTGGATCATGGTCGGCGAATGGAGGGTCGGCGTGGTGTGCGCCATTGTCGGCGCCTTTTCCAGCGGGCTGCATCGGTTCTCGGCTACCGAAGCGACGCGGAGAAGTAGAGGCCAAGGAGCAGTTGCAGCGGCAGCATAGGAAAAGACTTCGCTTTGGCCGAGCACATGGCCTAGGTAAGAGGCAGGAGGAGGATGACGCGATGGGGTAGCTGGCTTGTCCCGACTATTTCAATGGCCTAAGGTGGGTTCCAGGTTGCGTTGCGACAGACATTCGATTGCCTCCGCCGGACCACTCGCCTGGGAGACGGGAGACGGGAACGGCCTTTGGACGAGTCGGACACTTCCGGCACCCTACAGAGCGGTAGACATGGGTCACCGAGGGCTCGGATTGCATGCATATCGTATGGCATCTTCAGATGCTGTGTCGCTGATCCAAAGAACTCATCGTAGAGCGCCGACCGCCGCGCACGCTACCCAGCCCTGGCCCTCAAATCCCTTCCAACAAGCCGCACTTAATCTGCATGCTATCGTAAAACCTCCCCACTTGGTTATACGGGGAATATCTTTCACATCCGGCGAGTGTTTAGCCGACTTTGTTGGTCATGACGCGAGAAAGGCTGTCGCTTATTTGACCCATCACCGGCGAAAAGCCATCAATGAGGAATATTTGGCCAATTGCGATGTGCTGGAATGTCAGCCTTGCCTACTGCTCATTGCAGCGTGATGGTGATTTATTTCTGCCGTGCTTCCAGCAATTCAGTTTGGCATTGCAGCAGTCTCTGCTGATCCAGCCCTTTCCACCGTACGATACGATACAATCCGACCATCAACGCCTTCGACCACATCATAATTTTTTATCATGGCTCTCGCATGCACCGGTGAGAATTGATCAACTAAAGCTACGCAGAACCGAGCATCCTTTATTCTTAATCGGTTTCAAAGTTTCCATTTCTATGTCGTGAACCATGTCGAAGCGAAACTGTTTAATTTACCAGGTCAGACGAAAGAGTTCGGAATGGACAACGGTGATCGACGTGAGGGTCTGAATGTTCAAAATGGCTGCGCGACATGAGCGGGAACGATGAAAGATCAGTACATAAAAGAAAATAAAGCGGAAGGATTGATCCAACAGCTTGAAGATTCTGGGCACCAATCCAAA
>Ga0335073_10012763_pt1 | contig 11790 bp, 7 predicted proteins | sample Lox_Sample_22_FD_207093 | JGI IMG/M metagenome (GOLD analysis project Ga0335073, IMG submission 207093) | Soil microbial communities from Loxahatchee National Wildlife Refuge, Florida, United States - Lox_Sample_2.2 | ecosystem: Environmental > Terrestrial > Soil > Wetlands | place: USA: Florida... | reverse complement strand
TCGCCTCTGACGGGTCTGTGTTCTACGCCTCCAACGCGGGCAGCGGCACGCTGTCGGGCTATGGGGACGACGGCAGCGGCACGCTGCAGTCGCTGGGCACGACCGCCACAGACGCCGGGACCGTGGACGCGACCTCTTCTTCGGACGGCCGGTACCTGTACGCCGAGACCGGCGCGAACGGCATCGTCGATGAGTTCCGCGTCGGCTCCGGCGGGTCACTCACCGAGATCGGCTCGGTCACGGTTCCTGGCGCCGTCGGCGCCGAGGGCATCGCCGCGTCCTGATTCCTGCCGGTCGGGGGCAGTCAGCCGCGCCCGTTCGGGATGATGTTCCGATTTTTCCCGAACGGATGCGGCCGACTCTCCGCGCGCCGCCGCTTCCCCGAAGGGGACCACGCCATGAGCGAGTCCGTGAACGAATGCCTGAAAGACAAGACCGTACTGGTGATCGGACGGGGGAGCGGTCTCGCGCGTGCCGTCACCCTCGCCGCCAGGGACGCCGGAGCGCTGGTCATCGCGGCCGGCCGCGACCAGGAAGCACTGTCCACCGCCTACGCGGGGGAGCCGCGCGTGAGCACGGAGACCGTCGACCTTACCGACGAAGCCTCCATCGCCGCCCTTGGCGAACGGCTCGGCACCGTGGACCATGTGGTGTCCACCGCGTCGGCGCGCGCCCGGGGCCGCCTCGGCGACCTGGACAGGGATGCCGTCCGGTTGTCGTTTGACACCAAGGTGATCGGCCCGCTCATGCTGGCCAAGCACCTGGCACCGCGCATGCGCGCGGATGGCTCGTTCGTCCTCTTCTCCGGCGTCGCGGCGGCCAAGATCGCGGTCGGCACCATGGCCGTGGCGATCACCAATGCCGCCGCCGACACCCTTGCCCGCTCGCTCGCCCTCGAGGTGTCCCCGATCCGGGTCAACGCCATCTCTCCGGGCGTCATCGACACCGGGGCGTGGGATGCGCTAGGCGAGCAGGGCAAGGCCGACTATTTCGCCGACATCAGCGCCCGCAACCCGGCTCGGCGGATCGGTACGCCAGACGACATCGCGCACGCCGTCATGTTCGCCCTGACCAGCACGTTCCTGACCGGCCAGACGCTGCACATCGACGGCGGCGAGCCGCTCACGTGACAGTCGCCCATGTGCCGGGCCCCGGCGGTGGCACGGCACGGCTGTCAGCCTTGACGATGTGGCCCCCGGGAAGCGAGGCCACAGTGGGCCCTATGTCTAGTCCTGTATCTCGCGGCTTCCGCCACCTGCACCCCGCCTCCGAAGAAGAAGCGGGACGAGTCCCGCCGGGTCAGCACGTGACACAAGGGTTCCCGGTGCTGGCGTACGGTCCCACGCCGCACACCCCGCTGGAGAGCTGGACGTTTTCGATCACCCAGGGCGGAACGGCGAAGAAGTCCTGGACCTGGGCGGAATTCCAGGCCCTCCCAGCCGAGGCCATTACCGTCGACATCCACTGCGTGACCCGCTGGACCAAGCTCGGCACGCGGTGGCGCGGGGTATCGGTCGACACCCTGCTGAGCCAGGCGGGCTGCGACGCGCCGTACGTGATGGCATTCAGCGACGGCGGTTACACCACGAACTTGCCGATCGCCGACGTAACCGGCGGCCGGGCCTGGGTGGCCTTCGGCTACGACGGCCAGCCGCTTGAGCCCGAGCACGGCGGCCCGGCCCGGCTGCTCGTCCCGCACCTCTACTTCTGGAAGAGCGCCAAGTGGGTGCGCGGCCTGGACCTGCGCGAGACCGAGGAACCAGGTTTCTGGGAGCGCTACGGCTACCACCTGTACGGAGACCCATGGAAAGAACAGCGATACACGGGCGATTGACCTGGCAGGTCGCCAAGGTCGTCTCGGTCGACTGGGAGACCGCCTCGGTAGCCACGATCGAGCTCGACCCGCCGAGCTGGACCGGGCATCAAGCCGGGCAGCACCTAGACGTCCGGCTCACCGCGGAGGACGGCTACAGCGCGGAGCGGTCGTACTCGATCGCCTCGGCGCCGGGCGAGCCGCTCGCGATCACGGTGGAGCGGCTCGAGGACGGCGAGGTCTCGCCGTATCTCGCCGGCGAACTTCGCCCCGGCGACGAGCTGGAACTTCGCGGCCCGATCGGCGGCTACTTCGTGTGGGGACCCGACGACGGTGGCCCGCTGATGCTGCTAGCCGGCGGGTCGGGGGTCGTTCCGCTGCGGTCCATGCTGCGGCACCGCCTCTCGACCGGTAGCGACGCTCAAGCGCGCCTGCTGTACTCCTCCCGCGGCTGGGAGGACGTGATCTACCGCGACGAACTCGGCCAGTACCGCGACGGGGCGCGGGTCTGTTACACGCTGACCCGCAGCCAGCCGACGGGATGGACCGGTCACACCGGCCGGATCGACTCGGCCCTGCTCGCCGAGGTCGCCTGGCCGGCCGCGGCCAACCCGCTGGCCTACATCTGCGGGCCCACCAGCTTCGTCGAGACCGCCGCGGCCGGGCTGGTCGAGCTCGGCTATCCGCCGCAGCGAGTGAAGACCGAGCGATTCGGTGCAACGGGAGGACGCTGATGGACGCGCTCGACGGCAACGCGATCGGCGGCCTGCTGATCGACGCATTCGGCACTGAGATGACCGCGGCAGCCACCACCTGCGCGACCTGCGATGCCAGCCGGCCGGTAGCCGAGCTGGTCGTGTACCGGCGAGCCCCGGGCGCCGTCGTCCGCTGCCGGACCTGCGGCGCCGTGCTCATGGTGCTGGTCACGCGCGACGGCACAACCAGCGTCGACCTCTCCGGACTAGCCCGTATTGACCGGTAGCCCAGCCGATCAAGCGCTACCCCGCGGCTGGACGTCGAATCCCAGGTTCCCGAGCACCTTGACGGCGCCGCTCTTCCCGCCCTCGAAATCGCCGGAGGCGAGGCGCTGGCCCGTGGCGAACTCATAGGCCGTGCCAAGGACCGCCTTCGGCGGGTACCGGCGATCCTCCCACACCAGGTCGTAGGTCGTCGTCGGCGCAAAGCCGTGCGCGGCGAAGAACGCCTCCGGCCCCAGCCGGTCGTACTCCGCTATCGCGCGCACCACATGAGCGTGCGTCACGTTGTCCCACATGACTGCCATCTGAATCCTCCTCGATCGCCCCGATGGGTGTGGCCCTGTGCGCCGGATGGCCGGGCCGGGATGTCACGCGACCATCGGGTAAGGCGTCGTCGGCCTGCTCGATGACAATGCGCGTGAGTTCGTAACGGGAGGCGATGCTCAGCTTCCGGAAGGCCTGGCGCAGATGATGCGCGACGGTGTGGGTGCTGATGTACATCCGGGCGGCGACCTGGCCGTTGGTCAGTCCTTCGGCGACGAGCCCGGCCACCGCCTGCTCGGTCTCGGTCAGGCTACGCCACCCGGTGACGGGCCTGGCGGCGGGCGTGGCCCAGTGCCGGCGGCGGACGCCGAGCTGGCGAAGCCGCCGCCGGGCACGAGCCTCGTCGCGGTGGGCGCCGACCTCGTGGTATTCGCCGAGCGCTTCCGTCAGGTAGCGGATCGCCTGACCCCTGTCGCCTTGCCAGCCGTGCAGGATGCCGAGGTCTTCGGCCGCCGATGCCCTGGCCCACGGATCGGGGTGCTGCCCCGCGGCCTCGGCGAGTAGGCCCGGGTCGCGGCGGGCGAGGCCGCGGCCGTGTGCCGCGGCCGCGGCCAGCGCCGGGAACTGCGGGTAAGCGTCGGCCAAGGCGCAGGCGGTGCGGGCGGCGCAGACGGCCAGTTCGCCGTGTCCCGCGGCCAGCGCGGTGCGAGCCAGCCAGGCCGCGAGCGCCGGGTCGCCGAGGAGCAGGCCTGGCCGGGCCCGAAGGTCAGCGCACAGCTGGCGCAGGTGCCCGAGGGCGGCGGCCGGCCCTTCACGCGCCTCGGTGACCTGCGCCTTGGCGGCGGTGGCTTCCGCCCGCGCGTAGATGTCAGCGAACTGCGCGCCGCGATCCTGGCGGGAGGTGATGTGCGCGGCCGCGGTCGTGATCTCGCCGCGGCGCAGTGCGATCACGCTAAGCACGCTATGCGCGGTCGCCGCGTACCCGTGCGCGCCGACGGCCTGGGCGATGGCCAGCGCCGACTCGCAGCTGGCGGCGGCGTCGGGCAGTCGGCCGACGGCCAGGTGGACACGGCCGCGCAGCAGGGAGAGCGCCGCGCCAGCCGGGGTGTCGCGCAGCGCGGGGTCCTGCGCTGCGCGCAGGATGCTCTCCGCCTCGCCTAGCTGGCGCAGGTCGACCAGGGCGGCGGCGAGCGCGAGGAGCGGCTGGGCGTGACGGGCGTCCGCGGCGATCCCGGTGCCGTGCCGCGCGGCGTCATGCAACAGCTCAAGTGCGTCGCCGATGTGGCCGGCGTCCCAGGTGAGGATCGCCCGCGTGACCTGAGCGGCTGTGCGGGCACCTACGCCGTGCTGGCCAGGGGCGGACGCGATGGTGTCGGCTAGCTGGCGGGCGACTGGCTCGCGTATCGCGGTCAGGGCGTGCAGGTGCGCGGTCAGCGCCCGGTCCCGCATGATGTCAGGCAGCTGCGGCCGCTCCAGCACCAGCTGAGCCTGGGCGGCGGCGTCCCGGGGTTGTCCGCTGGCGCACAGGACGGCTGACAGGGCGCACCGCAGCCGGTCCTCGACCGCCGGCGGCAGCGGCTTGGCCAGCAAGTCACTGGCGATCCTGGCCGCCTGATCCATTCGTCCGGCCGCGGCCAGCGCCTCGGCGGCGGCGACCGCGCGGGTTAGCGCGGCCGGATCGGCCGGGGCGGTCAGCTCCAGCGCGCGCAGCGCCAGGTCAGCGGCGGTGTGCGGTGCCGTCGGCAGCGTCCGCGCCGACGCTTTGTCCAGCCCGGCCACCGACATGGGGTCACCAGGATGCGAGCCCTTGAGCAGGTGACTGGCCGCCCGGGCCGTGCAGTCGCCCCAGGCGAGCAGCATCTCGCCGTACTGACGGTGCAGCGCCTGACGCGCCGGCGGGGGAGTCATCTCGCCCACGGCGCGGCGCACAAGCTGGTGGCGGAATGCGAACGCGTCTTCGGCCGCGGTCATGATGGCGGCGTCCATCGCTTCCTCGACCGCGGGCAGCAGCATGGCCGGAGTCTCGCCGAGCATCTGCGCCGCGTCTTCCAGACGGAACGCCGGGCCGAGCACCGCCGCCGTCACAAGCAACTGCCGGGCCCGCCCGCTCAACCCGTCCAGCCGCTGCCGCACGAGGTGCTGAACGCGCTGTGGAAGCCCCGCCGCCGTCAGCACAGCGTGTCCGCCGGTGATGCGCACCGCATGGTCATCCTGCAGCCCGGCGATCAGCTCGGTCACGAGCGACGGGTTCCCGGCGGCGCCGTCGGCCAAGTCCGCGAGGGCCTGGTCCGGCGGTGCGCCGAACGCGCCGCTGAGCATGGCCGTCACCGCGTCCTGATCCAGCGGCGCCAGCGTGACCCGGGCGGCGCCGTCCCTCTCGAGCTGGCCGAACAAGTAGTCCGCGGCGCGCTCGGGCGTGCGGGACTGGGCCAGGAGCCATGCGACCGGGTGCCGCTTCAGGTCCCGCGGCAGCGTCCGCAGCACGGCGAGCGTAGCCGGGCCGGCCCAGTGCAGGTCGTCCAGGCACACCAGGACTGGTGCCGCCGCGGCCCGCTTTTCAAGGTGTGCCCGCATCTGGGTGATCCACCACTGCGTCTCGTCGGGCCGGTCATGACCGGGATCAGCCGCGAACGGATCGCGCAGCGCCGCACGCAGCGCGAAGAACGGGATGGCCTTTCCCAGCTGGTCGGCAGCTCCCGCCGCCAGCGAAAAGCCCTGCTCCGCTGCCTCGTCCGTGCAGTGACGAAGAAGCAGCGACTTGCCGATGCCCGGCTCCCCGTCCACAAGCACCACGCCGCCAGCCCCCTGCTTGGCGCGCCGCAGCAGGTCCCGAACCACCCTGTGTTCCGCGTCGCGGCCGCGCGCGACCTGCCCGTCGGCAGCTCGTCGCCCAGGGTTCAGCGGCCCGCGAGCACGCGGTGCGGAGTCACTGATGATCGCGGTCATGTCACCCCTTTCGCCGGCGGCACGCGGCGGACTTCGAGGAGCTCGAGCCCGAGGGCTTCGATCTCGGTGAGCACGCCGTGCAGCGCGGCGTGGTCCGGCAGCGTTCCTGTCAGCACGGTGTCCTCGCCGCGCGTCTGCGCCCGGAGGGCGGGGAACGCGGAGCGCATCATCTCGCCCAGGTGGCCGCGCACCGAGATCTCGTACCGCTGCGGTTGCCGCGGGCAGCCCGCGCCGGTCACGTCGTCACTGGTCATGGCTACGAGCGTGGCGTCGGTAAGGATGAGCGGCCAACGTACGATTCGGACGATTCCCGGGGCAGTGGCGGCTGCTGCGGCCAGCTCTCTAGTGGGCGCGGCCGGAAGGCGCGAGCAGGCCCAGGGCGCGGGCCTGCGCTATGGCCTCGGCCCGGCGGTGCGCGCCGAGCTTGGCGTACAGGTTGCGCATGTGGGTCTTGACGGTGCTTGTCGAGACGGACAGCTCATGAGCGATCTCCGCCGCCGACAGATGGGTCGGCAGGTATCGCAGCACGCGGAGCTCGCTGTTGCTGACAGGCTCGAGCGGCGGCCGCGGTCCGGCGGGTGGCGCGGGCCCGTTCCTGGCCATCATGTCGAGGAGCCGGGCGATCAGGGCGGCGTGCGCGGTGGGCTGCCGGGCGTGGCGTTCAAGCAGGCCCTGCGCGGGATGCGTCAGGAACCACAGCACCGCGCTGTCGGGTTCGGCGATGCCGAGCGCTCGCTCGAGGGCGCGTCCGGCGGCGCCGGGGTCGCCGAGCGTGTCTCGCGCGATGGCTTCAAGCAGGAACGCCGCTGCCTCCCAGGACCGCCAGCCTGGCCGGGCGGAGTTTTCCAGGATCGGGGCGAGCGCGGCGCTCGCCGCCTGCGGGTCGTCTTGGGCGAGGCGCAGCACCGCGTCGGCTACGCGCATCTCCGCGCGGTCGCGGCCGCGGTCACGCAGGCCCGCCAGGACCTGCTCGGCCTGTTCGGTCTGCCCCAAGCCCGCCAGGGCGAAGACAAGCCAGGCTCGAAGCGGCCTGGCGAGAGGGTGCGGCCCGGCCAGCCGTTCGGCGGCGCGGAACGCGTCAAGCGCGCCAGCGAACTGGCCGCGCGCCAGCTCGAGCTGGCCGCGGACGTAATAGCCCCCCATCGCCGCGGCAGGGTTTGCTTCCGCCCTGAAGGTGAGCTCGGCGCGCCGCACCCAGTCCTCTGCCTCGTCAAGCCGCCCCTGCCAGGTCAGCGCGGATCCAATCGTCATCGAGGCGAAGCCCATGAACAGGTCGTCGGTCCACCCGTGCCGCTCGGCCACCTCGATCGCCTGCCGGCAGAGCTCCTCCGCCCGCGGGAACGACCGGTTGAGTTCGATCTCCGCTCGGTACGTCAGGCCCATGAACTCCAGATACGGCCGCCCGATCCGGCGTGCCAGCGAGATCGCCCGCTCCAGGTGCGCCTGCGCCTCATCGAGCCGGCCACTCCAGGTCTCGGCGTCACCGATTTCAAGCAGCGCCAGCGCCGCCAGCTCTTCGCCCAGGCCGGGCCGTGCCGCCTTCGGAGCTTGCGCCGCGGCAAGCAGCCGCCGCGCCTCCTCGGCCCGCGCTCGCTGGTCGCCGGACCGCCCGGCAACAAAGAGCCGGGCCACTGCGACCAGTACCTGCGCGTGTCCGCGCCGGCTGGCCGGCAACGCCGCCGCCTCGCGCTCCGCCAGCCGCAGGTACTGTTCCCCCGCCTCCATCGACCCGGCCGCCAGCTCATCGGCCGCGGCCAGCGCGGCCAGCTCGGCGTTCGCCGCGCGGATCGCCCCGGGGAACGCGGTCATGAGGGCATGCACGGTCGCGTCCTGCCCGCCCACGTACATGCTCGGCCAGTGGTCGGCGAGCAGCCGGGTGGCCAGCTCCCAATCTCCTGCCGCCTGTGCGTGCCTGACCGCCTCCACAGGAAAGCCGCGATCGGCGAACCACCGCGCGGCCAGCGTGTGCAGCTCGCCGGCCTGACCCGGCTCAGTGCGGCGCAGCTCAAGCTGCAGCAGGTCGGCGAACAGGTGGTGATACCTGAACCAGGACCGCGCCGCGTCCAGCGACACCACGAACGCGTTCGCCTCCTCCAGATCCTGCAGCACCGCCTGCCCGCCGCTGTCACCGCTCAGCCGGTCAGCCAGCTCGCCGTTCACGCGCTCAAGGACGCTGGTGCGCAGCAGCAGCCGCCGCACCTGGTCCGGCTGCCGGTCGAGCACCTCGGCCAGCAGGTACTCCGCGACCGTCCGCTCGCTGCCGGAAAACTCCGCCGCGAACCGCTCCGGATCCGGGTGCCCGGCCAGCGACAGCGCCGCCAGCCGCAACCCCGCCGCCCACCCCTCCGTCCGCTCTACGAGCTGCGCGAGCGCCGACTCGCTCAACTCCACGCCGGCCGCTTGGAACAATGACCGCGCCTGCGACGTGGTGAACCGCAGGTCGTCGGCGCGTATCTCGGTCAGTTCCCCCTCCAGTCGCAGCCGGTGCAGCCCGAGCCGGACGTCATGCCGGGTGGCCAGCACGAACCGCAGCTCCTCCGGCGCGCGCATGATCAGCAGCTCCAGCTGCCGCCGCGCCTGCTCCGAGCGAAGCTCATGCAGATCATCGATCACCAGCCACAGCCGCTGTCCGATCGGGGCCAGGTCGGTCAAGAGCCGTTCGACGATCGCCCACACGTCCAGCTCCGGCGCCGCCGTCACCGCGCGCACCAGCGTCGATCCCGCCGAAGTCTGGCGCAGCGCACTGAGCACCGACAGCCAGAACCGCTGCGGATCATGCTCTTCCCGCCCCACTGGCACCCACGCGGCGCGTGCGGCCAGGTCCGTTTCACTGATCCAGGACCGCAGCAGCATCGTCTTCCCGCTGCCAGGCCCCGCGGAGACCACCGTCACCCGCGTCGAGGCCGTCAGCCGCTCCCAGAGCGCGGGACGGCTCACCACTGCCGTCCGCGCGGCACCGCGGCGGGCAGTCATATGGCCCGTGACCACGGCATTCGCGTCGGCGACAGGCTCGTCGACGGTTGTCATTGCGGTTCTCCTTGTCTCCTGCTCAGCGGAGACAAATCTTTGGCTGGACCTCGGTCGGGCACCGCCCACATGCTCCACGGTAATACCCGGCAAGGGCCGTTCAGAGGACGGCACGGGCGTGCTGTTTCGTCTGCCTTCATGCGCGAGCGTTACACGCCAGGCTTAACTGTCGTGCCGGGCCGGCTGAGTCCGCCTCCTACGATTCGGATGATTGAGAGTGCAGTGCCGACAAGTGGGTCGGCAGGTAGCGCGGCACCCGCGGTGCGCTGTCGCTGAGCGGCTCAAGAATTGAGGACGGTCCGGCGGACGCCGCCCGCCCGCGTCCTGCGTGCGGCCGTTGGGCACGCGCCCTCGATCGACGGTCGTGCGATCATGAGCTATGCGGCCCGCGGCGAATCCGGAGCCCGTCGCCGGTGTCGCTCGTCCTGGCGCGGGAGGAGTGGTTTCCCGTCCGGCGCTGTGGGAGCGGGTGGGGGCGGCCCGGGTGACGGTGGTGTCGGCGCCGCCAGGGAGCGGCAAGACAGTCCTGCTGCGGACCTGGATCAGTGCGGCTGGCCTGGCCGATCGCGCGGCCTGGGTGACGGTCGGCCGCGACGAGCGTGATCCGCAGCGCTTGTGGCTGGCGGTACTGGACGCGCTGCGGCAGACGGGACCGGGGTCGGCGCTGGTGCGCCCGCTGACAGCGGCGCCGGATCTGGACGGGTGGGCGATCGTGGACCGGCTCTTGGCGGACCTGGCGCCGCTCCGGGATCAGCTGTGGCTGGTGATCGATGACCTGCACGAACTCCATCCGGACCAAGCCCGGCAGCTGGAGCTGCTGATCATGCGCGCCTCGGGGAAGCTGGGTTTCGTGCTGGCCACCCGGCATGACGTCCGGCTGGGCCTGCACCGTTTGCGGCTAGAGGGCGAGGTGACCGAGATCCGCACGGATGATCTGCGGTTCACTCTCGCCGACGCGCGCGCGTTGTTTCTTGCGGCGGGGGTAGAGCTGCTCGAGCCGACCGTGGCGCTGCTGCACGAGCGGACCGAGGGCTGGGCGGCCGCGCTGCGGCTGGCGGCGCTGTCCCTGGCCGGGCACCCCGATCCTGAGCGCTTCGCGGCGGACTTTTCCGGCAGCGAGCGGACGGTGGCGGAGTACCTGCTGGCCGAGGTGCTCGACCGGCAGCCGGCGCAGGTGCGGCGGCTGCTGTTGCGGACCAGCATCCTGGAGCGGGTCAACGGCGAACTGGCCGACCTGCTGACCGGAGGCACTGACGGAGAGCGGATACTGCAGGGTCTGGAGGAGGCGAACGCGTTCGTGGTCTCGCTTGACGCCGCGCGGTCGTGGTTCCGCTATCACCGCCTGTTCGCCGGCCTGCTCCAGCTAGAGTCGCGCCGGGCCGAGCCAGGGGCGGTGGCCAGATTGCACGAGCTGTCGGCCGGCTGGTTCGCGGGGCACGGGTTGCCGGTCGAGGCGGTCAGGCACGCCCAGGCGGCGCGGAACTGGACCATGGCTGCCCGCCTGCTGGCCGATCATTGGGCGGCCCTGAGCCTGAGCGGCCGCAGGGCAACCATCCATTCGCTGCTCGCCGGGTTCCCCGCGGGGGCCGCCTGGGCAGACGCCGAGCTGGCTGTGGTGGCCGCGGCCGACGAACTGACCCAGGGGTCGCTGCGGGCCGCGGAACGGTACCTAGCGGTGGCGGAGCGCGCGTCGGCCTCAGTGCCGCCCGCCCGGCGCGGCCAGGCTCAGGCACTGCTCGGCGTGGTCCGGCTGTTGTTGTCCGGGCGGAGCGGTGACCAGTGGACGCGGGCCGGGCAGGCGCAGCGACTCCTCGCGGCGGCCGAAGCGCCGAACGGGGCGCTGCCGGCGGACGCGGCGGGTGCGGGCGGAACCGGAGTGTGGGCGCGGGGTGGTGAAGAGCTGCGGACGCTGGCGCTACTCGAAATCGGCAACGCGCAGACCTGGACCGGCCACTTCCTGGAGGCCGAGGTCCACCTGGATGAGGCGGTCGCGCTGGCGCGCCGGATCCGGTGGCCATACCTCGAGTTCATGGGTCTGGTGTACCAGGCGCAGCTGGAGCTCAGCCGACGGTTGCCGCGAGCGGCGGACCTCAGCGGGCAGGCGGTGGACCTGGCCGAGCGGCACGGCTGGACCGCCGATCTGTTCGCCGGTTTCGCCGCCAATACCCACGGCCTGGCGCTCATGTGGCTGGGGCGGCTGGACGAGGCGGACACCTGGGTACAGCGCGCGGAGCGCACCTTCAAAGCGGAAGCGGACCCGGCGTCGGCGATGGGGGCCTACTACGCTCGCGGCCAGCTCGAGCTCGGGCGTGGCCGTGCCGCCGGCGCGTTGGCCGCGTTCCGGGCGGCCGAGCAGCTGGCCGGACCGAACCCGCTCGCCAGGCCACTGCGAGCCTGGATCTTGCTCGCCCAGGCAGGCCTGGGGGAGACCGGGCGTGCCGAGCAGGCCCTTGCCGATCTCAGTGAACGCGACCACGGCCGCCGGGAGATGCGCGTCGCCGCAGCGGCGCTGCGGCTCGCCCAGCACGACCCGGCGGGTGCGACCGCCACACTCGCGCCAGTGCTGGCCGGCTCCATCGTGGGAGGCTGGAGGTCCTGGCTGGCCGAGGCTTTCCTGCTGGAGGCGATCGCCCGGGACGCGCTCGGCGATCCGTCCGCCGCCGGGGTCGCCCTGGAGCGCGCGCTCGACCTCGCGGAACCCGACGGCGCGCTCTTGTGGTTTCTGCTGCATCCGGCGCCGGACCTGCTCGAGCGGCACGCCCG
>Ga0335073_10012762_pt1 | contig 11792 bp, 6 predicted proteins | sample Lox_Sample_22_FD_207093 | JGI IMG/M metagenome (GOLD analysis project Ga0335073, IMG submission 207093) | Soil microbial communities from Loxahatchee National Wildlife Refuge, Florida, United States - Lox_Sample_2.2 | ecosystem: Environmental > Terrestrial > Soil > Wetlands | place: USA: Florida... | reverse complement strand
CCGGTCAAACGTGTCCGCCAGCTCCTCGTCCACCGAGATCGTCAACCGCCGCATAACGCGCGCCTCCCGTGCTTCCATCAGCCTTCATCGGATACAGGCCCCGGCCGCATTATGAGCGCGGTGGTAGTATGACGTATTTTTAAATCTTCATACGCTTGATATAAGCGATGCCATGACAATCCGGCACAGCATCTCCTGGCTGATCCGCAGACCGGTGCACCTGGCCGTGGCGGCTGTGACCGTGGCGCCTTTCCCGGGCACGGCCTGGACCGCCGACGCTTCCGGCTCCCTACCGGGGACGGGTGGCGACGCCGCCGCAGCCACACCGCAGGATCAGCCGCTGCAGGAGGTGACGGTCACCGTCAAGAGGTTGCAACTGCTCGGGACGGCGTCGACCGCCAGCGAAGGGGTGGTGGAGGACCAGGAGATCCAGTCGACGCCGGCGTACCGGCCGGGGCAGCTGCTGGAGACGGTCCCGGGGCTCATCGTCACGCTGCACAGCGGCGAGGGCAAGGCCAACCAGTACCTCATGCGCGGCTACAACCTCGATCACGGCACGGACCTTGCCACCTTCGTCGACGGCATGCCGATCAATCAGCCCACCCACGCACATGGCCAGGGATACACCGACCTCAACTTCATGATCCCGGAACTGGCGGACGAGATCAGCTACACCAAGGGTCCTTACTACGCGGATGTGGGGGACTTCGGATCCGTGGGCTCCGTGCATGTGGGCTACCGTGACACCATCCCGGATCAGGTGTCCCTCGGCGCCGGGACGCTGGGCTACCGCCGCCTCCTGGCCGCAGGCTCGCAGGACTTGGGCGACGGCCAGCTGCTGGGCGCCGCGGAAGCCCAGCACTATGACGGTCCCTTCACCACCCCGGATGATGCCCGCAGGGAGAACACCGTCCTGCGCTACAGCGAGGGCGATGAGCACGACGGCTACTCCGTGACGGGCATGTATTACCACCAGCTGTGGACCAATACCACGGACATTCCCGTCCGCGCCATCACCGAGGACATCGTCCCGGACCGTTTCGGCACGCTCAACCCGACCGACGGGGGGCGCGCCGAGCGGGCGAGCCTGTCGTCCCGGTTCCACGAGACCCTCGGCGCGGGCCGGTTCTCGGCGGCCGGCTTCTTCATCTACAACGAGCTGCACCTGTACAACGACTTCACGCACTACCTCGTCGACCCCGTCCACGGCGACCAGGAGGACCAGTTCGAGGACCGTCACGTGCTCGGGGGCACGGCGGATTACACGCTGCCGGTGCCCCTGGGCCCGTTCGCCAACGAGCTCTCGGCAGGGGCTCTCACGCGCTATGACTGGCTGCACGTCGGGCGGCTGCCGAGCGAGGACCGGGTGCCGCTGCCGGCCGAGGATGATCCGCCGTTCTTCTCCAATCTGGACCAGGCGTACCTGTGGAGCGGCGCCGCGTACCTGCAGACGACCACGCACTGGACCGATCAGCTGCGCTCGGTGATCGGGATCCGCCTCGACTACCAGCATGGCACGGACGTGGACTACCTGGCCGTCCTGCACGAGACCGACGGCTACACCAACGGCGGCACGAAGGAGCAGTCGCTGACGCAGCCGAAGGGGAGCCTGATCTACACGGCCACGCCCTCACTCGAGTTCTACCTGAGCGGCGGGGAAGGCTTTCACAGCGCCGACCTGCGCGGGGTCAACCAGGACCGGAGCGTGGACCTCGGTCTGCCGGGCACGCCGCTGCTGGCCGCCCAGTGGGGTGAGGAGCTCGGCCTGCGCGCCCAGCCGCGCAGCGACCTGGCGCTCACCTGCGCGGTGTACGACCTGTGGCAGCAGTCCGAGACCATCATCGATCCCGATGTCGGCCAGGATTCCGCGGGACCTCCCAGCCGCCGCTACGGCTTCGAGCTCAATGCCACCTGGCAGATCCGCCGCTGGCTGGAGTTCTACGGCAGCTTCTCGCTCGATCATACGCGCTTCACGCGCCCCTTCGACGACGGCACCGGTCACCTCGGCACCTACATCACGGATGCGCCGGTGGCGACCGGCTCGCTGGCGCTGTACCTGGTGGACCTCGGCCCCTGGAGCGGCGGCCTGGAATACCGCCATCTCGGTGACTACCCCCTGTCCTCGGGTCCCTGTGTGAACTCGGCGGCGGTCAGGGATTTCCCGGGTGTGGCCACCTCCTGCGCCAATGCGCCGACGGCGCCGGGGCAGGTCAACGCCCCGGGGTTCGGTGAACTGAACCTGGCCGCGCACTATTCCCTGCGTTCCGGCTGGATTGCGTCGCTCGGCATCTACAACGTGCTCAACACGCACGCTGCCGCCGCGGAGTTCTGGTACGTCGACCGCCTGCAGTCCGAGGTCACGGAGTATCCCGACGGGCGCGCCGACGTGCACGAACATCCGCTCGAGCCGCTCATGGCGCGGTTCACGGTCTCCAAGCTGCTCTGACCTCGAGGGTGACCGAGCCCGCCGCTGCAGTTGCAGTCAGCGGCTGGCCGGCCCCCGGTGGTACCATCCGGCAACAACCCGCCAGCCCCCACCATGGCCTCCCCGGCAAAGCGCATTCTGTGCATCGAGGACGACCCGGAAACCGCCGCGCTCATCGCGGAGGATCTCCAGGAGCGCGGCTACGCGGTCACCGTGGCGCTCGACGGCCGCGCCGGCCTGCAGGCGCTGCTGAAGACCGAGCCGTCCCTGGTGCTGTGCGACATCAGCATGCCCCGTCTCACGGGCTTCGACGTGCTGGAGCAGGTCACCGCGCTGGGACCGAAGTTCGACGCCGTACCCTTCGTCTTCCTGACGGCGCTCGCCGACCGTGACACCGAGCTCAAGGGCCGGCGCCTGGGGGCCGATGACTTCGTCACCAAGCCCATCGACTTCGAGATCCTGGCCACCATCATCGAGGCACGCCTGGGCCGGGTGGCCCGCCGCGAGGTCTGGTCGCGGCTGGTGGACCTCAACCCGCGCGAGGTCGAGGCGCTGACGCTCTCCGCCCGGGGCAGGACGTCGGTGGAGATCGCCGGAGAGCTGGGACTGGCCAAGCGTACCGTCGATTTCCACATCGAGAACGCCTGCCGCAAGTTGAACGCGGCCACGCGCATCGAGGCGGCGGTGAAGGCCGCTTCGATGGGCCTGATCCAGCCCTGAAGGCACCCCGCATGGCCGCCATCGTCGAGGCCGCCGCCGGAAAGGTCCACCAGCCCCGGCTGCCGTCCGCAGTGATGCGCGCACTGCGGCGGCGTTCCATCCGGCTGCTGCTGTCGGCCGCATCGCTGCTGCTGCTGGTGCAGGCCATCCTGCTCGGAACCTTCTGCATCCAGCGCCTGAGCGACGTCAACCGGGTGTCGGAGGAGATCCGCAGCCAGTGGCTGCAGGACACGCGCCTGCTCGGTGATCTCAACAACTACATGTCCGACTACCGCACCGGCGAGGGCACCTACCTGCTCTCCCACACCGCCGCGGAGACCTCCGCCAGCCAGCACGAGATCGCGCAGCTCGATGCCCGCGTCACACGGGCCCAGCGCGGCTACGAAGCGCTGCCGCACGAGCCGGCCGAGCTGGCGCTGTACGACGGCTTCGCGCGCCAGTGGGCCGCCTACAAGGTGCTCGCCGCCCAGGTGGTGAGCCTGGCGCGCTCCGGGCGGCAGGCGGATGCCATCGCCATGTACATGACGGGCTCGCGCCACGCCTTCGACCTGTCGAGCGACACGCTCGGGGCCCTCACCGACCAGACCGTCGCCAAGGCGGCCGAGGCCAGCCTGCGCGCGGACAGTACCTATCGGCGCGACCGGCGGCTGATCCTCGCGGCCATGGCGGTCGCGGCCTGCCTGGTCGCGGCCATCATCGTCTACATCACCGGGTGGGTGTCCGGGCCACTGCTGGGGCTGGCGCGGCGGATGCGGGCGCTGGCGGCACAGGACACGAGCGTGGGGATCCCGTTCACGCTGCGGGAGGATGAGATCGGGGAGATGGCGCGCTCGGTCTCGGTGTTTCGCGACAACGCCATCGCCCTCGGCGGCAGCCAGCGGCGCTTGCTGGAACAGGCTGCGGCGCTGGAGGAAGCCCTGGAGAAGGAGCGGCGGCTGACGGCGCGGCAGCGCAACTTCGTGACCATGACTTCGCACGAGTTCCGCACCCCGCTCACCGTCATCGACGCGCAGGCGCAGCGGCTGATCAAGCTCAAGGACCAGATCGAGCCCGGGGACCTGCTGGAGCGTGCCGGCCGCATCCGCGGCGCGGTGCGGCGGCTCACCGGCATCATGGACAGCCTGCTGGACGCCGCCCGCCTGTTCGACGGCGAGGTCGGATTCCGGCCGGTGGAGTTCAGTCCCGCCGAACTGGTGCGCGAGGCCTGCCAGCTGCACCGCGACACCACGCGCGGCGCCGATATACGGGAGGACCTGTCCCACGCACCTGCGGTGGCCAGCGGGGATCCGAGGCTGCTGTTCGCGGCAGTGAGCAACCTGCTGTCCAACGCCCTCAAGTACTCGGCAGGGGGCAGTCCGGTGGAAGTCCGTGCCTACGCCGATGGCCCGGAGCATTGGGCGATCGAGGTATGCGACCACGGCATCGGCATCTCGGAGAAGGACCGGCCGAGCCTGTTCGAACGCTACTTCCGCGGCAGCAACGCCGTGCGCGTGGCCGGCAGCGGCGTGGGCCTGCACATGGTGGCGATGGTGCTGGCGCTTCACGGCGGCAGCGTCGACGTCACCAGCCGCGAAGGGGAAGGCTCTACTTTCACTGTGCGGCTGCCCTGCCGGGCCGAGAGCACCACCGGCGCGCCGTTCAGCGGCGCCGCCTGAGCGCGGCACCTGCCGGGATCACCGGCCACCGACTCCGGTCTGGGGAGGACCGCCCAGTGCCTGGAACAGGGCCGCCGTGTCGGCCAGCCGGCTGGCGCGCGCCTGCACCAGGGCGATGTCGGCCTGGAGGTAGCTCTGCTCGGCCGACAGCAGCGTGAGGGCATTCACCGAGCCGAGGTCCAGCTGCGCCCGGGCGATGTCGTAGCTGTTCTGGGCCGCAGCGGCCGCGCGCGTGGCCGCTGCCAGCGTGTCCGCGTCCGTCATCAGGGCGTGCAGGGCGTCGGCCACGTTCTGGAAGGCCGCCAGCACCGTGGCGCGGTAGGTGGCGCCAGCCGCGTCCAATGCCGCCTCCGCGGCCCGCTTGTGGTGTACCAGCGACCCGCCCGCGAACAGGGTCTGGGTGAGGGAGCCGCCCGCGCTCCAGAACCCGGTGCCGCCCTGGAAGAGCCCGGACATCAGCGTTGCAACGCTGCCCACGCCGCCGGTGATCGTGAACTGCGGCAGCATGTCGGCGATGCTGACGCCCACCTGCGCCGTCGCCGCGTGCAGCAGCGACTCGGCGGCACGCACGTCGGGGCGATGCTCGACCAGGCGTGAAGGCAGGCTCAGCGGAATCTCGGTGGGCAGGTGCAGCGCATCGAGGTCCGCCGGTGCGGCGGGTGGATCGGAGGGCAGGCGGCCGGTCAGGACGGCCAGCTGGTGACGCTGCACCTCGAGCGCGTGCCGCAAGGGCGGCACGCTCTCCTCGACCTGGGCCACCGCCGTCTCCTGCGCGGCGACATCCGCCCCGGCCACCGCGCCCAGCGCCAGCGAGTGCCGCAGCACCTCCAGGGATTTCCGCTCCAGGCTGGCGATGCGCTCGGTCTGGTGCAGCTGCTCGGTGAGATCCGCCACCTGCACGGCGGTGACGATGATGTTGTCGACCAGCGTCAGGTAGGTGGCATCCAGCTCGAAGCGGGCGGCATCCGCCGCGGCCGCCAGGGATTCGACCTGGCGCCGGTTGCCGCCCAGCAGGTCGGGGGCGAAGGATACCGTCAGCTGCGGGGTGTACAGATTGAAGATCGGCACGCCCGAGCCCAGGGTGGGAGAGAGCACACCGGTGGCATTCTCCTGCCGGCTGGCGCCGAAGTTCGCCTGCACCTGGGGCCAGTAGCTGCCGCGCTGCGCTGCGGCCGTCTCCAGGGCCTGCCGCAGCGTCGCCTTCGCGGCTGCCACGCTGGGATTGGCGGCGAGCGCGTCGCTGATCAGCGCGTCGAGCTCGGGCGATCCGAATGCCCGCCACCACTGCGGCGCCACGTCGGTGCCGGCGAGGAACCGCTGGGCGGCACCGTCGGGTCCGCTGACGGACGCGGTCTGCGGCGGCAACGACTGGGGGAGGTACCTGCCGACCTGCGGCGGCACCGGACGATGGAAGTTCGGACCCACCGTGCAGGAGCACAGCAGGCAGGCCGCAAGACCCGCACCCAAGCTGCGGATCGGGGCAGCCCGCCCGCCCGCGTACCGGCCCGGGGAACTGGCCGCGGAACGGCGATCGGCCAGGAGATCCGGCGCGCGGCCAGGCAGGCGGCTAGGCATGAGCCTGCTCCCCATCCGGCCCGCGGACCTGCTGCCCGCGGGAACGCTCCCGCGGCCGCGGCCGCGGCTGCGCGCGCGAGAACGCCAGGATCAGCACCGGCAGCACCAGCATGATGAGCACCGGGGCGAGCAGCATGCCGCCCACCACCACCAGCGCCAGCGGCTTCTGCACCTGCGAGCCGATGCCGGTGGACACCGCCGCCGGCAGCAGTCCCACGCAGGCGACGATGCAGGTCATCATGACCGGCCGCAGCTGCGTGCGGCAGGTGTGCACCATGGCCTCGATGCGGCCCATTCCCGACGCCAGGCTGAGGTTGTAGTAGGAGATCATGAGGATGCCATCCATGGCCGCGATGCCGAACAGCGCCACGAAGCCGATGGCCGCCGAGACGCTGAAGGGCGTGCCGGTCAGGAACAGGGCGAAGATGCCGCCCGTGAGCGCCATCGGAATGACGCTCGCCGCCAGCAGCACGTCGGTGAGGTTGCCGAAGTTGACGAACAGCAGCAGACAGATGAGCACGATGGCCAGCGGCACGACCACCTCCAGGCGGCTGATGGCCTCCTCCAGATTGCCGAACTCCCCCACCCAGTCCAGGTGGTAGCCGCCGGGGATGGTCACCTGCTCGGCGATCTTCTGCTGGGCCTCGAGCACCGCGCCGCCGAGGTCGCGCCCGCGCACGCTGAACTTGATCGGAACGTAGCGTTCCTGCTGCTCGCGGTAGATGAAGGAGGCGCCAGAGGTGAGGTGCACGTCGGCCACGTCCGCCAGCGGTATCGACATGGTGCCGGTGCCCGAGGGGTTCTGTGCCAGGATGGGGATGCGGCGGATGGCGTCGATGCTCTGGCGGTACTGTGGCGCCAGGCGCACGATCATGGGGAAGTGGCGGTCGCTCCCCTCCTCGTACACGTCCCCCGGGCTCTGTCCGCCGATGGCCGCCTGCACCACCGCGTTCACGTCGCCCGGGGCGAGCCCGTAGCGGGCGGCGCGGGTGCGGTCCACGTCGATGCGGATGGTGGGCTGGCCCAGGGACCGCAGCACGGCGAGGTCTGTGATGCCCGGCACGGTCGCCATCACGGCCTTGATCCTGTCGGCCGTGTCCTCCAGCACCTTCAGGTCCGGGCCGAAGACCTTCACCGAGTTCTCCCCCTTCACGCCGGAGGCGGCCTCTTCGACGTTGTCCTCGATGTACTGGGAGAAGTTGAAGTCCACGCCGGGGAATTCCTGGGTGAGCCGGCCGTTCATCTGCCGTGTGAGCCGCTCCTTGTCGAGGCCGGAGGGCCAGGTGTCGAAGGGCCTCAGGGGCACGAAGAACTCGGCGTTGAAGAACCCGGTGGCGTCGGTGCCGTCATCCGGCCGCCCATGCTGGGAGACGACCGTCTGCACCTCCGGATAGCTGCCGATGATGCGCCGCATCCGGTTGACGTAGCCGTTGGCCTCCTCCAGCGATATCGAGGTGGGGAAGGTGGCGCGGATCCACATGTTCCCCTCCTCCAGCTTGGGCAGGAACTCCAGCCCGAGGGAGCGCACGGCCAGCACCGTCACCGCCGCGAGCAGCGCCGCGCCGCCGAAGGTGAGCACCCGGTTCGCCACCACGAACTCCAGCACCGGATCGTACACGCGCCGCAGCCAGCGGATGACCGCGGTCTCGCGCTCCTCGAGCCGGTCCGGGAACAGCAGCACCGACAGCGCCGGCGCCACCGTGAAGGTCGCGAGCAGCCCCCCGGCGATGGCGTACCCGTAGGTCTTGGCCATGGGGCCGAAGATGTGGCCCTCGATGCCGGACATGGTGAACAGCGGCACGAAGCCGGCAATGATGATGGTGGCGGCGAAGAAGATCGACTGGCTCACCTCCGCCGCGGCGGTCGCCACCAGTGCGAACCTGCCGTGGAATCCGCCCGGCACGCGGATGGTGTCCAGCGTCGTCGCGCCCAGCCCCGCCCGCACGCTCGCGTGCCCCAGGTGCCGGAAGATGTTCTCCACCATGATGACGGTGGCATCGACCACCAGTCCGAAGTCGATGGCGCCGACGGACAGCAGGTTCGCCGACTCCCCGCGCAGCACCATCAGGCCGATGGCGAAGGACAGCGCGAACGGTATGGTCGTGGAGACGATGAAGGCGCTGCGCAGGTCCCCGAGGAACACCCATTGCAGGACGAATATGAGCACCACGCCTGCGATCATGTTGTGCAGGACCGTGTGCGTGGTCACGCGGATGAGGTCGCTGCGGTCGTAGATGCGCTCGATGTGCACGCCGGGCGGCAGCACGCCCTGGGTGTTGATGCGCCGGACCTCGGCCTCCACGCGCTTGATGGTGGGGATGCTCTGGGCGCCGCGGCGCATGAGCACGATGCCCTGCACGATGTCGTCGTCGGCGTCGTGCCCGGCTATCCCCAGGCGCGGCTGGTGGCCGATCTGCACCTCGGCCACGTCCGCGAGGTAGATGGGCACGCCGTGGTTGCTGGCGAGCAGGGTGTGCCGGATGTCGTCGATGGAGTGGATGAGGCCCACGCCCCGCACCACCGTCGCCTGCGGGCCGATGTTGACGGTCTGTCCGCCGACGTTGATGTTGGCGTTGCCGAGGGCCTGCAGCACCTGCGGGAGCGAGAGGCCGTAGTGGATGAGGCGCCCCTGGTCGATTGAGATCTCGTAGGTCTTGGTCTTGCCGCCCCAGCCGGTCACGTCGATGACGCCGGGAACGGCCTTGAAGCGCCGCTCCAGCACCCAGTCCTCCAGGGTCTTCAGATCCGTCACCGAGTAGCCGGGCGGACCCTTCACCTGGTAGCGGTAGATCTCGCCGATCGGGCTGGTGGGCGAGACCTGCGGCTGGGCGCCGTTGGGCAGCGGGGGGAGCTGCGCGAGACGGTTGATCACCCACTGCTCGGCCTGCTGGTAGGTGAAGTCGTAGGTGAACTGGATCTTCACGTCCGAAAGGCCGAACAGCGAGATGGTCCGGACCGCCTGCACATTCGGAATGCCGGCCATCTGGATCTCGATGGGGATGGTGATGTAGCGCTCGATCTCCTCGGCCGACTGGCCGCTGCTCTGGGTGACGACGTCCACGAGCGGCGGCACCGGGTCCGGATAGGCCTCGATGTTCAGCTGCAGGAAGCTCACGACCCCGGCGCCGAGCGATAGAACCAGCAGCGCAACGATGAGCACGCGCTGCCGCAGCGCGAAGCTGACGACGGCATTCATGCTCAGTCGCCCGACACGGCCCGGTCGATGAACAGGCTCCCGCGGGTGACGATCCGGTCGCCGGGCTCCAGTCCGTCCAGCACCTGCACCAGTCCGGACTGCATGTGCCCGACCCTGATGGGCCGGATGCCGATGGCCGTGTGCGCCGCATCACCCTGCACCAGCCACACGTGGGGATTCGGCCCGTCATAGACCACGGCCGACTCCGGTACGGCGGGCGAGCGCGTGCCGCCGCCGCTCAGGATGCGGAAGGTGGCGAACATCGACGGCTTCAGCTCCCCGTCGGGGTTGGGGATCTCGGCGCGCACCGGCAGGCGGTGGGTGTCGGGATCGACCTCGGCCGCCACGTACGTCACCCGGGCCCGGAACACCCTGCCGGGGAAGGCGTTGACGCTCACCTCCACCGGCTGCCCCTTGTGCACGAAGGGCGCGTCCTCCTCGCGCACGTTCGCCACCAGCCAGACGCTGGAGAGGTCTGCCAGCGTGAACAGCGGCGTGCCCGCGCCGGCCTGCACGTACTGGCCCGGCCCGACCTGGCGGTCGACCACCACCCCGCCGATCGGCGCCTGCAGGATCGCGGCCGCATCCACGTGATCGCCTGCCTGCAACGCATCGATCTGTGCGTCCGTCCTGCCGAAGATGCGCAGGCGGTTGCGCACCGCCTCGAGGGCCGCGCCCGCGGTGGCGAGGTCCGCCTGCGACTGCTGCCAGTCCTGGAGGCTGCCGCCCTGGGCCAGGTACAACCCGTGCTTGCGGGCCTCGTTCGCCTTGGCCAGCCGCAGCTGCGCGACCGCGGCGAGCAGATCATTCTGTGCCTGGACGAACTCCGCGGCATCGATGGTCGCCAGCAGCGCACCGCGCCTGAGCACGTCGCCGGGCCTGGCGATCACGCGTGTCACGCGCCCGGTATACGGCGAATACACCGGCGTCGTCAGGTCGCCGTTGAGGGCGATGATGCCGTCCGTGACCTCCATCTGCTGGAAGTCGGCGGTGGCGACCTGTCCGATGGTGAGCGTCTTCAGCTGCTGCGCCGTGGGCAGGAAGGTACCCGGGGGAGCCGGCGGCTCGGCCGCAGAGGGCGCCGCTGCCAGGCGGCTGCGCCCGATCCAGATCCCGGCGACGACCAGGACGACGGCGCCCACAGCCCAACCGAGCAGCCGCAACTGTCGCTGCGTGGACCAGGCATGCCGCCGGATATCGAAGCCGGCGGCGTCGGTTGTGGGCTCGGACATCTGCATCCCCCGGAAGTTGCCGCTGAGGCTGCCGGATACGATGTAAGAAGGCTGTCAAAGATCACAGCCGGAACCGAAAATTATCACAGACCCGCACCCGCCCTGCTGTGACGAATGCCGGTTTCACTGTGACAAATCTCAGTGACCAAGCGATGGCAGCCCGGAGGCTGGGGCTGGCTCAGGCGCTGGCGCGGTCCAGGGCCGCAGTCGACGCCGCGTCCAGTTGCAGATGCGTGGCCTCGACCAGGGTCGAGAGCTGCGCGGAGCTGGTGGCGCTGGCGATCGCAGCGGTGACACCCGGCCGCGCAATCAGCCAGGCGAGCGCGACCGCCGCGGGACTGCTGTGGTGCGCGGCGGCGACCGCATCCAGCGCCCCGAGGATGGCCTCGCCCCTTTGCGTGAGGTAGCGGCCGACGATGCGCGCCCGCGCCGAACCCTCCAGGTCCTGCGGCGTGCGGTACTTGCCGGTGAGAAAGCCGCTGGCCAGGGAGAAGTAGGTGATGACGCCCACGCCGCGCTGCACGCACAGGGGTGCGAGGTCATTCTCGAAGCCGTCGCGGTCGTAGAGGTTGTAGAGCGGCTGTAGGCTCTCGTAGCGCGGCAGGCCCCGCTGCCCCGCGAGGTCCAGGGCCGCGGCCAGCCGGGCGCCCTGGTAGTTGGAAGCGCCGATGGCCCGCACCTTGCCCTGCCGGACGAGTACGGCATAGGCCTCCAGAGTTTCCTCCAACGGCACCGCCTGGTCATCCTGGTGTGACTGGTAGAGATCGATGTAGTCCGTCTGCAGGCGGCGCAGCGAATCCTCCGCCGCCTGGAGGATGTAGGCGCGCGACAGGCCCTTCTTCTCCGGCCCCATCTCCATGCCGACCTTGGTGGCGATGGTCACGCGGCTGCGGTTACCGCGCCGGTGCAGCCACCTGCCGATGATGGTCTCGGACTCCCCGCCGGCATTGCCGGGCGCGAAGCGCGAATAGACGTCCGCGGTGTCGATG
>Ga0335073_10012761_pt1 | contig 11792 bp, 11 predicted proteins | sample Lox_Sample_22_FD_207093 | JGI IMG/M metagenome (GOLD analysis project Ga0335073, IMG submission 207093) | Soil microbial communities from Loxahatchee National Wildlife Refuge, Florida, United States - Lox_Sample_2.2 | ecosystem: Environmental > Terrestrial > Soil > Wetlands | place: USA... | reverse complement strand
AAGGCCAACCACGTACGGGATGCGGGCCCGGAAGAACGGCTGGCCATTCTGCCGGATCACGGTGAACGTGTACAGGGTGCCAAGGCCGGCCGAGTCCCGCCATTCCAGGTCGCTGGAGGTGCAGCCGGTGCAGTGCCGGCGCGGGTGGAACACGACCTGGCCGCACGCGCGGCACACCTGGTAGGTCAGCCGGTGCTCGGCGGTTGCCGACCAGAACGGCTCGGTGTCCGGCTCGGGAAAGATCGGCAGCGGGCGCTCCGGCTGGTCTGGCATCGCGGCTTACTCCGTTCCCAGGACGATCGTCGCGGCCGCGTGCCGCGTGCCGAGCTGCCCCCCGTTGCCGTGCGCGACCGCCAGGCGGGCCCCGGGCACCTGCGACGTTGACTCGCCGCGCAGCTGGCGGGTGGCCTCGATCAGCAGGAAGATGCCGCGCATGCCCGGATGGTTGGACGACAGGCCACCGCCGTCGGTGTTGAGCGCCGGCCCGCCGGGGCGGTCGAACGCCAGGCGGCCACCCGCCACGTACGGGCCGCCCTCGCCCTTCTTGGCGAAGCCGAGGTCCTCCAGGATGGCCAGCACGGTGATCGTGAACGAGTCGTAGATCATCGCGATGTCGATCTCGTCGGGGCGCACGCCGGCCTGGCCGAACGCCTCGGGCCCGGACCGGGCCGCGGCCGTGGTGGTGAGGTCGGCGCCGGCGGCCGGGTAGCCGACGGCCTCGCCGGTGCCGAGGATCCAGGCCGGCCGGGTGCGCAGGCCGGCCGCCACGGCCCGGGACACGATCACCACCGCGCCGCCCCCGTCCGACACGATGCAGCACTCAAGCAGGTGCAGCGGGTCGGCGATCAGCCGGGAGCCGAGCACGTCGCCGACGGTGATCTCGCGGACGCTGGAGATCCCGATATCGGCCAGCCCGGCTACCGCCCGCGGGTTGCGCATGGCGTGCCTGCGGGTGGTCACCGAGATCTCGGCTAGCTGCTCGGGCGTGGTGCCGTACTGCGCCATGTGGCGCCTGGCCACCATCGCGTAGTTGCCGATCAGGGTCAGCCCGTAGGGGCGTTCGGAGTTCGCGGCGGGCTGCGCCTCGGATGGGAAGCGGGCGCCGGTGCCGATCGCGCGAGACTGGCTGTGCGCCGTGGACCCGTACGTGAGCAGGGCGACGTTCGCCTTGCCCGCCGCGATGTCCCGCGCCGCGTGCGCGGCCTGGAACTCATACGAGCTGCCGCCGACCGCTGTGGTGTCCACCACCCTCGGGGTGATGCCGAAATACTCGGCGATCGTGAGGCCCTGATACCGGCCGGACTCGCTGGCGTCGTAGATGGCGTCGACGTCCGCCCAGGTCAGCCCGGCGTCCTCCAGCGCCCGCGCCGCGCACTCGGCCTTGATCTGCAGCGGGCTCAGGCCGCCGGCGACGCGCTTCTCGAACTCGTGGATGCCCGCGATGGCCGCGGCCGGCGCCGTCATCATGCCTCGCCTGCGGGCGGCGCGAACTCCATCTGGCCGCGGTCGATGACCACGTCCCCGTTCTCGGTCGCGGTCTGGAATCGCACCGTGTTGCCTCCGTCGTCCGGAAGCCAGACGGACACCACGAGCGTGTCGCCGGGCAGCACCGGACGGGTGAACCGCCCGGACATTGACCGGAACCGGGCCGGGTCCGAGCCGCACAGCGTGTGCAGCAGCGCCCGGCCGGTCACCCCGTAGGTGCACAGGCCGTGCAGGATCGGCCGGCTGAACCCGCCCCGGGCCGCGAACGCCGGGTCCGCGTGCAGCGGGTTCCGGTCGCCAGACAGCCGGTACAGCAGCGCCTGCTCGGGCCTGGTCGGCTGGACCACCCGGTGGTCGGGCTCCCCGGCCGGCCGCCGCCAGCCGTTACTGGGCCCGCGGTCGCCGCCGAACCCGCCCTCGCCCTTGATGAAAACGGCGCTGCGCGAGGTCACCAGCTTGGCCCCGGTGGCCACGTCGGTGGCCACGCTCTCGCTGGTCACCAGCGCGCCAGAGATCTTGTCGTACATGCCGGTCACCGTGGACACGATGGTCACGGTGCCCTCGACCGGCAGCGGCTGGTGCAGCTCGAACGCCTGCTCGGCGTGCACCAGCATGGCCCGGTCGAAGTCGCCCAGGCGGCGGCCGGACCGGGGCTGCGCCATCAGGATCCCGAAGGTCGGCAGCACCTGCTGCTGGATGCCTTCGCTGTTTTCCGTGGTGAACTGCAGCTCCTGAAGGGGGTCCCCGAGGCCGGCGCCGACCCCGACCGCGTAAAGCAGCGCGTCTTTCGACGTCCACGAGCGTTCCTGCGGATCGCCGGGCACGCCGACGAGGCTGTGGTCAAGGGCCATCCTGACCTCCGTATCGCGTGCCCGCGCCGGCGCGGGTCCGGTACTAGAATTCCGTTCCAAAAATAGTGTTCGGGAGGCGGCTGCGCGCTGTCAACCTGTTGAGTGCCAGCCTGGCCGGGCCGACCAGCCAACGATTTATCTTGAACGTTACGGTCGCTGCGGCCCCTGGTCCGGCGGGCTGGTCCACGGACCGCCGACCATGAGCCGCCGGGCGTACTCGATCACGGCGTCAGTGATCTTGTCGGCTTGGCGGCGGTTCACCGACGCCGCCACCTCGCGGGCACCCTCCCCGATCAGCGAGGTGAGAACGGACGCGTAGAGCCGGTCCAGCGGGGTGTCGGGCAGGTGCAGCAGGGCGTCGTTCTGGCCGACCCACTCATGGCCGCGCTGCCGCTGCATCACCTCGAACCCGGGTGGGCCGTCCCCGGACAGGAAGAGCAGGGCCAGGTCGCGGCGCTGCCAGCTGCCCTGCAGGAACGCGCGGGCGCCGGCCGCGAACAGCTCGCCCGGGTCGGTGACGCCGGCCTTCCTGGCCTCGGCCACCGCCTTGCTGGCGGCCTGCTCGTGGGCCAGCTGATGCTCCTGCCACAGGGCGAGGAACAGCTCGCTCTTGCCGCCGAAGTGGTGATACAGGCTGCCGACGCTGGAGCCGGCCCGCTCGACAACCTCGGCGATGCTGGCGTCGGAGAAGCCACGGGACGTGAACACCTCCCGGGCGGCGTCAAGGAGCGCGCGCTGGGTGGCGGCGGTGCGCCCCCACTGCCATCCCCCGCTGAGCGGCCGGGGCGGCCGGGACGCGCCGGGCGACGCGGCCGGCCTGGCTCGCGGCTGCCTGTCCCTGGCCACCGATCCGTCGCCGACTTCTGGTTCTATGCTCCCACCCCCTTGACAGCCGGCTGGCGACCAGCTTAATTCCAGAAACAAGTTCTAGTAATCGGACGACTCCGGCTGGGAGGCGGGCGCCATGGGTCGACTCGATGGCCGGGTCGCGATCGTGACCGGGGCGGGACGCGGCATTGGACGGTCGGTGGCGCTGCTGCTGGCCAGCGAGGGTGCCTCGGTGGTCGTCAACGACCTGGGCGCCGCCCTGGACGGGTCGGGCACCGACACCGGCCCGGCCCAGCAGGTCGTGGCGGAGATCGGCGAAGCGGGCGGCAACGCCACGGCCAGCGCCGCCGACGTGTCCGACCATGGCGCGGCCGAGAACCTGGTCCAGGCCGCGATCGAGGAGTTCGGCCGCCTCGACGTGCTGGTCAACGTGGCGGGCATCCTGCGGGACCGGATGGTCTTCTCGATGTCCGAGCCGGAATGGGACGACGTGATCCGGGTCCACCTCAAGGGCACGTTCAACACCACCAAGTTCGCGGCGGCGCACTGGCGCTCGCTGCGCGACGAGTCCGCCCAGAACCGCATCATCAACTTCACGTCGGTCTCCGGGCTGCACGGTGCGGCCGGGCAGCCGAACTATGCGGCGGCCAAGATGGGAATCGTCGGCCTCACCTACTCCTGCGCGAACGCGCTGGTCAAGTACGGGGTGACCGCCAATGTCGTGTCACCAGGCGCCGCCACCCGGATGACCGAGTCGGTGCCGGCCGAGCGCCGTCGGCGGGCGGCCGCCCCGGATGCCGAGCGCTCGCCCGACAACGTGGCGCCGGTCGTCGCCTACCTGGCCAGCGAGCAGTCCGGCTGGATCAACGGGCAGATCGTCAGCGCCCGCGGCTACGAGGTCGCGCTCTACAACAGCCCGGAGCCGGTCATCCGGATCATCGGGACCGGGCCGTGGGACCTCGACGCGCTGGCCGGGCAGGTGGAGCGCGGCTTTGGCCCGGCGCTCGGCCGGCCGGTGTGACTATGTTTGAAACCTGTATTAAGCACCCATAAATGGTTATCATAAAGTTTCCTACTCATCGGTAGACCTTTGGTAGGTATTAGCCCTAGCGTGCCTGATCTATAGGCGTAGCGGAGTTGTTCACCTGGCGGTCGCGGTGTCCCCCGGGAGGGATCGAATGCGCAGAGTCAGCGGACTGGTACTCACGCTCCTGGGGGCGTTCCTTCTGGTGCTGGCAACCCTGCTGAGTTTCTGGATCACGCCGTCGGCGAAGAAGTTCCCGCTGAACGCGTACCAGATCGTGCACCTGACCGGCACCGGCTCGTACTTCAGCGCCACCAAGGTCAAGGAGCTGACCGGCGTCTCGGTGAACGTCACCGAGACCACCAGGGGCGACGTCTCCGCGGGCAGCGGCAGCACCGCGGTCTGGGATGTCTTCACCAGCGTCCAGGACGTCACCAACCACACGCCCATCTCCTACTTCGCGTTCCGTGAGGCCTTCGACCGGAAAACCGGCGAGATCGTCCGCTGCTGCGGCGAGTACCTGACGAACACCTCGACCGGGAAACCCGACTACTCGGTCCGGATGAGCGGGCAGGGAGTGCTCTGGCCGTTCAACGCGCAGAAGCAGACCTACCTGATCTTTGACACCGCCGCGGCGCGGCCCGAGCCCGCCCGGTACGAGGGCACCACGACGGTCGACGGGATCAGCGTCTACCGCTACGTGGAAGCGGTGGCGCCGACCAGGATCGGCACCGAGCAGGTGCCCGGGTCGCTGGCCGGGCTCGCGTCGCAGCCGACGGTCCCGCTCGGCGAGGATTACAGCGCGACCAACACGTACTACGTAGACCCGGTGACCGGGGTACCGCTCAAGACCACGCAGGACCAGGCGGTAACCCTGGTCGACGTGAGCGGGACCACGCTGCTGGTGGCCAGCAACACCAAGCTCGGCGAGACGCCCGCCAGCATCCAGTCGGTGGTCAACACCGACAACCATTACCGGGGTGAAATCACCCTGGCCACGGTCACCCTTCCGCTGATCGGACTGATCGTCGGCATTGTGCTCCTGGTCGGCGGCATTCTCCTGCTGCGATTCAGCGGCGCGGCGCCGGAGGGCGAATTCCAGTGGGTGTGGCGCCGCCAGCTCGAGCACTATCCGTCAGCCGGGCCTCGTTTCCTCTATCTGACCATTACCGTGCTGGCCACGGTCACGCTGTACTACGAGCTGTACGTCGGCGGTTCGGTATCCACGCTGCTGCTGATCAACCTGCACATGAGCTTCACGTTCTTCGTGGTGACCCTGGCCCTCGGGAACTTGATCGGTGCGTTCGGCTCGCTGGCCGCCGGGCTCGGCGACCGGCTGGGCCGGGCCAACATGGTGGTCTTCGGGCTGCTGTTCAGCGGCATCTTCACCGAGTACGTGCTGCCTTCGGCGACCAGCAAGTGGTCCTTCACGATCGAGTCCTTCGTGGTCGGCCTGGTCGAGGGTGTGTGCCTGGTCGCCACGCCCGCGCTCATCCGCGACTTCTCGCCGCAGGTGGGCCGGGCCACCGCCATGGGCTTCTGGACGGCCGGCCCGGTGCTGGGCAGCCTGATCGTCACCGCGGTGGCCACGAACACCGTGCCCACCGTGATCAACGACCCGCGGTTCTGGACCCACGAGTACCACATCTGCGGCACCGCCGGCCTGATCGTGTTCGTGATCGCGCTGATCGGCTTGCGTGAGCTGTCCCCGCCGCTGCGCGACCAGCTCATGGTCACCATGCGCGACCGGATACTGATCGAGGCCAAGGCCAAGGGCCTCAACGTCGACGAGCTACTGCACCGCCCGTTCCAGCAACTGCTCAAGGTCGATGTGGTCGTCTCCGCCGTGGCGGTGGCCGTGATGCTGCTCATCTACTACACGGCGGTGGGCTTCGGCCTGATCTACCTGTCCACCGTGTTCGGCTTCTCGACCAAGAACGCCAACGGGCTGCTCAACTGGAACTGGGGCTTCAACGTCATCGCGGTGATCCTGATCGGCCTGCTCGCTGACCTGGTCCGGGTGCGCAAGCCGTTCATGGTGATCGGCGGGGTCGGCGGGGCGATCATGACCGTGGTGTACCTGCAGCAGGCCGGCCACCACCCCGGCTACTACACGCTCGCGCTGATCGTGGCGCTGCTGTCGCTGTTCCTCGGCATCGCGTACACGCCGTGGATGGCGAGCTTCACCGAGACCGTCGAGGCCAGGAACCCGGCGCTGATCGCCACCGGCCTGGCCATCTGGGGCTGGGTCATCCGGGTCGTGATCTTCGTGGCATTCCTGATCCTCCCGCACATCATCACCTCGGTCACCCCGCTGGTCGACTACGGCCCCACCGCGCAGGCCTACTCGGCCACCTACGCCAAGCAGATCGCGTTCGCGCAGAGCCACCCGAAGATCATCGCCACGGCCGAGAAGTACAAGACCCAGCTGGCCACGGCGCAGCGGCTGGCGCCCGAACTGGCGGTGCTGCAGGCCCACATGGCGCTGTTCACCAAGCTGGCCACGTACACCAACCCGGCCACGATCCCGCCCAAGCTGGTCAACCAGGCCATCGCCGCGGCCGGCGGGGGGGCCAAGGGCCTCGCCATCCTCGGCACGATCGACGCCAACAGCAAGGCGATCGCGAGCGTGGTCGCCGCGGCCCCCGTGCTGGACACGCTGAAGCCCTACGCGGCTCAGCTCGCCGCGGCGTCGAAGGTGCCGCCCTATGTGCTCGCGTACCTGAACGCCCATGGCAAGGCCGTGCTCGCTGCGCAGGCGCAGGCTCCGGGCCAGTGGAAGAACTGGTACTGGATATGTTTCGGCGGGATTGTGTTCTTTGTACTGTGCATCCCGCTGCTGGGCGGCCGGTGGAGTCCGGCTCAGGCCCGCCGCGACGAGGAAGAGCACGAGGCCGCCACCCAGGCCGAACTGGCCAAGATCAGCGGTGAGCTCCAGCCCGACTGAGCCTTTTCATCCTCCTGAGACTGCCCACGTACCCTGGACGCAGGACCTGCGGATGAAAAGGTTCACTAACCAGGGCCGTCATTCGCCCCGATCCGGCGCGGGGCGGCGGATCTTGGCGGCGAACAGGTCGCGGATGCTGACGACCCCGCAAACCACCCGGCCGTCGACCACCGGCAGGTGGCGGAAGCCGTTCAGGAGCATGATCTGCGCGGCCTCCTCGCCCGAGGAGTCCGGGCTGGCCGCCTGCGGGTCCCGGGACATCCAGGCCGAGACCAGCGAGACCGTCAGGTCCTCGCCCGAGGCGGCCGCGCGCAGCACGTCCCGCTCGGTCAGGATGCCGGCCAGAAACGAGCCCTGCAGGACGATCACCGATCCGGCCCGGGCCCGCACCATCGCGGCGGCCGCCTCGGTCACCGTGGCGTCCGGGTTGACCGTCACCACGCTGGTGTTCATCAGGTCCCTGAGCTTGGCCATGGCGCTGTCAGCCGCTGTCCCCGACCTCATCAAGCTCCGGATCCAGGTGCGGGGCGGCCGGCCCGGACAACTCCTCCGACAGCAGGCGCCACAGCGATCCGGCCCAGGCCGACACGTCGGGCCAGCGCTTCCAGAACACCTGCAGCGTCGTGGCGTCGAACCGCGCGTGCGCCTGCTCCGGGGTGAGGCTGCGAGTGACCTCGTCGAGGTCATGTACCAAGTCGAGGAACTTATCGTCCACGTCCATAAAGATCACCTCCAAGCGAGTCTAGGCCCGCAACGCGCCGACGCGAAGACCCCACCGCCACGACCGCGGCAGCCCGGCTTCTCGCTTGATCACCCGCCCCGGCCCGACAACCGCCACCGGCCCGAGAACCGAGAACCGCCCCCGGCCCGAGAACGCCTCGCGGGCCCTAGAGTTGTGCTTCATGGCAGGACGGCCGTTGCGGGAACTTGTCGATGAGGGCTGGGCGGCGGCCCTGGAGCCGGTGGCCGGGCGCATCGAGGCCATGGGCGACTTCCTGCGGGCCGAAGTCGCGGCGGGCCGCCGTTACCTGCCCGCGGGCGAGAACGTGCTGCGGGCATTCCAGCCGCCGTTCGCCGACGTCCGGGTGCTGATCATGGGGCAGGATCCGTACCCGACCCCGGGACACCCGGTCGGCCTGAGCTTCTCGGTGGCACCCGAGGTCCGGCGGCTGCCCGGGAGCCTGGTCAACATCTTCCGCGAGTATCGCGAAGATCTTGGCTACCCGGCGCCGGCCACCGGCGACCTGAGCCCGTGGACCGAACGCGGCGTGATGCTGCTGAACCGGGTGCTGACCGTGCAGCCGGGCCGGCCCGGTTCTCATCGCGGCAAAGGCTGGGAAGAGGTCACCGAGCAGGCCATACGGGCGCTGGCCGCCCGCGGCACCCCGCTCGTCGCGATCTTGTGGGGCCGCGATGCCCGCAGCCTGGCGCCGCTGCTGGCCGGGGTGCCGCTCGTCGAGTCGGCTCACCCGAGCCCCAACTCGGCCGACCGTGGCTTCTTCGGCTCGCGCCCGTTCAGCCGGGCCAACCAGCTGCTTTCCGGGCAAGGCGCCGAGCCGGTCGACTGGAAGCTGCCGTAGACGTTACGGTGGCGAGAGCGGCGCGCCTTCAGCGGTTATCGATCTCTCATCTGGTAAATTCCCAGGTTCATCTGTTTCTCTGGTATCAGGAGCTATCCACGGGGGCCGCCGTATGCGCGGCCGGGCGTACCAGGAGGAGTTATGACGATCGGCCGCGGCCAGGTCGTCCACGGTACGGACGCGGTAACCGCGACGGCCGCGGCGGGCGTGGCGACGGACCGGCCGGCGGAATGCCCGGGAGATGACCTGATCCAGCTGAGCTGCGAAGTTTGCCCGGAAGGTCTCGCCATCGTGACCATACGGGGCGACCTGGATCTGGCCACCGCCGACCGGACGGCCCAGTACGTCACCGACGTCATCGACCGTCACGACGGCCCGGTCAGCGCGGATCTGTCCGGGCTGGCCTTCTGTGACGCCTGCGGCCTGGGCGCGCTGATCCGGATCACCGCGTACGCGGATGTTGCGGGCCGCCGGTTCGAGCTGACGCACCCCTCGCCGGCCGTCACCAGGATCATGCGGCTGACCGGCGTCGATGAATGGCTGCTCAAGCCGGCCTGCGTAAGCCAGTAGTCCCGGGCGCGTCCAGCGCTAGCCGTACGTGGCCGGGATCTCGGCCGAGTCGGTCACGCGGAGCTTGCGCCTGGCCCGCTCGTAGAACGTCATGTGGCCCAGGCGGATGACCCGCGCGGCGGCCGGGCGGGGCCGCAGTTCGATACCGTCGCCGCCGGCCAGCCGTCCGGTGATCTGCCCGTCAACCTCGACCCCCAGCTCGGCGCTTTCGGGGAGAATGTCCAGCGCCAGGCTGTCGTTCACGGACAGCACGAGCCCGCGGTTGTAGGCCGAGTGCGGTGCGACCGGGGTGACCAGCAGGGCCTCGATCACGGGGTTCATGATCGGGCCGCCCGCCGAGAAGCTATACGCGGTCGATCCGGTCGGGGTGGCCACCACGACCGCGTCGGCCGCGTACCTGACGAACGACTGATCGTTCACGCGGATGCCCACCTCAGCGCTGCCGCTGCCAGGAAAGCGGACCACCGCAATGTCGTTGAACGCGGTCACGACCTTGCCCGCGAGGACCGTGTCGACGGCCAGCCGCGGGTCGATCGTGTAGTTGTGGGCATCGACCGCCGAGAGCGCGTCCGGCAGATCGGGCACGTCGATTTCAGCCAGGAACCCTAGTTTGCCCAGGTTGACTCCGAGTACCAGCGCCTTCTGCTGATCGGCCAGGCGCATGGCGCGGAGCATCGTGCCGTCTCCGCCCAGGCTGACGATGAGGTCCGACCGCCGCCCTAGTTCCTCGGGGGTGACGCCGATCGCGGCGCAGCGAATCCGGCCAATCTCCGAATTTATGCCCAAGACGTTGATGGATCTTCGTGTGGCCCAGTCCAGGACGGCGTTCACCGCCTCGGCGGAGTCGCGCTCTGGATGCAGGACCAGGCCGACACTATGCATGTCTGCCGACCCGACAAGTATTCATGCTGTGATGATCCCAAATCGGCGGCGCCCAGCACCAGTCGCGGGTAGGCCTAGCTGACCGGGGCTCCGGCGAGCACGGCAATGATCCCGAGCACGCCCGCGCCGACGATCGCGGTTACCACCCCACGGCGCAGCGCCACCAGCCACACCGCGGCCAGGGCGACCAGCGCGACCTGCCACAGGTGAGACAGGCCCAGGCCGAGCGGGATGGAGGCGCCGGCGATCGCGCCGATGGCCGCGGGCCCGGCTCCGGTCAGGAAGGCCTGAATGCCGGCGTTGCGGCGTAGCTGGTCGAACCGGGGCCCACCGATCAGCACGAACGCGAACGACGGCGTGAACGCCACGAACGAGGCGAGCAGCCCGCCGCCGATCCCGGCGGCGGCGTAGCCGACCACGGCCACGGTCTGCACCACCGGGCCCGGCGTGACCTGACCGAGGGCAACCGCGCTGAGGAACTGGGCGCTGGTCATCCAGTGGTAGGTGGTCACGGCGTCGTGCTGCATCAGCGGGACGATCACGAAGCCGCCGCCGTAGGACAAGGCGCCGACCTTGAACGCGACCCACGCCACCGAGAGCAGGCCGCCGGTGACCACCCCCGGAGCGGCCCGACCGAGCGGGGCGCCCAGTTTGGCCAGCACGGCCAGCGCAGCCGGCCGCTGAGGGTCCTCTGCGGCCGGCCGGCCCGGCGGGCGCCGGAGCCGGGCCGACCAGACCGGCCGCATACGCACCAGCATCTCCAGCAGACCGCAGCCGACCAGGATCAGCACCAGGAACGGGCCGAGCAGGCCGCCGGCCGCGCCGCCGATCACCAGGTAGCAGGCCCACCTGGCCCGCGCGGGGCGCGCCGTGCCGACCCTGCGCCAGCTGGCCGGGGCCAGGCCGATGGCCGCGCTGAGCGCCACCACCGGCACCGCCGCGCCCGCGCCCGCCGCGGCGCCCTTGATCCACAGCGGCGGATGGCGGGCCAGGAATACCGCCGACAGCCCCAGAATCACGATCAGGCCAGGAACGATGAAGCACGCGCCGCCGATCAGCGCACCCAGCGTGCGCCGCAGCCGCCACGCGCAGAAGATCGCGAGCTGGGTCGAGGCCGGACCGGGCAGCATGTTGCAGGTCGCGACCCCGTCCTCGAATTCCTCCGCGGAAATCCAGCCCCGCCGGTCCACGCACAACGCACGCAGCAGCGCGATGTGGGCGGGCGGCCCGCCGAACCCGATGCAGCCGATGCGGCCCCACTCACGGGCGATCGTCAGCAGCGGCACCTGGCCCTGCTCACCGGGATCAGCGGCTGGCATCGCCACCTCCCTCGGGTGCCTCGGCACGTCGTGTCAGGTTTAGGAAAATAATTCAATTCAGTTTGGCATAATGTGACGATGAGCGTCACGCCTTCTCCCCCGGTGCTCGGCGTGCTGGCCCATGACCTGCGCTGGGCGATCGTCGGCCTGCTCGTCCCTGGCGACCTGCGGACCGGCGAGATCGTGGCCCGCACCGGACAGGCGCCCAGCCTGGTCTCGTATCACCTGGCGCGGTTGCGTGACGCGGGCCTGGTCAGCGTGCGGCGCAGCACCGCCGATGGCCGGGACAGCTACCACGCGCTGGAC
>Ga0335073_10012759_pt1 | contig 11793 bp, 7 predicted proteins | sample Lox_Sample_22_FD_207093 | JGI IMG/M metagenome (GOLD analysis project Ga0335073, IMG submission 207093) | Soil microbial communities from Loxahatchee National Wildlife Refuge, Florida, United States - Lox_Sample_2.2 | ecosystem: Environmental > Terrestrial > Soil > Wetlands | place: USA: Florida... | reverse complement strand
GCGGGGGGTGGTTCCGGGGGCGGGGCGGGGGGGGCCGCTCCCCCGGCGGGGGGGGGGAACCAGCCCGCCGGACTTGCCGCGCCTGGCCGGGACGACCGGGCGCTGGCCGCTCCGGACACAGGTGCCAGCCAAGTTTCAGCCTCGGCTCGGGCACCGTGTCCGGACATCCCGTAAGAGCCAGGCTGAGCGCTTCGAGGATCAAACATCAGTTACTCCGGGCTCCTATAAAATCACTCTCTGTAACAGATCTTGGCGCCGAGTATTATGCCTGGATCTTTTTAATCGCCTGGGCTCTTGATTCGATGGTAACGACAGATCCGCAAAATACCCAGAGCCTGACGGCAAAAAAATTACAAATAGTTCTGCGCTACTTACACTGAGTGATGACCAAATGGGACGATTAGACCGCCGCCGGGAGAATGGTCGCCTCACGGGATTCGTGATGCGTTGCTTCTATCATCAGCACCAGAGGGCTCACCATTCGGACACGGCGTATCGGCTATGGCCTCTTTCTATTGCTTGTTGAGCAGTAATGAAACGTCGTCACGTGAGTAAACCCTCTTCACGTGAACGTTGCTGCGAAACAATCAGCCTTAGCATGGGCGCATGCACCCGGAAAGCTCGCAGCGGTCTGTGCTCGCGTTCGTGGCCGCCCAGCCACTGATCGACCACCACTGTCACGGCGTGATGCGAGGCGGCGGCGACCTGGCGGGACTGCTGAACGAGGCCGACGGGGACGCTGTCGCCGACGGCATGGCCTTCGACTCGCTGGCGGGGTTGTCGTTCCGGCGCTGGTGTCCGCCGCTGCTCGGGCTGCCGTCGCACGCGAGCGCCGAGTCCTACCGGGAGCGGCGCGCGGCGCTCAGCGCGGAGGAGGTGAACCGGACGTTCCTCGGCGCCTGCGGCATCGCCGCGCTCTGCGTGGACACCGGCTATACGCCGGACGATCTGCTGTCCCCGGCCGAGACGGCCGGCTTCGCCGGGGCGGGGGCGTTCGAGATCGTCCGGCTGGAGCAGGTCGCGGAGTCACTCGCGCGGGACGGGGTAGGCGCCACCGGCTTCCCCGACGCCTACAGGCGGGCGCTGGGCGAACGGGTCACCGCACCCTCGTTCGGGATCACGGTTGCTGGGTTCAAGTCGATCGCGGCGTACCGGGTCGGGCTCGAGCTTGACGGCCGGCGGCCGGGTGACCGCGAGGTGGTCGCCGCCGTATCGCGCTGGCTCGGCGGCGCGGCAGGCGCCAGCGGGGCCGGCGGGCGCGGCGGGCGTAACGGAACTGGCGGTTCCGACGGGAGGCCGCCCAGGCTGGCCGACGAGGTGCTGCACCGGTTCTTCGTCTGGTGCGGTGCCGACCTCGGGCTGCCGATTCAGTTTCACGTCGGGTACGGCGACCGGGACATCGACCTGCACCGGTGCAATCCGCTGCTGCTGACAGGGCTGCTGCGAGCGCTGGAGCCGACCGGGGTGCCGGTGATGCTGCTGCACAACTACCCGTATCACCGCGAGGCGGGGTACCTGGCTCAGGTATTTCCGCTGGTGTATGCCGACCTCGGGCTGGCCACGCACAACGTCGGGGCACGGGCGACGGCGCTGCTCAGCGAGGCGCTCGAGCTTGTGCCGCTGCGGAAATTCCTGTTCTCTTCCGATGCCTTTGGGCTTCCTGAGTTGTATTACCTCGGAACGCTGCTGTTTCGGCGGGCGCTGTCGGAGTTCCTGTCGGAACGCCTTTCCGCTGATGACATCAGCTATTCCGATGCCGAGCGCATCACGACCCTCATCGGCGCCGGCAATGCCCGCCTCGCTTACCGGCTCCCCGGGTAAGCCGTGACCGGTGGGCAGCTACGGGAACACGTGACGAAAGATGGCGATGTGTGTTCTGCGGCGCGGCGATTAACGGGTGAATTCCGCCCTACCCGAAGACTTTGCCCATCGTGAAGATTGCGCGTCTGCGCGAATTTTGTTTACGCGCGGGGCAAAGATTACCCGGAACGCAAACTTTACTGGTAATTCTCTGGTCAGGCCACCAGCGTGCCCGGCAAGATGCCGCAGGCTTGACTCGTGTCCCCGGCGGAGGCCTCAGGCCGACGCGGCCCGCATGCCGACCCGGTCCCACAACGGCGGGCGCACCAGGCGACGGGGGTTGTGCGATGCAAGCTGTCGGAAGCCTCGGCCACGTCTCCGGCGGCGGGTCCGCCGGTCGACGGGGAGCAGGGCACAGGCGTCCGGCGCTAGATGCCGCAAGCCTGGGCGACGTCCTCGGCGGAGGCCTCACGGGTGGACGCGGCCGGGATGCCGGCTCGCTCGAAGTCCGTGACGTAGATGTAGGCGGCGTCGGACGGGGAGGCCGCGGCGTTGAGCTCCGGGATGTAGGACGCCCAGGTCTGGTTGTAGGTCAGCACCGCGTTGAGCTGGGTCTGCAGGTCGGCGCTGACGTCGCCGGTGACGTAGCCGGACGGCAGCGGGGTAAAGCCGATCAGGCCGCCGCCGCCCATGCCAACCGATTCCGGGTCGCCCTTGGACTCCTGGTAGATGTTGCCCGCGATGCCGGCCGCGGCGTTGTCGCTGTAGCCGTTGGCCAGCAGGAAGCTGACGATCGCGGTCACGTTCTCCGGAAGCAGTCCGTCACTCAGGTTGCAGCTCAGCGTCGAGGCGGCGGGCGCCTGGCTGGCCGGCGCGTTGGCGGCCTGGGCGATTGCGGCCTGCGCCGCGGCGGCCGGGGTGCTCGCCGCTGGCGTCGCTGCCGCGGCGGGAGACGCGGACGCGGTTGACTTGGCCGCGGACGGTTTGGCGGTGGTCATGGCGGGCTTGGCCGACGTCTTGGCGGTCGCGTGGACCGTGGCAGTCTTCACCGGCATGGCCGCGTTCGCCTTAGCCGCGCCGATCTTCGCCGAACTGGAAACGGTGCCCTGGATCATCGCGTCGTTCAGCTGCGCCGCCTGCGGGTGGCCCGCGCCGAAGATGGTGTAGGCGGCCGCCCCAGCCGCGAGCGTTGCGGCTGCCGCCGCGGCAGGGACGACCTTGCCGACCCGCTTCCGGGCCGTTTTGCCCCGGGGGCTCACGTGCCGCCCGGTGTAGTCGTGGCCGTGGTCACCCTCGGCTTCACGGCCGGGCTCGGCCTTGTGCCCGGGAATGGCCCGGATAAGAGGGCCGAACTTGCTGATGCCGCTACGCCTGGCGCCTGTGGTCAAGAAAATCCCTACGCTGTGCCTCGCCCGGCTACGCGGTCACGGCAGGTGACCTCTCGCTAGGCCTACAAGCGACAAATCGCTCGCAGACAGCGTTACAGCACTGAAACGTCAATAAGCACGTTTGGCGACATATAGCCCGCTCAGGCTACTGATGCGTTAACGAGCCACAGAGCTCGGGTTAAGCCTCAGGAACACCGACAGTTACGGCCATCCGGGCCGGAGCAGGTCATCTCTTCAACAGGGGTCACACACAGCGACGAACCACCCGGAATGACTAGTGAACAGGTTGTGATGCTCCGTGCGCACAACGTGCCGAAACTACAGAGAGTAGATATCAATTGCACGCGTGGTCAGGTTCGCGTCCGCAGGCAGCCAGGTCACCCGGGGGTCTCGCCTGAACCACGATTCCTGCCGCCGGGCGAAGCGGCGGGTAGCGCGGACGGTCTCTTCGCGGGCCTGATCGCTGCTCATCTCACCGTCGAGGCAGCGGAGCATCTGCTGGTAACCCAGGGCGCGGCTCGCGGTCTTCCCCTCGCGGAGGCCGCGCGCGGCCAGGTGCCGCACCTCGGCCTCGAAGTCCGCGGCCCACATCCGGTCGACGCGGGCCTCGATCCGGCGGTCAAGCTCAGCGCGCGCCATCTGGACGCCGATCTGGAGCGCCGGGCGGCCCGCGTCATAACCGGGCATCGTCGCGCTGAAGGGGCGCCCGGAGAACTCGATGACCTCCAGGGCGCGGACGATCCTGCGGCCGTTGCTCGGCAGGATCGCGGCGGCAGCCACCGGGTCCGCTGCCTTGAGGCGCTCGTAGAGCGGGGCTGGGCCGGCCTCCGACAACTCGGCCTCAAGCCGCTCGCGGACGGCCTCGTCGGTGCCGGGAAACTCAAGATCCCCCAGCGCGGCCCTGATGTACAGGCCCGAGCCGCCGACCAGGACCGGCACCTTCCCGCGCCCCGCGATGTCGGCGATGGCCGAGTCGGCCAGGTCCTGGTACTCCGCGACGCTGGCGGTCTTGGTGACGTCCCAGACGTCCAGCAGGTGATGCGGAACGCCCCGCCGCTCCCGGAGCGTAAGCTTCGCCGTGCCGATGTCCATGCCCCGGTAGAGCTGCATCGAGTCGGCGTTGACGACCTCGCCGCCGACGGCGAGCGCGAGGGCAACCGCGAGGTCGGACTTCCCGGCCGCAGTCGGGCCTACGACCGCGATCAGCATGGCCGAATTCTTCCGTTGACCGCGATCGGCGGCATCGCTTTCGGGGACCGGGCTAGCCGCGGCGGGTGGGCATGCCGAGCAGCACGGGCGTGGGCGCGCCCGGCGCGGCCGGTCCGGAGGCACCGGAGGCACCAGACGCGGCGGCGAGGTGGCGGGCCTCCCAGGCGTCCCCCGCCCGGGTGCGGCGGACGCTCAGCGGGGCATCGTCGGCGCGAAGGTAGTGCGGCGCGGGACTCGTGACACGGGTGGTGACGATGTCGCCGGCACGCGGCGTCGTGCCGTGCGGGGCGAAGTGCACGAGGCGGTTGTCGCGGGCGCGGCCGGACATGCGGTGCGTGGCCGCGTCCTTGCGCCCCTCCCCCTCGGCGACGAGCACCTCGACGACGCTACCGTCCTGCTTCGCGTTCTCTTCCGTGGCAATCTGCTCGACGAGCGCGACGAGCCGGTCGTAGCGGTCCTGCACGACCGGCCGCGGAACCTGGTCCGGCATCGTCGCTGCGGGGGTGCCCTCGCGGATCGAGTACTGGAACGTGAACGCGGATGCGAAGCGGGCCTGGCGGACGACGTCCAGGGTGCCCTGGAAGTCTTCCTCTGTCTCGCCAGGGAAGCCGACGATGATGTCCGTGGTGATCGCCGCGTGCGGGATACGCCTGCGCACGTTGTCGAGGATGGCGAGGTAGCGGTCGCGCCGGTAAGCGCGGCGCATCGCCTTCAGTACCGCGTCCGAGCCGGACTGGAGCGGCATGTGCAGCGACGGCATGACGTTCGGCGTGTCGCGCATCGCCTCGATCACGTCGTCGGTGAAGTCCCTCGGGTGCGGTGACGTGAAGCGGACCCGCTCGAGCCCGTCGATCTGCCCGCACGCGCGCAGCAGCTTGCCGAATGCCAGCCGGTCGCCGAACTCGGCGCCGTAGGAGTTCACGTTCTGGCCAAGCAGCGTGACCTCGATGACCCCGTCGTCGACGAGGGCCTGGATCTCCTCGAGGATGTCGGCGGGGCGGCGGTCGCGCTCGCGTCCGCGCAGCGACGGCACGATGCAGAAGGTGCAGGTGTTGTTGCACCCGACGGAGATCGAGACCCACCCGGAGTACGCGGACTGGCGGCGGGCCGGCAGCAGCGACGGGAACGTGGTGAGGGTTTCCTCGAACTCGACCTGTGCCTCCTGCCGCTGCCGCGCCCGTTCAAGCAGCCGGGGCAGCGCACCGATGTTGTGGGTGCCGTAGACGACGTCGACCCAGGGCGCGCGGTCCGTGATCTTCTGCCGTTCCATCTGGGCCAGGCAGCCGCCTACGGCGATCTGCATGCCCGCGTGGGCCTTCTTGGTGGGAAGAAGATGGCCGAGGTTCCCGTACAGCCGGTCGGCGGCGTTCTCGCGCACCGCGCAGGTGTTGAAAACCACCAGGTCGGGTGTCTGCCCGTCGGCTGCCTTCACGTAGCCGGCGCCCTCGAGCAGTCCGGCGACACGCTCGGAATCATGCACGTTCATCTGGCACCCGTAGGTGCGGATCTCGTACGTCCGTCCTTCTCCCACCTGTCCAGGATAGGGGCGGGCGCGCACCGTCAGGGTGCCTCTGGTATTGGATAGGTGCATGACTGAGATCGCTGCCTATGGGACCTGGAAGTCACCGATCAGCGCCGCGGGCGTAGCCAGGGGGGCGGCCGCGGTCTCATATCCGTCCATCGCCGGCGGCGAGGTGTGGTGGCAGGAGCGGCGGCCGTCCGAGGGCGGCCGGACGGCGATCATGGCGTCCGCCGGCCCGGGTGCCGAGCCCAGGGTGCTGCTCGCCGCGCCGTGGAACGCGAGGAACAGGGTGCACGAGTACGGCGGCAAGTCGTACCTGGCGGTCCCGTCCCTGTCATTGGCCGGCGGTTTCGATCTCGTCTTCGCGAACTTCGCCGACCAGCGGCTGTACGCGACGGGCGCGGCCGTCGAGGCGGACGTCGAACCAGTGCCGCTGACGCCCGCCGAGGGCGGCTACCGCTTCGCCGACCTTGTGCTCTCTCCCGACGACCAGGAGATCTGGTGCGTACGGGAAACGGTGCTGCCGCTCCAGGGCACCCAGCCGCCGCCCGGCTTCCACACCGGCGGCGGCATGGCCGTCCGGCGGGAGATCGTCGCGGTGCCGCTCGACGGGTCCGCCGCGTCCGACGCCGCCGCGATCCGGGTCCTCGTCTCCGGCGCGCAGTTCTTCGCGTTCCCGACGCCGTCTCCGGACGGCACGAAGCTGGCCTGGATCAACTGGAACCACCCGAGCATGCCGTGGGACGGGACCGAACTGCGAGTCGCCGCCCTGACCGACGGCGCCGAGGCCGGCGGCGAGGTGAACTTCGCGGATGCGACGCTCCTCATGGGCGGCCAGGAAGAATCGGTACTCGCCCCGGTGTGGCGCGACGACGCGGCGCTGTACGCGATCTCCGACGCCTCGGGCTGGTGGAACCTCTACGAGGTGCCTGTCACGGGCGGGGCGCCCCGGGCGCTGCACCCGCTCGATGAGGAGTTTGCAGGGCCGCTGTGGCAGCTCGGCGGACGGCCCTTCGATCTCCTCGGCGACGGCCGCCTCGCGGTGCTGCACGGCCTCGGCGCATACGGCCTGGGCGTGCTCGACCCGGGTTCAGGGGAACTGACCGACCTTGACCTGCCCGGCTACCCCACCTCCACCGGGGAACTCGAGGTCACCGGCGGCACCATCGTCACGGTGGCTGGCGGCCCGCGCGCCCCGTGGAGCGTGCTGCGCGTCGCCGACGACGGGGAATTCGAGATTGTGAGGCAGCAGGCAGTCGCCGCCGCCGACCCTGCCTACCTGCCGGATGCGCGCCCGGTACAGCTGTCCGGCCAGACGAACGATGGCGTCGTTCACGCCATCGTCTACCCGCCTGCCAATCCGGACTTCGCCGGGCCAGCCGGGCAACTGCCCCCCTACATCGTCAACGTGCACGGCGGGCCGACCGGGATGGCGCTGCCCATCCTGTCGATGGAGAAGGCGTACTTCACCAGCCGCGGCATCGGCATTATCGATGTCAACTACGGCGGCTCCACCGGCTACGGCCGGGAGTACCGCAACCGGCTGCGCGGCCAGTGGGGCATCATCGACGTCGCCGACGCCTACACCGCGGCCCTCGGACTCGCGGACTCCGGCGAGGCCGACCGCTCCCGGCTCGGTATCCGCGGCGGCTCGGCCGGCGGCTGGACCGCCCTCGCCGCCGTCACAAGCGGCCCCGCACTCACCGGCACCAAGGAAGCGGTCTTCGCCGCCGCCACCTCGTACTACGGCGTCTCCGACCTGCGCCCGTTCGCGGCCGACACCCACGACTTCGAGTCCCGCTACCTCGACGGCCTCATCGGCCCGCTCCCTGAGGCGGACGATCTGTACACCGAGCGCGCTCCCGTGGGCCACGTCACCGGCCTGACCTGCCCCGTCCTGCTGCTCCAGGGCCTCGACGACCCGATCGTCCCGCCGTCTCAGTCCGAGGCGATCGCGGCCGACCTGGCCGCCCACGGCATCAGGCACGCCTACATCGCCTTCGAGGGGGAATCCCACGGCTTCCGTAAAGCGGAGAGTGTGATCGCTTCCCTGGAAGCCGAACTCGCCTTCTACGGCGAGATCTTCGGCTTCACCCCACCCGGCGTCCCCCCGCTAGAACTCTCCTAGCTGGTGTTGATAAAAGTCGAGAAATGGGCTTTCTTTAATCTGTCACATAGCCGCATTTGCAAAGTGGCATAGGGCACCAGTTACGTCGGTTATCTTCATCAGGGCGTCATTCCGCGGAATCAGGCGGACTCCGAGGTGCAAAGGCGGCCTGCGGCCGTGTGACTGACTGTGGATCTGGACGTACGTTCGCAGGGGGAAGACCGCCTCGGGGGCGGTCCCGGTGCAGGTCGCATGGTCATCGCGCGGATCGCGGAAGACCGGCACTGCTGGCAAGCACATGACGAGGCCGAGTTGGAAGTGCTGACGCCCGCGGCCCGGCAGCAGGTGGGTCAGCCCCGGCGGAGCTTGACACCGGCCTGGGCCCGGGCTGGCCGAGAGGCTGTATTTGCGGCCCGGGAGCGCGTATCCCGCTACCTCAGGTGAGCGCGCTGAGCGTCAGGGCATGCCTGGCCGCGCCCCAGATCGCCAGGTTCCCCGGCGCCGCCTGGATGACGGGCAGCTCCGGCAGGCCGGCTGCGGCCAGTGCCTGCTGCATGGCTGGCCTGAAGAGGTCAAGTGCATGGCTGACGTGGCCGCCGATGACGATCTTCTCCGGTGCGAACCGTTGCAGGACCGGCGCCAGGCCGCTGCCAAGCGCAGCGCCGATCGCCCGGTAGGCCTCGATCGCGAGCGGGTCACCCCGAAGCGCGAGGTCTTCTATCTCCTTGGCGCTGGGCTGATCTCCCGGCTCCTTGGCGCTGCGCTGATCTCTCGGGCGCAGGCTGCGGTACCGCGCTGTCACGGCACGCGCCGACACGTGATCTTCCAGGATGCCGTCACCGAACGGCAGGTTCCACACCTCGCCGCCCGGCGGGACACGGTCACCGGCCGGGGCAATGGCGCCGTCCTCGATAAATCCGGCGCCCAGGCCCGTCCCGATCGTGAGCGCGAGAAACCGCTTCGTGTCCGGCAGCTGACGCCAGCTGACACCTAGTCCGAACGCGTCACCGTCATTGACGAAGTACGTCGGCAAGCCGGTCTTCTCGCGTAGCAGCGCTCCCAGGGCGACGCCATTGATGGCCTGGAATTTATGCACCATGTGCGAGACGCCCGCCAGGTAATCAAACGGAGCGGGCATAGCCACGCCGCAGGCCGTCACCTCGGCACTACCAGCTCGGCCGCGCGCCGCGTCGATGACGCGCGCCAGCTCGTTCACGATCTCGTCTTTCGTCCGGGCTGAGGGGCTGCTGGTCTCGCGCAGCTCCCCGATTACCTCGCCGTCAGCCGATACACAGGCCGCATCGACGGTGGTGCCACCGACATCCAAGGCTGTAGCAGCCCGTTTTGACATGCCATAAAGCTAGCGGGCGAACTCGATGGCGCGGGACTCGCGGACGACGGTGACGCGGATCTGGCCGGGGTAGGTGAGCTCCTCCTCGACCTGCTTGGCGATGTCGCGGGCGATGACCTGAGCCTGGATATCGTCGACCTGCTCCGGCTTGACCATGACGCGGATCTCGCGGCCGGCCTGCATCGCGAACACCTTCTCGACGCCCTCCTTCTCGGCGGCGATCTGCTCGAGGCGCTCCAGCCGCCTGACGTACATCTCAAGGGACTCGCGCCGGGCCCCGGGGCGGCCGCCGCTGATCGCGTCGGCGGCCTGGGTGAGCACGGCCTCGACGGTGCGGACTTCGACCTCGTTGTGGTGCGCCTCAATCGCGTGCACCACGTCGTCGGACTCGCCGTACCTCCTGGCGATCTCCGCGCCGATGAGCGCGTGGCTGCCCTCGACCTCGTGGGTCAGCGCCTTGCCGATATCATGCAGCACCGTGCACCGCTTGAGCAGCAGCGGGTCGAGGCCGAGTTCGCTGGCCATCATGCCCGCTATGTGCGCGGACTCGATGAGGTGGGTGAGCACGTTCTGGCCGTAGGAGGTGCGGTAACGCAGGCGTCCCAGCAGGTTAACGAGCTCGGGGTGCAGGTCGGTGATGCCGAGGCCGGTCATCGCGTCCTCGCCGGCCCGGCGGCAGATCTGCTCGATCTCGGCCTTGCCGCGCTCGTAGGCCTCCTCGATCCGCTGCGGGTGGATCCGGCCGTCACTGACCAGGCGCTCCAGGGTGAGGCGGCCGATCTCGCGGCGCACCGGGTCGAAGCACGACAGCAGCACGGCCTCCGGCGTGTCGTCGATGATCAGGTTGACGCCGGTCACCGACTCGAAGGCGCGGATGTTCCGGCCCTCACGGCCGATGATCCTGCCCTTCATCTCGTCCCCAGGCAGGTGCATGACCGAGACGACTGACTCGCTCGTCTGCTCGACCGCGACCCGCTGGATGGCGAGCGTCACGATCTTGCGCGCGCGCTTGTCCGCCTCCGTCTTGGCCGTCGCCTCGATGTCCCTGATCGACACCGCGGCCTCGCGCTTGGCCTGGTTCTCCATGACGGCGACGAGTTCCGCCTTCGCCGCCTCGGCGGTCAGCCCCGCTACCCGCTCAAGCTCCTTACCCGCCCTGGAGTCCGCCTCAGTCAGCGACTTGGCCCGCTCATCAAGTTCGCTTCTGCGCTGTTCGAGTGCCTCGCCGCGAGCCTGAAGGCGGCGGCTCTCGTCGTCAAGCCGGCGCTCGCGCTCGCCGATCCGCTGCTCGCGCCGCTCCAGGTCGCCGCGAAGCTGGCGTATCTCCTCCTTGACGGCGCGCATCTCGTCCTCCACCTCGCGCCGTCCGTCGGCGGCCTGCTGTGCCGTCTGCTCGGCCGCCTCGGTGGCCCGGTCGAGAATCCTGTCGGCGTCGGCCTGCGCGCGAGCCCGGATCTGCTCCGCCTCCGCCTGGGCGGTTAGCTCGCTGGCGCCGACGGCTGCCGCACCACGGCCGGGATACCGGCGCAAGACGACGGCGAACGTGCCGAATGCGAGGGCCAAGGCGACGAGCCCGATCACCAAGAGCGCGTCTGCGCCGCTCACGGTCACCCCTTTCGTCCCGTTGGTCACGGAACCCTCGCGTGATGGGTCAGGCGTCTGGCCACGGCTGCGCCGCGCGCTGGCCGGCTCGGGGTCGGGCGTGCGGGCACCCGTCCGGCGCCAGATAACGCCTCACTGCCGTGAGGTTAAGCGTTGATAACGTTTTGAGCAAGGAGATACGCACTGTGGAAACCAAAGTTTCCATTATGTAGTTACATGACCTCAATATGTAACACCATCGTCATCGTCAAGGTGCGGTTCGCCCTCTGGGACCGCCACGTCCCCTTCGGTCTCTAGAGCCGCACGGATGACACGGAAGGCGAGCCCAGCTGGATAACCCTTGCGGGCGAGCATTCCGGCCAGCCGCCTGGTCCGCTGCTCCGGCGGCAGCCCGCGGGTCGCGGCCAGTTTCGCCTCCACGAGGCGTCGCGCGGCACCGACCTCGGCCTCCGGGCCGAGCTGCTCGTCGATCGCCGCACGGATCTCGTCGGCCGCCACCCCGCGCTGTCTGAGCTCCGCGCTCAGCGCCCGTCCGGCCAGCCCCCGGCTGTAGTGCCGCGATTCGACCCAGGCCCTGGCGAAGGCGGCGTCGTCGATCAGTCCGACCTCCTCGAACCGGCTGAGTACCTCTTCCGCGGCCCCGTCCGGAATCCCCCGCTTGCGCAGCGCGTCGGCGAGCTGTGCCCGCGTCCGGGGCGCGAGCGTGAGCAGCCGCAGGCACACCTGCCGAGCTCGCGCCTCCGGATCGCCGCGGTCCTCCGGTGGTGGGTTCTCCCGGGGAGCCCGGGGGGTGTCTCCCCGGGAGAAGCCGTCT
>Ga0335073_10012758_pt1 | contig 11795 bp, 7 predicted proteins | sample Lox_Sample_22_FD_207093 | JGI IMG/M metagenome (GOLD analysis project Ga0335073, IMG submission 207093) | Soil microbial communities from Loxahatchee National Wildlife Refuge, Florida, United States - Lox_Sample_2.2 | ecosystem: Environmental > Terrestrial > Soil > Wetlands | place: USA: Florida... | reverse complement strand
AATGCGGCGACCGAGTTTACGATGCGATCGGCGCCCACTTCGGCGGGATTGTCATATTGCACCGGCATTCCCGTCTTCACGCCCGGCTCGATGAACAGCGGCTTGGAATTGAAATATTTTTCGCACACCTCGCGCAACACGGGGTCGAGCGGAGGCACAACCGATGAAATCACGATGCCATGGATTCCCGCCGCTTCCAGACCGGCCATGGCAAACAGGTTGCGGAAGAGCACTCCATATTCATCGACCGTGCTGGTCTGACGCGTGGTGACACGCCAGTGCGCCAAAAGCCGCCCGTAGCGCGGCGTTTCGCTGGAGGCAGCGCCTGCCTGCACCTTGGCTACCCGGGCAAATACGCCCAGCACAGTATTCGTATTTCCGACATCGAGAACCAGGAGCATGTTGTTCGTTATCTTGCCCGCACCGTTCCGCTCAGCACCGTCTGCACGTCGTGTGCGCCGCGCACGCGCAGAAAGCCGCGTTCATCCAGGCCTTCTGAGGTTCCTTCGAGGCTCGCGCCATTTTCGTCGATGCGCACCTCTTTCCCGCGCACCCACGAGGAGTACTCCGAGAAGCGCTGCAGAATCGATACCCGCGCGCCGGCCTTTCCCACCAGATCGCGATATTCGCGGTCGAGCGATTTTAGCAAAGCCGCGGCCAGTTCCACGCGCGACCATTCACTGCCCGTCGCCAGTTGCAGCGACGTGGCCTGCTCGGCGAGATCTGCAGGAAATTCCGTCTGATTTACATTGATGCCGATACCGACGACGATGTAGCGCACGCGCGTGGCCTCGGCATTCATTTCGGTGAGAATGCCGCAAAATTTCTTACCGTCGAGAAGAACATCGTTGGGCCATTTCAAGTCGGGCAGCGCGCACGCATCGATGTGCTGCACGGCCGCGTGGACCGCGAGGCCCACCGCCAGCGAAAGCGGCAGCACATCGGCGGGCGGGAGCGCCGGCCGCAGCACCACCGAACAGTAGATTCCTGCCGAACGAGCCGAATGCCAGGAGTGTGATCCGCGCCCGCGCCCTGCCGTTTGCTCTTCGGCGAGAAAGACGCTGCCTTCCGGCGCGCCTGCCGCGGCCGCAGCCATGGCCGCCGTGTTGGTGGAAGCGATCTTGTAGAAGTGATGCAGCCGTCCCTCGAAGATGGTGCCCGGGAGCAGTGGCTGAAGAATTTCCGGAAGAAGTAAATCGGGCACCGAACGCAGCTGATATCCCGTGGCCGGGTGGCCGGCGACATCGACGCCCAGGCCGCGCAATTGCTGAATCAGTCGCCACACTTCCGAACGGCTGGAGGAAATCTCCTGCGCGATCTTGGTGCCGCTGACCACAACCGTGGCGTGTTCCATCAGCAGACGAATGATTCGGCCCAGCCGGACATCGGTCGGCTGAGGCTTGTCCTCCTGGGCGGGCGGTCTGGTCCGCGTGCCGCGCTCGCGGATTGTGCTGTTTTTCCCGATGCCGAGATTATGCGGGAGAGCCGGGGAAAGAACAAATCATGGTGTTCCGAGCGCAGCGAGAAATTTCGGTTCTTGCCTGGAGAAAACCGAGATCCCTCACTTGGTTCGGGAAGACAAACAAGAAGGCGGCCGACTACGACCGACTCTGGAAATTCACCCTCTTATCGACGAAGCCGGCCAGCGGCTTCACACGGGCACCGCTCGCAGGCTCATATCCACCGCCTGCGGCGAATGTGTCAGCAATCCGATAGATATGAACTGCACGCCGGTTTCGGCATAGGAGCGAACATTTTCCAGACGGATTCCGCCGGAGCATTCCAGCGGGATGCGGCGCTCGATTTTCGTGCAGCGCTCCACCGACCGGCGGACATCATCGACCGTCATGTTATCGAGCAGGATCGCTTCCGCGCCGCCGGCCAGCGCCTCTTCCAGTTCACGCAGCGTACGGACTTCCACTTCAATGGGCTGCGAGCCGCGCCGGTTGCGGTGCGCGAGCTCAAGAGCAGGCCCGATGCCTCCGGCAAGAGCGATGTGATTGTTCTTGATCAACACGCCATCGGAAAGATCGAGCCGGTGATTCTGGCCGCCGCCGCAGCGCACGGCATATTTGTCGATCCCTCTCAGGCCGGGCGCGGTCTTGCGCGTGTCGAGAATGCGCGCGCCGGTGCCGTGAACCGCGTCGACGAACTTGCGGGTGAGCGTGGCGATCCCGCTCATGCGCTGCAAAAAGTTGAGCATCACGCGCTCGCAGGAAAGAATCACGCGCGCGTTGTGCTGGATCACCGCCACCGACTGGCCCTTGTGCAGGCGCACGCCATCAAAAATCTCGGGATGCGTGGTGACTTCATAGTGCGCGGTCACGGCGCCATCGAGCGCGGCATACACATCGAGAATTCGGCCCACGCATCCGATTCCGGCCAGGATGCAGTCTTCTTTGGCGAGAATCGTGGCCGCCGCGCGCTGGTTGGCATCGATGCAGGCGTAGCTGGTGGCATCGCGCGTCGCCCGGTCTTCGAGCAGCGCGTTCTCCAGAATCGCGGTGATGCGGCGACTATTCCAATCCATGAATTATGTAGGGACACCCGCCCCCGGCTGTCCGGGCAGGCGAAGCCCGTCAGTGCCTAGCTCAAGCGCAGCCCAATTCTCTCATCTTGCTCAGCGCCTTCTCACGCAAAACGGCCAATTCCGCCGCACGGTTGCGCAGGCCCTCAACCACCTTCGGGGGCGCCTTGGCCAGAAATTGTTCGTTGCCCAGCTGCTTCTGATTGTTCGCCAACTCCTTTTCGATCTTCTCCAGCTCTTTTCTCAGGCGCTCGCATTCGGCCGCGACGTCGATCTTCCGTTCGTAAACGACGTGCACATCGAAGCGCGCGGTGCTGCGAGCGCCGGCGACCTTGGACAATGAATCCCGAACAAATGTAATCGCTTCGACGTTGGCCAGCCGTTCGACCGCGCCGCGGCTTTCTTCGATGAGGCGGCGAATCTCGGCATCGTGAGCAAAAATCTCGATGTGGACCTTTTCCTTCGGCTCGACTTTCAGTTCGGCGCGCAGATTGCGGACGCTGACGATCAGGTCCTGCAGGATGGCCATACTTATTTCCGCCGGAATGTCGATTTGCATTTCATCCGCCTGCGGATAGGCCGCGAGGGCGATCGATTTCAGTGGCGGCTTTCCGTCATGCATCGCCTGCCAGATTTCTTCCGTGATGAAGGGCATGACGGGATGAAGCAGGCGCAAGGAAGCGTCGAATAGCACCACGAGATTGGCACACGCAATACACGCGGATCCATCGTTAGCAAGCCGCGGTTTAATCAGCTCGAGGTACCAGTCGCAAAACTCGCCCCAGAAAAAATCGTAGATGCGATTAGCCGCTTCGTGAAATCGAAATGTTTCGAGCGCGGAATTCACATCCTTCGTGACTCGATTGAAGCGGGAAAGAATCCAGCGATCTTCGAGGGTGCTGGGTTCGAAGCCTGCAATCCCCGCCCTACGGATGGAGACCCCGGAACTGCGTCCCGGCCGGACAGCCGAGGGCGGCTGTCCCCACATGGGTGTTGCAGGCTCCCACAATCGGTCCACATTCATAAACATGAACCGGGCAGCGTTCCAGATCTTATTGGCGAAGGCACGGTAGCCTTCCGTCCGGCTTTCGTTAAACGCAATATCCGTTCCCGGAGCGGCCATGGCCGCCAGAGTGAACCGCGTCGCGTCAGTGCCGAAGCGCTCGATAATTTCCAGCGGATCGATCACGTTCCCCTTGGTCTTCGACATCTTCTGGCGCTCGGCATCGCGCACCAGCGCGTGAATATAAACCTGGCGAAACGGAACGCTGTCGTCTTTTTTATCTCCCCAGCCGCTGGCGCGCTTGATGGCCGCATCCTGCTCGTGTCCGTGCATGAAATGGCAGCCGAACATGATCATGCGCGCGACCCAGAAAAACAAAATTTCGTACGCAGTAATCAGTAGCGTCGTCGGATAAAACACTTCCTGGTCGCGCGTCTTCTGCGGCCAGCCCAGCGTCGTAAACGGCAGCAGGCCCGAAGAAAACCAGGTATCGAGCACATCGGAAACCTGCTCGAGCTTCGCACCACCGCAATTCGGGCACTTCGCCGGAGCCTCGCGCGCGACAATCATTTCTTTGCAGCCCTCGCACGTCCATGCCGGAATGCGATGCCCCCACCACAACTGCCGCGAGACGCACCAGTCGTGGATGTTGTTCATCCAGTTCAAATAGATCGTTCGGTAATTCTCGGGAACGATGGTGATCTCGCCCCGCTCTACCGCCTCTTTCGCGCGATCCGCCAGCGGCTTGATCTTTACAAACCATTGTTCCGACAAGCGTGGCTCAACCACGGTGCCGCAGCGGTCGCACTTGCCCAGCGCCACCGTATAATCTTTTTCGCCAACCAGAAATCCGCCCGCCTTCAGATCCTCCAGCACCATTTTGCGGGCCTCGTATCGATCGAGGCCGGCATAGGGCCCGGCGTTCTGGTTCATGCGGGCGTGCTCGTCCATCACGTCGATCTGTGGCAGGTTGTGGCGCTGGCCCGCGGCAAAATCGTTGGGATCATGCGCCGGCGTTACCTTCACCGCGCCCGTGCCGAACTCGGGCTGCGCCAGTTCGTCGGCGATGATCGGGATCTCGCGATTCATCAACGGCAGCAGAACCTTCTTGCCGTGCAGGTGCGTGTAACGCTCGTCTTTTTCATTGACCGCCACCGCCGTATCCCCGAGCATGGTCTCCGGCCGCGTGGTTGCCACCGTAATGAATTGTGCAGGGACGGCCGCCCTCGGCTGTCCGGCCGAGCGGAGCTCGGCCGCATTGCCCACCACCGGATACCGAATCTCCCACAGCTTGCCGGCAACCTCTTCATGCTTCACCTCGAGATCGGAAATGGCCGTCTCGCAGCGCGGGCACCAGTTGACGATATATTTCCCTCGATAAATCAGCCCTTCCTCATACAGCCGGACGAACACCTCGCGCACCGCCCGCGAAAGATTCTCGTCCATGGTGAAATACTCGCGGTCCCAGTCCACCGACGCGCCCAGCCGCTTCATCTGGTCGAGAATCGCGCCGCCATATTCCATCTTCCACTCCCATACCCGCTCAATAAATTTTTCCCGCCCCAGGTCGCGCTTTTTCTTGCCTTCTTTGGCCAGTTGCCGCTCCACCATCATCTGCGTGGCAATTCCGGCGTGGTCGGTGCCGGGCAGCCACAGCGTGATGAAGCCGCGCATGCGATGCCAGCGCACGATGATGTCCATCTGCGTCTGGTTGAGCATGTGGCCCATGTGGAGACGGCCAGTGACATTAGGCGGCGGCAGCAGCAGGGTAAACACCGGCCGCGTTTCTCCTCCGGGGGGCGTGGGCACGGAAAAAAGTTTTTCCTTGACCCAGTATTCCGCCCAGCGCTTTTCGATCGCGCCCGGCTCGTAGGATTTGGGCAGTTCGTGCGGCATGAGAAGCGATCAGCACTCAGCAGCCCGCATTCAGCCAGTCAGGAGCCTGCAGGTCTCCGATTGACGCCGAGTGCCGGGTGCTGAGTGCTGCAGCTTGATCTTACCGTTGCAGGAAAACAGGGGTCAAACCGAGGGAGGGGTGGTTCTGGCTTAACTTGCAGGATGGGCGGGTGGTCCGGATCTGCGGCCTCCCATGTCTCGCAAACGCCGCGAGACATGGGGCACCCCATTTTCGTCCCGGCCACCAATTTCAAACTAAGGACGAGACTCTTGCGAACATCTTTTCTCAGGCGACCAGCGGTCATCGCAAGAGTATCGGTGTCGTCGACGCCGACAAATTTCGGGGTGCCCCACTTCTCGCTGCCTCTGCGAGAAGTGGGAACCACGGGGCGCATCCATCTTCTCTTTTTTCTCTTGGTTATATCTCTACGTTCGTAACTCCCATGTCTCGCAAAACCGGCGAGACATGGGGCACCCGGCCGACGGGATTTCTATCGGGAAAAATTATCCGAAGCGGCTGCCGGCCGGGCGGCGGAACGCGCCCATGAAGTCGTCCAGCTCCTGCAGCGAGAAGGGTTTTTTCAGGACCGCGGAAGCGCTGATAAAAGCAAACTTCTGCTCAGGATTCTTCTGGCGCACGGCATCGAGAAATTTGCTGCCGCCAGCGCTCGAACTGCGTACGAATTTCAAGGCAATGAGAATGACGTCGTGCGGTCCCTCGTCGTTGTAGAGGTGAAGAGCCTCGTTGCAGTTGGGCGCAAGTCCAACCTTGTAGCCGAGTTTATTGAGCATGATCCCGGTCGCTTGCAGGATCGCTTCCTCGGATTCGACCACCAGGACTTTCATCGGTCACCCCGTTCCGCGCAGGAAATACCATCGGCAGATGCAGATGGCTCTTAGGGTGCGCCAGCTGCAGGCGCTCCCCCAGTACATGTTCAGGTTCTTGCTGCATCGCCAAAATTCTAAAACGCAATCCGCGCTGACCTCACCCAGCCATGCAATCTCGATGAGGCAACGCATTTACGGCGCAGCCTGCTGTCTGAGATGGCAGCTACTTTTTGTCGCGCGAGAGCTTTTTGGAAATCTCTTCTACGATTTTCGGGCGAAGATCGGCCAGCACGCTTTCCACGATGCTGGCAATGGCTGTGGGATCGGAGTTGGGAGAAGCCGCCGAAGCTTCCTGCACAAGCTTTTCTGCGCCGGCAGCGACAGCCATCGCGGACGACTCAGCAGGAGTGGCGACTGGCACAGCAGCTTCTGCAACCACCGCTTCGATGCCTTTCTCTTCTGTGTCGCCCGCATCGCGAGACTGGCGCCAGCTGGCCCACGCTGCGGCCGTGGTTGCAACCGAGGCATCGTCTCCCGACGGTTCCGGCTGGTGTGAGTCGCTCCGAGCCACGGGGGTCGCCTCAGGTTCGGGCTGAGCGGCGGCTTCGGGAGCAGCAGAAGCTTCCTCGCTTCGCGCCGAATCTGCAGCTTCGGAGGGCCTCGTGTCCTCTGTTGGCGCCTCTGGCGCGGCATGCGCTGGTTCACCTGGCTCGGCCGCAGCGGCTTGTTCAATGCGATGCTCAACCGGAACTGCGGCCGTTTCCGGCTGGGCTTCGACCGGAGCTCCGGCGGGCGCGACCTCGGCCCTGCCCGACGTGACCGCAGCAGGTTCAGGCTGCGAAGCGCTTTCGATGACTGCAGTGCTGGGGAACGCCTCGGCGGAAGCAGGAGCCTGAACAGCGGAAACTGTCAGCCCGGGAGCGGATGGAACAGCAGCCGCCACCGGTTCGGACTCCGCGATCGACGGAGCCGATTGCGCCGCAGCGGCGCTCATGGCGAGCTCTTGTTCGGGATCGCTGGTAACCGGCAACTCCACAGCCTCGGCAGGAGAGATTGCAGCCACCTCTTCCATGCGCGCCGCGGTAAAGCCAGGATGATTCGCCTCCGCCGCTGCAAAAGCCGCGTAGGCCTTCTGCATTTCCTGCTCTAACGAGATCGCCGACTCTTCCGATGCTAACGCTACGGGCACAGCCATCCAGCGCGGCTGGTGACTTGCAGCCATCGGCGCATCGGGCGCGACCGCCATGGTGGCTGGAACTTCCTGCGCTTCCTCGCCGGGTGCAACGGCAACCGACGCAGGAGTTGGGTCAGAGGCGCCCGGCTCGGCACATGTAACGGCTGCGGCAGAAGGGCTGGCTGAGTTTACGTTGATGACTTCGGCCGCACTCGGAACCTCCGCCTGAGTCTTCGGCTCGCTCTTCAGTTCGCTCTGGGGTTCGGGCGCAGACGCAGTATGCTCGGCTTCCCTTTCGGCTGCGGTTTTGCTGAGCGCTTTGGCAACCAAGGCCTCGGCGCTTTGCGCGTCGGCCCACGAACCCTGCACTTGTGCCATTGCCGCCGCGATAGCCGCCAATTCTTCCGGCGTCACGTCCTCGGGCAAGCCTCCAGCCGCTTTGACCTCGACACCTTGCTGCGGTTTCGATTCCTTTTCCCCCGGCTTTTCCACCACGGTTCGCAGATCGCGGTTCACCGGGTTGTACATGGCGGCTTCGTCTTCGCCCTTCGCTTCCGCTTCCGCCTTTTTCTTTTTGCCGGGGAAAGAAATCCGTTCTTTCCAGCTTTCATCGCCGCCACTCTTACGCCCGGACTCTTCCACCGCGGCGATTGCCCGGGCAAAGCGGCCCGGCTTGGAAGGCTCCGGACGGGGAACGATTTTATCTTCCAGTTTCGAAAGAGCGCTGAGCAGTTCGCTGGCTTCAAAGGGCTTCACTATGAAGCCTTCGGCGCGCACCCGCTGCGCTTCCTCGGGCTTGAAGGGTTCCAGTTTGCCCACGGTCAGCAGAACCGGAATGCGGGCAGTGTCGTTCGTTTCCTTAAGGCGCTGGCACACCTCAAGCCCGCTATAGCCGGGCATGTAGACATCGAGGACGATCAGGTCGGGCCGCTGTTCCGCAATTCTCTTCAGCGCCGCCGAGCCGTTGTTGACGGTAGCGACTTCGTAACCCGCGTCTGCGAGGATCTTGCGCCCCATGTTCTGGGCGGTCACGCTGTCGTCGGCGAGCAGTATCTTCCTGGCCAAGGAAATTCCTCTAATGCGGGGAGATACCGCGAAGGTAACCTGACACAACCCGTAAGTCAATGATCGGACGGAAGGTAACCGGTTACCAGTGGTCAGCATCCACCGCGTCAGACGATGGCGGCGGTACCGGATGGAAACAAGCGTGGCGAACAGCGAGACTCAATTCAGAAAGGATCGAGTTTTTTCAGACCCTTCTTTTTCTTCTTCTTGCTGCTGGAGATCTCCTGGTCAGTGGCCAGGCTGGAACTGGGGCTGGTTGCCGTCGCAGTGTTACTCGATTGGCCGGGCTGTATTTCGTTGACCTGCACCGGCGGAGGAAGAGCCTGGTCGGAAGAGGCTGTGGCTGGTTTCAATTCGTTCGAATCGCTACCAACATTCGGCGTCAGCTCGTTCGCGTCAGAGGACGTATTGGGCTTTAATTCGTTGGGATCGTTCGTGGTCGCCGCGGGCCGGGCAAAAGGCTGGCTGCCGCCAGCCGAAGCGCTGGCTGCAGAAGAATCTGAGGCGGAAGCCGCTGCCGCGGTGCCGGCCGCCGCAGGAGCATCCGAACGGGGCGCGGGTTCGTTCGGGCCAGGCGCTACGCCCTTTACGGTTTCAACGCTCAACGAGCGTTCGCCAGTGGCTATTCCCATGGCCTGGCGCATGGAGGTAGTCACCACATCTCTGGCGGCCAACGGCGTAGGATCCACCAGGGTCGGTTGGCCTACCTTCGCCGCCTCGGAGACGTCCGGTCCCTTCTTCACCACGCTCATCAACCTTCCCAGCGTCGTCGGCTCCCGGCGGCTATCCTCTTCCGCTCTGTTCTGCGCCAGAGCCGCTTTGGTGGGACGCGGAACGGGCTGGTGCAACGCCTCCAGGCGTCTCTTGGCATCATCTTCGCGGTTCATGGCCGGGTAGCGAGTGATGATCTTGTCGTAGGCCGCGGCGGCATCCTTGGTGAAGGCCTCAATATAGTCCGCTTTGGCATTTTCCGTGACGCAGCCCCGAACCGGACTCGTTTTGGTGCAGGTCGGCTTCGAGCGCAACATGGCGATCTGCCCCTCGTAGTCCTGACCCAACAGGAAGAGCGCCTCGTCGGCTTTGCTGTAGAGCGGATATTGATCGATCAGCGACTGCAATCTGGCGATGGACGCGGGATAGGATTCGCGCAAATAGTAGAAACGCCCGATGTCGAATTCCCGTTCGGCCAGGACCTCCTGCACCTCCAGCAGACGCTGCTTGGCTTCCGGCACCAGCTTGCTGTCGGGGAATTGCATGATCAGGTTCCTGTATTCATCCTCGGCGCGCTTGGCATGGGTGTAATCGCGGTCGGCTTTTTCCATCTGCTGATACTGGATGTTGGCAATCTTCAGCTGGGCTTCCGCCGCTTCCGGCATGTTGGGAAAGAAAGTGATGAAGTCGCGATATTCCTGCTCGGCCTGCGCCAGGGACGCGGTGCCGCCTTCCGCGTACCAGGAATCTCCCACCGCCAGTTTCGCGCGGGCTACATACTCGGAATCCGGATAGGTGGTGATAAGTGTTTGCAGCGTCATCCGGGCGACATCGAAGCGATTGTGCTTCATCGCGTCCATGGACCGGTCGAAGAGCACCTTGTCGGGCTGCTTGGAGCCGATTCCAGCCAGCGGGTTCACGACTTTCTTATTGGTGCACGCTGCCGTAAACCACAGCAGCATACTCACCACAACCACCAAGGGGATTCGACGGAACATAAAACCTCGGGAGACCTCCGGTTGGCGAACATTCGGTTGCCGGCTGCAAATCGACTCGAATCGGCAATCGCAAATGCGCCAATCGAACAGAATTAGACTTTCACCAGCGCCGCTTCCATCGCTGCTTTGAGCAGCGCCTGCGCGTTCTTCTTTGGATCGCCTTCGCCGAACACGGCGTTGCCTGCCACCAGGATTTCCGCGCCGGCCCGCACCACTTCGGCTACGGTGTCCAATGCTACACCGCCATCGACCTCAATGCGATAGGGCAAACCGCGCTGGCTGCGAATTTCGGCTAACCGGCGCATTTTGTGCAAAGTAGAAGGAATAAATTTCTGCGCCCCAAAGCCCGGATTCACCGACATCACCAGAACATAATCGACAATATCGAGCACTTCCTCAAGCGTGCCGACCGGCGTGGAGGGATTAATTACCACGCCCGCCAAACAGCCGTGGTCCTTGATATGGTGCAGCGTGCGGTTCAGGTGCACGACCGCTTCCTGGTGGACAGAAATCCAGTTCGCGCCCGCTTCAGCAAAAGCGGGGATGAACTCGTCGGCATTCTCGATCATGAGGTGGCAGTCGAGCGGCAAATCCGTGGCCCGGCGCAGCGACTTCACCACCGGCGGCCCGATGGTCATATTGGGGACGAAATGCCCATCCATGATGTCCACATGGATGACACCGGCGCCGCCTTCGGCCGCCGCGCGCACCTGCTCGCCGAGACGGGCGAAATCTGCCGAAAGAATCGAAGGCGCCAGCTCGATCAAAACCGAATCTCTCCAAGGGCTTGAGTAGGAAACCGCTTACGCAGATTTTAGCACGCAGCTTAGCGCACATCGGCTTTGCCGCTCGCCATATAGCTGCCGGCTTCGGCATGGGGCATAGCCTCGGAGGCGTAGGAGAACGTTCCTTTGTCCTTGACCTCGCGTGCGGCTCGCACAAAAGCTCCCAATGCGGCACGAGCGAACGATCCGCCCACGCTAATTCGCTTGGCCCCAGCGGCGGCTAGCTCATCCACGGAGTAGGTTGCGCCTTTCAGCCCCATCAGGACGTTCACCGGCTTGGACAGCGAAGCACAGACTTCGCGGATGGCTTCCAGGTTCGGTAGTCCCGGAGCATACAAGACATCGGCGCCGGCTTCCGCAAAGGCCTGCAACCGGTGAATGGTGTCCTTGAGATCGGGACGCCCGTGCAGGAAATTTTCGGCGCGCGCGGTCAGCAGAAACTGACAATCCTGGGCGGCTTCGGCTGCGGCAGCGACACGTTCCACCGCCAAGTCGAATTGGAAGATTGGCTGATGGGCATCGCCCGTGGCATCTTCGATGGATCCCCCGACCAGACCGGCCTCAGCGCCGAGTTCCACCGTCGCGGCGCACATTTGCGGCGAGCGGCCGCCGTTCTGCAGATCGGCCGAGACAGGCAAAGCGGTTGCCTCGACAATCGATTTTGCGTTTTCCAGAATTTCGTCCCGGCTCAAATCGGCGGCAGAATCCTGCTTCCCAATCGAGAAGGCGAATCCGGCGCTGGTGGTTGCTATGGCCTCGAAGCCCAGCGCGGTCAGAATTCTAGCCGTCCCTGCGCTCCACGCGTTGG
>Ga0335073_10012757_pt1 | contig 11795 bp, 12 predicted proteins | sample Lox_Sample_22_FD_207093 | JGI IMG/M metagenome (GOLD analysis project Ga0335073, IMG submission 207093) | Soil microbial communities from Loxahatchee National Wildlife Refuge, Florida, United States - Lox_Sample_2.2 | ecosystem: Environmental > Terrestrial > Soil > Wetlands | place: USA... | reverse complement strand
CTCGGCCACCTGCCAAAGGGGGAACGAGGCCGGAAAAGCCCCACGCTCATACACCGAGCATGGGGCACCCGCAAGATCAAAGGCAGGAAACGCTTCGATTGCGTGGGGCACCCGGCCACCCGCCGGGGTCCGAGTTTTCCGACGCCGTCTGCCGAAGGATCGCGACCGCCCTCGCTGAGTCAATAGTGAGCAGCACATAAACAGCATTCGTTCGCTCCAGTTCCGTGCCGGTTTGCAATAGCTTTTGTAGCGCGGGAATGGAGGCGTCGCCGATTTTCGCGAGGGCCTCGGCAGCGGGGTATCCGGCGATGCCCGGCTCACTAAGCGAGCCCGCGTTGGTGTTGTACTGAATTTGTTTTGCCAGAGCAGGCGTAGCTTCGGCAACCTTGAACTCGACGGCGAGTTCGACAGCGTTAACCCATGGAACCGGCGGTATGGGCCCGCTCGGGGGCGTTGCATCGATAATCGAGCCCAGGTGGGAAGCCAAATAGCGCCTTACTGGCAAGCGCGATTTGGCCAGTGTTCGCAGTTGCTGGGCTGCCTGCCCCGACGTTTCCGGCTTTTGCAGTTCGTCGAGTAACTTTGACAGATTTTTTTGTGCTTGCGCCTGAAGGCAAAATCCCAGAAAGAAGCAGATGAGCGCCACGGCGCCGACACTTTTGATTGGAAATCGCAATCTTGATCTCCTCGCTCGCTCAGTTCGAGATGTGCCCCTGGCCGGCCTGTGTGACTTGGCCGTCCAGGACAGCGCCCGGATCTATCACCAACTTCAGGTGCCAATCTACGGCGGGTGGCTCGTGCTTTCGTCATCGACTGGTGCATCGGCACCGGGGAGTTATGTTAACATCCGGCACTTAACTTCTGGGGATGTTTTGCGGGTGCCCCATCGCTCGGGTTGCGAGCGTGGGGCGGTTCGGCGATGCCCAAAGGCCTCAAACGCATTTACGGACGCGGCCACCTGCACTTTATCACCTTCAGTTGTTACCGAAGGCTGCCGCTGCTGCGATCCGCCCGAAATCGGAACGTTTTCGTGCGCGTCCTCGATCGAGTGCGAACCGAATACGGGTTCGAGCTGGTGGGTTATGTGGTGATGCCCGAGCATGTGCACCTGCTCATTTCCGAGCCCGCGCGAGGCGACCCCTCTTTGGTGCTGAAGATGTTGAAGCAGCGCGTTTCGCGCCAGCTAAGGCGCAGATCGCGTCGCGGCGCTTCGCTTGCGCAGCGAGCGTTTCCGTTTGCCTCATCGCCTGAGCGTTTGCCCCAGTTCTGGCAGAAGCGTTTCTATGACTTCAACGTCTGGAGCCGCAAAAAGCGAATCGAGAAGCTCGCATACATGCACGCCAATCCTGTGAAGCGCGGGTTGGTGGACGATCCCAAGCACTGGCCGTGGAGCAGCTACGCGTTTTACCAGCAGCGCGGAAAGGTGTTGATCGTCGTCGATCCGGTGCAATGAGACGAGCAGTGGCCTGGAAAAAAAGTAACGAGGCCGGAAAAAGCCTGAGCGCAAAGTAACGGAGCCGGTGCCGGAAAAAGCCCCACGCTCATAGACCGAGCGTGGGGCACCCGCAAAATCAGAGGCAGGAAACGCGGGGCACCCGGCCGCAATCGATCCGGAAACACTGTGAAAATCGAAGTCCCTGACATTTCCGCTCTCGGAGTTCAGTCTAAGGAGCTTAGCTTGCCAGCAACGAAACGCCTGCGATAGTGCGTGGGCGGAACCCCGAAGCGATTCATGAACGCACGACGAAAACTGTCGGGGTCGTGAAATCCCACCGATTCGGCTACCCGCCTCACTGTCAAGCCAGGGTCAGATAACCGCTGGCGTGCCTCGTCAAGTCGGAGGCGTTGTACAAAGGCGGCGGGACTGCTGTTGAACTCCAACCTGAATCGGCGAGAGAACTGCCGGGTGCAAAGATTCATATGCTCTGCCATCGATTCGACGGATAGGTCGCTGTTCAGGCGTCCTCGCATCCACGCCGCGAGATCAGCGAAGCGACTAGTTGCAGTAGTCTGAAACTTCAACGGTTCGGAAAACTGTTCTTGCCCCCCAGGCCGCTTCATATAAACGACGAGATTGCGCGCGACGGCAAGTGCGACTCGGGGTCCGAAGTCTTCTTCAATTAACGCCAAAGAAAGATCGATTCCGGCCGTGACGCCCGCCGACGTGTAGAAGCTGCCATCCCGGATGTAGAGCGCATTGGCGTCAACTTTCAACGAGGGAAAGCGGTTGGCCAGCTCGACGGCGAACCTCCAGTGGGTCGTCACTCGCCGACCGTCTAGTAGCCCGGTTGGCGCGAGCGCGAAAACCCCGGTGCACACCGATGCGATACGGCGAATGCCGGTGGCGCGGCGGCTAATCCAATTGGCCAGTTTGGGGGCAGATGAGAAACCTATGTGGCCCCCTGGAATGAGCAGCGTGTCAATGTCACGCAGAGAACTTAGAAAGCAGTTAGCCGTCATGCGTAACCCGGAGTTTGAACTGAACGTCTTTGAGCCGACTGCAGCAATCGTGACCCTGTAGCAGCGCTGTGGGTTGCCGTTAGCATCCTCATCGAACGCAGCACTGAATGCGTCTAGCGGGCCCGACAGGTCGAGAGAAGTGACTTTGTCGTACCCCACAATAACGACGTGTTTCGCTCTCATGTTATTCGTTGCATTAGAATAGTCCACCAGGCAGGCGTCCTGGATGACATTAATCGGGCTATTTGGGACTTGATCCGCTCCAATCGGGATGTCCCGAAATGCCGGATGAATGTCATTTAAAGAGATGGCGTTTTGCGATTATCATCCCGCGAGTCGAAACTCAGTTTTTCGGGAGACTCTATGCAAAAGAAAGCTAACGTACTCTGGGTGGCCCCCTTGGTCGTGGGAATTCTGGGCTTAATGGTCCCGATGGGGCGCGGGGAGGCACGAAACAAGTTCCCACCTTCCGTAGCGCAAACTGTCGCACTGAAGCCGCCCGCCACGGGCAGGATCAATGTGGCGGTTCTGATCTCGAAGGACGCGGACGTCATGGACATCGCTGGCCCGTGGGAGGTCTTCGGCGCTGCGATGCTTACCACGAAGGGCAAGCCGTGGCACGAATCCGACGGCGACGATATGGAAATGCCGTTCAACGTTTACACGGTGTCCGATTCAGTGAATGCGGTGAATGCAAATGGACTGACGATCGTACCGAACTATGATTTCGACAATGCGCCCAAGCCGCAGATTATCGTGATTCCCGCTCAGAAAGGTGAAACTGCCGCGCAGAAAGAATGGCTCCTCGCCAATTCGGCCGTTGCCGATGTAACCATGTCCGTGTGTACGGGTGCTGCGGTGCTGGCGGAGGATGGGCTGCTCGACGGCAAAACTGCGACTACCCACCACTACTATCTGCAGTCCATGCAGGAGATGTATCCGGCCGTGCACTTCGTCAGCGGAACCCGTTTTGTGGACAACGGAAAAATCGCGACCGCAGGCGGCTTGACCTCAGGAATTGATCTGGCGCTTCACATCGTTGCGAGATACTACGGCGATGAGGTTGCGCACGTCACTGCCGATACTCTGGAGTATCAGGGCGACATGTGGAAGAACCCAGAATACGGCGAGGTGAAGCCGGTGGCCGCGTCGAAATGATATTGCATGTTGTGCGCTCCTTGGGGGTCCCTTTTTTCACCCCCTATACGCTAACCCGGTTCTGCGTTGACTTTTTGGGCTGGGCACCCTAGCATCTTTCTGTTGGAAAACTTGAATAGCTAGATGTCTCGCGTGTTGCGAGGCGGAAGAGCGTTCCCGGGCCCCGTCTGGGCGGGCAGCACGCCGGCGATGCTCAAGGGGCTTGGCAAGGTTTGTTTTTTGACTGGTTTCAACGCCGGTTCCGCCGGGGCTTCAAGGCAGTTCTGCCGTAGAATTTCCCCATTTAGCTTCAGCGATTTGTAAAAGAACCGATACAGACATGAAGAGACTTTCGCGCACAAATCCCTACCCCTACTCTCTGGAGGAGAAATGCCGGTAAAGGTTGGAATCAATGGTTTTGGACGCATCGGCCGCAACGTCTATCGCGCGGCGCTCGGCGACCCGAGTATCGAATTCGTCGCTGTGAACGACCTGACGGATTCAAAGACGCTCGCGCATCTTTTGAAGTACGACTCGATTCTCGGCAATCTCTCGAACAAAGTGACACATTCGGACGATGCGATCACAGTGGATGGCAAGTCGCTCAAGGTGTTCCGCGTGAAGGATCCTGCCGAACTGGATTGGGCGTCCGTGGGCGCGCAGATTGTGGTGGAGTCCACAGGCCGCTTTACAGCTGCTGCCGACGCGCGCAAACACATGCGTGGCCCGGTGAAGAAGGTGCTTATCTCGGCCCCGGCAACCGACCCTGATGGAACCTTCGTGCTCGGCGTGAACGACAATACGTACGATGCCTCGAAGCATCACGTGGTTTCGAACGCTTCCTGCACCACGAACTGCCTCGCGCCTGTCGCAAAGGTGATAAACGATGCGTTCAAGATCAACGTGGGCACAATGACGACGATTCACTCCTATACGAACGATCAGAACCTGCTCGACCTGCCGCACAAGGACCTGCGTCGCGCCCGGGCGGCCGCTCTTTCGATGATTCCCAGCAGCACCGGTGCAGCCAAGGCGCTGCACCTGGTGATTCCCGAGCTGAAGGGCAAGCTGGATGGTTACGCGATGCGCGTGCCCACGCCCAACGTCAGCGTCGTTGACCTGACTGTATTCGTGGAGAAGGCCACCAACCCGAAGGAAGTGAACGAAGCGCTGAAAAAGGCGGCCGAGGGCCCGATGAAGGGCATCCTCGAATACACCGAGGAAGAACTCGTTTCCGTCGACTTCCGCAAAAACCCGGCGTCCTCGATTGTGGATGCGGGTTACACGCGCGTCGTTGGCAATAATTGCGTGAAGGTGCTCGCGTGGTACGACAACGAGTGGGGATATTCTTCGCGCTGCGTCGACATGATCAAGCTGCTCGCAAAAGGCCTATAAAGCCGGCGTGCCGTTAGGCTGCGGGGGCGCGCACTTGCTGCGCTCTCGCCACAGAACATTCAGCCCCAAACGCAAACGTGCGTGGGAAAAGACCGGGAAATTCCATGAACAAACTATCGATTCGAGATTTGGATCTTTCAGGCAAGCGGGTTTTCATCCGCGTGGATTTCAATGTGCCGCTCGATAAAGGCAAAGTGGCAGACGATACGCGCATCCGCGAAACGCTGCCAACGCTGAAATTGGCGATCGAGCGGGGCGGCAAACTCGTGCTCGCATCGCATCTCGGCCGGCCGAAGGGCAAAGTCGATCCGAAGTACACACTTGCGCCCGTCGCCGCCCGTCTGCAGGAATTGCTCGGGAAGCCCGTGGGATTCGCGAGCGATTGCATCGGCGCTGACGCCGAAGCGAAGAGCAAAGCACTGCCGAATGGCGGCGTGCTGCTGCTCGAAAATGTCCGTTACTATCCGCAGGAGGAGGCGAACGATGCGGAATTTTCCAAAAAGCTCGCGTCCCTCTGCGACGGCCTTTTCGTTTGCGACGCTTTCGGCTCGGCGCATCGCGCGCACGCCTCCGTCGTTGGGATTACGCAATATGTGAAGCAATCTGCTGCCGGGCTGCTGATGGAAAAGGAGCTCGCTTATATGGGCAAGGCGATTTCCAATCCCGAGCGGCCTTTCGTCGCTGTCCTTGGCGGTGCAAAGGTTTCCGACAAAATTGAAGTCGTCCAGAACATGATGAAACTTGCCGACGCGGTCCTGATCGGTGGCGCCATGGCTTACACGCTGCTCAAATCGCAGGGAATTGCGACGGGCAAATCGCTCGTGGAAAACGACAAACTTGATCTTGCGAAGAGCCTCATTGACGAAGCCAAAGCCAAAAAATTCAAGCTGCTCTTGCCCGTTGACCACGTGATCGCCGAATCGCCCGATTCGACGGCCACACAAGTTACGGACGTGACGAAGACGCCTGACAACATGATGGGCCTCGACATTGGCCCGAGGACGATCGAGCTTTTCTCGAAAGAAATCTCCGGCGCGAAGACGATCGTGTGGAACGGTCCGATGGGCATGTTCGAGAAACCGCAGTTCGCGCAAGGCACGCTGGGCGTCGCTAAGGCCGTCGCAGCCGCAACGCAAGCCGGCGCAACTTCGATTGTGGGCGGCGGCGATTCCGTCGCAGCCGTGGAACAATCCGGCGTGGCGAAGCAGATCTCGCACATTTCCACCGGCGGCGGCGCATCGCTTGAATTTCTTGCGGGCGAGAAGCTACCGGGGGTCGAGGCATTGACGAACGCTGCGGCAAAGGGCGCGTGAAATGGGCAACCCTTCGCGTCGTCCCGTCATTGCGGGCAATTGGAAAATGTTCAAGACGGGCGCGGAGACTTTCGCGTTTTTCGAAGCCTTTCACCCGTCGGTAAAATCGTCGAAGCATTGCGACATTGTAATCGCGCCGCCCTTCACGGCGATTGCCACAGCCGTGGAAGCCACGGAAGGCAGCGCGATCGGTATAGCCGCGCAAAATCTCTACTGGGGCGGCGAAGGCGCCTTTACCGGCGAAGTCTCCGCGCGAATGATCCTCGAGGCTGGCTGCAAATACGTCATCATCGGCCACTCGGAACGCCGCCAGTACTTCGGCGAGACGGACGAAACGGTTCATCGCAAGATGCAATCGGCGCTTCTAGCCGGCCTTACGCCCATCGTATGCGTCGGTGAAACTCTTCCCGAGCGGGAAGGCGGCACTATGAGCGACGTTCTCCGCCGCCAGTTCGAGGGCGGTTTCGCCGCGTTGACCGAGGCCGACTTCTCGCGTATCCTCATTGCATACGAGCCGGTATGGGCCATTGGAACCGGCCGCACCGCCACTCCGGAAATAGCTGAGGACGCCCACCGGTTTATCCGTGAGCTTGCAAATGCCAGGTTCGGGGCAGCACGCGCGGACGCGGTGCGCATCCTGTATGGTGGCAGCGTCAAGCCCGATAACATCAAGGGTTTGATGGCGCAGCCGGATATCGACGGGGCGCTTGTCGGCGGGGCGAGCCTTGAACCGAAATCGTTCGCGGCCATAGTCAATTTTTAGTGGCAGGACGCAAAGAAGAGAGAGTTTGAAATGCCTTCATGGATGAAGTGGACATTCGCAATTCTGGTAGCGCTCGGCCTGATCGGGATTGGCTGGCGCTTCATGCCGGTGCTGGTGACGCTGCACGTGGTGGTGTGTTTCGTGCTGATCATCGTGATCATGCTGCAGAGCGGGTCGGCGGCTGATCTTGCCGGTGCTTTCGGCGGCGCTGGCAGCCAGACGGCTTTTGGCCCGCGCGGAGCGACCACTTTTCTTTCCCGCGCTACCACTTGGTGTGCGATTGTCTTCATGCTTACGTCGCTGACGCTTTCGATCAAGCGCGGACCGTCGCAGGGCGGCACAGGTTCTATTCTTGAGCAAACCGCGAATCCGTCCGCGTCCAAGAGCACGCCAGCAAAGCCCGCGGCTCCCGCGCCGGCTCAAACGCCCGCGCCATCTTCACAAACTCCCTCTCCCGCGCAGACACCTGCCGTCCCCGCGAAACACTAGCGCATGTCGGGAAGAACGGCCTTTTTCGGGCTCGATGGATCACAAGCGAGATTTCTGAGGCTGAGATTCGGCGGCCGCACTGACCCGCTGCTCAATAAAGAAGTGTCAACTGGCGTTTCGGGACTACCATAGCCGTATGCGGCGTTCCTTGCATGAACTAAACAGCGAATTCGCCGATCTCAAAAGACAACTCGACGAAGCTCCCGACAACCAGTCGAGACTCGTTATCTCCGAGGAGATGCGACTGCTCTTTAGAGCGATGGAAGAAGTGCTGAGGGACGGCAGTTTCGGAAGCTGTGGCCCTCCGCAATAGAGGCCGAGGCTTATCTCGCGGCCAGCTTCTGAGCCATCCCGAGCAAGAGCTTCTTATCGGCGTCGTCCATTTTCTGCACTAGCCGCGCGAGATTTGAGATTAATGTGGCGTCTTTGCGCGAAATCGTCTTCTTGTCGGCTAGTTCGGGCAGGTTCAGCGCCTCAGCCTGTTTCTGGCCATTGGCCTCAAAAAAGATTTGATACAGCTCGACCTCCATCGCTCGCGCCAGCTTTTCCAGGGTTTCGACTGCGGGCACGGTATGGCCGTTTTCGACGCGGCTGATGTAGCAACGCAGCAGACCGGTCTTTCGTTCGATGTCGCCCTGGCTCATTTTCTTCGATTCCCGAATTGCTCGTAAACGGTCGCCGACGATCATTCTGTCTCCTCGCAGGAACTATAACTAATCTGGTATCCAAATGTTAACAGATGTCTCGCTTTGATGCACTCTCGGATCAACTGAATTTAGGCAAGTGCGACTGGCGGTCGAAAACAATCGGCCCGGTCCAGCTGGAAGGGAGGGCGAGACCGGTTGAGAAAAACAGGAAGGGAGTTTATGATCTATTGAAGCTCGCCGCTGAAGGCAAATAGCCAAACGAGGCGATCTTCAAACAAGCAAATACGAAACTCCTTTGCGGTCGTGGCGGAACTGGCAGACGCACCAGCTTGAGGGGCTGGCGGTAGCAATACCGTGGTGGTTCGAATCCACTCGACCGCACCATTTCTTGTAGGTTCCTGGCAAAAAGTGTAAAACAGCGGAGCCTCTGGTTGGCTGCTGCCATCCGCTCCGGCAATTCAGGCGTCTTACTGAAGCGGTGGGTCAGATGCCGCGCAGTTTGGCGACGGCCCGGGATTCAGCGTGCCTACCGCGTTGAAGCGGATCACACCCGATGCGTCCGAGCAGTACGACTGCTGCCCCGTCGTTCCCTCCGTAATCGGCACCGCGGTGATCAAATAGCCGTCCGCATAGCCGTAACCTGCCGAGCAGGAACTCGCGGAGCTATTCACCTGCGTTGCGCCGTGCGTCAATACGAACGTATAGCCCTGCTTGACGCCCGAGGTCAGCACAGTGTCGATTAGTTCAGCATTCGTACAGCTCAGCGTCGTTGTGCCGTTGCTGCCGATTGCTGCGAGTGATGGTGGAAAGCCGTTGCTGTACACGGTGTTGTATGAGAGCGCCGCTGTATTGATGGTACGAACCGAAGCAACCGCCGAAGCCTGCGCCGCCGCTTGCCTGGAGCGAAGAAGATTGGGAATTGCGATTGCCGCGATGATCAGGATGATCGCCACCACAATTAGCAACTCGATCAGCGAAAAGCCCTTCTCTTCCTTGCACATGTTCAGTCCCCTGGAAAAGGCCGCTAAGCAGAAGCGGAGTGCTCACGAACCGCTCGCGTGGTCCTGCCAATGCTACCCCAACGCGCGTCGATCTCTGGGATACGACATCCTTCGTCGCAAGGAAACTGCCACCCGCACTAACCGGGGTTGATTCTTTCGGCACATTTCTAAGCTGTCGAGGATCAATCAGATAGCGCCGGGGGAAAACTTGTGTCGTTCGTACTTCCTAGCCGCTTCCCCTGGATACCCGAAAAACTGACGTTTTTTGCCGACCCGAAGTGTCGATCGCAATCAATCGGCTGGTGCTTGCTCCAGCACATTCAGCCGGACCACCATGGGCTTCAATTCCTCCGCCTCGATTCTGTGCTCGCAACCGGCGACAACGCGTCTTGCCCGTTCAAGCAGGGCGGCCTTCAGCGCCAAGTCTCGAGTACTAGCGGAAATATCGGCAAAGGCGCGCAAGAGCCTCATACTTACCGCGACGTCCGATTTGGAATACATTCGTATCTGCTCAAAGGCGGAATCGAGCAGCCGTTCCATATCGATCCACCGAATATGCACGCGCGCCACCCCCTTCACGTCGTAGAGAAATTCGTCTGGCAGCTGCCTTGATGCGAAGCGGATCACGAGTCGGCTCAGCTGGTCGACGCCACTGATCGCCGTCGTCGGATCGTTCACGGCGGGTGAAATGGCCTTCAACGCGATGTCCACGATCTGCAAAATCCCGAACTCGATATCCTGCTGCAGCGTTCGCGATGGGCCGAAGTCAAAGGCGCCTCGCAGCTGGCCGATTTTCTCTTCATCCAGTCGCTCCGCTTTGTGCACCATCAACAGCGGGGTACCGGCAGGAACGAACTGACCCACACGCCGAACCGATTGCACTCTCACGTGATAGGCGGCGGCGAGACCCAGCAAACGCTCTGTGTCCAGGAACCGGATATAGCCCGAGACCGTGCTCAGAATCGGCGTATTCCATGTGCTCAGGTCGACGTACTCCGGCGAATCGGGCTTTCCGGGCAAACGCGGCAACGGCATGACGTCGTCGATCACGGACTCCGTCTCCATCGCGATTCGCGCCACGATGTGGTTCACGCTGATCGCTTCGGAGATATGATGTATGAAAAAAAGCAGCAGACCGACGCAGGCAATCGCCAGCAGGATGGCGACAGTCACCGTCAGTACCGGCGAAAATGGCTCAGGCAGAGAATGCGCGGAAGGGAGGGCTGCCATGCAGTAGAGAAAAGTGCCCAGGAATATGCCGAGCGTCCATTGCGTGACGCGGTCGCGAGCAAAGCTGACAATGATGCGCGGCGAGAATTGCATCGAAGCCAGCGTCAGCGTCATCAGCAGAATCGCGAAAACGATCGATACCACCGTCATGATCGATCCGGCGATTCCTGCCAGGATCACCTGCGCCACTTGCGGGTCGGAACGGGAAAGGAAAAGGACACGGGGAACCGTAACTCCTACGACCGGATGCGTCTCTTCGAACCAGGAGAGCACCGCACCCGCGCAGCCGAGAGCAAGCGCGATGGTCAGCGGACGTACGAGGAAACCGCCGCGCAGATTGTACAAGACGTGGCGGATAAGCAATCGGAACCGTTCAGTCACGGCGCTCGCAAGCGGAGAACGTCACGAGCGCTGCGCTCTGCTTAGGTACACTTCCCATGTGCGCTTGCGCTTTGCGGTTCGGATGTAGCGTGTGACTTCTCGGCCGACTCTCAAGATACATCCGCCGCGTCCGCCGCGCAACGCATTCAGGAATGGACGCTTAGAATCGCAGCACGATTCCGATGTAGGGCTCGGACATAAATGTGAACGTATTCAGCGTTTGCGCCGTCACGTTGAACGAGGGCACTTTGTAAATCAGAATCCGGTAGCCGGCTCGAAGCGAAAAATCCTTGTCCATCTTCCAATCGGCGCCGACTCCACCTACGCCCGTTCCTTGCACCACCTTTGCGCCGCCAGCCGTCGAGCCGGTAGCCACCGGTGAAAAATAGAGCACGCCTCCGCCCGCTTCCACAAAGGGGCGCAAGCGCGCGGCTGGCGAGCGGAAGGAATAAACCACTGCCGCCGTTCCCTCGTAAATGTTCGCCTGTTCCTGTCCGGCCACCGGCTCGTAGTATTGCGTGTACGTCGTAAAGCCCCCGTTCGCCTCGAACGCCAGGTTTGTTCGGAACCGATACCGAAGATTGAAAAGCAGGCCGCCAGAATAGGTCGGGCGGTCGGTAACTCCTGCGTACGTCGTTTCCGCCTGCAGGTTGGCGGTAAGGTTCGCCGACACCTGGTATTGATCCGTCGGCGGCGTTTGATCCTGCGACCATGCCGGAACGCAAAAAAGTGCCGCTGCGGCCATTATGATTGCCAGTTTGAATCGCATGTGCCCTTTCTCGGCGCGTTTGGGACGCGTTCTTCTAGGTTTTCCCGCGCGAAGCAATGGAATCCCCTGCCGCTGGGCGAAACCCCAGAGGCTTATTCCCGCACTGCTTTGCAAAAGTTTCAATCGTTCGACGCGCAATGCTGCGCGCCGGTTGCTTCGCCCCCTGCGAATTGGCGCGCAAAGCCGCCCGATATGTTGCCATGCGCGCGC
>Ga0335073_10012756_pt1 | contig 11797 bp, 8 predicted proteins | sample Lox_Sample_22_FD_207093 | JGI IMG/M metagenome (GOLD analysis project Ga0335073, IMG submission 207093) | Soil microbial communities from Loxahatchee National Wildlife Refuge, Florida, United States - Lox_Sample_2.2 | ecosystem: Environmental > Terrestrial > Soil > Wetlands | place: USA: Florida... | reverse complement strand
CAGGGCATCGCGTCAACGAGCTGGGTTCGATGGTAAGCGCGGATGAAGTGGCCGGACAATTGGGTGAGGTCCTGAAACTCGACGTAAAAGCCTTTGCAGTCCCGCGTGCAGGGTGGGCGGAAGCGTTCGAGCAGTTCGGCATCCCGAAGGGTCACACCGGACCTGCCGAAGAAATGTTTGAGGGCATTAACGCGGGATGGATGGGCCTCGGAGTCGCAGGTACGGAACACGTAGCGGGTTCGACATCCGCGCGTGATGTATTTGCGGCCGCACAGAACTCCTTCAAGGCCTAAGTCCGGGCAAGCTGAATCCGTCCGGCTCCGTGGGAACTGCGGCGCTGACGCCAGGAAGGATCGAGGTCAAACATGAAAGCTTTTGCTTTGGCTGCAACGGGCCGAACCGGGCGGCTGATCGTCCGGTTCGGCCCTCGCGAAAAGCCGTTCCGCCGTGGTTCCGGTTCGCTCGAACCCGAGCGCCGATCTGCCGGGAGCAGACAGGATCGAGGGAGATGCTCCTAGCGAGGGCCCCCTCAACTGTTCTCTTGTAGTGAGGCGTTCTCTCTTTGAATGCGCTGCCCGCGGGCCGTCCCGGCCATGCAGCGCACTGATTTCAGTCGCGTACAAGAGCCGGCTCATTGCAGAACGATTGAAAGCATTTGAACCGCAGGAAGAGGACTGCGGCTCTACTGGAGTTAGACACCAAGCAGTGCCAGCCTGTTCCCAAGGGAGGACTCGTCGAGACACAGGCCAGGCGGCCGATCAGCGAACCAACAGCTTCCATGCTGCAACCGCCAGGAAGGCGGCGAGGCCGAGGCCCCAACCAGCAATCTTTACTCTGTTCACTAAATCCTGTTCTCTCACACAAACCCCGATCTCTGTATCTCGCACGCATCAGGAGGTCATATCCCCGATGGAGACAGGCTACTCCGCCTGATATGTTTGAGCAAGCTCCCAAAACAACGGGTAGGAAGCCCTGACCTGGTTCTGTCCAAACGTGCCTGTGCGTGCACAACCTACCGAACTAATAACCAAGGCGATGGAGATAGATAACGACCGCTGAAGCAAGAACACAATAGATCCCGAATAAAAACCAGCGGCCATTTTCCAGCCATACGGAGAGCCACTTCAATGCGAGCAGGCCGGCAAAGAATGCAAGTACCATGCCTAGCAGGGCGAGCGTCAGGACAGAATGGAAGTCGATTGAGTCAGCCGTGTTCGCCGCCTGATGCGCCGCATCAAGCAGGCGAAGAACTTCCCTGCCTACAACGGCTGGCGTAAGAATGACAGCGAGAGCAAAGCTGAACTGCTCCGCGCGAGGGCGGCTGGCGCCTGCAAGGAGTCCGGTAGAGATGGTTGCGCCAGACCGCGAAAAGCCACGAAATGGTAAGCACAGTCCCTGGATGGCGCCAATCCAGCTCGCTTGGCGGAGAGTGAGATCTGTACTGCTCCCCAGCCCGGCACCCAGTGAGGTGCGTTGCCGCGCTTCCTTGAGACCGGCAACGATGATGAGGACGCCAGCCGCAAACAGAGCAGCGCCGACGATATCCAGCCTGCCGAATAAGTCCTCGATCTGTGTAACCCCCGCTCGCTTCCCGACGGTCCGCTCAACGAGCAAAATGGTTGGGTACCCGATGAACATGGTAAGCAGGGTCGCCCAAACGGCATTCCTTAGGAAGGAGGCGAAGTGAGCTCTTGATTCGAAATAGGTGTTCCTCCAGGCCTTCCAGAAGTAGGCGATGACGGCGAACATAGTGCCGGTGTGCAACATGACCAGCACCAGCGTCATTTGCGGTGACGACGGATCGAGCCCCAGAAGCTTTTCGGCCACGACAACGTGAGCGGAACTGGAAACAGGAAGAAGTTCCGCAAATCCCTGGACCAGAGCAAGGAGTACGAGTTGAGTGAGCGTCATAGGCTATCGTAACCAACGCAGGATTTGCAGTGGGTCCGCCTATTGCGATCGCCCGCCGAACCGCGCAGGTAGCCTACAAAGCGCCGGAGCGACGCGAAATATCTTCGGGAGGCATTTCGCGGCATTTCGGGGGCATTTCGGGGGCATTTCGGGGACAGATAGCTCAACCCCCATCCGAAATGCTGCCAATCCTCAATAATTCGGAAAGAGTGAACAAGGTGGGGACGGACGAAACTTTCACCGGCAAGCCAGATTCGTCAGACCAGGTGAACGTTTCGTCTGGCCCCACCTTGTTCGTCCCACCCCGGTCCTGCCCCACCCCGGTCCCCCAGTTGTCGAATCGCCGAGCCGCGCATTGACCCATCCAGACTGAGAAACCTCGAACTGTCCAAGGTCCGGGTGAGTGAACGGGGTTGAAGTGCTGAGCTTGTTTTCGCGAAATCGCATTGCCGGCAAGTTCCCAGCGACCAGCTCATTTGCCCGAGAACGAATTGCGGTGAAAAATTCAGGGATCGGCGTGAGCGTGCTTAGGACGGTTGCATTATTCCGTCCTCACATGGCAAGAAGAGAACAAACACGGTTCCTGAACCATGCGCGGCACGCCGGGATTTCACTTTGAGCGATCCCCGGTGCCGATCGACGATTTCCCGGCTGATCCATAGCCCTAAGCCCGTGCCCTTGTTGCCTTTCGTGGTAAAGAAAGGCTCAAAAATGTGGGAGAGCGTATCGGTTGATATTCCCGAACCCGTGTCGGCGATCGTCAGCGTAACTCCGCGTCGTCCCGTCCGCCAATCTGTGCTTTCCCGGCTACGAATCAAAAGGCGCCCTTCTTTTTGCGACATCGCGTCGATCGCGTTGCCGATCAGGTTGCTCAGCACCTGTCGAATTTCACCGTCGAGGCAAGTCACGGGCCGCCGCGCGCGCTCACGGCGCTCGAGCTTGATGCGGGCGTTTGCGATTCTACCTTGATAGAGCGGGAGCGTGGCATCGATAAGACTGGAAGCCGTGATCGGCCCCGGGTTGGTGGATTGCCTGTGAAACTGCAATGTCTGGTTGGCGATCGCCGAGACGCGGCGCAATTCAATCTCCGCAGTCGCCAGGTGCTCTTTGGTCTCAGGATTCACCGCTGCCCTCTGCGCCAAATAGATCAAATTCGTCACGGCTTCGAGCGGATTGTTAATTTCGTGAGCGATCGAGCTGGCCAGGCGGCCCACCGCATTCAACTTTTCCGATTGAAGAAGGATTTGTTCCGACCTCCTGGCATCGGTCACATCGACACCGAGAACGATAATGCCGGATACGGATCCATCGGGATCCCTTCTGGGCTGATACACAAAGTCCAAATACCGCAGTTCGAGAGGATGATCCGGAGTGCGGGCCAACTGGATCGGAGTTCCTCGGCCGACAAAGGGCACACCGGTGTGATAGACCCCGTTCAGTAGTTCGAAGAAGCCTTGTCCTACGGCCTCCGGCACCGCCTCACGCACCGATTTGCCAAGGATGCTTCGATGGCCAATTAGCTGCAGGTACGGACTGTTCGCCATTTCAAAGACGTGGTCAGGCCCATTCAGCAAGGCGAAGAACGCCGGCGCCTGCTCGAACAGATCAGCAAGCCGTTCCGTCTCGCGCTGCTGCAAGCGCTTTGCCAGAATGGTGGAGGTGGTCTCGGTGCAGACCACCAGCGTGCCGGCGACTTTTCCTGCCGAGGTGTAGACGGGACTATAGCCGTAGGTCCAATACACTTCTTCGAGCTTGCCATTTCGATGGATGGGCACGAGCTGGTTTTCGTGCCAGCTTGCCTCTCCTCTGCTTATGACCGCTTCGATCTGGGGGAAGATGATCGGCCAGATTTCAGGCCAGCAGTCCTTACCCTTTTGCCCGAGGGCTTTTGGATGCTTGTCCTCACCGAGGCTGGCCCGGTAAGCATCGTTATAAAACTGGATCAGGTCCTCGCCCCACCACAGGAACATCGGATGGCGCGAGTTCAGCACCGTATTGACAGCGTTAAGCAACACTTCCGGCCATTGATCAACCGGGCCTATCGCGGTCTGGCTCCAATCGAACGTGCGGGTTAGGCCGGCCATTTCGCCTATCCCGAAAAGCTTGTTCGTTCTTCCGCCCGCGTCTGGGTATGACGCGAGATCGTTCCGTTCTTCCGGGGCCACGGTTTCTCAGATACCTCTGCCAGGTTTGGGAGGAGTGTGGCCATTCTACGGCAATCGAGCCGGGAAAGCCCCAGCCAGCGGGTCAAGCGGCCTCGTTCGTTGCTCCAATCACCATCAATACCGGGAAAGGGGCTGCTCGCAAGATCTTTCCGAGCCAAAGGCCGCACAGGAGGAACTTGCTGGAAATCCCGTTTTGCGGGAACGGCGGCGACCTCGAATCATGGCGGGCTTCATGCTGTGCGGGATCCCAAGAGGGCTGAAGGCCGTAGCGTACTGCATATTCTGAACGCAGGTTCTCTTGATACCAAGCGCGAAGCGTATCGAAAGATTTCTCAACGTCGCATGAGTCAGGCTTCAACAAAACGAGGCGATTGCGGTCCCGTCGTTGATCAACAAACGATGCGGATGGCACCCAACTCGCGGATGACAGACTCCACTTCCGTCTCCTGCCGCTGGGCGATCAATCCAAAGTCGACTCCGGAAGCCGCGAACGCCTTCTCTATAATTCGCTGGCGATACCTATCCCCGATTCTGGCTCTCCGCTCATTGCTGGTCGCAAGTTGCCGCTCCAGATCCCGATTGAAAGAGAGGCGTTCCTTCTGTTCTTTCAATCCACGCGAAACGAGAGTACGTTCGGCCTTCGAAAGTGCCACCAGAAACGACTGCCAGTGTTATGGGTGCCTAGCGCGATCTTTCAAAAGCACGTCAATGGTTTGGAGCGTTGGCAGGGCGGTCAGCGGGCTTCCGAGCACCCTCATTCGCGAAGCCAATACTGCGTGCGGCCAAGCAGCGAGACGCCGATGAATCCGCGCACCTTCAGCTTCCTCCCACCATCCTGCACGGAGAGTTGGCATTTGTAGGTTTTTCCGTTTGCCGGGTCGAGGATTGAGCCTCCAGACCAGCCATCGCCGTCCTTGGAGAGATCCCAGAGAATCCGCAGCCCAATCACCCGTTTACCTTTCTGCGCACCCGCGCAATCATTGCACCTGGGATCTGGGTCACCGGGATCCGGGTCCACGATCTTCTGGATCCGTCCGAATAGCTTACTGTTTTCCTCCCAGATAACGACCACCGACTTAACCTTACCGGTGACGTCGTCCACGGTTTTCCAGCGCCCGACAGGCGAATTCCCGGACGGGGCTTGTACGCCGATTTGAGCCCTAACCTCCGGGGTAGATGCGGAACCAAACAACGCCACGATCGCCAGACACAAGACCAAAGGTGATCCCACGACGTCCTCATACTTTCGGCTTCTTCGGATAGAACGGAGAGCTGGCCGGGATATCTTACCCAGATCCTTGACGGCGGAAGAAGCTCTTCGTAATGTCTCACACACTACAGTTGAACAGGAGCTCGGGGTCATGCCAGGTGCCTCCGTTGCGACGGGTCATTGTTGTGCCCCTGGCTGCATTTTAAAGAGCGACGAGCCGAATCATTACCGCCGAATTGTTACCTTGGATGCTGCGTTAAAGCTTTGAGGTATCTTAGCTCGTCGATGCAATCCGCTCGAAAGGCGTTGACAGACGGGATGTTCACTGAATAATTGGCGCCACCCCTATCGAAATCAAAAGGATGATCGAGGCCACCGCAAGATCCCCTGGGCGAAGCGGGCCAAACCGGTGAGGGTACCCGAAGAATTGCAAAAGGCCAGTGAGCACGAGTAAAAGCCCCACGAAAGCATCAACACCGCGACGATGCTCTTGCATCCATGCCTTCATCCTGTAAAGAACCTCCCGTCTGGTTTATGTACAGCCGATCCATGAAACCAGATTCATGGTAAAAGCGAAAATTGTGGTGAAGGCTCGGGCAACGCAAACGACAGCCAAGACACCAGTTGAACACCGGATTTGCATTTTCGGGGCCAGCGCCTAAGCTCATCCTCAAAGTCCAACTCTTTGATTCGAGGGCCCCATAAACAGTAAAGCTAACCCGCCTACTGGATCCCAAGGGGCACGCTGGTGGCACGCTGAAGTGTTCCTTCGGTGGCTGTGACCGTGATCGAGTAGGAGGCTTTGCGCGCCGCGAAAAGTCCCGCATCCGAGCACCCGTTCAGGCCCGCAAGTGGTGTCAGGCTGAGCGCGGCAAACAGCGCCAATGCCAGGAATCGGGGAATCTGCCGTCTTCGCACGGCGTTCACTCCCAGGAGAGGAAGCAGAAGTCCGAGGGCGAGCGGCAGGCGCTCGAACGGGGACGGTGGTCGCGCGTTCGAGACCATCGCTGCTGTCGTAACCGTCATGGTGATCTTCGTTGTTCCGCCGCCGGCCGGCAGGGGGGTCGCGGGAGAGAAGGTCGCGCTTGCTCCCTCAGGCAGACCGCTGGCCGTCATGCTCACGCTATACAGGAACGTGGTCGCAACCAGCGGCTGTACCTGGAGCGTATACACCACCGTGGTGCCGGGAACGATGCTCGTGTTGTTGTTTCCCACACGAGCAACCTGCAGATCACTGATCGTGTACGCGAGCGCACTCGATGTGGAGGCGGGGAAGATTGGATCACCGGAATAGCTCGCCGTAATGCTATGCGCGCCGTCGCCAAGGGTGCTGGTGCTGTACGTGGCCTGGCCGGCCGCATTGATCGCCACCGTCCCCAGCAGAGTGCCTGCATCGAGGAAGCTGACCGTTCCCGTCGGGGCTACCGATGCAGTTGGGCTGAGTTGTGCCGTAAACGTCACCGGCATAGTGGCCAGTTGCTGCCCGGGGTTGGAGGGTGTGGCGCTTAGCGTCAATGTGGTTGAACTGATCAGACCCTGCAAGTCGATGGTCGCCGAGCTGGGCCCAAAGCCTGTATTTCCTGGAGGTGCCGGGTAGCCGGCCTGCACGACATGGGTACCGGCGCCGGGCAGCACCACATTCTGGAGTACGGCTGTAGCGGTTTGCGTATTTTGGTTGAGTAAGATTGCGGTGGTGGTGCTGCTGGTGCCTGATTCCGGAATCGCAAGGTCAGGTTCACCATCTCCATTGAAGTCTCCCGACACCACGTCGTTGGGAAGCAGCCCGTAGAGAAGCGACCCGAGATCGATTTCCTTGTCTAACGTGAAGCCGCCCGGTCCACCTTTGAGAAGCGTCAGCGTGCCGTTTGGCTGCAGGGCCCTATAGTTGCTGACGGCCAGGTCGAGGTACCCATCACCGTTGTAATCCAGGGCAACCATCCCGAAGGGATTCGCTCTAGGATTCGCGCTCACGGAAACACCTGGCTGCAGTTGGCTAAACTGCCCCTGTCCGTTGCCCTCCAGAATGTCGATCTCACTATAGATGAAAGAGGCCACCGCGAGGTCGACGTTGGTGTCGCCATTAAACGGTGCCGCTACGATCGGGCCAGGTTCGATGCCTACGGGAATCGTTTGCTGGGCCTGGAACTGCCCCTGTCCGTTGCCAAGCAGGATGGTCACAGTATTGTCACCTTCGTTGACCACCGCAACGTCGGCAAAAATGTCAGCGTTAAAAAAGCCCACCGCCAGGAAAAATGGGAATACACCCACCGTCAGCGGCGAGCCGGCGAAAGGAGTAAAGGTACCGTCGCCTACGCCTTTCAGGAAACTCACGCTCCCGGGAGTGGTACCGTCGCCGGCATTGGCGATCGCCAAATCCAGAATTCCGTCATTGTCGAAATCCCCCACCCTTACAGCTTCGGGGAAACTTCCCCCCGTCAGGATCTTATTGGGCAGTGAAAACGTGCCATCGCCATGGCCCAGCAGAATCGTGACCGAGTCGTCCCATCCGATGGTGACCGCAAGGTCGGCGTGCCCATCGTCGTTGAAGTCTCCCACCGCGATCGAGCAATTATCGGTCACGTATTCACTGGCGCACGGATTCGTTGCATGCAAGGGCAAGGTCATGGGTGCCTGGAATGTGCCGTCTCCATTGCCGATCAGGATGCTCACCGCATCTTGACCGCCAACAGTGACCACTGCCAGATCTGGTTTTCCATCCTCGTTGAAGTCTCCCACGGCCGCATCCGCAGGGCTGGGATCGGTTCGTACGGAAGCGGGTGGCAGGAAGCTCTGGGCAATCAGCGGTGGTGTGGGCAGTGCGGCTGTACCAAGCAGGTTGTGAAACGTCAGGTCCTCGAAACTCACGCTGCCCGCCATAGGCGGCTGCGGAAACGAAAAGCCTGTGACCGTTGCCGTGAGGTTGTAGCCAGCGCTCCCCGGGGGAGCTGTCAGCTTCATGGCGGTGGGATAGAGAACTTGCATCGCGACGATATTCGACTTGCTGCCACTCTCCGCGGCTGTGCCACTGAAGATCGCATAATAGCTATGGTTGCCGGTCGCGGGAATGATCGTCAGCGTTGCGGTACCGGTGGGCGTTCCCGTTTCTGATACGGTCAATTGTGCTTTGCCCACAACGGCGGCATCGGGGCAAGTAGGCGGCGCCGGGGCATCATCGCAGAAAGTGACCGTGCCGGTGGTCAACGGCATGACCTGAGCTGTCAAGGTCATCGCGGGTGGCCCAGCCGCTGATGGAGAGAGCATAAGCTGCGTCGTCGAAGCTACAGCCGCACTCGCCAGTGTGCTGGCGATCGCCGGCAACGCCGGCAGCAGCAGCCTCGGGATCAGGCGGCGAGAGAATGCGATTCGGCGATAGGCAGAAAAAGATATATTCCACATGCAAACAAGTCCTGTTCCGCGAAGGGAAAGGCCATGGGACTTGGGAAGCAACGAGGGAGCCAACGACGTCTTCGATTTGTCCACGCTGCAAGTTCTCGAGCCTTATTTCTGGCAGGCTGCGCAAAAACTCAAGTTTTGAAGGGTACGGCCTTCAGGCCGTACGTCAACCAATCTGCAACCATTACGCCTTTAGCCGCTGAGGGCTGGGCTTTCACCTGAAACTGAGCTTTTCCGCAGCCTCCTAGAGCTATCGGCTGGCCGTCTAGGAGGATGAGTTACCTTGTTGCTTACTCGGGATCAGGAATTTGTGGTGTGACGGAGTGTTTACCAGGTGTTCAAAACCTGGTGACCGGCGGGACGCTTCCCGTTCGTATCTGACTATGGGTAAAAGACTCGTCTGTCGCCCAGTTTCGGGATTCAACTGTGAAGCGCGGTTTGTTTGCCTAGACGGGGATGCGGTGATATGGATCTATAGGAATGGACAAAAGCCCGAATAAGACCTGTTGCTTCCGCTAGTCTATTCTGGCAGTGTCACCACTTAAGGGGATTTAGCCGCGGTGTGGGGTATTTCAATGCCAACTCTTTCTCGTGAGCTCCGCATTGCTGTTCGCGAACTTTCAAACTCTCCCGGGTTTGCGGCCACAGCGATCCTGATGTTGGCAATCGGCATCGGGGCGACAACGGGAATCTTTTCGATTGTGGAAGGCGTGTTACTGCGACCGCTTCCCTTCCCCCAGTCCGACCGGCTGATGATGCTGTCCGATGTGATTCAAGGGGCTAGCCTCGAAGAAAACGGCGAGTCCGGCGTTACTGTTCCCGACATACAGAACTACACCCGAGACACACACAGCTTTTCCAGCCTGGGCGCGTACCAGGGAAACGGGTATGAACTTTCGGGAGTGGGTGAGCCCGCTGCGATAAATGGAACAAGGATGACCCCCGGCGTTTTTCGCGCGCTCGCCGTACCCCCGCTGCTGGGCCGCGTCTTCACTCAAGAGGAGGACGATCAGCACCAACAGGTCGTGGTGCTTAGCTACGGCATGTGGCAAAGCCGCTTCCACGGAGAACGGAATGCCGTGGGAAGGAAGATACTGCTTGATCGCAAGCCTTACGTGGTGATCGGGGTGATGCCGCGAGACTTTGAGTTTCCGCTGGCGCCTGGTCACGTGAACGAAAGCGAACTTTGGGTCCCCATGAGCTTCAACGAACAGGAACTGTCTGTGGCCTCGGCAGGCGGTTGGGACTTCGCTATGATAGGGCGCCTCAAGCCGGGGATCAGCGCAACACATGCGGCCAGCGACGCGGAAAACGCTGCTCGCGAGACCATGCGCAGCTACCCGCCGTTTATGGCTGGTCTGCGCATCCGTCCGGTTGTGCGGCCGCTTCGTGAAGAAATCGTCGAACAAGCACGTCCCCTGATCCGCATGCTGTTCCTTGCCGTGGTGGTGGTTTTGTTGATTGTCTGCGCGAATCTGGCGGGGCTGTTGCTCGTGCGGGCCATTCGCCGGCGGCGGGAGATTGCCGTTCGCCTGGCGCTGGGCGCGAGTTCGGCGACCCTGTTGCGGCAGGCGATCTTCGAGAGCCTGCTCTTGAGCGTGACCGGCGGCCTCCTGGGCCTGGTACTCGCGGCAGCCGCGCTGCGGTTCGGTAAAAGTCTGTTGCCGGAGACGATGCCACGCATTCGGGAGATTGGGCTGGATTGGCAAGTTGCGAGTTTTGCGTTGGGCCTGGCGCTGCTGACGGGATTGATCTGCGGGCTGGCTCCGGCCCTGGCGGCTATCCGAACGAACGTGAACAGCGCGCTGAAAGAAGGCGGGCGCACGGGAACGGCGGGCGGAGGGCACGCCCGGTTGCGTTCCGCGCTGGTGATTGCGGAAATCGCTGTTGCCTCGGTGCTGCTGGCCGCCTCGGGACTGCTCTTGCGCAGCTTCGAGAAGATGCGCCAGGTGGACCTGGGCTTTCGGCCCGACCATACACTGGCGGCCTATTACGGTCTGCCGCAGAAACAATATAGGACGCAGACTGCCATCGACGAATTCAACCACGAACTTCTGCGCCGGCTGGAGCGGCTGCCCGGGGTGAAGAGCGTGGGGTTGGTTTCGCTTCTACCGGCCTCGGGCTCAACCAGCAACAGCGTCTTTGTCGCAGAGGGCTATGTTGCGCCGAAGGGCGCGGGAATGAATCTTTCCTCGATCATTCTGGTGGATGGCGATTACTTTCGCGCGATGGGGATTCCCCTTCTGCGGGGGCGGCTGTTCACGGCGGGGGATAAAGCCGGCGCGCCCCTGGTGGTGATCGTCAACCGAAAGTTGGCCCAGCAATCCTGGCCCGGGCAGGACCCGATCGGCAAGCGGCTTCGTGGGGGGATGGAGTCGGCGCAGACTCCTTGGGCAACCGTGGTGGGTGAAGTTGCAGATGTGAAGCAGAGCTCGCCCGACCGGCCCGTCAGGCCACAGTATTACACCACCATTGACCAGACGGGGTTGTTCGCAGGCTCGCTTGAGACGCCGGGAGATCTGCACGGTAGCAGCGTGTTCGTCGTGTTGCGCACGGCGCTGCCTCCGGAGCAGATGGAAAATGCGTTGCGCGCGACGGTGCACACGCTCGACCCGCAGTTGCCGCTGACCCAGGTACAGACGATGGAGCATACCATCGCGGACAGTGAAGCACCGCGGCGATTCAACATGGCGCTGATCGGTTCCTTTGCCGCGATCGCCGTGCTGCTGGCGGTTCTGGGCATCTATAGCGTCATCGCATTTTCGGTCGCACAGCGGACGCATGAAATGGCGATTCGCCTGGCGCTGGGCTCACAGCGTTGGGGAATTGTCCGCTTAGTTGTGCTTTCGGGCGGCAAGCTGGCGGTGGTGGGGTGCGCCATCGGCTTGGCTGGGTCTTTCGCAGCTTCCCATTTGTTGCATTCGTTCCTGTTCGGGGTGAGCGCGGTGGATCCCCTGGTTCTGACCGCGGCTGCCATACTGTTACTGTTGCTTACTCTGTCGGCGTGCGTGATCCCGGCCCGTCGCGCTGCCACTGTCGACCTTACCCAAACGTTCCGAACAGAGTGAGTCGTTGCGGGCTGGGAATCGCAAAGCCCGGGACTCCACGCCGGATAATT
>Ga0335073_10012755_pt1 | contig 11797 bp, 5 predicted proteins | sample Lox_Sample_22_FD_207093 | JGI IMG/M metagenome (GOLD analysis project Ga0335073, IMG submission 207093) | Soil microbial communities from Loxahatchee National Wildlife Refuge, Florida, United States - Lox_Sample_2.2 | ecosystem: Environmental > Terrestrial > Soil > Wetlands | place: USA: Florida... | reverse complement strand
AGATCTTCCATCTTTCGCTGGGCGGCCCATCGATCCGCGTGCATCTCTCCAACGCTTTTGGCGTCGAGGCCCTGCACTTCACCTCCGTCCATATTGCCCGCCCCGTCACCAATTCCTCCGCCGCCATCGATCCCGCCAGCGACCGGCCGCTCACCTTCGCTGGCAGCCCTGATGTCACCATTCCTCCCGGGGCCGAGTTTGTCTCTGATCCGCTGGCCTATCCCGTCGCGCCGCTCTCCGATCTTGACGTAACTTTTCATCTCGACACTCCGCCCGCCCGCGAGACGAGCCACCCCGGCTCGCGCGCCACGTCATGGTACGTCCATGGCGACGTTGTTGGCACGGCAAATCTCACCGATCCCAAGCATGTTGACCATTGGTACCAGGTCACCGAGATCGACGTGCAGGCTGCGCCCGGAGCAGCGTCAGTGGTTGCACTCGGCGATTCCATCACCGATGGACACGGCGCAACAACCAATGGCAACGACCGCTGGACCGATGTGCTCGCGCAAAGACTGCAGGCCTCGCCTTCCACGCGAAACATTGGCGTCTCGAACCAGGGCATCGGCGGCAATCATTTATTGACGGACGGCCTCGGCCCAAATGTCCTCGCACGCTTCGATCGCGACGTGCTGGCTCCGACTGCCGTCAAATGGGTCATTGTCTTCGAGGGCGTGAATGATCTCGGGGGGATTGCAATCCACGGCGAGGTTACCCCCGCAGACCACGCGGCGTTTGTACAACGTGTGCTCGCTGCCTATCAGCAGATCATCGCACGCGCCCACTCACATGGTTTGCGCGTCTATGGCGCCACCATCACCCCCTACGTCGGTTCGGATTATTACCATCACGGCCCGCTCAGTGAAGCCGACCGTCAAACCGTCAATCAATGGATTCGCGCCGCCGGGCACTTCGATGCCGTGGTTGACTTTGACGCCGTGGTGCGCGACCCGCAGCACCCCGACCGGCTGCTGCCCGCCTTCGATTGCGGTGATCACTTGCATCCTTCCCCTGCCGGTTACAAAGTTATGGGAGAATCGATTCCGTTGAGCCTGTTCACGGAGTGATTGCGGGAATCGACGATGGAGGTCGCACGTTCTTGAGACTTGCCGGCATATTGCTCGTTCTTGCCTTCGCAATCGGCCGGATCGATGCGCAGGGAATGGGCCATCCCGCGCCGCCTCCACCTCCGCCGGGAGCCAAATCTCCCAAGTGCGCCAATCGCCCCATTCCACAGCTTGAAGACATTACCGCGAAATCGGGAGTGACTTTCTCCCACGCTTCGTCTGAAGACAAGCGCTACATCTTCGAATCGATGAGCGGTGGCGTCATCATCTTCGACTACGACCGCGACGGCTGGCCCGACATCTATTTCACGAACGCCCCAACCATCAAGATGGCGCTCGACGGAAAAACCGCGCTGGGCGCGCTCTACCGCAACAACCACGATGGCACATTTACTGACGTCACAGAAAAGTCCGGGCTCACCAAGCCTTGCCTGGCCATGGGTGGCGCGGTCGGCGACTACGATAACGATGGCTGGCCCGATCTTTACATCACCTGCCTGGGCGGCAACATCCTCTACCACAACAACGGCGACGGCACGTTTACTGATGTCACTGCCAAGGCCGGAGTGGCTGATGGCCGCTGGTCTGCAGGTGCCTCGTTTGGCGACTACGACGGCGATGGATTCGTCGACCTGATGGTCGCTAACTACGTCGATTTCCATCTCGACGACCTGCCCGCCTTCGGCAGCACTCCTTATTGCAAATACCGTGGCGTCGATGTGCAATGCGGCCCACGCGGCTTGAAAGGCGCGGGCGACACGCTCTTTCACAACAATGGCGATGGCACATTTACTGATGTCTCGAAGAGCGCCGGCGTCAGCGATCCAAACGGCTATTACGGCCTGACCGTCATCTGGTCTGACTTCAACAATACCGGCAGGCCCGACATCTTCATCGCCAATGACTCAACCCCGAAGTTCCTTTACAAGAATCTCGGCCACGGTAAATTCGAAGAGATCGGCTACGAATCCGGTACCGCATTCAGCAAGGACGGTTCCGAACAGGCATCGATGGGCATCGCTGTTGGCGACTATAATCACACCGGTCGTCCGTCACTTCACGTCACCAACTTTGAAGACGAGAACGACGACCTCTATCGCAACGACGGCGGCTGGAACTTTTCAGAGGAATCTTATGAATCCGGCCTCGCTGCTGCTTCATTACCGTGGGTGAAATGGGGAACGGCCTTCGTTGATCTCGACAATGACGGCTGGCTTGACCTGATCACAGTCACCGGCCACGTCTATCCACAAACTGACATGATGGCGTCTGACTCAGGTTATCGCCAGCCCAAGCTGCTCAGCATGAACCACCGTGACGGCACTTTTTGCGACGCCAGCACGCAGGCCGGGCCTGCATTAACCGAAAAGCAAGTCTCGCGCGGCCTCGCTGTTGCCGACCTCTTCAACGACGGCAACATGGATATTGTCATCAACAATCTCGATGGCCGTCCCATGATTCTCCACAACCATGGAATTCCCGGCCGGCATTGGGTGAGCTTCGAGCTTGCCGGCGCCAGGAGCAACCGTCTCGCTCTCAATGCGCGCATCAAAATCACCGCCGGTGGAATGACGCAGACCGGCGAGGTTCACAGTGGCGGCAGCTATTTGTCGCAAAACGATCTGCGAATCCACTTCGGCCTTGGCTCCGCAACCAAAGTTGACAGCGTCGAGATTCATTGGCCTTCCGGCGCAGTCGACCACATCGGCAGCCTCGCCGCGGATCACTTTTATTCGGTCCTCGAGGGCCAGGGCGTCGTCCCGCCCGAGCGCATCCGCCCGCAGCGCCCGGCGCAGTCTGCCGAGCCGGCAAGTGCCAAACCCGCGCAATAGCTACCTGTCGGCGTCTCTTCCGGCCGCGGCCGGCGCAGGTTTCTCGGGATTCGCCGCCGGGTTTTTCAGGCTCTCGTAGATTTCCATTTGCTTCGCAGCGTCATCTTTGCGCGAAGCCATTCGGTAAGCCGCAGCCAGCTCCCGATGAGTTAGAGGATTCTGCGGAGTCAGCTTGGCCGCCGCCTCGAGCTCGGGTATTGCCGCCAGCCCATCGCCGCCTTCTACATCGATCTTCCCCAGTTCATAGTGCGCTTCCGCATCGTTCGCATTCAGCAGAATCGCTGTTCGGAACTCTCTTGCCGCTTTCACAAAGTCGCCTTGCGTTTCATACACCTCTCCCAGCGAGCGATGCACATCGCCGATCTCCGGATGCGCTGTATCGAGCGATTCCAATCTTCTTTGTCCTGCGCTCACTTCACCGGTGCGAACCAGCGATTCGGCATACGCATATTCCATCTGCGGAATGGTCTCGAGCTTGCCTTCGGCCACTCTGAAAGTCGCCACGCATCCGGCATAGTCATTTGTCATGAACAGGCTGATCGCCAGCGCGCCCCGAACTCCCGCATCCTCAGGATGCGCGCGAACGTAGCGCGACAACGGAGCAACCGCTTCTGCAAACTGTGACGCTGTGAACGCTGCCCTGCCCCAATTCAGATCGAGCCCTTCGAGTGCAGGATTCCACTTTGCGGCCTCTTCGAAATCTGCCAGCGCCTCCGTGTAGTTCTTTTGCGAGGCTTCGATCGCGCCGAGGTTGTTGTAACTGTCGGCGATTGCCGGAGTCAGTCGCTTCTCGTAGGCGCGAAGCTCGTTTCTCGCCGTCGGGCTGTCGTCGACCGCCGCAACTGTCGCCTTTGGATCGGGATTCTCTTGAGCGCCTCCCGCACCCGTCGCCGCGGAGTTGTTCAGCAGCCCGGCCAATTCGCTCTTATCGTGCGACAAACCTTTGTTCGCCAAGCTCTGCGCAATCGCCATCTCTGCATGAGCTTCTTCCGGCCTGTGCTCCTCCATCAGGATCCGTCCCAAAAGAAAGTGCGCCTTCTGTATCTGGTAGCGGTTCCGCGACGGATTCTTGGTAAATTCGATCGCCCTGCGAAGTGCAGCTTCGGCATCTGCCTGCCGATTCGCATCGAAATACATCTGGCCAAGGTAGAGATAGGCGTCTGGATTCTCCGGATTCAGCGCCATTGCCCGCTTCAGGTAGGTTTCCGCTTCCTGGTATCGATGCGCTGTAACCGCCAGCTTGCCCAGGGCGGCATAAGTCAGAAAATCTCGAGGCGAGATTTCCAGTTCCTTCTTCAGCTCGGCTTCTGCTTCCGGGATGTTCTTCGCGTCGTCCCCGGCCGAAAGCAGCGCCGCCGCCAGGGAATAATGCGCTTCAGGAAAATGCGGGTTCTCTGCGATCACCTTGCGAAACTCCGCGATCGCCTGGGGAACAAAGTCGGAATTCCCATAGGCGAAACCAAACTGCATATGAATTGCAGGAGAATCGCCAAACAAGCGCTCCATCCCATCAAAAACCTGGTCGGCACATTTCTCGTCGTCAAGATCGAGGCACACGACCGCCAGCCCGTAATTATCTGCGAACGAGGGATCGAGTCTGACGGCCTCTTCCATCTCCTTCCTGGCATCCCCGTCCTGATTCTTCTTGAGAAGCGCGCGCCCCAGCGTCTGGTGGGCCTCAGCAAGCAGGTGGTCATCTCCTCGAACGCCTTCGATCGTCGCGCGCGCATGCATTTCGGCACGCGATGGATCGCCCAGCGCGAGCTCCATCCTTGCGTATTCGAGCCGGATCGCCCACGCATCCGGCTGCGTTGCAACCGCTGCGTCGAAGAGACCCTCTGCTCGCGCAGAATCGCCAATGCCCGCATGCCCCAGCGCCAATTCCTCCTGCGCCTTGCTTAGAAAAGCCCGATATTCACGAGCTGCTGAGTCGAGATCGCCGGCCTGCTGAAAGTGCTGGCCAGCATCGAAATGCTGTTGCAGGTCGACGCCGTCGGGCGTGGCAGGTTTGGTTTGCGCCTTGAAAGCAACAGCCAGACCGAGAGCTGTGAGTGCGCTCAACGGAATAAGTTTGGCCCGCACAGGCATAGCAAACCGCAATTCTGACGCAGCAAGGCCTCCGCGCAGGGCGTCTTGAAAATCGATTGTAATGTGCCCGACGATCCAGAGTTTTCAATAAACTCCTGCACGAAAAGAACCGGGAGCGGGCTTGCTGCCCGCTCCCGCGCACCACTGATTCGTTAGAAGGAGTACTTCAAATCCAGTTCGATGATGCGCATGTACGGATATTGCGACTTCGTGTCCATCACACCAAACTCGGGACCTAACCCCGAAGTGGCCGGCGTGCCCTGGTTGAAATTCGGAGTGATGGCTTTGCTGTTGTAGTCAATGTGATAATTCACCGTTAGCGGCCCCAGGCTGCTGAATTGGGTTAGCGAATGGTTCAGCCAGTCGAAGGCGCTGACCCGCAACTGGACCTGTTGATTCTCGTGAATATGGAACGAGCGGTAGAGTGCCAGGTCATTGTCGAAATACGACATGGCTCTCATATAGGGAAATTTCTGGCCGCCTTGCGTTCCCACCGCCGGAGCACTGAAGCAGGCTCCATTCAGGATTTGATAGTGCCCAAGGTTCTTGGTTGGATTGCACGTCAGAACTGGCAGAATCGGCTGACCCGTTGCGTTGTTTTGTGAAGCCACTGTCACAGGCTCGTCCGTACCGAAATACGTCGCAGGTCCGATGCTGGATGTGATCCCATCCGCCGACGCGTTTGCCGGAAGATTGATGTAGTTCAGTGTCATACCGAAGCTCGGCGCCCCGTTGCCGAGCTCTGCGGGAACGTACCCCCCTGACTGCCATGTCGAAATGCCGGAGATGGTCCACCCGCCGGCCAGCTGATTCAGTAGATTGCTCCCAGTGTGAAGCTGGCCGCTGTTGTAAGCGTAGGACGAATTGAACACCCATGGCCGGTCGATGTTCAATGGACCGTAGTTGGCGCTTACTACGTACGGATTCTCCTGCAGGCCAGTGCCCAGCGCCTTTGACCAGGTCCCGTTGAGGTCAAACGTCAGCCTCCCCGTCGTCTTGGTCCACGACGCCTGCAGGCCGTTGTAGTTGGCGTACGACGTGCTCTGCACCATGAAGACGCTGTTGGTGCCGTAGGCAATGCCGTATGGGTGGTAATCCGCGAGTTGGTTCTTGATCATCGTGCCGTTCGTCTGCTGTGTCACGTTTTCCGGGTTGGTGGCAACAATACCGGTCACTGGATCGGGCTGGAACAGGGCACCGTAAGGCGTTTTGTTCTGGTTGGCCAGTTCGTTGTAATCGCTACCCTCCGCGTCTTCGGCCACATCCGCAAGCTGACTCGTCTGGTTACCCACGTAGGCAACTTCCAGCAACGAGTTCCAGGGAAGCCGCTGGTCGATGGTCAGGTTATAGGCATAAGTCAACGGCTGCCCGTAGTCGCTAGGATCCAGTCCCCACTGCCCACCCTGGACGCCGCACGGTGGCGGGCTCTTTGCTGAAGGGCAAGGACTGTAGGACAGGCTTCCAATATTCCGGAGTTGTATGTTTTTCGCACCCGGCAGCCCATAGCCCAACTGCTGTTGCGCAGTCGGCAGGATATTGCCGGGGGTGTTGGTCTGGGTGACAAAACGGTACACTCCCCATCCGCCACGAACGACTGTATTGCCCGTCCCGAAAACGTCATAGGACAGGCCAAACCGCGTATCGGGATAGGCAAAGCGGTTGGGCTGGCCGCTTAGTGGAACACCGGCATCAATCTGGTGCCAATAGAATCCGGGAGCATACTTGCCGTTGTAGTAGTCCGCCAGCACCCGGCTCGGATAAAAGACCGGCATTCCGACTTTGTCGCGATCGTACCAATGCCCCACGTGTTCCAGGCGGATGCCGAGATCCAGTGTCAGATGGCTTGTCGCCTTCCATGAGTCTTCGACAAAGCCTGCCGTCGTCATGAACGCCAGATCCGCGATCGGCGCGATGTTGTTCTCGCTGTAACCGGACGCAATCCCCATCACGAAGTTGGCCGTTGTATTTTGCGTCGAGCCCTCTTCCGAGAGCCCGTTTACGGCGTCAGGATTCTGCCCGCCGTAGCTCAGGCTGCCATCCAGATAGCTGCCAAAGGTGCTCTGATAGTTATCCGTGGTTTGCGTGAACCCGCCTATCTTGAGCGTGTGCCGTCCCCAAACCTTGGTCAGCGTATCGGCAAACTGCGGCGCTTCCTTGCGCACCGCATATTGCCCGAGAGGATTCGAGAAGATCGAGGCTTGCGAGAAATCGGGGAAGGTCGCATTCCCCGCGTTGGCGTATGCCGGAATGTTCAGTTGGCCAATCGACTCGCCTGTCGGAACCGGAAACACCTTACCGTAACTGTCGGGATAGCCAAGCGTGCTCCTTTCCGCGGCAGCCGGATTGGGCTCGGTAAACGGAAAGCTCCCAAAGGCCCACGCCGCCATCAAATCGTTAGTCGTGGTCGAATTGAAGTTGTGCACAATGTGCCCCGCCATGCTCTTGCCGCGAAATCTTTGCTGCTCGCCGCCGCCCGGGAACGGAATGGCAGTGCCCGGTGTCCAGTAAAGATGTGCGCCGTTGCCACTTGCCAAATCCGAGTTGAAGGCTTGTTGGTAGCTACCGTAGATCTTCGTGTTTTCGCCTAGCTGATAATCGAGTCGCACTCGATAAACCCAGCCGTCGTTAATGTTCAGGATGCCCTGACGGTAGTTCACTCCGCTGAATCCAGGGGTGGCCGGGTTGATATAACCTGCCGCCGGGTTTGGTGTGCCGGGACTCGAATACACTTGCGGCCAGATCTTGGCCAGAGCCGCGGCGCCCGGGTCCAGAAATGTTGTGCCCATAGGGAACTTCTGGCCATAATCTCCACCGTTCGATCCGTAAGCCGGCAGGCTGGCAGATGAAGCCGCGTTCGCCGTGGTCGTTCCTGCCGCAAAGATCGTTCCCCCAAGGTCGCTGCACCAGGGCCCTTGCGGATAATTGCCTGATGGTGTCGGGAAGAACCCGTCCGGGCAGAGCGCCTGGTTGTCGCTATTGTCTTCACTGAAGTCGCCCTGTAACATCTCGGGCGTGGGGATATACGACTTCAAAACGTTGCCATTGCCCTGGTTCTGCAACCACCGTTCGTACCCGCCCCAGAACAGCAGCTTCTTGTGCGTGCCGGGAACCGGACCACCGGCGCTGCCGCCCGGGTAGTAGTAGTGTTGCGCGGCCGATGGGGTTCCCGAATGGTTGTCCTGCCAGTCGTTCGCGTTCAAAACACTGTTACGGGCGTTGAAGTAGGCATCTCCGTGATAGTTGACGGTGCCCGATTTCGAAATCGTGCTCACAACCACCGGACCGAAAGGTGTATCAGCGCCAAAGTTTGAAGCCTGCACACTCACCTGCGCCGTCATCTCTGGGTCCACGATGGAAAGCGAAGAGGCGTTGTCGCCGACATCGATGATGCTGGCGCCGTCCGACAGAAGTTGGGTTCCGCTGCGGTAAATCGCCCCGCTGATGTTAATGCCATTGCCCACCGAGCTTTGCTGCACATTGATGTTCAGGTCGCTGAACATGGGCGAATCTTGCGTCAGACCTCCGGATACGGTTGTCGCGCCCGGCAGCACCTTAAGCAGTTCGGTTGTGTCGCGGCCCAGCAGCGCGAGAGTGTCGATATCCTTCTCCGATATCACGTCGACTTTGGAGCCGTTGTCGACGGGAATCATCTCCTCTGTTGCCGACACCGTCACGGTCTCAGAGGTTGCACCCACTTCCAGATTGAGCGCCGGCACGGTGCGTGTATCGCCCGCATTCAGCACGATCCCGGTAACCACCTTTGACTTGAATCCCTTCGCCGACGCCTTAAGGTCGTAGGTCCCGGGAACCAGCGACGGAAACGCGTAAAGCCCTGCGCCGTTCGTCTGCTCCACGCGGTTTTCCTGCGTCGCTTCGTTGGTCAGCATCACCTCGGCGTCTGGAATCACACCCCCTGACTGATCCGCCACTGTTCCGGTAAGCGTCGCGGTCACCTGCGCGTGGCTCATCGGCAAAAGGATGACGCTCAGGAGTAAGACTGCCAGCGGCCCCATGGCCATCTGCCAGCCGCTCCACCGCCAGATTTGACTTCCAAATCCGTTCTGCTGGGGCTCATGTGCCGACTCTTTTCCCGTCAGCACCTTCATGGTTACTCTTCCCTGCTGCATCGTGACCTCCTGAACTGAGAGCCCTTCGGTCGTCCCGCGCACACGGCACACTTTGGTGAAATGCGAGACTTCCCAGGGTCCTCAGCATCGGGCGGAACTATATGCAGCAAGAAGAGCGGCTGTCAACACGAAAAATCGTAAAAACCCTTGAGAAAAGCGATTTATTCGACATTTCACCGACAAAAGGACATGTCCTATGACATGTCTCACAGCGCCTTCCGAAGGAGCTCATCACGTATATCGCTATGCATTTCTGAGAGATTCTGTCCGCGCGGCTTTGCGTAAGCATCTAAGGTTATCGTGGACAGTTCAGTGAGGCCATGGACAGTCCGTGACGGTCATTTACAGGGCATTTCGTGCCTCAGTTCTTCGTGTCTATCGGAGCCTCCCCTCACTTATCGGGGAAGATGGCCTGCAATGATTGCTCCAGTTCGGACCACATCCTTGGTTTGAATAACCTTTCGTGCTCAAAGGGCCTCTGGACATTTCAACTCGAACAAAAAACCGGAATTGAACTGTCCGCAAATATCCGTATCTTCACTGAAGTAAATCGTTATAGCTGCGTGCTATACTCCATTCCGGCCGCAGGGAGCATCAATGATTCCCCATCATGTGCAAGAAGCAGAACCGGCGGGCCGTACGCCAAACCTGGTCTTCACTCCGCGCACGGATTCGGACCGAGGCGAGGTACGTGACCAGCTCAGGCGGATCCTTTCCAGTCCTGCCTTCCAGAACAGCAAACGCTACGCCGCCGTCCTCAAGTTCATCGTTGACCAGACATTGATGGGGTTTGGCGATCGCTTGAAGGAACGGACGATTGGGATCGAGGTCTTTGACCGCCGTCCTGACTACGACACGGCGACGGATCATGCCGTCCGCAGCGCAGTTGCCGAGGTGCGCAAGAGGCTTGCACAGTACTATATGAACGGTGCCCAGCGCGAGTTGCGCATCGAGATCCAGCCCGGCTCCTACATGCCCCAGTTTCGTTGGGGCGAAGAAGGCCCTCGCTTCACCACGATTCCAACCCAGATTCCATCCATTCGTCCTGAGCGGGCCGTCGCTGAGCCCCTTCCTGCCCGGGATGCTCATAAGCCGAGGATTCGTTCTGCCTGGATTGCTGTGGCTCCCGTCCTTCTCGCGGCGGGTCTTGCTGTCGCAGTAGTCACAGCGCGCACCCATGACACGCTCGATACTTTCTGGAAGCCGCTCCTCGCATCGCGTGCCCCGGTCCTGCTTTGTTTAGGTAACTTGGAAGGCGGAGAGATGCCCCATGCGGAAAACCCGGGGTTGAACTCAAAGTTGAGCCTGAGTGACTTTCACAATTCCCCAAATACGACGGTGAACGAATTTGATGCGTTCACCCTGGCTAAGTTTTCTGGCCTCCTGCAGGCAAACGGCACCCGCTTCAGGTTTGCCTCGCAATCTGACGCTACCTTTAACGATTTGCAGAGTGGCCCTGCCATTCTGGTCGGGCTTCTGAATAACGGTTGGACCGAACGTTTGGTTCCCCGCCTTCGTTACACTGTGGACCAACCCACACCCGGCAGGTATGTCATTCGCGATCGTGAAAAGCCCGCAAACAGCGACTGGTCTGTCGACTATTCCACACCGTATCTCAACCTGACGAAGGATTACGCCATCGTTTTGCGCATGGTTGATCCAAAAACCGAGCAGGCGGTCATCGTCGCCGCTGGCATCACTGTCTTCGGCACATCCGCGGCCGGGGACTTCCTCACCAATCGCAACGAAATGAAGAAACTCGCCGCGATCGCCCCGTCTGGCTGGGAAAGAAAGAACGTCGAACTGGTCCTGTCTACCGACGTAATCCGCGGCCAATCGGGTCCGGCGACAATCGTCGCCTCTCAATTCTGGTAATCGGCGGCGGCAATTCCCCAGCGATTCATATTGCTCCCTCTCTGCGGCCAATTCTTGCCGTCCACTATTCCCGGCCCGAGCTTCCCTTCAGCTTCAGTTGATTGCCCAACGTCTCAAGGAATTGATTGATCAACGCAATGCTGCGCCGCAGTTCTTTTCGCCGGAACTGCCCCAGCAGCGACAGCAGCCCGGGAGGTTCAATCACCGGCTTCCTTTCGCTGCCCAGCGTCTCGCTCGTCGCCGTGGCAATGCACTGCACCAAATCAGGATTCATCGCCCCCAGCGTCTTCGCGATGATGATCAAATTGCGTAGCGCCGCCACCGACTCGGGGGCTTCGGCAGCGCGCGTCGCGCTCTCCGTCAATTTGTCCCCGGCGCTCAACGCCCCGCGCAGCAGTTCCAGAACGCGGCGGTCGTGCAACTCCTGCAGCAGTTCATAGGCATCAAGCAAAGCTTCCGCATGTTCCACCGGAGCACTCTCAAGGCGCGCAGCCAGCTCTTTGCGCGGATCGCGCGGCGGAAGCTCCAATGCAATCGGCTTAGCCATTCCTTCACCTCCGTGCGCGCTCGCCGCGTCGGCCTCGCGTTACCTTGACTGGATCTGCACCAGCCCATTGCCGGGCGGCCTGTAGTCCGGCCGCTTCCACTTTCGCTCCACTTCCACTCCCTGTTGCGCTGTAGGATGCCCGAACCGCGAGTTACCCAGCGGCAATGGTGAGTTACCTGTCTCCGCCACCACCGTCATGCGCACGGCAGTCTCTTTATAAGCCGGCGTATGAGTCGTCTTATCCGTATAACTGCTCGTCAG
>Ga0335073_10012754_pt1 | contig 11797 bp, 11 predicted proteins | sample Lox_Sample_22_FD_207093 | JGI IMG/M metagenome (GOLD analysis project Ga0335073, IMG submission 207093) | Soil microbial communities from Loxahatchee National Wildlife Refuge, Florida, United States - Lox_Sample_2.2 | ecosystem: Environmental > Terrestrial > Soil > Wetlands | place: USA... | reverse complement strand
GCACCCACGGATGGATCGTGGTGGACGCACGGCGCGGACCCGCCGAGGTCGTCGCCGAGCTGCTGGTCCGCCTCGAACGGCCCCGGCGCGCGCGCTCCCCGACGCGACGGCGAAGCTGATATTGCCGAGCCCGGTCCCTCGCCCCTCTCCATGAGCCCGTCCGCCCGCATCCTGGTGAAAGAGGAGACGCTCGACCCGTCGTTCATCCCCCCGCGCCTCGTGCACCGCGAGGCGGAGCTCGGGCTGCTGACGAAGCGGTTTCGAGAGGGGCTCGCGAAGGGCCTCGCGTACCATTGCCTCGTCACCGGCGGAGTCGGGAGCGGGAAGACCGCGCTCGTCCGTCGCCTCGGTCTCGACCTCGAGCGCACGGGCCGGCTCGGGGACCTTCCCGTACGGGTCCCCTACGTGAACTGCTGGCGGCGCGCGAGCGACCGTACCGTCATGCTCGACCTGCTGCGCAGCGTGAAGGTTTCGCTCCCCGACCGCGGCTACAGCCTGTCGGAAATGCTCGATGTGTTCGAGCAGGGGATCCGGCGGAACCCCCAGCACCTCGTGATCCTGCTGGACGAAGCGGCGGCCCTCGTCAAGCAGGATACGAAGCTCGTGTACCTGCTCTCCCGATCCCGGGAGGTGGAGCTCGGCTCGATCTCCCTCGTGCTCGTCGCCTCCGAGGACCTGTTCCCGTTCCTGGACGCCCCGAGCCGGTCCAGCTTCGGGGTCACCCACCGGCTCTCGCTCGCGCCGTACGACCGGGACGCGCTCACCGACATCCTGGAGGAACGGGCGAAGCTCGCGCTCCGGCCGGGAAGCTTCGACCGCGAGGTGCTCGACCAGGTCGCCCGCATCGCCGCCGCGAACGGCGACGCTCGCTTCGCGCTCGAGATCCTCGCCGGTGCCGCGCACGCTGCCGAGGATGCTGGCGTCGACGCGATCTCGGGGGAGCACGTTCGTCGCGCGAAGGGTTCGCTCCTTCCGACCATGACCGAGTCGCATCTCGAGGGCCTCAGCGTCAACCAGCTCAGCGTGCTGCTCGCGCTCGCCCGGACCCTGAAACGACGGGGCGCGTCGGTGTCGAGCCAGAAACTTCGGACGACGCACGCCGCGCTCGTGGAGGAGCTCGGCGCACCGGCGATGAGCCGGACGACGTTCTGGCGGACGCTCAAGGAGCTCGAGCGGGACGGTCTCGTCTCCCTCGACACGGGCGCCTCCGGTGAGTCGAGCCAGGTCGGCATGGACGAGCTTCCCGCCAGCCTCCTCACGACGCTCCTCGAAGAGCGCACCGGCGGCGCCCGCGCTCGCAAACCCTAAGTGAGGTCCGTCGGTCGGACGTCCGTGGAGAGCCCCCTCGTCCGGACCCTCGACGTCGTCTCCTCGCACGGGCTCCCGGCCTGGATCCGGGTCCGTCCGCCGCGCGGTGCCCAGTACCCCGAAGTGAAGGGTCTGCTCCGCGACCATGGGCTCGGTACGGTGTGCCAGGAGGCGCGTTGCCCGAACCTGTCGGAGTGCTGGTCGGCGGGGACCGCGACCCTGATGCTCCTCGGAACGGACTGCACGCGACGCTGCGCGTTCTGCGCCGTGACCACCCACTGGTCGAACGGCGCGGTCGACCGCACCGAGCCCGACCGCGTCGCCGCGGCGGTCGCGGCCTGGGGTCTCCGCTACATCGTCCTGACCCAGGTGTGTCGGGACGACCTTTCCGACGGGGGCGCCGACGTACTGGCCGAGACGGTGCGCCGGATCCGGGCGGCCGCCCCGTCGGTCCTCATCGAGCTCCTCATTGGGGATCTCGGGGGACAGACGGCGGCGCTGGACGCCCTGCTGGTGGATCCTCCGGACGTCCTCGCCCACAATCTCGAGACCGTCCGCTCGCTTTCGGCCGCGGTCCGGGATCATCGCGCCGGCTACGACCGCTCGCTCTCGGTGCTCCGTCGCGCCCGGTCCCGAGGGCCCGCCGGGCTCGTGACCAAGAGCTCGATCATGCTCGGCCTCGGGGAAGAGGACGCCGAACTTCGTGCCGCGTTCGACGACCTACGGGAGGCGGGGACCGACCTCCTGACCCTCGGCCAGTACCTCCGTCCGAGTCCCGCCCACACCCCCGTCGCCCGGTACATTCCGCCCGAGGAGTTCGTGCGATGGAAGACGGCCGCGCTCGGGGTCGGCTTCGCCGGCGTCGAGGCGGGCCCGCTGGTCCGCAGCTCCTACCACGCCGAAGAGCTCTTCCGCGACGCACGGGCCTCGCGGGGAGGCTGAGCGATGGCGAAGAAGGCACGGCGCAAGCTCGAGGAGGAGGAGGAGCAATCGTTCGAGTTCCCTGTTTTCGACGAGAAGAGCTTCGCCACCAAGGAGTTCGAGCTCGGCTCGGGCCTCATCCTGGTCGGGATCATCACGATCGGGATCGGACTGCTCTCGTGGGCGATCTCGACGATCGGGGTCACCGTGTGGGTGCCGCTCGCGATCGGGATCTTCGTGATCATCCTGAGCCCGTTCCTGATCCGCCGGTTCCGAAGGATGTCCACTCTCTACACGAAAGGGGATTGGGCGGGGTTGATCGCGCTCGAGTTCTTCGGTTGGTTCGCGCTCTGGTTCCTGTTGCTGAACCTGTCGTCGTCCGCCCTCTAACGCGGGGCGAGCCAGGGAAGCGTCTTCCCGAGTAGGTCCCGCAACGCCTCCCCCAGGGCGGGAGTGTCGGGAGCGCCCGCGAGCGGATACACCTCGACACGCCCCGGGTCGTCGGGGGTGAGGTCCTTCCCCAACGCGAGGCGCGGCAGGATCGAGCGGACCACCGACTCCGCGTCCCGCTCCGGGCGACGGGTCTCGACCGCGAGGTTACCGTCGGGACGGACGTACGGCCCCTGCAGCACCGGGGCCTCGGCCGCCGTCCACTTGCCGAGGAAGTGGCCCACGCGGTCGAGCCCGGGCGGAGGTCCGTCCTGGGGGCGTACCGCCGATCGGTGCGAGTGGGCGACCTCGAGGACGATCACGACGTGTTCGGATTCGGTCGCGCTCGCCGAACCGAGAAGCTCGAAGTCCGACCGCTCGAGCTCCTCCGCGATCGCGCGTTCGGCCTTGCGGACCTGAGGGTAGAGCGTGTCGTCCACGAGGTCGGGTCGGGGGAGGCGAACGACCGTCACGTGACTGGCCCGCTCGGAAAGGCGTTCCATCGCGTCCGACCGTGGCATCGGGAGGCGCGACCGGGGTTCGAACCAGGCTGCCGACGGATGCGCGAGGTATTCGCCGGCCGCGAGGACGACGGTGGAAAGATTCCGACGGGATAGGGCGCTGGCCACGTTCCGATGTGGGTCCACCGGGTCGGCCAGGATCAAGGCGACGTCGGCGGGCAGACGCGGAGGTTCCTTGCCCGGTGCGGCGAGCCGAACGGGAAGTCGCCACGAGCGGGCGGCGCGCAGCATTCCGCGCAGGGAGCCAAACTCGAGCACGAGAAGTTCGACGAGGTACCCCGAGAATCCTTCGGTCTTGGCTTCCGAACCGTACACGCCGAGGGTCCGCAAGAACTGCTTGGCGAGCCGGACCTGCGCGACGAGCGCGACGTTCTCCCGGCGGGTGAGGTACTCCTGATGAAACGGCGTCCGGTCGACCGGCGAGAGCGGGCTCGACGGGTCGGTGATCGCGAAGCCGGGGACCGCGTCGACCCGGAATCCCTCGAACTCGCCGCGCAAGTACGGATGCTCGGCGTACCGCGTCTCCGGGTTCGATAGTACCGCCCGGCCGAGTGCGAGGCCCTCCTCGCGAAGTCGGTCCCGAGATAGGTCGGGCGGAAACAGCATGAACAGGTCGACATCGAGACGGTCCGAGAGGAAGGTGCCGCGAGCGGCGCTCCCCGCCACCAGGGCGCGCACCAGCGGGCTCGACCGACCGCGCGCCGCCTCGTTGACGCGGCGGACCAGCTCGACGCGGACCCGAGCGACCCGCTCGAGGAACTCCGGGGTCGGGTCGATCCGGGCGGAGACCGTGGCCTCCACCCGGTCGGCCTCGGCCGTAGCCTCCTTCGGAGGGCCGCCGTCCGTCATCCCCGTCGGGGAGCCCCGCCAAGAGATGAACCTTCGGCTCGAGAGGGCGAGGCGGAGCTTTTCTCCCCGCCCGACGTCCTACGGGAGGGGGAGTCGTTCCGTGGCCGCCGCCGCTCACGTCGCGACGCTGTTCGAGCCCCAGTCCGGTGGCAAGGTGCGCTGCACCGCGTGCGCGCGTTACTGCACGATCCCCGACGGCTCCCACGGGTTCTGCTATGTCCGCAAGAACGAAGGAGGTCGGCTCGTCCTTCTCTCGTACGGGCGAGCTGCCGCGGTCCAGGTCGACCCCGTCGAGAAGAAGCCGCTCTCGCACTTCCACCCCGGCGCGCGCGTCTACTCGATCGGAACGGTGGGCTGCAATTGGCGGTGTCAATATTGCCAGAACGCCGAGATCTCCCAGGAGCAGCTCGTGTCGGGGCGCCGTCTCAGCCCCGCCCAGGCGGTGGAGGGTGCCGAGCAGTACGGGTGTGACGGGGTGACGTTCACCTACAACGAGCCGACCATCTTCATCGAGTACGCCCTCGACATCATGCGGGAGGCTCGAAAAGCCGGCCTCTTCTCAAACTTCGTCACGAACGGGTACATGACCCCGGAGGCGGTTCGGTTGCTCACGGGCCATCTCGACGCGGTCAGCGTCGACTTCAAGGGTAGCGGCGAACCCGGGTTTATGCGCCGGTACATCACCGCGAAAGGTCCCGAGCCGATCCTCTCCACGATGCGCGACCTGCAACGAGGTGGGGTGCACGTCGAGGTGACGGACCTGATCGTGCCGGAGGTCGGCGACTCCGCGGAAGCGACCCGGAAGCTGGCTCGATACGTCGTCGATGAGCTGGGTCCGACAACCCCGTTCCATCTCCTTCGGTTCCACCCCGACTACCACATGATGGACCTCCCCGAGACGCCGATCCCGACGCTCGAGAAACTCCACCGGGTCCTCAAGGAGGAGGGGCTGGAGTACGCCTACCTCGGGAACGTATGGGGCCATCCGCTCGAGCACACGTACTGCCCCGGGTGCGGGTCGGTCGTCGTCCGGCGGTACGGGTTCACGATCCAGGGCTGGTTCCTGGACGCCCAGAACCGGTGCGGCGCGTGCGGCCACCCGATCCCGATGGTCGGCCGGCTCTCCGAGTCGTACGTGCCGACGTTCGCGATGCCGGTGGCGTAGGCCGACGCGGTCGGATCGGCGGCCCCGCATCCGGGGCTCGGACCGCTTCGACGACCAGATGGAGCGGGATCTCGCGAAGATACTCGGCCTGCGGGCTGCGACCGAACATCTCGGGCTGAGGCGCGGGCTCGTTCAGTCGCCGGATCAGGAAGCCGGACTGCGCGAGATACCGGGCGTACGTCGACAGGGTCCGGTGGTACCCCTTCGTCGCCACGTACCGTCCGTCGCCGAGCGACCAGTATCCCCACTGCTGATCCTCGTTCCGATAGCCGCTGACCTTCCTCCAGACGCGATCCTCGAACCACGGCTTGTCGAAGATCGCCCGCTCGACCAACCACATCGAACGCTCGTTGAGGTCAAAGCACGGATGACAGATCGAGAAGACGAGACGACCACCGGGCCGAAGGACGCGGGCCGATTCCCGGATCGCCGCCTCAGCGTCCTCGATGTCCATCACCGCCATGTTGGACGCGACAAGGTCGAACGATGCATCGCCCAGCCCGCGCAGGTTGGCCGCATTTCGCACCTCGAAGCGGACGCCCAGCCGAGTCTGTCGCTCGTGGGCGCGCGCGCGCCGAACGATCGGGGCGGAAGCATCGACCCCCACCACTCGGGCCGCGCCCTCTCGGGCGTACCGGCGGGCGAGATAGCCGTTCCCGCAGGCGAGGTCGAGCACCTCCAATCCGGCGACGTCGCCGATCAGCTCGAGCAGGCCGGGGTCGATCAGATACCGGTGCCACAGGTCCCCCTCGTCCCCGATCTTCGCATCGTACCAGGCGGCGAGATCCGGCCACGCGACCGGCGGGATCACGGTCGGGCCGTTCTCCTGCGGCCGCCGTCGCGCGGTGACCGTACGACGCGGCGTCACGCCGGGACCCGCCGTGTACGAGTCGCGCGGGCGTGATGGGAGTACTTCGATCGCCATTCCAACATCGCACGGAACATTTTCAGCAAGTCGCGCCCCATCGGAGTGATCCCGTACTCAACCCGCCGCGGCAGGGAGCGGATCACCGTTCGCTTGACGATGCCGAGGCGCTCGAGCCGCTTCAGCCGATCCGACAGGGTCGCGGTGTTCACCGTCGCCTCGGTCTTGAGCTCGTTGAACCGGCGCGGACTCTCCTGGTAAAGCAGGTACAGGAGCATCAGAACGTGCCGCTCTCCGAGCAGAGCGAGGGTCCCCTCGAAATCGCAACGGAGCGCGGGCTCTCGTTTCACGGCCACTGTCACCGAGCGCCCCCGATGCCGCTCGTCCCGCATATGCGTTACGAATTCGGATCATGACTCCTCACGAATCGCGCAAAACAGACGGCCGGGCGACCGTCCCGACGCGGCCGCCGCCTCGACGACGGTCTCCCATCCGGCAGTGCGAGCCCGCGCCTATCCCCGCACGAAGCCTCGGAGTGTCCGTCGACGACTCCCACGGAAGCCGGCCCGGCCTCCGGTGGCACTCGCCGGGTCCGCGGGACTTATTCTCGCTCGGTGGATTCACGCTCGGGGCCCGACGCTCGACCATGAAAGTGATTCTCTTCGGCGCCACCGGGATGGTCGGTCAGGGTGTCCTGCGAGAGTGCCTTCTCGACCCCCGGGTGGAGACGGTCCTCTCGGTCGGGCGGAGTGCCACGGGTCAGAGACACGCCAAACTGCGGGAGGTGGTCCTCGGGGACTTGACCGACCTCGCGCCGGTCGAGGACCGGCTGCAGGGGTTCGACGCGTGCTTCTTCTGCCTCGGCGTCTCCTCGGCGGGAAAGACCGAGGAGGAGTACGGACGCGTGACGTACGGCCTGACCGTGTCGGTGGGCCAGACCCTGGCCCGGCTGGACCCGGGCATGACGTTCGTCTACGTCTCCGGCGCGGGAACCGACAGCACCGAGCACGGCCGAAGCATGTGGGCCCGCGTGAAAGGTCGCACCGAGAATTCGCTGCTCCGCATGCCGTTCAAGGCGGCGTACATGTTCCGTCCGGGTGTCATCCGACCGCTGCACGGGATCCGGTCGAAGACGCGGGGGTACCGGGTCCTTTACACCGTGATGATGCCGTTCGTCGTTCTCGCGGCCGCTGTCGCACCGAACTCGCTGACGACGACGGAGAAGATGGGACGTGCGATGATCCACGCGGCGGCCCGGGGTGCGCCGAAGCAACTTCTGGGGACCCGGGACATTAACGAGCTGGCGAAATAGTCGCCCACCTCTCGAGGCCCCTTCGGGGGTCGGATCGTTTCGGCCGGGGACGACGCTCCTCGGACGCGCCCGGTGCGGGCCCCTCCCGTGTGCGCCGACCGCGCGAGTGCCGGGCCGGACGCTGAACGAATCCGCGGATTCGGCTGATCGGGCGCGGTGCGTGTCTGGGGCCGCGGGCCGGGGGAACCATCGAGAGTTCCAGGATTCGCCGTGCCCCCTCGGACCGAGCGCCCGGGGCCACGGGTCGTCTCCCGTACTACCCACTTCGTTACGGTTCTCGTGGCCGGACCAGGAGTGTTCGCTCGGGAGATGCCCGGTAGAGACATGCCACGTAGACCACCGAGATCAGGGCGAACGCTACGAACAGGGGTGAGACGGCACCCACGAAGGGCCCCAGCGCTTCGAATAGGGCGGTCCAATTGGTGAAGAAGTCGGTGAACAATCCGACGATCGTCTGACCCAGGAGCAGGCCGGAAACGGTTGCGACGCCGAAAGCCCACGCGAGAGCGACCCACCCCGGGAGCGAAAGGCCGGCCCCGTGGAACGGGCGGAGTCGGTCGCGCAACGAGAGGAAGAATATCGCGACCGCCCAGACGAAGATCCCACCGACGAGCCAGGCCAGTGGGAACGGCGTGCCACCCGCTCCGACCGTCTCGGTCGCCACGTTCCAGACCGCGACACTCACGATCCCGGCGACAGCGAGTCCGACCAATACCCGAACGGGCCGGCGAGGTGAGGTCTTCTCCGGCGCGTGGGGCAACCGGCTCCACTCGAACCCTCCCCGCCAGAAGAAGTAGAAACCGAGTACGGCGGAAGCGAGGCCGGCAAAGTAGGCGACGGCGGCGACCCCGGGTGCATCCTCGTGTCCGGCAAACTGGTAGAGCTCCGAAGCCGCCTCGAGAACGAACCCGACGAGGAAGCAGACGAGCGCCGACCGTTCGGAGCTCCGGTCCGGAACGATTCGACGGATCCACGCGAATTCGGTCACGGCCTTCTCAGCAGAGCTCGGTGAGCATGGTTGATCCGAGGGCACTTAGTAACGCGACGAGCCGCATGGTTCGGCACGGCGACCCGTTGCGAGAGCGATCATTGAGCGGTGCGTTCACGTGAGCCGATCCGCTCCGGAGCGTTTTTTGGAGTGCCCTTCGGGACATAGTCGAAAAATCGTTCGATGGTATCCTGGCTCGTCCATTCGGACCTCAGCCGAGTTCGCTTTTCGACGCGGCGCAGTGCCGACAGAAGAGATCGATTCAATTCGCGTGCGCTCGCCCCGTCGATCGCGACCGTTACGACGAACTCGCGCCCGTTCTCCGATTGCGTGACCGTTCCGTGGGGAAACAACCGCGTGAGCACCGGTTTGACCGCGACGGGGTTGTCGGTGCTGATCCGCGCGTGGAGCGAGAAGCGCATCTTGGGAGTACTCAACGCCGAAGGAGCCGATCGGGTAAGTCCGTTACCTTTCCGCGAGACGACTCAAGGGGCCGCCTTTCGATCGTGATGTCGGGGGAATACTCCGCAGGCATTTTTTGATGCCGGGGCCAGGATTTGAACCTGGGAACTCCTGCGAGAGCAGATCTTGAGTCTGCCGCCTTTGGCCACTCGGCCACCCCGGCGTTCTCCCGACAAGGAGCGCCCCTCGCTTATTCTTCTTCCGGCTCGACGTCGGGCGACGGACCGAGTTCGTCCGTCCCGTCGTCATCGACCATCGCCGCTCCTTTTCGGGCCAGCTCCGGACCGGCACCATCCAGCGGTGGGGTCGGAGCGCGGGCGCTCGGGCGAACGAGGGATCGGCGGGCCCGTCCGCACCGTAAACAGGTGCGGACCCGTCGTCCCGATCGCAGCCGCGTCCGCACCGTTCGTCCCTCGACCCAGAAGGCGGAGCAGCCTCGACAGTACAGCTCCCGGTACTCGGGGAGCAGACGCACGTTGTAGCGCGTCCCCACTCGGCGGGCAATCGTGACATATCGGTCGGCGAGCTCCGGGTGCCCGTGGGTGGCCTCGACCTCTGCGAGCGCGAAGAGCGTGGAGATCCGTTCCCGGGCGATCCGGACCATTCCGGCGGTTCGGCGCCCTCGGCGCCCCCCGCGTCTCACGCCGTCTGGGGTTGCTGGCATACCGGACAGTAGATTGCAGCTCGTGAGATGATCGTTCGGCAACGGACACAGTACTTCCCGGAAGGCGGGGGTGCCATCGGCGGAGTTGGAGCCGCCCCCGGAGCGATCGGGTACGCCGCCGGGGTCCCGAAGGTTGTCGCCGAGACGGCGTAGGGGGGTCGGAACACCGGGGCGACGGGAGTCGCCACCGGGGGCGGGGCCGCCCGCGTCGGGTTCGGGGGAGGCGGGAGAGGCATGCCGTCCGCCTGCGGGAGCGTGTAGCCGCACTTCGCGCAAAAGAGGGCACCGTCGGCGCCGATCTCACCGCAGTGCAGACACACCGGCATCGAGTCGGACGATGGCCGTCGAACCTTATTCCCTCTCCGCCCGGCCCGGTGCGTTCGGAGTCACCGCAGCCGCTCAGGACGTTGCGAGGACGACCGTATCGAATTGGTAGGACAAGATATATGGCGTGTTCCGCCGTTCCGGATACCGGTGAGACATCGGTCGGTCGCACTCGTCACACGAGACCCGGCTCTCTACGGAGAGTTGGCGGGTTTCCTGCGCGAGCGCCGCTTGCCGACCGTGAGCCTCCTTCCCGGGCAGCGTATACCCGAAAGCGTGGCCGTCGTCCTCACCTCGCCCGACGAAGCCCGAGAGATATCCCACCCTCGAGTGCTGGTGGTCGCCGAGAACGGAGACCGCCGAGCGCTCGCCGCGGCGGTCGAACACGCGTTCGAGCTCGGCGCTCCGGACGGCGACTTGATCGTGGGGATCGACCCCGGGCCCCGCCCCGGGTACGCGGTGTTCGCCGGCGCGTCGTGCATCGCCGAGGGGATTCTCGATGCGCCGGAGGCCGCCGGCCCGTTCGCGAGCCAGCTCCGCCATCGGTTCGGCTCGCGCCACGTGCTGTTCCGCGTCGGCATGGGGGACCCGCCGAGCCGGAATCGGATCGTCAACACCTTGCTCGCCCACCAGCGAGCGGTGGAGCTCGTCGACGAGCAGGGGACCACGCCACGTGGGCACCGGCGGCCCCGGGATGCTCTCGCCGCGCGGTCGATCGCACACGGAGTGGGCCGCTCCGTCCGCGACCGGCTCCCGTCGACTCCGACGCCCGGTGAGATCTCGAACATTCAACGGCTCAGCCGCGAACGCAGCGGCGGGCAGATCACGATCTCGCGCTCGTCGGCTCACCGGGTGTTCCACGGAGAAATTTCGATGGCCGACGCCGTCGAGGAGACGTTGTCGACCGACGCGTCTTCCCCCGTGCGACCGGCTCCCGTGGGCCGAATCGGCCGTCGGGAACTCCTTTAATCCGCACGGCCGTCGGTGCGCTCGTGCCGCTTCCTCCCGACGTCTCCACGCGCGCCCGCCGCCTGGCGCTCGAGAACGCCCTCGCGCACGGAGGCACACCCCGGGCCGACCCGATCGTCGCCCGGCTGCTCGCGACCGACCCGGCGCTACGCGCTCTAGCGAACGAGGTGCGCGCCGCCGTCGCGGACGTGGTGGTCGAGGTGGGCGCGATCCCGTCCGGAGAGCTCGCGTCGCAGCTCGCGTTGCTGGGGGGTCCCGAGCCCGAGCGGTCCAAGCCGGCGAAGAGCGAATCCGGCGATTTTCCGGACCTTCCGGGGGCCGTGCCGGGCAAGGTCGTCCTCCGGATGGCGCCGTTCCCAAGCGGGGTTCTCCACATCGGCCACGCCCGGATGATCTACGTGAATCAGCACTATCGCGAGCGGTACGGCGGGAAGCTCCTCCTCGTCTTTGACGACACGATCGGCTCCGAGGAGAAGCGGGTCGAGACCGAGTTCTTCGACCTCATCCGGGGGGACCTCGAGCTCGCCGGGGTGACTCCGGACGAGGTCGTGTACAAGTCGGACCGGATCGCTCAGTTCTACCCTTGGGCCGAGCGCGTGATCGAGAAGGGGGCGGCGTATGTGTGCCGCTGTCCGGCCGAACTACTCCGGAGCAACCGCGCCCAGGGCATCGCGTGCCCGGAGCGCGGGCAGTCGCCCGCGGAGGCGGCGGACGAGTGGCGTCGGATGCTCGCCGGCGTTTACGCACCGGGGGCCGCCGTCCTTCGTCTCAAAACGGACATGAACGACCCGGACCCGGCGTTCCGGGACCGGGTGCTGTTCCGAATCAGCGACCTCGACCATCCGCGGGTCGGACGCAAGTACCGAGTCTGGCCGCTGCTCGAGTTCTCGTGGGCCGTGGATGACATCGAGCTCGGCATCACCCACGTGCTGCGCGGGAAGGACCTCGTCATCGAGGACCGGATGCAGCGGTACATCTGGGACCTCCTCGGCATCCATGGGCCGCCGTTCCTGCACTGGG
>Ga0335073_10012753_pt1 | contig 11797 bp, 11 predicted proteins | sample Lox_Sample_22_FD_207093 | JGI IMG/M metagenome (GOLD analysis project Ga0335073, IMG submission 207093) | Soil microbial communities from Loxahatchee National Wildlife Refuge, Florida, United States - Lox_Sample_2.2 | ecosystem: Environmental > Terrestrial > Soil > Wetlands | place: USA... | reverse complement strand
GCCTGCTTCGTCTATGGCGTCTTCATCGGCGCCGGCGTCGCAACCCGGCGCAACGACCATCTCTACCTGACGGCGGTGGCGGAATCGCTGCACGGGCGCACGCGGTTTGCGGTCGAGATATTGACGCGAGCGGTCGTGCTCGGCGTCGGGCTCTGCATGATCTGGTTCGGCTGGCTCAACTTCCTCAAGGGCTTCCAGAGCTTCCGCATGCCCTCGATGCTGCCGATCGCCTATCTCTTCGCCATCATCCCGATCTCGGGTGTGCTGGTCAGCCTGTTCAGCGTCGAGCAGATGTGGAATGGCTGGCACCACGGCTTCGAAGGCTTCGACGAGAAGCCGGAGCCCGAGGCGGTGCTATGACCCGGCGCAGCCCCGCATGAGCAGCCCCGGCATCCTCGCGCTGATGGTCGTGCTGTTCCTGGTGTTCGGCTATCTCGGCGTGCCCGTCGCCTTCTCGCTCATGGCGGGCGTGCTCATCGGCACGCTCTTCACCGAGGTGACGCTGACCTCGATGATCACGCAGATGTTCAACGGCGTCGACGCCACGGCGCTGCTCGCGGTGCCGTTCTTCCTGCTGGTTGGCGAGCTCATGACCTCCGCCAATGTGGTGATCCGCATCGCCAACCTGTCGCAGGCCATGGTCGGACATCTGCGCGGCGGCCTGGCGCAGGTGGTCACCGTGTTCAGCATGTTCTTCTCGGGCATTTCCGGCTCGTCCTCGGCCGATGTCGCGGTGCTGAGCCGCACTTTGGCGCAGCCAATGGCGCGCGAAGGCTATTCGCCCGACTTCGTCGCCGCGCTGATCGCCGCGGGCTCGACCATCGCCGCGCTGGTGCCGCCGAGCATCCTCGCCGTGGTCTATGGCGCCGTCGGCAATGTCTCGATCGCCGGGCTGTTCATGGGCGGGGTGGTGCCGGGTCTGCTGATCGGCTTCGGGCTGATGATCTATTGCTATTTCTTCGGCCCTGTCGGCTTCCGCCGGCCGCGTGCGACCTTCCGGCAATTCGCCGGCGCGGCGGCGGAAGCGGTGCTGCCGCTGATGATCCCGGTGATCCTGCTCGGCGGCATCACCACCGGCTGGTTCACCCCCACCGAGGCCGGCGTCGTCGCCGTCGCCTGGATCCTGCTGGTGGTGATCCCGCTGCTCAATCGCGGACATCTCGGCAATCTGCCGATCGATTTCTGCCATGCCGGGCTGATCTATTCGCTGCCGCTCATCACCATCGCCGCGGCCGCCGCCTTCGGCTGGATGCTGGCCTATCTGCGCGGGCCGATCGTGGTCTCGGGCTGGATCGGCGCGCTCTCCGGCAACGATCCGCATCTCGTCATGCTGCTGCTGGTGGCGGTGTTCGTCATCGTCGGCGACTTCATCGAGCCGATCCCGGCGGTGATCATCTTCATGCCGATCGTCAACGAGCTGACGCGCGCGGCCGATATCAACCCCGTGCATATGGGTGTGGTGCTGATCGCCACCCTCGCCTTCGGCCTCATCACCCCGCCCTATGGCCTCGCCCTGCTGATGTCGTCGAAATTCGTCGGCGTCCGCTTCGCGCGCGCGTTGCGCGCCTCGCTGCCCATCTATGTGGTGTTCTTCGCGACGATCGCCTTCACCATCTACCTACCTGACGTCATCCTCTGGCTCCCCAAGCACACGGTGCCGGAATCGGTCGGCTGCTTCAAAGCGCCGGCGGGGACCGGATATATCTGCCCCTAGGGTGTCATGCGCGACATTTGCTAAGCTCGTCTGCACGCAGCGCTGCGTTCGGTGGAAGGATGAGGGGGCTCCATGAAGACTGGCGCGTTCCAATCGGTCGCCGGCGCGATTGCCTTCCAGGAAACGGCGGGCTCGGGGCGGCCGATCGTGCTCGTTCACGGCAATTCCGCCTCCAGCCGCGCCTATCTTCGGCAATCGGCGAGCCCGCTGGGCGAGAAGCGCCGCCTCGTCGCGCTCGATCTTCCCGGCCATGGACGATCGGCCGATGCGGCCGATCTCTCGATCTATTCGCTGCCGGGCTACGCCGGCATTCTGCGCGCCTTCGCCAAGGCGGAGCGGCTCGAGGATGCGATCTTCGTCGGCTGGAGCCTGGGCGGCCATATCGTTCTCGAAGCCGCGCCCGATCTGCCCAAAGCGGCCGGCTTCGTGATCTTCGGCACGCCGCCGCTCGCCGCCTCGCCAGCGATGGAAGAAGCCTTCCGTCGTCACCCCGCCATAGCGTTGACCTTCGCCGCCGAGATGACGCGGGAGCAGGCCGAGGCCTATGTCGCAGCGTTCTTCAAGCCCGGGTATTCCGACATTCCTCCAAGCTTCGTCGAAGACGCGCTGCGCACCGACGGTCGAGCGCGCGCGGCGCTTGGGGCGAGCCTTGCGACGGGCTATCGCGACGAAGTCGCGGTCGTCGGCCAGCTGCGGCAGCCGCTCGCGGTGCTGCATGGCGCCGACGAGCAGCTCGTGAACGGTGGCTATTTCGCCGGGCTGTCGATGCCGACGCTCTGGCGCGGCGCGGTTCAGAGGATCGCCGACGCCGGCCATGCGCCGCACTGGGAACAGGCCGGCGCCTTCAACGCGCTGATCGACGCTTTCGCGGAGGACTGCGGCTAGGCTTCGCCGCGAGCAGGTTGCTAGCGGACCAGAAGGCGCGCTCAGGTCCTTCGGGCGGCTTTGAACAGCGTGTAGACCAGGTTCAGCGCGCCCATGAAAAACAAGATACCGACATGCTCGGTGAAGCCGTACCGGCTGTATTCATAGGCGCCAAAGGCAAGAAAACCGATGCCAAGGGGGAACAGAATGCCCATCGCATGTCCCTCAATTCAGTTTTCTCCGAGGGGACGCACGCTAGCGGGAGCCAATTTAACAATCGGTGAATCCGGCGGCGAGGCGCTAGAGCGGCTCCCCCCGCTGGCGGGGCCATCGCATTTGTCACCGCATCCGCGGTAGGAAAAGATTCACCACGGAGGCACGGAGATCACGGGAGAAGCGAAGACATGCCTGCCTGCGCGAAAGCTGAAGCGGTTTCGCTTCGGCGACGGCAGGGCGCGTCTCGCGCGCCAAACACATAATCTCCGTGTCCTCCGTGCCTCCGTGGTGAATCATGCGCGATAGCTGTGCCTAGCAGGCACAATCTCTGCCGATGCGCTGAGTGCATGTCGCGATCGGAAGATGCGATGCACCTCGAGGCTCGCGCCGGGCCTTCACTCCCTCAGACGAAGCGCGGGGAAAAGCCGCCGGCCTTCGCTTCGATGTGGCAGACGAAGGGCGCGCCGAAATGCGTCGGCATCAGCAGCGCGCCGGTGCCGCTGCAATGCTCCAGCACTTGGCGCCGGCTCTGCCGCGCCAGCGCGGCATCGGCGCAAACGAAGCTGTTCCATTCGGGGTGGTAGACCTGGATGGCGTGATGCAGCACGTCGCCGCAGAGCAGCGCGCCGCCGCCTGACGCGAGCTTCAGCACCATCGAGCCCGGCGTGTGGCCTGGCGCCGGCTCCAGCATCAGGTGCTCGTCGATCGCCTCGGCGCCGGTCACCATCTGCGCCTGTCCCGCTTCGACCACCGGCAGCACGCTGTCTTGGAAGGAGCCGTGATTGACCGGCGCTTTCGCCGCGCGGTCGAGCGCGAGATAGTGATCGTAATCGGCCTTGCTGAAGACGTAGCGCGCCTTGGGAAAGGTCGGAACCCAGCGGCCATTGTCGAGCCGCGTGTTCCAGCCGACATGGTCGGCGTGGAGATGCGTGCACATCACCAGATCGATCTCGTCCGGCCGAACGCCGGCCTCGGCGAGGCGCTGCAGATAGCGCGACTCCATCAAATGCCATTTCGGCCGCGTCGGCCGCGCCTTGTGATTGCCGACGCAAGTGTCGACCAGCGCGGTGCGGCCGCCGATGCGGATGAGCCAGCTGTGGATGCTGAGCTTCAGGCAGTTCTTCGCGGGGTCGAAATGATCGGGCACCATCCAGCGGAGATGCTTTGCCACCAGTTCCGGACGCCAATCGGGGAAAAAGGCCGGCGCGTCCCAATCGGCCGCATACAGCTCTTCGATCCGGGTCAGGCTCGCCGCGCCGATCGTCACCGTCGTCATAGGGCTCCCTCCTTTGGTCTTCTGCGCTCAAGACTGTACCATTGCGGCGCGCCGGGGTAGTGATTGATGGGGAGGGAGAGTGATGACCGGACCGAAGCTGTTCTCACCCATCGCGCTGCGCGAGGTTGCGCTCAAGAACCGCGTCGTGGTGGCGCCGATGCACCAATATTCGGGGGTGCGCGGCTTTCCCACACCCTGGCATCTCATGAATGCCGGCCGGTTCGCCGCTGGCGGGGCCGGGCTCGTCTTCCTGGAATCGACCAAGGTCGAGCGGCGCGGCTGCGGCACGATCGGCGATCTCGGTTTGTGGGACGACGCCTTCATCAACCATTTCCGCCCGATCGCCGACTTCATCCGCCAGCACGGCGCGGTGCCGGGCATCCAGCTTGGCCATGCCGGCCGCCGCGCGCGGCTCGAGCGCCCCTGGGAAGGCGGCAGGCCGCTGGCGCCGTCGCCCGAGATCGCGGATTGGGAGGCATGGGAGATCATCGGGCCGAGCCCGATCTCGGCCGGCGAAGGCGAGCCGCCGCCGCGCGCGCTCAGCACCGCCGAGGTGCAGCAGGCGGTGGCGGCGTGGGGTGAAGCGGCGCGGCGCGCCGAAGCCGCGGGCTTCGAGGTGCTCGAGATCCATGGCGCGCATGGCTACCTCATCCACCAATTCCTCTCGCCGCTCGCCAACCACCGCAGCGACGCCTATGGCGGCTCGGCGTTGAACCGCATGCGCTTTGCCATCGAAGTGGTGGAAGCGGTGCGTGCGCATTGGCCGGCGGAAAAGCCGCTCTTCCTCCGCCTCTCGGTCGAGGACGATGCCGGCTGGGGCCCGGCCGAGAGCGCGGCGCTGGCGCGGCTGGTGAAGCCCAAAGGCGTCGACGTCATCGATTGCAGCTCGGGCGGCATGCTGGGCCGGCCGGTGGTGAGCGCCGGCCCGGTCGGCTACGGCTATCAGGTGCCCTATGCCGAGCGGCTGAAGCAGGAAGCCGAGATCATGACCATGGCGGTCGGCCTCATCGTCCATGCCGATCAGGCCGAGCGCATTCTGCAGCAAGGCCAGGCCGATCTCATCGCCCTCGCGCGCGAGATCCTCTACAACCCCAACTGGCCGATGGACGCGGCACAGAAGCTCGGCATCGACCGGCGCTTCGAGCTGATGCCGCCGCCTTACAGCTATTGGCTCTCCAAACGCGCCGGCAGCGTCAAGGATATGGTGCCGTCGACCTATCGCGCGCCGGCTGCCAGCAGCGCCAATCCGTAGGCAGCCCCTCCCCTGAACCCGTGCTCCGGGGCCTAACTGGCCATTACCGGCGAACCACATCACGACGCCGCTGGCGGGTGACGAGCGTGCGAAACGGTCGGAAGTAAAGGTCGAACAGGGTTGCGAAATCCGCCTCTTTGTTGTCTCCGATGCCGAAGGTCAGCCGCTCGCGCTGCGTCGGCAGGTAGAGCGTTCCCGCCAACCCATCCCAGAGCGTAAAAACCTGCGCCAGGTTCTTATCCCAATGGCACGGCTCAACGCTGTGATGGATCAGGTGGAGCGCCGGGCTGCTGATGTGCCGCCCGATCCAACCCGGAAACATGATCCACACGTGCGAATGTCGAAGATGATAGCCGACGAGGTAAAATACGAACTCGATGGCATTGACGCCGAAAATCGTCATCGCCGGATTTCGAGACCTGCGCTCGCGATCCCGCCAAAGACTGCTCCGACGCTCATGTTCAACAGCACGTCGACGGGATGCATGCGAAAGACAGCAAATGGCGTCAGCACGCGCGCCGAGTGGTGAACTTTGTGAAACTCCCACAAGAGCGGCACCCGATGTTGGGCATAGTGCGCGACGAACAGCGCAGCATCCAGCGCGATGAGCTCAATAATCGTGGCGAGCCAGATTCCGAATGGGCTCAGCGGCCAATGAAGCCCCTCGATTCCGGTACCGATTCGCAGCGCACCGACGAGCGCCGCGTAGGATCCTGCTGCTAAGATTGCGAAGGCGGGCGCAAGCGCAAGGAAAAATCGGCGCGTTGATCAGCCAAACCTTATAATCCGCGATCGCGGACGGATGTACAAAGTTGCGCCACGGCAAGCAGTAGCGCGACAATCCGCGAATGGTCGGACGCCGGGAGCGGCTGACATACACGAGCGCCGCAAGCACAAAGGCTGCCGCCAGATAGAGCCAATACTGTTTTTCCCGCGGCGCGGTCACGATGGACACGACCGGCCAAAGCAGCACCGTCAGGATGGTAGAAGCGTTCTGCATGCCGCAGGTACTTGCTGCTCGAAACCGCCGCTCTATGAGGGGTGAGAACGGGGCCAAATGTCGTGCCGCCGCCGTCCTTTCGGGGGTATTTCCAAAGCACGCCGCGTCAACGTTGGTCTGGCGCAAGCTAACAAAATCTTGACGGGGCGATGCGCGATGCACGGGTCCGACCGTTGGCGCCACTATGGGCCTTCGGACATCCTCTCCAGACCAGGCTAACCCCCTCCCGCTCGCGGGAGAGGGGCTGGGTGAGGGTCTACTCGCGGTAGGACGGGTCTTTGCGGTCGAGCTTGCGCAGCAGGCCCGGCCATTCGAGGAGGCCGTAGCGGCGGATCACCGACGGGTCGTACATGCCGATCGATTTCTGCACAATTTCCGGCGCCATCTCGTTGAGGGCGGTGTTGCAGGCCATGGCCGCGATCTGCGCCTGGCACGAGCGCTCCAGACCATACATGGCGGTGAAGGCCTCGGCGACGCTGGCGCCCACGGTCAAGAGGCCGTGATTGCGCAGGATCATGTAGTTCATCGTGCCAAGGTCGCGGGCGAGCGCGTCGCGCTCGTTGGGATCGCGCTCCGGCCCGTTGAAATCATGATAGGCCAGGCGCGCGCAGAAACGCGTCGCCGTCTGCGTCAGCGGCAGCAGGCCGCATTGCAGCGCCGAGACCGCCATGCCGGCGATGGTATGCGTGTGCATCGCGGCGTTGACGTCGGGCCGCGCGCGATAAAGCGCGCTATGGATGACGAAGCCGGCCTGGTGCAGCCCGTATTCGCCTTCGGGCTGGTACAGCACCTTGCCGTCGAGATCGACCTTGAGCAGCGCGGATGCCGTCACCTCGTCGAACAGCAGCCCGTGCGGGTTGAGCAGGAACTGATCGGGAGCGTCCGGCACCCGCGCCGAAATGTGGGTGTAGATCATGTCGGACATGCCATAGGCATCGCACAGGCGATAGCACGCCGCCAGATCGACCCGCGCCTGCCACTCCGCCTCGCTCACCCGCGAGCGCAGCGGCTTCAAGCGCAAAAGCTGGGGAGAGGCGGTTACCGTCATGGCGTGCTCCTCGTCGCCGGGATCGGACGCAGCGGAGCATAGCGCAGGCCGCCGGCCGCGAACACTGCCCGCGCGGCACGCCCGGCCGGGAAAAGCGGGGTCGCGCCATGGCCCGGATTTCCACAGTGTCGCAGTACATGACGCTGTGAGAAATCCGGGGTAGGGTTCGCGCTGTTGGCGGCGCGGGCGCGGCGGCGTCTCTTAAACCGCAGGGAGGGTTCGATGGGGAAGCATTTGGGCGGGCTCGCGGCGCTGGGCGCAGTGCTGGCGGCACTGGCCGCCGCGGCTCCGGCAGGCGCGCAGAACGCGGCTTCTCCCGCGCCGGCCGCCAAGCCCGCCGCCTCGCCCCCCGCCGCCAACGCCGCTGCGCCACCGGCTGCGGGCAGCGCCGTTGTTCCGGCGCCGGCCGCAAACCCCGCTGCTCCAGCGCCCGCCGGCGGCGCCGCGGCACCGGCGCCCGCTGCTGGCGCTGCGCCGCCACCTGCCGCCGGCGCTGCCGCCCCGGCACCCGCCGCCGCTGCGCCGGCCCCTGCCATTGACTGGCTTGCCGCGGCCGCGGCGAGCAACATGCAGATCATCGGCCATAGCGACCTCAACGGCGCGGGCAAGGGCGGCGAGGGTCTGGCGCTGCAGCAATACTCGGGCGGCCGCCGCGTGCTCTTCCTCGCGCATGAATCGGGGCCGATGTGCTTCAGCGTCATCGACGTGACCAAGCCGGAGCAACCGACGGTCATCACCCAGGTCCCGGTCGAAGCGGATTTCGTGCGCTGCAACTCGCTGGGGGTGAGCGACACCACGCTGGTGGTCGCGCATCAGACGGAAAAGCCGGGCCAGCCCTATGCCGGGATCGATATTTACGACGTCAGCGATCCGGCGCATCCGAAGAAGCTGTCGCATTTCGATACCTCCGGGCCGCATTCGCGCGGCGTGCATTACGTCTGGTTCACCGACGGGCATTACGCCTATCTGTCGACCGGAGCGCGCGACTTCACGCCGCGCAACCCCGACGACGATCAGTTCCTGATGATCGTCGACGTCTCCGATCCCGAGCATCCGCACGATGTCGGGCGCTGGTGGCTGCCGGGCACGCGGGTCGGCGATGCCGCGGCGGCGCCGCCGCGCGTCGAGTGGCCCGATAGCGGCATCCGCATGCACTCGCTGACGATTCCGAAGGAGCGGCCGGACCGCGCTTATGTCGGCTGGATCGATGGCGGTTGGGTGATCCTCGACATCAGCGACAAGACGCATCCGAAGGCCATCGTTCGCCGCTCCTGGCAGTCGCTCGATTCAGGCTTCGCGCATACGGTGCTGGCGCTTCCCGCGCGCGGCATCGCCATTCAAAGCGAGGAGGCGACCCAGAACAACTGTGCCGACTGGCCGAAACGCAATTGGGTGTGGGACATCGCGAACGAGCAGCACCCCTATCCGCTCGCGCCCTTCCCGCCGGTGCCCGACCAGGCGCAGCTCTGCCACGCCGGCGGGCGCTTCGGCTCGCACAATATCGACATGAACCGGCCGATCGCGACCTCGCGCATGCTGGTGAACACCGTCGTCGGCAGCTACTTCAATGGCGGGGTGCGCGCCTATTCGATCGCCGATCCGTCGCATCCCGTGGAGATCGGCTACATCATCCCGAAGGCGCCGCCCGGCAATACCATGCACACGATCCAGATCAACGACATCTATGTCGATGAGAACGGCCTGATCTATGCGAACGACCGGTTCACGGGCGGCCTCTACATCATCCGCTACACCGGCACGGTCCCGCTCAATTGAAGCGCGGCGACGCCGCGGCCGCGCTCAGCAATGCGGCCGCGGCAGCGCTTCGATCTGCTCCAGCTTGCCGCGAACCGCGTAGTCGCCATAGTCGAACAGCATGTCCTCGGCGATGCCGTTATCGAGGAGGCGCACGCTTTCTTCGTAATCGGGCACGGCGTCGGGCCGCTGCGGCGGATCGATGGCACCTGGCGGCGGGAAGAACGCGAGCCTGACTTTCCAGGAGGGGCGGTTCAGCAGCGGGCTCTCCGGCAGCTTCTCCGCCTCGTCGGCGCCGGGCGCGAGCCGCGGCCCGATCACCGCGGTGATCTGGCCGGCGCTTTCCACATCTGATCCGTCGAAGACGTGGCGCGTCACCAGGTGGTCGCCGGCTTCCGCGCGTGCGACGAGGAGCCTGGTATGGGCCGCCGGGAACAACGTCCCGGGCGGCAGCGACAGCACCGTCTCCTGCGGCTTGGTGAATTCGGCGACGCCGGGCCGCCCGGGAGGGCCGAGCCTCGCCCGGCCTTTGATCTCGTCGAAGGGCCTGTCGGACTCGGCCTGGCGCAGCGCGAATTGGAAGTGCTGCCCGTCCTTGGCTTCCCAGCTGACGAAGTTCGAGAAGGTGTCGAGCGTGTCGTTGCCGGGGTCGTCCCGGCTGTATTGCAGCCGCAGGTAGAAGTGTTCCTGTTCCGTCCAGCCGCTGCAGGTCTCGTCCCATTCGTCGAGCATGACCCCGCCGGCGCCGACGACGTCGCTGCTCGATTGGGTCGATTGCAAGCTGAGATTATAGCGCGCGCGATAGGGCACCATGTCCGCGGCGATAGCGGCCTTGCCGAGCAGCAAGGCCAAGGCGACGGCGCCGAGGAGGCGCGCAGGCGGTGAGTTCATAACGATAATCGTTCTCCGAAGCGCCAGAGCCCAGTCTAGAGTTTTCGCGGGGATTCGTCAGGGGCCAAAGCGGCCGGGTCGCGCCTCGCCCCGCGGCAGAATGTCCGCCGGCCTTGTTCTATGCAGCGACCGGACGCGGCGTCCCCGGCGAAAGGGTGCGCTTTTTCAACTCAGGGGGAACACGTCGACCCGGTCCGCATCCCCACCGGTGTTGCGGTTGCCGAGCGCGCGGACGATGATGCGCACCCGCGGAATGCCGCGGGACATGAGATAGCGGCGCAACGCCAGCGCGCGCGCGAGCGACAGGCGCTGCGCCCGCGCCTCGCGGTCGCTGCCGCCGGCAAAGCCCTGCAGCTCGACGCGCAGGTTGTGATGAGCGGCAAGGCGTGCGGCAACACCATCGAGCAGCGGCTGAGCGGCCGGCGGCAGCGCCGTGCTTTCGGGCGGGAAAGCGACGGAGCCGAGCGGCGCCTCGACGTCCGCTCGGCCTGGCACAGCGCCGAGAGCGGCGAGCGACAGGATCAGCGCCGCCATCGCCAGAGCACGTTTTGCAGCAGAAGCGATCATGGATCGGCTTTGCAAACGCGGCATTCGTGCCTGCCCAATGGTCAACGCGCGAGCGCCGATTTCAGTTCGTCCTCATCGGTTCTAGGCGAGGAGAACGCGCGCCATCCCTGCGCGGCCCGACGACATCCGCGGCGCTCAGCGCGGTGCGGGCTGACAATGCGGGCAAAAATAGCCGGTCCGGCCGCCGGATTTGAGCGTGGCGATCGGGCCGCCACAGCGCGGACAGCGCCCGCCCTGCTTGCGCTGCGGCAGCAGGAAGCCGCGCGGCAGCCGTTCCAGCATCTGCTCCGAGCCGGCGCCTTCGCGCACCGCGGTCTCCAACGCGTATCGCATTTTGTTAAAAAGCCGCTGCAGCGCGGCGCGGTCGAGCGCCTTCGTGGGCGTTTTCGGATGGAGCTGCGCTTGGAACAGTATCTCGTCGGCATAGAGATTGCCGATGCCGGCGACGAGCGCCTGATCCATCAGCGCCGATTTCACGTCGCGCTTCGTCGCCTGGAGCGCGTGTGCGAAGTCGTCGGCGCTGAACCCTGGGTCGAGCGCATCGGGGCCGAGCCCTTCGCGCGCGACGAAAGCGTCGACATCGGGCACCAGCTCGACGCTGCCGATGCGGCGTGGATTGACATAAGCCAGGTGTCCATCGCCGGCGAAATCGAGGCGCAACCGGTCATAAGGCGGCTCCTCGGCACCATTCCCGTAGTATTGCAGCGAGCCGTTCATGCCGAAATGCAGGACGAGCCAGCCGGTCTCGCCGAGGTCGATGAGGAGATACTTGCCGTACCGCCGCGACGCCGTGAGCCGCGCGCCCTTGAGCCGCGCCGCCAATTCGGCAGGCGCGGACTTGCCGATGATGCGGCGGTCGTTGACGACGGCGGCGTCGATCCGCCGCCCGAGGCTGGTGGCGTCGAGATGGTGCTTGAAAATCTCGACCTCCGGTAGCTCTGGCATTCATGCCTCGTCAGCTCGCAGTTTCCCGGCGGCGGCGCATCGCCTTCACCATGATGGAACGCGTAGGGCGCGCTTCGCGTCTCGAAAAACACGGCGATTCCCAAGGTTTTTTCCGCAGTCCCCGCGAAAGCGGGGACCCAGAGCCATGCGCCCCAGTCATCGCATCTGGAGCACTGGATGCCCGCTTTCGCGGGCAAGGCGAAAATTGAGACATAGCGTCGCTGCGCGATTTGCACGCTCCGTCGCGCCTTCGCGGGGACGACGCTAGC
>Ga0335073_10012752_pt1 | contig 11798 bp, 9 predicted proteins | sample Lox_Sample_22_FD_207093 | JGI IMG/M metagenome (GOLD analysis project Ga0335073, IMG submission 207093) | Soil microbial communities from Loxahatchee National Wildlife Refuge, Florida, United States - Lox_Sample_2.2 | ecosystem: Environmental > Terrestrial > Soil > Wetlands | place: USA: Florida... | reverse complement strand
CCTGGCGGGGACCAGGAGCCGCACGCGGATTTCTACCTGGGGCCGCTTCGGTCGGTGCGGCCGCACCGGGTCTGCGTTGTGGCGGCGGACGAGCCCGCCGAGCAGGCGGCCGGGCTGCTCAGCGCGCTCGGCTCGCTGCGGCACGGCCGCTGGTGGCCGCCGCTCGACGAGGTCATCGGCGCGGCCCGGCAATTCTATCCAGGGGCACTGGCCGAATCTCTCGCCTGATATGCCAGCTTTCGGTTGATAGGTCCGCGCCGAAGCCAGATGCTTTCGGCATGGACGTCACGCAAACGCCGCTGTCTGGAACCGAGACCGTGTTCGTCGGCCTCGCCGTGGCCGCTGTCGTCGTCCCGTCGGCGACCTGGGAACTGGTCCAGCACTTCTCGGTCATGGCACATGAGGGGATGCACGGGGCCGTCGGGTCGGTGTCCGGGCGGCGGGTGAAGTCGATCACGCTCGCGTCGAACGGGGAAGGCGAAACGATCATCGCCGCCCGACCAGGCCCTGGGTCGCTGATGGCCGCCTTCACCGGTTACCTGGGCCCAAGCGCGTTCGGGCTCGGCGCGGCGAGGCTGATCCAGTTCGGGCACATCATCGTCGTGCTGTGGCTGGCGATGCTGCTCCTGGTGTTGCTGTTCGCCGCGCTCAAGACGAGGTCGTTCGCGTACGTGATCGTCCCGCTGGCCGCGTTCCTGATCTTCCTGGTGCTTAAGCACACGCCGCAGACTGGACAGATCCTGGCTTCCTACGCGATCACGTGGTTCCTGCTGCTCTCCGGCGTCCGCACCGTCGTGGCGGACGGAGTCGGCGCGGGCGACGCCGACATCCTCAACGGCAAGACCAGCATTCCCCAGGTGGTGTGGTTCCTGCTATGGCTGGCGCTCACGCTGGCCGTCGCGGCGATCGGCGCCCGGTGGATGCTGCACCCGGTGATCCCCTTGGCTGCCCATCGCTAATCGCCGGGAAAAGTCAGAGCCCCTCGGCATGATGGCCGTATGGGAGCAACGACAGCGGTCGCGCCGGAGAAGGTCGCGGGCGATCCAGGCCGGCTGGTCGGCGGCGACAGGAAAGCGCTGCCGGCGCGGGCGGCACGACGGTTCGCGGGCGGGCTGCCGCGGGCGTTCTGGGTGCTGTGGGCCGGGACCCTGATCAACCGTCTCGGCGTGTTCGTCGAGCCGTTCCTCGCTCTGTACCTGAGCAGCGGGCGGCACCTGTCGCTCGCCCAGGTCGGCGGCGTGCTCGCCAGCTACGGCGCCGGGTCCGTGTTCTCGCAGCTGATCGGGGGCGAGCTCGCCGACCGCGTCGGCCGCCGCGCGACCCTGACGGCGGGGATGCTCGCCAACGCGGCGGCCCTGCTCGCGCTCGGCTACGCGCGAGGGCTCGGGCCGCTGATCGCCGCCGCCGTGGCGATGGGGATCACCGTCGACATGTACCGTCCCGCGGCGTCGGCGCTGGTCGCGGACCTGGTCCCCGCGGCGGAGCGGACCCGGGCGTTCGGCCTGATCTTCTGGGCCGTGAACATCGGCTTCTCGGTGGCGATGGTGCTTGGCGGGACCTTGGCGCGGGCGGGGTTCACGCCGCTGTTCTGGGCGGACGCGGCCACGTGCGCGGTGTTCGGGCTGCTGGTATGGCGGGCGATCCCCGAGACGCGGCGGGCGGAGGGCGGCGGGCGGAGGGCGGCGAGTGCCGACAGTCGGCAACACAGCTCCCGGGTGCTCCGTGACCGGCTGTTCGTCGTGTTCCTGCTGCTGATGCTCGTCGAGACGACCGTCTACATGCAGGCCTACACCACGCTCCCGCTGGCCATGGCCGCCGCGGGACTGCGCGCCCAGGACTACGGGCTCGCGATGGCCGTCAACGGGCTGGTGATCGTCGCGCTCCAGCCGGTGTCGAGCGCCTGGCTGGCGCGCCGCGACAAAGCCAGGATGATCGCGGCCGGAATCGCGTTCCTCGGCCTCGGCTACGGGCTGACCGCGCTGGCCAGCACCACCGCGGAGTACGCCGGCTGTGTGGCGATCTGGACGGTCGGCGAGATCCTCACGACCAGCACCGCGTCCGCCGTGGTCGCCGGGCTCGCGCCGGCGCGCCTGCGCGGGCGGTACAACGGGGTGTTCGGCCTCGCTTTCTCGGCCGGCTACCTGATCGCGCCGCTCGCCGGGACGCGGCTGCTCGCCCACGGGCAGCCGCTGCTCTGGCTATCCTGCGCCGCGGTGTGCGCCGTCGCGGCCGGATGCCAGCTCGCCCTCGGGCCCGCCATCAGGCGGCGGGAACTGGCTGCCGGGGAAGAGGCCACGGATCGTTCGGGATAAGTTTCTCTCGTGACCTACACCGGAGACGTGCGTGTCGGCGGGCCATCGGACACGCGGGAGATCAACGGCGTGACGGTGACCAAAATCGCCGTGGGGCCGTACGAGAACAACTCCTACCTGCTGCGGTGCGACAGCACCGGGCAGGCGCTGCTGGTCGACGCCGCCGCTGAGCCCCAGCGGCTGCTCGAGATGATCGGCGACACGCCTGTTGAGCGGATCGTGACCACGCACCAGCACCCCGACCACTGGCAGGCACTCGAGGAGGTGCGCGCGGCGACCGGGGCTATCACCGTCGCGCACCCGGCGGACGCGCCCGGCATCCCGGTGGCGACGGACGAACTCGTCGACGAGGGGGACACGATCGGGTTCGGCGACGCGTCGCTGTCCGTGATCCACCTGGTCGGCCACACGCCAGGCAGCATCGCGCTTGTCTACGGCGCCGGGGCCGGGCCGCACCTGTTCACGGGGGACTGCCTGTTCCCCGGCGGTGTCGGCAACACGCAGAAAGACCCGGAGCGCTTCACGTCCCTGTACGACGGCGTGGTGGCGAAGATCTTCGACCGGCTGCCCGACGCCACCTGGGTGTACCCGGGGCACGGAAAGGACACCACGCTGGGGGCGGAGCGGCCGCACCTGGCCGAGTGGCGCGAGCGAGGCTGGTAACGCGCCGAGCAGCACCTTTCGGTGCCTGACCGCGAGGGTGAGCAGGGCGGCGCCCGCGGCCTGGACGGGGTGGCCGTCGATCAGTTCGGTCACTGTGGCCTCGTCGAACGGGCGCGGCCGCAGGACCGTGCCTTCGGCGTTGGCTGATACGGCGGTCCCGAAGAGCTCGTCATAGAGCGGGGCGTCGATCACCACGACCGTGAGCAGGTCCATCGCCAACGTGAGCGGATCGGCGCCAAGGCCAAGGCAGTACGCGCGGATGCGGCCATCGCCGAGCGCGGCCGTCATCCGCGCGGCGAGCGGCCAGCGGTCGTAGTCGATCGGCGCGGTCTCGCTGCCGTGGTCTTCGTCCGCGCCCAGCAGTTCTTCGGCGAACTCACGGAGCAGGCCCCGCCACAGGCTGAAGTCGTTGGCCTCGTTCCACGGCGCCTCGCCGGACGGCTGGAAGATGCCCACGGGTATCACCTGCACCATGCCGCCCGCGTGCCCGACCCGCTTCGGGTCCCGCCAGTGCAGCGGGAAGGTCGCGGTTTTGGCCGCCCGGTCATGGCGCAGGGTCAGCGCGGCGACCGCGATCGCGGACGGGCGGGCGCGCAGGTCGCGCGGGTCGCCGATGGCGGCGCGCAGCCGCTGCTGCCGCGCCTGGCCGCCCGGGCCCGGCAACTGGGCGGCGGCGTATTCGTGCGCGACGGCTCCGCCGACGTCCACGCCGTCGAAGAAGCGGCCGCGGGTGCAGGTCAGGTGCGGGCCGACGCCGGCCAGGTCGGCGGCGACCGGCCGGTAGGTGGGCCGGTTCTCGAAGATGGCGGGCGGCGCGAGGTCGGCCACCACGTCGCAATGGCGGCGGTAGCGGGTTCCGTCGCCGCGCTCAGGCAGCAGGTACGGCGCGACGCGCGGGACGTCGAGCACGGCTGGCGGCGGCACCGGGTCGAACGTCAGCCGGATGTCCCCCAGCGGGACCGGGTGCACGGGCAGCCACGCGGGGAGGGCGAGCAGCGGGGTTCCGGCCACCCGGGCGTCGGCCGGATACTCGCCCGCGGCCTGGACGGCCAGTTCGTATCGCTTGGCGCGCAGGTGGGCGTTGACAGTCAGCCAGTCCCGCTGGTCCGCGGTGAGGAGGCGCTCGCCAGCCACCACGGCTTAGCCCGCTCCCGCGAGGTGCTCTGACAGTGCCGCGCGGAACTGGTCCGGCTGGTCAATGTGCGGGCCGTGGCCTGAGTCTTCGATGGCTGCCTCACGATACTGGCCGCCGGCCGTTGCGTAGCCGTCAAGCAGTGCGCGGGTCTGCGCCACCATCGGCTGCGGCGGCCAGGTGTCAGGCCCGGGCCAGCTCGGGATCGCGCCGATCGAGCCGAGGTAGCCGAGGTCGTACAGCGAGGTGTCCGACACGATGACATCGTCCGTGCCGCGCAGCCACAGGATCGGCGGCTTGGGCTCAAGCGCGGCCAGGCCGGTGATCCGGAAGTGGGCCGGGGCCATCGTGTTCAGGACGCCGCGGTCGCCGGGCGCGAAGCCCGGCCAGGCCGGCACCTGCCGTGAGGTGCCCGGGTAGTGGTCGTCGCCGGTCCGGGTCGACAGCATGGACTCCACGAAGATGTCCAGCTCCGCGGGCACGAAGGGCGGCTTCACGTAGTGGGCGAGCAGCACCTGCCGCGGCGAGGTGGGGCTGTCGGCGCTGCGGTCGCCCGCCGCGAGGCGTGCCACGAAATCGGGATTGACCGCGCCCGCGCCGGAGCCCGCGCCGGACGGATCGCACCACGTGCCGTCTGTCCCGCGGGTGCCGCCGAACCCGAACGGCGAGACCGGCGCCACCAGGGTCACGGAGGCGGCGCGGTGGGCGCGCGGCCGTTCGGCCAGGTACTGCAGCACGACTCCGCCGCCCATGCTCCAGCCGACCAGGTGCACCGATGCCAGCCCCAGCGCTTCGATGACGGCGGCGAGGTCGTCGGCGTAGTCACCGAGCCCGCGGGTCGCGTCCACCGGTTCCGGGTCGGTGTCGCCGAAGCCGCGCAGGTCCACCGCAAGCGGCCAGTAGCCGACCGGCAACGCGAGCATGGTGGGCTGCCAGAACAGCGAGGACGACACGTTGCCGTGCACGAACAAGACCGGGTCGCCGGTACGCCCCGCGACGGAGAGCACGGCCGTGCTCAGCCGGCTGGTGGGCACCCGCTCCGCGGTCACGCCAGGCAGCAGTGTCTGCATCGTCCCTCCCGTATGTCGCGACAACGGAGCCTAGCGCCTGCGGATTATTAACACGCTGATTCTGCTTGCTCCGCCGGCCCGGCCCCGCACCCCCGCGGCGGCCCGCAGCCCGCCGGCAATGCCCAGCGCGCATCACGCGGCTCTGCAGTCACGCTGCCATCGCGCGCGCCGCGACCGACGGCACCCGGGGAGCCTTTCCACGTATATGGGATAGTTCAGGTAGCCATAGCTACACTTTCTATCCCACGTCTATTATCACAGCCCTCGAACGGCTCGCCCGCGCCCAGCGCCCGCCGAAGCCCGGAACGAGCCAGCACAACATAACGCGACCCATACCAGATACGAGACGACCAGCACAGGAACCGACGGGTTAGTTACGGACGGGCGCTAGCGGAATCAGATGAACGTCCCGAGTTGTTGCATCGGTTAGTGACGCGACATATCTTGACCGGTAGCGCGACGTATGAAGGGTGAGCGAGATGGCTGTCTGGAACACGGCCCGGACGATGCGGTGGTCGACGAGGGCGGTGATCGCCGCCGCGCTGCTCGCCGTGCTGCTGGTGGCGGCGGTGCCTGTGGCGCTGTTCGTCGGCGTGATCATGATGCTGCTAGGCCACGTCGTCGGCGGGCTAGCGCTGTTCGGCGCCTCGATCCTGGCAGCGGTCGCGGCCGTAGTGATCGCCAGCATGAGCGGCGTCAGGCACCTGCGCAGGATGGTCGCCCAGCACGGCTACCGGGTCATGCAACTGCGCCAGGGCACGTACTACTACGACTGACGGCGACCGCTCCGCGCCGGCCGTGGGCTGGGGTCAGCACAGCGGTCCGCCGCTGACGTAGATCACCTGTCCGGACACGTAGCCGGCGCCCTCGCTCGCCAGGAAAGAGATGGCGTGGGCGACGTCGGCTACCCGTCCGATCCTGCGGACCGGGATGTGCGCCGCCTCCGCGGCCTCGAAGTCCTCGAAGCTCATCTTCAGCCGGGCCGCGGTCGCCGCGGTCATGTCGGTCGCGATGAACCCCGGGGCCACCGCGTTGGCCGTGACGCCGAACGGGCCGAGTTCCATGGCCAGGGTCTTGGTGAAGCCCTGCAGCCCGGCCTTGGCCGCGGCGTAGTTGACCTGACCCCTGCTGCCCAGCGCGGAACTGGAGGAAAGGTTGATGATCCGGCCGTAGCGCTGGTCGACCATGTGCTTCTGCGCGGCCCGGCTCATCAGGAAGGCCCCGCGCAAGTGGACGCCGAGCACCGTGTCCCAGTCCTCGTCGGACATCTTGAACAACAGGTTGTCACGGATCACGCCGGCGTTGTTGACCAGCACCGTGGGCGGCCCGAGGTCGGCCGCCACCATGTCTACCGCGGCCGCCACCTGGTCACCCTGGCTGACGTCGGCGCCGACCGCGATCGCCTGACCGCCGGCCGCCGTGATGGCGCTCACGGTGGCGGCGCACGCGCCTGCCTCCAGGTCGAGCGCGGCGACCGCCATCCCGTCCGTGGCCAGGCGGCAGGCGGTGGCGGCGCCGATGCCGCGGGCAGCGCCCGTGACGACGGCGACGCGTCGCGGGTTGTCGGGCATCTTCGGCTCCCTCTGGACGTCTGGGATGTCAGCGTGGCCCGGGTGACGCGAGGACTCCGTGCGCGTCGAGGGCGATGGCGCCACCTGGATGCGCGAGCACGGGGTTTACCTCAAGCTCGCTGAATTCCGGATGCTCGGCGCCCGCCAGGGAGATCGCGACGAGCGCGTCGGCCGCGGCGTCGATGTCGACCGGCTCGGCACCCCGCCACCCCCGCAGCAGCGGGGCGTGCCGGAGTGACCCGAGCAGCTGGCGCGCCCGTTCGCGGGTCAGTGGCGCCAGGCCGAGCGCGGTGTCGGCCAGCAGTTCGGCGGCGATTCCGCCGATGCCGACCATGACGACCGGTCCGAACGACGCGTCCTGCCGGACGCCCATGATCAGCTCGACCGAACCCGGCCGCACCGTCATGGCTTCGACGGCGAAGGCGGCGGAGCGGGTGCGCTGCCGCATCGCGGCGAACGCCGCCCGTAGCGCGGGCCCGTCCCGCAGGCCCAGTGCCACTCCCCCGGCTTCGGTCTTGTGCGCCAGGCCCATCGCCTTGAGCACGACCGGGTAGCCGATGGCCACGGCGGCCGCGGCCGCGGAGTCGGCGTCGGCGACGTACCTGGCCGCGGGGAAGGTCAGGCCATATCCGGCCAGCAGTTCGCGTGTGCGCTGATAACTTCCGTCCCCGACAGCAGGGGCAACAGGCCCGGTCATGGGCGACTGCGGCACGTGCGCGGCTGACAGGGCCGCCCAGCGGGCAGTGTTGGCGATGGCCGCCGCGGCGTGCTCGATGCGCTCGAAAACGGGAATTCCGCGCCGTCGCAGGACCCGCAGTGCGGCGGTTTCCGTGGTGGCCATGCTGTGCACGACGACAGGGCGGCGGGTGGCGGCCGACACGGCGGCGATGGTGGCGGCGACCGCGGATTCCGCGTCCGCCAGCTCGGGCGAGCCGTTGGCGTAGTCGCCGAAGTAGCCCGAGAGCACCACCGCGTCGGCGTCTGGCGCGGTCAGCAGCGCGTTGACGACGGACGCGTAACTGGCGATGTCCGCCTCCCCGGCCCCGGCCAGATCGACCGGGTTCGTCACCCCAGCGGCGGCGGGAAGCAGCTGCCGCAGGCGTGACATGGTGGCATCGCCCAGGGCCGGCACCGACAGGCCGGCGGCCGCCAGCGTGTCGGCCGCGAGCGCGCCCTGGCCGCCACCGTCGGCGACGACCGCGACGCGGCCGCTGCCCGATATGCCGGGTCCGAGCAATACCAGCGCCGTATCCACTAGTTCCCCGGCCGTATCGAGCCGCAGCGCGCCGGCCTGCGCGACCGCCGCGTCCACGACCTCGCGCGGGCTCACCAGCGCCCCGGTGTGCGACTTGGCCGCGCGGCCTGACGCCGCGCTGCGGCCCGCGGTGAGCAGCAGGACAGGCTTGCCGGCCGCCCGCGCGGCCGATAGCGCCCGCATGAGCCGTCGGCCGTCGCGGAAGTCCTCCACGTAGGCCGCGATGACGCGCGTCGGCTCGTGCTCGACGAGGTTCTCCAGTACCTCCGCCGCGTCGATGTCCCGCTGGTTGCCGAGCGATACCAGCCGGGACAGGCCCTGCCCCGCCCGGCCCAGCAGCCGCCCGATCTCCAGGCTCAGGTTTCCGCTCTGGGACACCAGTCCCACCTGGCCCGCCGGCACGTCACCCCAGCACAGCTGCAGTGCGGCGGCATGGTCGACCACGCCCATGCAGTTAGGCCCGAGCAAGCGGGCGCCGCGGGAGCGGACGAGCTCGGCCAGCTCGAGCTCCTCGCCCGGGCTGGCGGGATCGCCGACGCCGGTCGTGATGACCACGAAGCAGCGAGCCCCCGCGTCCAGGCCCCGCTCGATCTCCGTCCGGACTCCGCCGGGAGGTGTCGCCACCACGACGAGATCCGGTGCCTGGGGAAGATCAGCGAGCGACCGCCAGCAGCGCGCCCCGAGCACGGCGCCGGCACGACGGTTCACCAGGTAGACCTGACGCCGGTCCCGTCCGGTGAGCGCGCCGCGGGCCAGCCAGTAGCCCCATTTCTGGCGGTTGTCCGACGCCCCGACGATCGCGACCGAGCGCGGGTCGAACAGTGCCCCGAGGGTTTCGCCGACCGGGATGGCGATGGGAGTGGCGGTCATGTCGTGTCACGTCCTTGCCGCAAAGATAATTAACTAGTGCGTCAGTTATTATCCATGGACTGCCTGGCGGCGGCAAGAGGGTGCGGACGAGGTGCCGGGCGGCGACGAGAGCGCTCGCCAGGGACTAGCGCGGCGGCCCCGGCCGCGTGACCAGCATCTCGTCAATGAAAGCCATGCAGGTCGCTCGCATGCGCTCGGCTGTCATGCTGCGCGAGCCGAGCAGTACCTGGATGGCGAGGCCGTCGATCATCGCGATGAGCATGTTGGCGAGTTCGATGGCGCTGCCGTCACGGATGATGCCCGCGTCCTGGCCGTCGCCGATGATGCCGGCCACGAGCCGCCGCCACTGGCCGTAGAAGTCCTCGTTCAGTTCCCGCAGGTCGGGCTCCTGCAGGCCCTCCACCCACAGTTCGCTCCATACGTGCCAGCCCGCCAGCGTCTCCTCCTCGACCGGCACGTACGAATCGACGATCATCTTCAGCAGTTCGAGCGGCCCCTTGCCCGTCTCCAGGATCCACTGGCGGCGCGCCATCGAGTGCGCGTAGTACCGCTCGAACGCGGCCTTGACCAGGTCGCGCTTGCTGTCGAAGTAGTAGTGGATCATCCCGGAGCTGACCCCAGCGCGCTTGGCCACATCGGACACGCGCAGGCTCCGGAAGCCGCTGACAGCGATGACGTGCCAGGTAGCCTGCAGGATCTGCTCGCGCCGCTCCTCCTCAACGTGGGGCCTGGGCATCTCACCTCCAGTGATGACCGATCCGGCATAAGGGCCGGCCGGCAAGCCAGTACGTCGGTACGCTACTGCAAAATCCGCGCCTGTCCTCTTGACAACTCGCCGACCCTCCCTCACATTACATAAATAACTGATCCACCAGTTAGATATGAGGTGAGGCCATGAAAGCGCTGAAGCAGGCCCGGCCGCCCGCCGAACGAGACGGGACCCTCCGCAAGGGTGTGCTGCCCCTGTGGGCGGTCTACGGCATCGCGCTTGGCGTGCTGGCCCCGTCCTCGACCCTGGCCCTGTCTACCGGGCTCATCAGCGAGACGGCCGGCGACCTGAGCTGGCTGACCTGGGTCATCACCGCCGTCATCGTGCTCAGCTTTGCCCTGGGCATCGGCTGGCTCACCCGGCGCTTCACAACCACCGGCGGACTCTACGGCCTGGCCGCGGGGGCCGGCGGGCGCACCGGAGGCTTCTCCGTGATGTCGGCGCACGTGCTCGCGCTGTTGCTCGCCGGGCCCGCGTGCGCCCTCGGCTCCGCGATCTACCTGGATGCTTGGCTCGAACGGGTCGGCCTGCCCGCCGGCCACGCGGCCGCCGTCGTCAGCCTGCTCGTCGTCCTGGTGGTGGCCGCGAACGCGTGGCTGTGCTACCGAGAGGTCAAGCTCTCCGCGCGGCTGCTGCTCGCCATCGAGTTCGCCACGGTCGGAGTCATCATCGTGTTGTTCTGCGTCGTGCTCGCCAAGGCGCCGGGCGGCGTCATCGACAGCAGGCAACTGCACTTCGGCGGCATGCACGTCGCCTCGATCCTTGAGGCCGGCGGGTTCGCGGTCTTCTCCCTCGCCGGCTTCGAGAACGTCGCCACCCTCGGCCGCGAGGCGCGCAACCCGAGGCGGGCGATCGGCCTGGCCATGGCCGGCTCGATCGTGGGGCTCGGGCTGCTGTATGTCTTCGCCAGCTACGTCATCGTGCTCGGCTTCAAGGGCATCTCGTTCGCAAGCAGCGCGGCCCCGCTGGACACGCTCGCCAGCCGCAACGGCGTCGGCTGGCTCGGGTACCCGATCGACCTCGGCGTCGCCATCAGCTTCTTCGGCTCCAGCCTGGGCATCATGGCGGGCACCTCGCGCACCGTGTACACGCTGGCCAGGGACCGCGTCCTGCCCGCCCGGCTGGCCTCGGTGCACGCCGCGCACCGGACCCCGGTCGCCGCGGTCACGGCACTCGGCGTGCTGTACCTCATTCTCGGCATCGCCGGAGCGTCCCTGACCAATCCCGGCAACTCCTACGGCTACCTGGGCACCCTGTCCGGCTACTTCCTCGTCCTCGCCTACGGCCTCACGACCCTGGTGGCCGGGGTCTACGCGGCACGCACGGGCTCGCTGCGCGCGGGCATCGCCCTGACCACCCTCGTGGCCCTGGCCGGCATCATCGGGGTCTACTGGTTCAGCTTCCACCCGTTCCCGCAAGGCGCTTACGGGGTGGTGGCCTGGTGCTTCGTCGGCTGCGTGGCGCTGGCGGTCGTCGCCTACGCGGCGCTGCGCCTGCGGTGGCCCGCCGCGCTGGCCAAGATCGGCCGCACCGACCGCGCCGCGGCAGACGGGACAGACGAAGCCGACGAAGCCGACGAGTATGAGCCGCACGCGCCCGCCCATACCCCGTCCCTGGCCCAGGGCCAGGCCCCGCTCGCATCAGAAAGGCAGTGACGACCGACATGGACTTCGCCTACACGCCCCGGCTGGCCGAGCTGCGCCGGCGAGCCGACGCCCTGACAGCGGTGCTCGCCAAGTACGAGGACGAGTGCGAGCAGAACAACGGCCTGGGCCCGGAAACCCACCGGGTCATCAGGGAAGCCGTGCTCGCGGCGGGCCTGCAGGCGATCAACGTCCCGGCGCGATGGGGCGGGGCGGGCCTGACGATCCTGGAGCAGGTTGTCGTCCAGGACTCACTCGGCAGCCTGACCAACGCGCTGTGGGACACCGTGTGGCGGCCTGCCAACGCCTTGCGGGCCTGCACCCCCCAGCAGCGCGAGCAGTACCTCATCCCCGCGGCCAGGGGAGAGCGGCGCGATGCCGTGGCGATCACAGAAGAGACGTCCGGCTCGGACCCGGCCGCCCTGCGGACGACGGCCGTCAGGGACGGCCGTGGTTACCGGATCAGCGGGAACAAGTGGTTCGTCACCGTCGGCGACGTCGCCGACTTCCTGA
>Ga0335073_10012751_pt1 | contig 11798 bp, 15 predicted proteins | sample Lox_Sample_22_FD_207093 | JGI IMG/M metagenome (GOLD analysis project Ga0335073, IMG submission 207093) | Soil microbial communities from Loxahatchee National Wildlife Refuge, Florida, United States - Lox_Sample_2.2 | ecosystem: Environmental > Terrestrial > Soil > Wetlands | place: USA... | reverse complement strand
CTGGAATAGGCGGTCGACCTCGTCGGCCGGGATGGCCTGCCCGGAGTTGGTCACCGACAGGACGGCGGGACCGCCGCTGGCCCCGGTGGCGACACGGATCTCTCCGCCGGGGATGTTGTGCCGGACGGCGTTGTCGATCAGGTTCGTCACCATCTGCTGGAGCAGGAGCGGGTCGCCATCGAGGACGGCCGGCCGGATGTCGGCGTGGACGGTCAGGCCGCGGCGGCCGATCTCCGGCCCGGCGTCGGCCAGGGCGGCGCCGGTGATGGCCGCCAGGTCGACGGGCTCGTGCCCGCCGGGGCCGGCCTCGCTGTTGGCCAGGGTGAGCAGCGCCTCGATGAGGCGCTCCTGCTCGGCATTGGAGGCGAGCAGTTCCTCGCTGACGGCCCGCCAGGTGCCGGTGGTGCTGGCCGGGTCGGCGCGAGTGACCTGCAGCAGGGCGCGCTCGCGCGTCAGGGGAGTGCGCAGCTCGTGCGAGGCGTTGGCGGCGAACCGGCGCTGGGCGTCGAAGGAGGCCTCCAGCCGCGCGAACAGGCCGTCGAGGGTGTCCGCGAGTTCCTTGAGCTCGTCGTGGGGCCCGGACAGGGCCAGCCGCTCGTGCAGGCTGCTGGCGGAGATCCGCCGCGCGGCGGCGGTGATCGTGCGCAGCGGGCGCAGCACCCGGCCCGCCAGCAGCCAGCCGATCACGGCGGCGGCCAGCACGATGACCGCGAGGGCGATGGCGGAGGCGATCAGCGCCTGCTGCCGGTCGACGGTGATCTGGCCGAGAACCGGGATCGTCACGTTCGCGTGCGCGGCCTGGGCGAGATCTGGCTGCGGGACGGGGATCTTGAGTACGTCGTAGGGCCCTATCCGCTGGACGACTGGGATCTTGAGTAGGCCCAGCCCGGCCCGCCGGACGGCGGAGCTGCGGACCACGACGGTTTCATAGCCGCCGGAGGCTTGCGGCTGCATGCTCCCCAGGTGCGTCGTGACCCAGTAGAGCAGAAACGTGAGGCCGAGCACGGCCGCGCTGCCCACGCCGCATACCAGGAACGCCGCGCAGTACAACAGGGTGAGGCGCAGCCGGACGGTGCGGCGCGGCGGCCGCGGCCACCGCGGGCGGCCGGGGCGCGGGCCGGGGATGGGCATCATGGTCCTCCGATGCGGTAGCCGCTGTCCCGGATGGTCTGGATCACCGGCGGGTCGCCGAGCTTGGCCCGCAGCCGGCGGATGGTGGTCTTCACGGTGCTGGTGAACGGGTCGGCCGCTTCGTCCCATGCCCGTTCGAGCAGTTCCTCGGCCGGGACCGGCCGTCCGTCGGCGGCGAGCAGGCATTCCAGCACGGCCAGTTCCTTGGTGGTCAGCGCCAGGCGCCGCCCGGCGCGGACCGCGACCCGGCGTGCCGGGTCGAGGCTCAGGTCACCGTGCTCGAGGATGGTCGGCAGCGGAGCAGCGGAGCGCCGGCCCAGTGCCCGGATGCGGGCGGTCAGCTCGGCGAAGTCAAACGGCTTGGGCAGGTAGTCGTCGGCGCCCAGATCGAGGCCCTCGACCCGGTCTTTGACCGACCTCGCCGCGGTGAGCATCAGCACCCGGCTCTGCGACCTGTCCGCGGCCAGGGCACGGCAGACGTCGTCGCCGTGCACGCCCGGCAGGTCCCGGTCCAGGACCACCACGTCGTAGCGGTTGACCGCCAGGCGCTCCAGGGCCGCGGCGCCGTCCAGGGCCACGTCGACGGCCATCCCTTCCCGGCGCAGCCCCGCCGCCACGGCCCGCGCCAGCACCTCGTCGTCCTCGGTCACCAGAACCCGCATCGCCCGCCCGCCGCTTACCGCCCGGAGTACTCCAGCCAGCCGCCCGCTTCCCAAGGGTCGCAGGCCGCAGGTGACAGCCAGGTGACTTTTCCGGTTCCCGCGCTGTCACCTCCCATTTTGTACAACAGGCCGCATAGCGGGAGAGCGGCAGAACGACCCGACGAGCCTCGGCTTTTCCAGGGAGCAGCGATGAACGACAAGACCGGCGGTAGCCGCGGCCCGCGGCGCGCGGCAGCCCTGGCCGTCGCGGCGGCCGTCGCCGCGGCGGCCACGGCGTGCGGCGGCGGTGCCTCGTCCTATGTCACCGCGCCGACGTACGCGCAGGTGCTCGCGCTCGCGAACTGCATGCGCGGCCACGGCGTGCCGGACTTCCCCGACCCCAACGCATCGGGGGGCTACTCGCTGGGGCCAAACGGGTCACTTGAGGGCACGGGGGGGTCGTCGGTTGACATCAACAGCAACCAGGTGCAGGCGGCTTATGGCGATTGCCGGCACCTGGTGCCCGGCGGCCCGTCCATCTCACGGCTGGAGCAGATCGAGCAGCAACAGCAGCAACGGCAGGCGCAGGAGCTCCCACAGCTGCTGAGGTTCTCCCAGTGCATGCGCAGCCACGGCGTGCAGAACTTCCCCGATCTCGGCGGCAGCCGCCAGAGCCCGGCACCGCCCGGCAACGGCGCCGCCATCGACCCCAACTCGCCGCAGTTCCAGGCGGCATGGCGTGCCTGCCGGCATCTGCTGCCGCCAGGCGCGCAGCTGTCGATAAACACAAACCGCCCGACGCCGTGAGCGGGACCGTTTCCCGTGGCGGGAGGCGTTCTACCGCGGCACCCCCGTCGCGATCGTCTGGCACTTCCGCCTCGGACCCGGCTGAGGTGTGATCACCTTTCCGCGCGGGCATCACCCGCGGCGGGTGAGGCCCCCGGCGCCGGCCCCGGCCGATCCTGCGGGGGCAGCCACAGCCTTACTGCCTGGGGGCGTCATGGGCGACCTGCCGTTCGGCGACCGGAGCGACGTCGACAACGCCGCGGCACCGTGCTGCGCCTGCGCCTGTCCAACGGCGCGCTCGACCCGGCCTTCGCCATCGTCACGCCCTGAGCATCGCGTCACGTTCTCCGGCTGCACGGGTTCACAGGTGCGGGAGACTCGTGCCAACGGAAGGGCGGTGAGCCACGATGGCCCGCGCGCTGAGCCTTATCGTCCGCAATCTGGTTTTCACGATCGTGGTGCCGGGGCTGGGGGGATTCTGGGCGCCCTGGTCGCTCGCGTCCCGCCACGGGCAGGCGCCGGCCGTGGCGGCGTGGGAGGCGGTCCCGGTCATCGCGGCCGGGGCGGCCCTGTACCTGTGGTGCGTCTGGAACTTCGCGGCGGTGGGGGGCGGAACGCCGGGCCCGTGGGACGCGCCCGCGCGCGTCGTCGCGACCGGGCCGTACCGCTGGGTGCGCAACCCGATCTACATCGGCGCGCTGCTGGTCGTGCTGGGGGAGGCGTGGCTGTGGTGGTCGCTTCCCGTGCTGTTCTACGCGGGCGCGATGGCGGTGTGCTGCCATCTGTTCGTCACCGGCTACGAGGAACGAAGGCTGGGCAGGCGGTTCGGCGGCGCCTACGCCGAGTACCGGCGCGCGGTCCCGCGCTGGATCCCGCGCCCGCCCCGGCTTGGCGGTTGACGCAACCGAACGGTTGCCATAATATGGCAACCGTTCGATTGCTACTTCTCTTGGAGGCTCTCATGGGTTTTCCCGATCGGATCGAGCGGACCGTGGAGCTCGCTCACCCGCAGGCCGCGGTGTGGGCGGCGCTGACCACGGCCGAGGGGCTGGGCAGCTGGTTCGGCACCTCGGGCGCGGAGATCGACCTGCGGCCGGGCGGGCTGGCGTGGATGAGGTGGAACGAGGAGGGATTCACCGCCAACATGCGGGTGGAGCGTGTGGAGGAGCCGACGGTGTTCGGGTACACCTGGGAGATCTACGGGCTGCCCGCCGACGACCCGCGCCGCACCTATGTCGAGTTCACGCTCGAGCCGGCCGGCGCGGGCACGCGGCTGACCGTGGTCGAGTCCGGGTTCGCGCAGCTGCCCGACGATATCTACCGCAAGGCGTTCGACGGCAACACCGACGGCTGGGCGAAGGAACTGGGTGAGCTGGCCGATTACCTCGATGCCGCCTGACGTCGAGGCCATCGCCGAGCAGGTGTTCGTGGCCCTGGCCGACCCGACCCGGCGGGCCATCCTGGCCGCGCTGGCCTCGGGCGGCCCGGCCACGGCCACGGACCTGGCCGGGCGCCTGCCGATCACGCGGCAGGCGATCGCCAAGCACCTGGCCCTGCTGTCCGAGGCGGGCCTGGTGACGGCCGAGGCGGGGGAGCGGCGCCGGGTGCGGTACCGGCTGCGCTCCGCCCCGATGCAGGTGGCACAGCAGTTCCTGGCCGCGCTGGCGCGCGACTGGGACGGCCCGCTCGGCGCGCTGAGGGACCACCTCGACCGGCGCGCCGGCGGTCCCGGCACGACCTGGCAGAGCGGACCCGGGCAGACGGGACCCGAGCAGAAAGGTGAACGACGCGATGAATACTCCTCCGATCGTCACGACGCAGGAGTGGGAGGCGGCGCGCGAGCGCCTGCTGGTGAAGGAGAAGGAACTGACCAGGGCACGGGACGCGCTGGCGGCGGAGCGCCGGCGGATGCCGTGGCTGGCGGTGGAGAAGGCCTATGAGTTCGACGGGCCCGGGGGCAAGGCGAGCCTGCTCGACCTGTTCGAGGGCCGGCGGCAGCTGATCGTCTACCGCGCGTTCTTCGAGCCCGGGGTGATCGGCTGGCCCGAGCACGCCTGCCACGGCTGCTCGATGATGGCCGACCAGGTCGCCAACGTCGCCCACCTGAACGCCCGCGACATCACGTTCGCCTACGCCACGCGCGGGCCGCAGGCCGACATCGCGCGCCTGAAGGAGCGGATGGGCTGGGACTGGAACTGGTACACGATCACCGACGAGTGGGACGCCGACTTCGGCGTGGACCAGTACCACGGGACGAACGCGTTCATCCGCGACGGCGACCGCGTGTACCGCACCTACTTCGTCGACAACCGCGGCGACGAGGCGCTGGGCAGCACCTGGAGCTATCTCGACCTGAGCGCGCTCGGGCGGCAGGAGACCTGGGAGGACTCGCCCGAGGGCTACCCGCAGACCGCGCCGTACGACTGGTGGAACTGGCACGACGAGTACGACCATCCCGAGCTGGCCCAGGGGCCGATGCGCCGCGCCCGCGGGGACTGGTGACGGCCCGGTGGACACCATTCCCCCTGCGGGACCCGCCCGCGGCGGCTAGCGGAGGGTCAGGCTCACCCTAATCCGGTTCCGCCCGGTGGCGGCCGGCCGGGCGAGCGACGGTGCCCGCGGTCGCTCACCCGCCGGCGATCACCTCGTACAGCCGGTCCGCGGCGGCATCGAGCGCCTCGGCCATGGCCGCGCTGCCGGTATGCCCGGAGTCCTCGATCACGATGAGCTCGGCGCCGGGCCAGGCCCGCGTCAGTTCCCACGCCGTGACGACCGGTCCGCCGAGATCGCCGCGCCCGTGAACCAGGACGCCGGGAATCCCGGCCAGCCTCGCCGCGTCGCGGATGAGCACGCCGTCGGGCAGGAACGCGTCATGGGCGAAGTAGTGCGCGCAGATGCGCACGAAGGCGAGCCTCCTGGCGTCCCGCCTGCTGCTGTACAGGCCCGGCGTGCCGTTGTGTTCCATCGAGATGGCCGCGTCCTCCCAGGCCACCCACTCGGCGGCCGCCCGCGCGCGGACGGCGGGATCCGGGTCCTCCATCATCCGGGAGTAGGCCATGAGCAGCCCCTCGACCGGCGGCTCGGTGTCGGTCGGGAGCCGGTACTGGCCGGGGCCGGCGCCGGGGCCGGCGCTGGCGAAGTCGCGGAACCTGGCCCAGGCCTCGGGGAACATGCGCCCGACTCCCCGGTACAGCCAGTCCAGCTCGGACCGGCGGGTGGTGGTGACGGCGACCAGGAGCATGCCGCAGACGCGATCGGGATGGCGCTCGGCGTAGGCCAGCGACAGCGTTACGCCCCATGATCCTCCGCGCAGCAGCCACTTCGTCACGCCCAGGCGCTCGCGCAGCCGCTCCATGTCGCCGATCAGGTGCTCGGGCGTGTTGCGGCTCATGTCGGTCGCGGGGTCGCTGGCGTGCGGCGTGCTCCGCCCGCAGTTGCGCTGGTCGAACAGGATGAGGCGGAAGCGGGCCGGGTCGAGCGATGAGCGCATCCAGTCCGAGCAGCCCGAGCCCGGGCCGCCGTGCACGATCAGCGCGGGCACGCCGTCCGGGTTGCCGCAGGTCTCCCAGTAGATGTGGTTGCCGTCCCCGGCGTCCAGCATGCCGGTCTCATACGGCTGGATCAAAGGATCCGGCACTCTTCCTCGTTATCCTCCGCACGGGTTTCGCGCCGGGCGCCGCGTTCGCGCTGACGCAGCGGACCGTGATCCGCCTCCCGTTAGCGTAGTCGCCGCAGTTGTCGGTTCCGGGGTTGTCGCGCAGCAGGCCGGCCCAGTCGCAGAGCCGCTCGACCCGGTAGCCGTACGCCGCCACCATGGTCTGGATCGCCGCCAGGTTCGGGCGGCCGACGAGGACGGACGGGCCGCTGGTAAAGGTGTCGGCCGCGGCCTTCCCCTCCTCGGCGGCATCCTCGGTTATGACGTTCACGTTCGGCACGGGCGCCGTCATGTGCGGGCTGAACGTGTCGATGATCAGATGCCGGGCCCCGGTCCGGCGGATTCCGTGCAGCAGCTCGTTGTAGCGCAGCGTGTGGTAAAGGAAGCCGAGGCACATGACGACGTCCGCCTCGAGATCCTGCGCGTTGAGCACCTCGTGCACGTCGCCGGCCACGAAGCGGACGCGGTCGGGCCCGTAGCCGTACTCCGCGAGGTTCTCGGTCGCGGCCTTCACCAGCTCCGGCCGTGCCTCGATGCCGGTCACCGACCGTGCCCCGGCCGCCAGCGCCGCGAGGGACCAGCGGCCGTCGTGACTGGCGAGGTCGATGACCGACGCGCCCTCGAACAGGTCACGGTTCTCGCCGACGATCGCCTCGTAGCGCAGGTTCAGCCGCCCGGTGGTCAGACCGGTGCTGCTCGTCACGTAGAACCGCGGGAACTGCTCGAAGAACCACGAGGCCGTGCGGGATCCCGGCGCCGACCCGGCCGGAACGATCGCGCCCGCGTCCCCGGGCGGGCCGGCCGGCCGCCGGCGGATCTGCGACGGGCGCTCGATGCGCCACGCTAAGCCGCGTAATGCCCTTGCCGACTGCTGTCTGAGCGACACGCGCGCCATAGTAGCGAGCGCCCGGCCGCCGGGTAACCCCCAGGGGAGTTCATGCTCCCGGATAATCAGGCGCGGCGAGGCCGCGCCCGAGCCTAGGGTGCGGCCATGAGCCCGTTACGTGAAGCGCCCCGTGATGCCGGCTCGCCGGCGCGAGGCCGGGTATCCCGGTGAGCGAGGCGCTCGTCGAGCTTTTCCGGCACAAGACCTGGGCGACGCCGGCCGCGCAGCTGTGACATGACGTCGGCCGGCTCCTTCCCCGCACGCCGGGCGAAATTCAGGTGGCCGCGGCGCACCCTCTGAGTAGGGTTGGCCGGTGCCTGAGTTGCAGCGCCTGCGCGCCGACCATGCCCCGGCGGTCCTGGCGTTCGAACGGGCGAACCGCGGCTACTTCGCCGCCTTTATCTCCGACCGGGGCGATGAGTTCTTCGAGCAGTTCACCGAGCGGCACAACGCCCTGCTGGCCGAGCAGGAGGCCGGCACCGGTGCCTTCCACGTGCTCGTGGGCGACGACGGCTCGGTACTGGGCCGGTTCAACCTGTTCGATATCGAGGCCGGCACGGCTGTGCTCGGCTACCGGGTCGCGCAGCATGTGGCCGGCCGCGGCGTGGCGACCGCGACCGTGCGGGAGCTGTGCCAGCTGGCGGCCGCGCAGTACGGGCTGCGCACGCTCAGGGCGGCGGTCACCCACGGGAACGTCGCGTCCAAGAAGGTGCTGGCCAAGGCCGGGTTCGTCCCGGTGGGCCCGGCCGACATCGGCGGTAAGCCAGGCACCTGGTATCGGCGCGACCTGACCGCCCGCTGACGCGGCCGACATCGGCCCGGGCGCAATGGCTGCAAAGCAGGGCCGAACGACTCTAGGGAAAGCCGTAGCGCGCCGCCCTAAAGTGCAAACATGATCACCGTGATAGTCGTCATCGTGGTGGTGGCGGCGCTGCTCGTTCTCGGCACGGTCGCAGCGAGGAAAAGCGGCTACTCGGGCGTCGGAGGCAACACCATCGTTCGCTGCCGGAAGGGTCATCTTTTTACGACCATCTGGGCTCCGGGCCTTTCCTTCAAGGCCGTCCGTCTCGGCCTGAGCCGCTACCAATGGTGCCCCGTCGGCAGGCACTTCACGCTCGTCACGCCCGTCAAGGACTCAGAACTCACCGACGAGCAGAGACATCAGGCTGCCGAGCGCCACGACGTGCGGATTCCGTGAAAACCGGGTAGCGCCGGGAACCGGTTCGGTTCAGGCGCCGCCACTTCGGAGGCGTCCAGGGAGCGACCGCCCGTCAGCATCCCTGACCACCGCCGGCAATGTGACGTTCGCCTCTGGCGCCGCCGCCGTTGCTCGCGCCAGCGTGGAAATAGAGCCCAACACGCAAGGTTGGGGGGAGTCATGAACATCGCCTATTACCACGCCTCGAAATACGGCAACGGTGCCGCCGTCGCCGAGGAATTCAAGAAGATCATGGCGGCCCGGGGGGTTGCCGTCAGCGTCCAGCACATCCGGGACGCCAGCCCGAGGAGCCTGCCCAAGGCGGATCTGTACGTTTTCAGCTCGCCCGGGCGGATAGGAAAGCCGAAGGGCAACGCCCGGAGATTCCTGCGTCGCGTCAGCCTGGAGCCGGGAACCCGGTATGCGATCCTGACCACCCAGGGCGCGCCAAGGCCCGACAAGAAGACCGGCAAGCTGCCGAGCCAGGAAGAGCAGGATCGCTGGGAGCGAGTCATCCCGATCATGAATGAGCTGCTGCAAGCCAAGGGACTGACAAGGGTCGCCGAGGGAGCGGTCCTCGTCACGGGGATCAAGGGGCCGCTTGAGAAGGGCTGGCAGGACAAGATCACGGCCTTCGCCGACCAGATCATGTCCGCGGAGCGAGTCCAGCGGGGCTGAGTCCTGACCGCTTGTTGTTCCTCGCCCGGCAGGTGGGCGGCGTCTTCGGGTCCTGAGGCGGTCCGCCGAGGCAACGAGAAGGGCTGGCCCAGATCTTCACCCTCGGCGCCATGCGGGTCGGTCCGCTGGGCCGATATGGTGCCAGTGCGTGCCGTCCGCAAGCGCGTGCTCCTCGACGCGAGCACCGCGACACCCGCGAAGAACACGCTCAAGGTCGGACCGCGGCGTGGCCGGGATGCCGCCGGGCGGGATCCGGCGCCATCGCGGGGTCTCGGCGGGACTGACCTCGAGACGGCTGAACATGACAACACGGGCCTGCGGGTCCAGTTGCCGGCAGTTCTCCAGTGACACCGGCACCTCGGGAAGCTCCGCGATCCTGAAGAGATCGTTATCCGAGGTCAGTTCCGCCACCTCACGGATGTAGCCGCGGAACGTCTCGGTCAGCGGGGTCGTGGTCTCGTACGCGCCTCCGGTCTGCCTGAGGACGTCCGCAAGGACCACGCCGGGAGGCCGATTCGTCCTGCGGGCCAGCCGTATCAGCGGATGGTCCGGCATCAAGACCTCGGCGTACGTGCTGAACGTTGCCATCGTTGCCACCACCAGGTAACTGCTCAGCGAGGCGCCAGGCGCCGCGGGCCAGCACCCGCGGCCGCGTCCAGTCTGACACGCGCTGCCCGGTCAGCTAACGGCGCAGCCCGCTCAGCTAACCTCGCCGCGGCCTGCCGGTCAGACTGCTTCGGCGCTGAGCCGACCGAGCACCTGCGGCATCGTGGTGCCCGGCGCGGTCCGTGTGACCATCCACTTGGCGACGCACATTAGCCCGTACACGCCGCACGTGATGACCCACGGCGCGGTGTACCCGTCCTGCTCCAGCGTGATGCGGGCGCCGTCCGCGTTCCTCGTCCAGGACGATGGTCCCCATCGGAGCGGTGGACCTGGCGGTGAGGCGGGTCGAACTCGATGACCGTCCACCGCGTTCTGGCGCGCCAGGGCCCTATGATCGGGTTGATCTCGTCGTAGGTCGAGCCTAGGCGGGCCGGGCCGCCGGTACGGGGCACCGCGGCGGTTGCCGCCACTCATTCGGGGTTACGGCTGGTGTCGCATAACAGCTCCCACAGCTCGGCGGGCGCGGCGGCCGTCACCGCCGGTGCCGTGATTTCTACCGGTGTCATCTGGTACTCCTTTTCGGCTGCTGGACGCCGGGGCGCCCGGGTTTTGCGGGGCCTGTCCGGTGGTTGTCGGTGATGCCGCAGCTGCGGCCCGGGAGGCGAGCCGGGTCCGGGGGCGCTTGGGGATCTTGCTGGCGGGCGTCAGCGCTGGTCTTATCGACGCTAGGGCTTCTAGCACTGGATGTCAACCTCCCGCTAGTTCTTCTAGCGGTGCTACAGTCATGGCATGACCAGGCTGGAGCGCAGAGAACGCGAACGGGCTGAGCGCCGTCAAGCCATCGTCACCGCCGCTCGCGAACTCGCCGAGGCCGAAGGCTGGGAGGCCGTGACCACCCGCCGGCTCTCTGACCGCATCGAATACAGCCAGCCGGTCCTCTACAGCCACTTCGAAAACAGAAACGCCATCATCGATGCGGTGGCACTCGAGGGGTTCAGCGAACTGGCCGCCGCCATGCACCAAGGCAAGGCCAAGGCACGTTCCCCGCAGGCCGCGCTTCGAGGTACCGCGCGGGCATACGTCGAGTTCGCCAAGGCGAACCCTGCGCTCTACGATGCCATGTTCACCCTCGCCACCGATCTTCCCTTCGGCCGTCCCGAGACTCCCGCCCAGCTACACGACGCATTCGACGAGATCCGCAAGGCCGTCGAACCACTGGCAGGAAGCCGTGACCCCGAAACCCTGACCGAGATCGTCTGGAGTTCGATGCACGGTCTGGCCAGCCTGGCTCGCGCCCGGCGCCTGCGTCCGGACTTCCACGCCAAGCGCATGGCGATCCTTGTCGACTTGCTGACAAGCGGATGCGGCTGAGAACCGCTCGGTCCGGATTCGCTCGTGTCCGGCGGGGCTAAGGGCTCGCCGCCGCGGCGAAGCACCGTCAACCGGATGACCGGCTGGGCTTACCCGGTGGAGGCGATCGGGGCGCGGGGCCTGCACTTCCACGATCTTCGCCGCACCGGGAGGCGGCTAGCGGTGCGGGTATCAAGGATCTGAAGGCCCGCATGGGGCATGACAGCGAGCGCGCGGCGAAGCCTGCTTGACGGCCTGCCAGGCTCGGGCGACCACATGTGGATCATGCATCTGACCTGGGCTTACACGCTGGAGCGGGCGAAGGGAATCGAACCCTCATGACCAGCTTGGAAGGCTGGGGCTCTGCCATTGAGCTACGCCCGCGCGGCAATGACGTCGCAGCGGCCCGACGAGGTCGCTACGCGGGTAGCGTACCGTCTCCACGCGCCAGACCGGGCACGGCATGGCCACGGTGCCGTGTTCTCTGCGGAACGCCACCCGGCCGCCATCGCCGTGACATGGGGACGTTGGGGCAGGAGAAGGCCCTCGGGGGAAGGTAGGCTACGGCTGCCACGGGATGTGGCGCAGCTTGGCAGCGCGCCTGCTTTGGGAGCAGGAGGCCGCGGGTTCGAATCCCGCCATCCCGACCAAACATGCAGGTAGTAGGACTTGCTGTCGACCATCTGCATGGATCCCACGATCGTTTGACCGTCATCTGACCGCGGAGTTGAACGCCAACCGCCGGCATCGACTGTCACGGACTGGACCTCACGGACATGGTCTACCGGTGTGCCGATGGCTCGCGTTGAACGGATCTGTCCGGTCGGCGCCGAGCTTCGCTGCGAGACGGGTGATGCAGCCGGGATG
>Ga0335073_10012750_pt1 | contig 11798 bp, 10 predicted proteins | sample Lox_Sample_22_FD_207093 | JGI IMG/M metagenome (GOLD analysis project Ga0335073, IMG submission 207093) | Soil microbial communities from Loxahatchee National Wildlife Refuge, Florida, United States - Lox_Sample_2.2 | ecosystem: Environmental > Terrestrial > Soil > Wetlands | place: USA... | reverse complement strand
TCGAGCGCGCCTCCGCCCGCGAATCCACCGCCCGCGTCGCCGCCGGAGCCGTCGCCAAGCAGCTGCTGCTGGAGCTGGGCATCGATGTCGCCAGCCACGTCATCCGTGTAGGGCGCGCCGAACTGGAACGCAGCGCCTCCTGGCAGGAAATCGCCGCCCTCCGCGCCAAAGACGAAGTCCTCCTGAACTGTGTCGACCCGGAAGCCGAGGTCAAAATGAAAGCCGAAGTCGATGGTGTCCTCCGCACTGGCGACACCGTCGGCGGTGTCTTTGAGGTCGTCGTCCACGGCGCTCCCCCCGGACTCGGCACCTGCGCAACCTGGGACGAGCGCCTCGACGGCATCCTTGCCCAGGCCGTTATGTCCCTCCAGGCCGTCAAAGCCGTCGAGGTCGGCCGCGGCGTCACGGCTGCCGAATCCTTCGGTTCCGAGGTTCACGATGCTATCGGCTATGCCGCTGAGGTGAGGAACGGCGGGCACACTCGCTTCACCCGCGAGCACAACAACGCCGGCGGGCTCGAAGGCGGCATCTCCAATGGTGAGGACATCGTCGTGCGCGGTTATCTCAAGCCCATCTCGACCCTCCGCCGCCCCCTGCAGTCCGTCCGCTTCGACACCCGCGAGGAAACCAAAGCCGCCTATGAACGCAGCGATGTCTGCGTCGTCCCGGCGGCCGGAGTCGCCGCCGAAGCCATGGTCGCTCTCGCCATCGCCCGCGTCGCTCTCGAGAAGTTCGGTGGCGACTCGCTGAAGGAACTGAAACGTAACTTCGACGGTTACGTTGACCAAATCAGGAGGTATTAGCCGGCGATAAGCTACCGACCACAGGCTCTTCGCTATGCGCTGTACGCTGCTTTCCTGCCATGATTCGCGCCATCGTCAAATATCCGGACCCCATCCTGCAGCGCCCCACCGAACCGGTCGCCGAGTTCGACGACGAGCTGCGCGCGCTCGCTGCCGACATGTTCGAGTCCATGTACAAGGCCGTCGGCATTGGCCTCGCCGCGCCCCAGATCGGCATCGGCAAACGCATCACCGTCATCGATCTCAGCAACCAGCAGAATCCCGACGACAAGATCGTCCTCGTCAATCCGCAGATCGTTCACAGAGAAGGGAAGCAGGTCGAGGAAGAAGGCTGCCTTAGCCTCCCTGATATACGGGACAAAGTCGCGCGCGCCGCCAAAGTCCGCGTCCGCGCCCAGAATCTCGATGGCAAGCCCATCGAGCTGGAAGGCTCCGAGCTGCTCGCCCGCGCCTTCCAGCACGAAATCGACCACCTCGACGGCATCCTCTTCCCGTGGCGCCTCAGCGCCCTCAAGCGTGACCTCATCCTGCGCAGGATTCGCAAGCTGCAAAAAACCGGCGAGTGGAAATGAAGCTCGTCTTTTGCGGAACCCCTGCCTTTGCGGTGCCCACGCTCAGACTGGCTCTCCGCGCCGGACACGACATCGCCCTCGTCGTCACGCAGCCCGACCGGCCCGTCGGCCGCAGCCGGCAGCTGACCCCTCCTCCGGTCAAAGTCGACGCGCTCCAATCCGGCCTGCGCGTCACCCAGCCCGAAAAAATCCGCAACAACCTGGAGCTGCGCGCCGAACTTGAAGCTATCCGCCCCGACGCCATCCTCGTCGTAGCCTACGGGCGCATCATCCCGCCGTGGATGCTCGCTCTGCCTCGCCACGGAAACATCAACCTGCATGCCTCGCTGCTGCCGAAATATCGCGGCGCTGCACCGATCCAGTGGGCCATCGCTAACGGCGAGCACTCCACCGGCGCCACCACCATGCGCCTCGACGAGGGCCTCGACACCGGCGGCATCCTGCTCCAGCGCGAACTGCCCCTCGCGCCTTACATGCTGGCGAGCGACGTCTTCCCGCTTCTCGCCGAAATGGGCGCCGACCTCATGATGCAGACCCTCGCCGCTCTCGACGCGGGCAGTATCGAGCCTCGTCCCCAGGATCACGCAAAAGCCACGCTTGCCCCATTGCTCACCCGAGACGACGGCCGCATGGACTTCAGCCGCCCCGCCATGACCCTCTATAACCGCTGGCGCGGCTTCCAGCCCTGGCCCGGCGCCTGGACCACCCTCAACGGCAGCAAGCTCACCGTGCATCGCATGCTGCCCACCGAGCTGGCCGGCGCGCGGACCGCTGAACCGGGAACGTTGCTCGTCGAGCAGGGCACCATCTTCGCCGCCTGCGCCGACCGCACCTGGGTGGAACTCGTCGAGCTCCAGCTCGAAGGCCGGCGCCGTATGACCGCCGGTGATTTCCTCCGCGGCCACGCCATCCCCTCCGGCACGCGCCTCGGGGATTAATCCGCCATGATTGCCCCGGCGCGGCAAATCTCGTATCGCATCCTGTTACAAATCGCCGACCCTTCCGCCCATAGTGACCAGTTTCTCCACGGCCGCGAAGTCGACGCGCTCTCTGCGCCGGACCGCAACCTCACCACCACTCTCGTCCTCGGCACGCTGCGCTGGCAGCTCGCTCTCGACGATCGCATCCGCCCGCTGCTCGCGCGCCCCAACGCCAAACTTCGTCCGGAAACTGCCACGGCGCTGCGGTTGGGCGCCTTTCAGTTGTTGCATCTCGACCGCATTCCTGCCCACGCGGCCATCAACGACAGCGTCGAGCTGGTCAAAACATCGGCCGAAAGAAACGCTGCCGGCATGGTCAACGCCGTCCTGCGCAAAATCGCTGCGCAACCGCGTCCCGTTCTGCCCGAGCGCTTCAGCTCTGCTCAGCAGATCGCCGCGGCTCTGGCTCATCCTGCTTGGATGGTCGAGCGTTGGGCCGGCCGCTACGGTCTCGTCGCCGCCGAATCCATCTGCCGCTGGAACCAGGAGCCCGCCGCGATCACCATCCGTCTCAGCGATCCTGCCATGCTGCCCGCCGGCCTCCAGGTCGAGCCCGGAGCATTTCTCGCCGCTTCCCGTCGCGTCCTCCGCGGAGACCTCGCCGCCCATCCCGAACTCCGCATCCAGGACGAAGCCTCGCAACTGGTCGCCGAAATCGCCGCCGCCGCCGTCCCCGGCGCCGCGCAGATTCTCGACACCTGCGCAGCGCCCGGTGGTAAAACCGCCATCCTCGCCGGACGTCTCCAGTCTGCACAGATCACCGCCGTGGATGTCAGCCGCAGGCGTCTTGACGCCATGACGTCTCTGCTCGCCCGGTCGCTGCCCGGCCTTTCAGAACATTCTCGCCCGCGCTGTGTCGTCGCCGATGCCAGCCGGCTCAAGCTCGACCCTACTTACGACCTCATCCTTTGCGACGTCCCCTGCAGCGGCACCGGAACCATCGGCCGCAATCCCGAAATCCGCTTCCGCGTCGACCAGGCCGACCTCGCCCGTCAGCAGGCCCGTCAGCTGGCGATCCTTCGATCCTCGCTTGCCGGTCTCGCACCCTCCGGGCGCCTCGTTTATTCCACGTGCTCGCTCGAGCCCGAAGAGAACGAAGCCGTGATCGAAGCGGTCCTCGCCGAATTTCCGCAGACCCGTATCGTTCCCGTCGCGCCGCTCCTCGATCAGTTCCTCGATGCCCGCATTCTCACGCCGCAGGGCAGGGAACTGCTCCGCACCGCCGTCGTTGGGGATTTCCTTCGGACCCTGCCGGGCGTGCATCCCTGCGATGGCTTTTTCGCTGCAGTTCTCGAACACGCCTGAGCTTCCAGCTGTTGCCGGAACAGAAGAGGCTGGTCGGCCGCGCCGCGGCTATTTCCCCGCAAAATAAGCGGGAAACACCTGCTCGATGAGTTCCTTTCGCAGTACCAGCCGCAGATCCGTTCCGGCATCCGGCTCGGTATTCGGCTCAGCATGCGGTGTGCCCGAAGCCGCCGCGCCTCCCGTGTCCGTCGTGTTGACCACCAGCAGGCTGGCGGTGTGCCGCTCCGGATCGATCAGCATCTCCGAAGAAAATCCGCCCTGGTCGCCGTCGTGATACACATATCGATTTCCATCCCGATCCAGCACAAAAAAGCCCAGCCCCATTTTCGGCGCGCCCTTCACGTAAGGCCCGGTCGAGCTCCCGTCTTCCGTCACCGGCAGAATCCCCTGCCACGCCTCCTCGAGCGAGCTCCGCTTCAGCACATACGGATACACCGGATCGTTCTCATCTCCGATCAGAAACCTCACATACTTTTCCATGTCGGCGACTGGCGCCTTCAGCCCGCTGTTCGACGTTGTGATCCCGGTGTCGAAATCGAAGGGCTGCTCCGTGATCGTATCTCCGGCTCGCACATAACTGGCCGAGACGTGCGACTCCAGATAGAATGGCGACCGGTCGAAGTAACTCCGTGTCATGCCCAGCGGCATTAGGATGTTTTTCTCCATGTACTCCACGAAGCTCTCGCCCGTCAGCCGTGAGATCGCCTGTCCCAGAAACACGTATCCCAGGTTCGAATAGCTCCAGCGCGAGCCGGGCCGAAATGCCACATTCGTGTACGGCAGCATCGCCGCCACCTGCGCCCATTGCGTCGGCTCAAACGGCTGCCAGTCGCAGTTGGCGGCATCGTCGCAGTTCCATGGCCAGGTCGGATTCCGAAAGCCCGCACTGTGCGTCAGCAGATCGCGAATCGTGATCGCGTCCACGGGGCCGAAAGCGTCGTGAACCTCCCGCAGCTCCGGCACGTAGCGCACCGCCGGATCGTCCAGCGACAGCATGCCCCGGTCCCGCAGTTGCAGGATGGCAATGGCGGTCATGGTCTTGGTAATGGACGCCCAGTTATAGGTAGTCTCGTTGTCGATCGCTTCGCGTGTCCCGCGACGCGCCACGCCAAAGCAGAACTCCGTCGCCGGTTCCCCTTTGTGAACGATGGCGACCTCGCCGCCGACGATCCCGTGCTGCGACAGCACCGCATCGAATCGCTGATGGAAATCCTGCATTTGCGCGCCTGCCGGCGTACAGGCCGGCGCCAATCCCAGCAGCAGCACTCCCAGGGCATTGCGGATCGACATACCGCCCATCATACAGAGGCGCCGCTATCAGCCGGACCCGGGCCGATTCGGCATGTCTGCGAGCGATCCAGTGGATCGCACGATCAGAAAGCCAATGCCTGATTTTCTGGTTCGGGTTATTCGCCGCGCGAACGGAGGAACTCACTTCCGCAGCTGAACTAGCAGTCCAGCTGCTGGCGCGTCAGACGCAGTCCGTCCAGCCGCCCCAGCAGGGTCACAGCCACGCGCTCCGGCCGGAACAGGTTTGCGGCCATCGCCATCACCTGCTCGTCGGTCACGCTCTCCACGCGCTCCAGAATCTCGTCCAGGCCGAAGAACCGCTCGAAGTACAACTGCTGCCGCGCCAGGTTCGACATGCGCGACATCGAACTCTCCAGCGATAGCAGCAGGTTCCCCTTCAGCTGATCCTTCGCCCGCCGCAGCTCATCGGCCTGCAACGGCTCCGTCTTCAGCCGGTGAAACTCCTCCATGATCAGCTCGATCACCTGCACCGCGCGATCCGCCGACGTCCCCGCGTACACGCACAGCGAGCCGGTATCGCGATAGGGATTCAGGTCGCTGTAGATCGCGTATGCCAGGCCGCGCTCCTCGCGCACCGTCTGAAAGAGCCGCGAGCTCATCCCGCCGCCAAGGATCGTGTTCAGCAGAAGCGTCGTGTAACGGGATTCATCGGCTACCGGCGGAGACGGCACCCCCAGGCACAGCTGCACCTGCTCCAGCGCCTTCTTGTTGCGCAGATGGATTCTCGGCGTCACCACCGGCGCTTCGGTGTCGCTGGCCACGCTGCCCGGCCCCAGCGATCCAAAATGCCGCGCCACCAGCTCTACAAAGCCGTCGTGCTCCAGGTTTCCCGCCGCGGTGAACACCATATTTCCGGCCAGAAACCGCTGCTCGAAGAACCGCACCAGAGTGTTCTGCTCGAAGCTCCGCACCGTCTCCCGCGTTCCCAGGATCGGCTTTCCCAGCGGGTGACCCTTCCAGAAATTCTGCGTGAAGATCTCGTGCACCAGTGTGTCCGGATTGTCCTCGTCCATCTTGATCTCTTCGAGGATCACTCCCCGCTCGCGCGCGATCTCCTCGCTGGCAAACACCGGATTCAGCACCAGGTCCGACAGCACGTCCAGCGCCGTGGGCACGTGCTCGTCCAGCACCTTCATGTTGAAGCAGATTGTCTCTTTCCCGGTAAACGCATCCAGGTTCCCGCCGATCGCGTCCACTTCGCGGGCAATGCGCTGCGCCGACCGGGACTTGGTCCCCTTAAACACCATGTGCTCCACGAAGTGCGAGATTCCGTTCAACTCCGGCATCTCGTGGCGCGACCCCGCGCGCATCCATACCCCCATGGCCACCGACCGCACGTGTTCCATGCGCTCCGTCAGCACAATAAGACCGCTGGGCAGGACGGTTCGGCGGATGTTGCGTTCGCTGTTCATGGCATTATGGCGGTTCAGGCTTGTCCTGCTGGCTTTTAGATGCGCTATGCTCGGACTTGTACGATGACTTCCGGCGGAAATCGACCTGTTACCATCTTAGACGCAGCGCGTCCCTCGTGCGTGAAGCCTCTTTTTGGTCTTCAGAATCAGGAACTTACCGTCCAGCTCCAGGAGTTTTCACTTCCCCCCTGGCGAATTCGGCAGCTCCAGTCGGCTCTCTACCGCCAGCGCATTGAGAGCTTCGACGGCGTTACCAACTGGTCCAAAGATCTCCGCCAAAAGGTAGCCTCTGCCGGTTTCTGCGTCGGAGTGCCCGGCATCGTGGAAACGTTTCGCTCCGTCGACGGCACCGAACGCTATCTCATCGCCGGCCACGACGGCCAGACCGTCGAAACCGTCTGGATGCCCGAAGGCGATGGTGCCGAAACCAGCGACGACTCCGAACCCTCCGCCGCCGTGGACTCCCGTCCCTGGTCCCGCGCGACGATCTGCGTCTCCAGCCAGATAGGCTGCGCGGTCAACTGCCAGTTCTGCCTCACCGCAAAACTCGGCATCATCCGCAATCTCTCCGCCGGAGAAATCGCCGGGCAGGTCGCGGCGGTCCTCAATCGCCAGGGAGCCGAGCCCGGCGCGGACCGCATCAACCTCGTCTTTATGGGCATGGGCGAGCCGTTCCTCAACTACGACGCCTTCATCGCCGCTGTTCGCCTGCTGGCCGGGCCCATGGGCATCCCCGAGTCGCGCATGACCGTCTCCACCTCCGGCATCGTCCCCGGAATCCTTCGCTTCGCCCAGGAACCGGTTCGTCCGCGCCTCGCCATCTCGCTCAACGCTCCCAACGAAACCATCCGCGAAGCCGTCATGCCCATCACCCGCAAATGGAGCATCGCCGATGTCCTCGAAGCGGTCCGCCAGGTTCCGCTCCGGCCCCGTGAGCGCATCACCTTCGAATACGTACTGCTGGGCGGCGTCAACGACCAGCTTTCACACGCCGACGAGGTCGTGCGCCTCGTGCGCCGCGCCAATTTTCCCGCCAAAGTGAACCTGATCGCCTGGAATCCCGGCCCCGGCGTGCCCTTTGCCACGCCGTCGGAATCCGCCGTTGCCGAGTTCCAGCAGCGTCTCCGCGACCGCGGCATCCCGGCCTTCATCCGCCGCCCCCGGGGGCGCGATATTTACGCCGCCTGCGGCCAGCTGAAGAAGACCGGAACCGAAACTTAGCTGCGAATCGCTGCCGCCCCTCCTGCCCGCACCGGCAGCTCCAGCAGCGCCTGCGTCACCCGATCCGCTGCGTGCCGCACCACATCGCCCTGCTCGGCAAAATTCCCCGTTACGCACCGGATGCCCATGGCCTCGATGCGCTCCACATCCGCGATGGTCGTCTCCGCGCCCTCCGCAGCGTACCGCGCCCGCAGTTCCTCCGAAATCGGCGCGGTGTTCACCAGTGCGTAGTCGAAGATCGGCCGCCCCGCATGCTCATAAATCCGCTCGATGTGCTGCGAAGCCGTCAGGTGCAGGCTCTCGTTCGCCTGGGTCATCAGGTTGCTGATGAACACCCGCGTCCCCCGCGCGGCGCCCAGCGCTTCCGGAATCCCCTTCACCAGCAGGTTCGTCACCATGCTCGTGTAGAGCGACCCCGGCCCCATGGTGATCAGGTCCGCCCGCGCAATCGCCTCCAGCGTCTCCGTGGGCGGGGGCGGATCCGGCGGCTCCAGAGTCAGCTCCACGATCCGCTGCCGGCTGGCTGTGATGTTCGTCTCGCCGCGCACCACGGACCCGTCTTCCATCCGCGCTGCCAGGGTCACGTCCCGCTGCGTTGCCGGCAGAATGTGCCCGCGCGTTGCCAGAATCTCCGCCGACAGCTTGATGGCCAGCGCAAAGTCCCCCGTCATTTCGGTCAGGGCGGCGATAAACAGGTTTCCGAAGTTGTGTCCGCCCAGTTCGCCGCCGCTTCCAAAACGGTGCCTGAACAGCCGCGCCAGCAGCCCTTCATCCTCTGAGAGCGCGACCATGCAGTTGCGCAGATCGCCGGGCGGCAGCATGTTGAAGTCGCGCCGCAGCCGCCCGCTCGACCCGCCGTCGTCCGTGACCGTTACGACCGCAGTCAGGTCCGCAATCAGCGGCGCCTGCGCCGGAACCTCCAGCAGCCCGGCGCCGTGCGGCACGCGAAGCTTCAGTCCGCGCAGCAGAGTGGACAATCCTGTTCCGCCGCCGATCGCGACCACGCGCAGGCCAGGAGGTGATGGGAATTGGGCCGGGAAAGGACTCACAGGCGCAGAACTCGTCCTTTCAGAGTCTAAACCTGCGCCTGCGTCCGCTGTCCGCGAGGATCACGTTTCCGGATACAGGAGTTCGGTGAAGCGTGGATCGTCGGCCATGTCGATAAAATCCGGATCGCTGCGCGCCTGGATGCGATTCGACGGGTTCAGCTCGATGGCCTTCGCCAGATGAGCCAGAGCCTCCTCGGCCTGTCCGGTCATGCTGCTCAGCAGCGCCATGCCGTAGTGTCCGAAATCCGCCTCCGGCGCATTCGTCAGGATCGCCTCGAACTGATCCCGCGCCTCCTCGAAGTTGCCGTTGTTCAGCAGCGAAATGGCATAGTCGTAGTGCTCCGCCGTCGTGTTGAAGCTGAGCGATGCCTTCGCTCCATTGCGTTCGCACACCGCCAGGTACACGCGCACCCGCTCCGCAATTTCCGGCGGAGCGTCGCGCCCGATCTTCTCCAGAGCTGTTCTCGCCTTGTCGAACTTGTTCTGCTGCATCAGTTCCAGCGCGCCCTGGTAATCGTCCAGAAGCCGCTGGTTCGGATCGCTGCCTCCGGAACGGGACTTCGCCGCTGCCGGCCGCACTGCGTGCCGAGGCGTGGGGGTTTCTCGAGTCTGCTGCATTCTTGCCATAGTCGTCGTTTAGGCCCTGCGCCGCCGCTGCCTGGCACGGCGTTTTGCTGGAAGCCTCTCGATCAACGTTTTATACGCACAATGCCCCACCGCGTCAAATCATTAGATAGCCTCTCGACTCTCCGCATTTGCTCATACCATCGCCACGTGCAGAAAATAGTAGCGGGAACTCCCATGGCCCAGGCAACGGCTCGACTTACGGCAACCCTCCTTCTGCTGGTGGCTTCCTGTGCCCCCTCCCGTGCTGCCGACCACCCGCCTGCTCCAGCCGGACCGGTCCCCTCCCTGCGCATCCTCGTCGCTCCCCTCGGCTATGTTCCGCCCAGCGCCTTCTATCTCACCGCGCGGCTCTCCTCCGCATCGCTCGGCTTCTTCGATCAGGACCGCATCCTCTTCACCTTCCGCGTCGGCGGCCTCCTGCGCCGCCTGCCCACCGATCGCAGCGACGACGACGACCAGGAAATTCGTGCGATCGTGCTCGATGTTCGCACCGGCAAGGCCCTCGCCCAGGCCCAGTGGCGCATGCACGACCGCGGTCAGTACCTCTGGCCCTTCATCGACGGCCAGTTTCTTCTCCGCATTCGTGACTCGCTCTACACCCTTGGACCTTCACTGGAGCTCCATCCCTGGCTGAACTCGGCGACCCAGCTCCGCGCCGTCGACCTCTCGCCGGATCGCGCCACCATGGCCGTCGAAGTCGCCGGGCCTCCACAGCCGCATACCGGCCCCTCCCTCGGCGACACCCCTGTCTCCGACGACCAGACTGTGCGCGTCTCTATCCTCGCCTCCGCATCCCCCGGTCACGTTGTTGCCGACACTCAGGCGGCGCAGGCGGTGATGTTCCCCCTCACCTCCAGCGGCCTTATCAACGCCGTCCAGGGCAAGCAGGTCGGTTTCTGGGATATCAGCGACGTTCCCTTCCATGGCGATGCACGGTACCTCGGCCATGTCCGCTCCACCTGCCAACCCACAGTGCAGCCCCTCAGTGCGACCGTAGCCCTAATCAACGCCTGCGCCCAGGATCTCGACGTCCGTCCCGTCTACGGCATCTCCACGGTCACCGGCAAGGAGCTCTGGCAGGCCAACTGGGAAAGCAAGTACGTCTGGGGATGGTTCACCTCCGCCCTCAACGGCAGCCGCTTTGCTTACGAGTCCATCGAATCCAGCGCCCCTGTCACGGCCTTCGGTTTCCTCGACGAGAGCGAAATCGGACGCCAGCTTGCAGGCGTCTACGACACCGATACCGGCAAGCTCGTTTTCGTCCTCGACGCCACTCCCGTCCTCTCCGCCGGCCAGAATGTTGCCCTGTCGCCCGATGGCCGCCGTTTCGCCATCCTCCGCCACGGCGCCATCGAGATTTACGATCTCCCGCCCGTCGAATCGCCCTCACCTGCTCCCGGGGTTGCAAAGCCCGACCCCTAAAGCCCCGGCCTGGCCCGGATCGGCTGCAGACAACAAACAATCAACGGAAAAGTTGTTTCTGTGCCAATAGGAAAGCGCCCGCTCGAAAGCGGGCGCTGCCTGGGGCGGAGCGTCAGTACGGCCAGCTCCAGATGAAGCCGCCGCTTTTTCGCCCTCGCTGACCTTGTTAAAAGCGGATCGTCGGCCCGAACGTTGCGCGCAGATTGTTGTAAGCGCCGTTGTCCAGGTAAACTTCGTCGCCGGCTTCCGCGCGAATCCCGACCGGTCCGATGAAGAACTCGAGCCCGCCGCCTGGGTAGAACGCCAAATGCGTTCCCGGTCCGCCCACCCCGTTAATCGAATTGGTGAACGTCGTTCCCGAGACGACGTTGGGATTGCTGTAGCTGAAGTTCACGAAACCCATCTTGCCGGTTATGAAGGCGCGCACCGGGCCGCTGCTTCCAGCCTGGAATTTCGGCCCGAACAATCCCGTCAGGGGCCGCACTCCCGTCGTCGTGAAGGTGGTCGTGGTGGTAGTGCTGGTCGAAGTTGAGGTCGTGCTCGTGTAATTCTTTGCGAAGTCGTAATTCATCTCCGCTTCCAGCGCGACATGGGTGCTGACGTTGATGCCTAGCCGTCCGCCGACTCCGACAAAATTCGTCGACGAATTGCTGTTCGGCGCAAATCGGAAGTAATCGCCGTAGACTCCCACTTCGGCATGATTGTAAGTTTCCGGGGCCACGCTCTGAGCCGCCAGCCACGACGGCATCGCTGCAATGAGCCCGAGCCCCAGCATGATGACAACGCGTTTCATTTCGTACTCCTTAGGAGAAAAGTGAACTTTCGAGGAACAGCTGACCCATCGAACCGTCCGCTACCTTCTGAGGAGCGAAGTCGTTCCGCACTCGTTGTCTTGGATGCTCCCTCTCCGGCGCATGTTGGCGGCTTGCGTCATCCTCCGCCCTCGCACCTCCTGTTCGTGTCGCTGCAACTCCCTTTCGCTGCGCGGGCATCCCAACCACCTGAACGAATCCATTTCGATGCGGAGCTTTCATGCCTTCTCCAGTTCGTCGCAACCATCTTTGCGGCGGTATCCTCGCTGTCGCACTTCTGTCTC
>Ga0335073_10012749_pt1 | contig 11798 bp, 9 predicted proteins | sample Lox_Sample_22_FD_207093 | JGI IMG/M metagenome (GOLD analysis project Ga0335073, IMG submission 207093) | Soil microbial communities from Loxahatchee National Wildlife Refuge, Florida, United States - Lox_Sample_2.2 | ecosystem: Environmental > Terrestrial > Soil > Wetlands | place: USA: Florida... | reverse complement strand
GGTCTGGTGGACGAATTCCGTTTTGTCGTTGCACCCGTCCTTGCCGGACAAGGAAGACGCTTGATGGAGGACGTGAGCCTACGCGAGAAATTACAATTGAAGCTGGTCGAGTCAAAGCCATTTAAATCAGGATTTGTTGCACTTCGTTATTTGAAACAGTGAGAGAGAACAGTCACACTGCGAATGCCAACAGCCGCGTCGCGATAACAAGATAGGAATGGTCCCCCAGGAAAAAAAGTGGCGGATAAGCCTGTAAGCCGGATTCTGTACACAGCGTGTTCTTGCGAACTTGCTGCGTGACGATCATTCCTCTAGCCCCGGCCTCGCGACCGGGATCGAGCGACCTACCCGAGGGTTCATCCTTGCGCACAACTCACGCCGCACGCAAAAGAGCGCTTTGCGCTCAACGAGCTGGGCCAGCTCTGCCCTCCTATTTGGTCTTGCACCACGCGGGGTTTGCCGTGCCTCCGTCATTGCTGGCGGAGCGGTGGGCTCTTACCCCACCTTTTCACCCTTACCTACGTTGCGTTCCATGCGAAGACATCCTGAAGGTTTTCCTTCAGGCTATCACCGGGATACGCCACGCCGGCGGTATGTTCTCTGTGGCACTTTCCGTGAACAGTAGCACAGGCTTCAGCCTGTGTTCTTCTGCGCTCCAGCCGTGTGCTGACAGGCTGCTGAACGCTGACAGACTCAAGTCTGTGCTACCGTTCCCCTGGCGTTACCAGGCGCGTTGCCCAATCTTCGCCTGTGTCGTGCTCGGCCTTTCGACCGTTCACTGCACTCACGAAGTGGTGTCCGGACTTTCCTCCCGTTTACCCTGAGACCCGAAGGGTCACCCTCGAGGCATCAAAGCAAACCAGCGATCATCCAGCTCACCCGCCACGTCTATTATACCCAAGCGCAACGCGACGCACGCTGATCTTCTCACCAGCGCACACTCGATGTAGCAAGCCCTCAATGAAGGTCCGCGAAGCCAAAGATTTTCTCGTCGTTGAGATCAAGGAACAAGCTGCGATAGAAGGGCAGCCTCTCTCTGAACTTGAAATTCGCATGCTTTATTTCTCCGAGAGAAACAATTCCGAAAAGGCCGAGGAACTGGCAAAGGAATTCGACGAATCGTATGACATGCAAAGTTACGAGCAGAAAATTTCGAGCTTGATGAAACATGCTCACGCACGCCTAAAGCAGGGAGATGCGCCGGCACTAGGAACATGGGACGAAGCGATCCGGCGGCTGCGAAAAGGCGATCATTACATCCTGGTGATGTGGGACGGTGGAGTTCCCGTTTCACTGCACCTGTTTGTCGCCGGCGTCTTGATTCTCGCTGTGGCCATTTGGATGGGTATAACGCACCTTTTGACCCACTTTGCTCCGCCAAATCCGCGCGTGGTGCTGGAAGTTTTTGTCGCGTTCATCGTCTTGCTCATTTTATTTCAACGCCAACTCGGCGCGTCGTTGGCGTGGCTGCTAGGGCGCACGGTTCTGCGGTTCATCGATCGCGAATCGGACGAGAGAGATTAGCGGAGACTTCCCTCTACCAGCCTTAAAGGGAGTTCTGCGATGCCCATGGAAACGCGTATCGCAAACATCGTTACCAACAAGATTCCAATCGCTCAGGCGTGCACGCCGTTGCCGAATCCCCATGCGTGAGTTAGCACGCCCTCCTGTGCACTCCTTGCGATCCAACCAGACTTGTCGAGAATGGATTGCGACGAATTTTCGAGGTAGAAATTTCTGCCAACTAGTGCAACGCTGCCCAACTGGCAGGCAAACAAACCCACAACCAGAGCCTGCGCGCCGGATGCGCAAGCCGCCAGAGCAGAAAAGCGTAGCCGACGGCAGTAGCCCCGATAATCAGGTAGAAAGGCGTAACAGAATAGGCGTACCATTCGGCCGTCTGCGGAATTCCTCTAGGCCACCAGTGCAACCTCGGCGACACCGTCAAGCACACGAGTCCCGCGATAAAAACAAGCTGCCACCTATCCACCGGCAAGACCGACCGCAGAAAACTTGCCATGCGATTGGCGAAACTGTCCCGAATATTTTCTTGCGCGATTTGTTGTGACTCCACAACTGAACGGTCCACCAGCTCCAGTTACTAAGCCACAAGTCTGCAACTTACTTTATTTCACGCCAATTAGCTTCTCAAACTCGCCTTCACTTAAAATGGTCACGCCTAATTCTTTGGCTTTGTCGTACTTTGAGCCGGGATCTGTGCCCACGACAACATAATCGGTTTTTTTGTTTACGGAGCCGCTCAGTTTGCCGCCGTGTTGCAGCACCAGTTCGCCGGCTTCTTCACGGGAGCGGTTGGCAAGGCCTCCGGTAAACACAAAGGACTTGCCCGCCAATTTCTGGCTCTTTACTTCCCTTTTTTCAGCTCTCGGACGCACGCCAGCCTTATTTAATTTTTTGATCAAGGTACGGTTCGCGGCTTCGGCGAAGAAGTCGGTGATGGCCGTGGCCACTTTTGGCCCTACCTCTGAAACGTTCTCCAATTCTTCGGTCCTTGCCTCCGCCAACTCTTCCATCGACGAGAAATGCGTGGCGAGCAATTGTGCGGTGCGCTCGCCCACAAATTGAATGCCGAGCGCATAGATCAGGCGGTCCAGCGGCTGCTTCTTGCTGCCCTCAATCTCACCAATCAGATTTTGCGCGGATTTTTGGCCCATGCGGTCCAATTCCGCCACCTCTTCGGTCTTCAGCGCATACAAATCCGCCAAATCCTTGACCATGCCCTTTTCGACCAACTGGTCGACGATCTTTTCGCCCAGTCCATCGATATTCATGGCGTGGCGCCCCGCGAAGTGCTGCACAGACTCCTTGAGTTTCGCAGGGCACGCGGAATTGACGCAGCGGTACGCCACTTCGCCTTCCACGCGATGGATGGTGCTACCGCAGACCGGGCATTTCTTGGGCATGTGAAACGGCTTGCGATCTTTGCCCTCTTTGACCACTTTCAACACGTGCGGAATCACTTCGCCGGCGCGTTCCACCAGCACCGTGTCCCCGATCTGCAATCCGAGGCGTTCGATCTCGTCCATGTTGTGCAAGGTCGAGCGGCTGACGGTAACGCCGCCTACCTGCACCGACTGCAGGACAGCCACTGGCGTCAGCGTTCCGGTTCTTCCGACCTGGACAATAATGTCGTTCACCACGGTCCGTTCCTGCCGCGCCGGATATTTGTAAGCAATGGCCCAGCGCGGGGCTTTCGCCGTGAAACCTAATTCATTCTGCAGCGCCGTGGAGTTCAGCTTGATCACCACACCGTCAATGTCGTAGGGCAACTTCTCGCGTTTCGCGTCCCAGCTTTCGCAATACGCAATCACCGCGTCGATCCCGTCGCACAATTGCCAATCGTCCGACGAGCGAAAGCGCATCTGCTTCAGCGCCAACAAGGAATCGGAGTGCTTCGCAAACGGTACTTTTCCTTCGACGTAGAGGTAGTACGCAAAAAAATCCAGGTTTCTTTGCGCGGTAATCGACGGATCCAGCACACGTACCGCGCCTGCCGCAGCATTTCGCGGATTCACGAAACTCTTGCCGCCAATCTCGTCTTGCTGACGGTTCAGTGCCTCAAAGGATTTCCGCGTCATCATCACTTCGCCACGCACTTCAAAAGTTTTTGCCAGCTTCACTTTCTTGAGTATGTTCAAGTCCACTTGCAGCGGAATCGACCGGATGGTCTTCACATTCGGCGTGACTTCCTCTCCAGTAGTGCCGTCTCCGCGGGTCACGCCGCGCACCAGCACGCCATCCTCGTACTGCAAGGAAATGCTTAAGCCGTCGAACTTGTGCTCCGCAATATATTCGTTCACCAACCGCCCGGTTCCTTCGCGTACGCGGCGGTCCCAATCTCGCAAGGCATCGAACGAAAAGCCGTTATCCAAGCTGAGCATCGGGCGCGCGTGGCGCACGGTCGTGAAACCTTCGCGCGGCGTTCCCCCGACGCGCACCGTCGGCGAATCGGGCGTTTTCAATTGCGGATATTCAGCTTCCAGCGCCTTCAGGCGGTTCACCAGCTTGTCAAATTCCGCATCGGAAATTTCCGGCGCATCGGCGACGAAATAGAGATACTCGTGGTGACGAATATCGGCCCGCAGCTTCTCTACTTCCTTTTTGACTTTTCCATTGGCCTTGGCCATTGCCGCTTTCACCATGAGCGCCTCACCTGGGCTATCCACAACCGAGTGGTCATTATAAGCGAGGGCCTGTCGGGGAGTCTGCCATGGCGCTTTCTACAATCTCACGCATTGGGACGGCATAGCGCTGAGAAACCTGTTCTGGCCGTAAGGATCGAGGAGAAGGTCCTGGAATGGTGTCGCCGCACTCCAAGGGTCATTGCGGGGGAAGCATTTTGACAGCGACGCGATAGCGGCGGTAATCGGAGTAGTGGTGAATATTGCGGTAAGCGATGGGGACGAGGCGCTGCTGCGATTTCCCCAGCTTCAGATAGACATCGACATCCTTGGGCAGCCACAAGGGAGTGGCAATATCCGCCAGGCGCACTTCGCTGAAATTCACTTTGGTGGTTTGCTGGTCGAGACCCACTTCCGGATGCGGACGAAGCAGGTCTGTCCTCATGCGCAAAATGCGGAAATTCTCCTTATCGATCCAGGCGATTCCTTGCGTCAAGAGATTCTCCGAGGTTCCTTCCGGTCCCACCATCATTTCCGCAGTGGTCGCTTTGTCGGGCCGCTGGGCAAAGGCCACCACGAAGGCGTCGCGATCGCCCAATTTTTGCTCGCCGAGGTAGCGGAAGATCGATTCCGGCTGAACGGTGGTTGAAAAATGCATGCAGATCAGAGCAAAACCGGAGGTGACCAGAAAGCCGGGGTGCTCCTGCAATTGGTCCATGCGATTGCCGTGTTTGTCCATGCGAAATTCATCGAAATCGCGATGATCGCCGTTTTCGTCGCGCAGAATCAAATAGCTGTCGCGAACAGGTCTTCCCACAAACGCCGAACCGTAGCTGCCGGAACGCTCTTGGATGATTTCTTCGTCGGCCACCAGGTCCACTGCGTCGTTGAAGAACTGATCCACATAAGCGCCAGCGTTCTGCAGAATGTTTGCAAGTTCTGCTTCGTCGTTGGCTGGACGAATGCCCTTTAATTCCGGGATCTCTTTGACCAGCTTTTTCAATGGCTGATCGGAATAAGGGCCGCCCGCTTCGTTTTGCGAAGCGCTGCTTGTTTGGGGTGATTGCGAGCACCTGGCCGCCATTGCCGGCCTAAAATCGGTGACCAGAAACAGAGACAGCGCAAGCGCAAACTGGATTGCACTTGCGCACAAATAAAAAGAAAAAGATGGAAGCCTTATCTTATTGAAGGCGATTCCCATATTTCTCGCCTTAACCTGGGCGACGCTGCGGCCGGACGCGGCGACGCTGCCCAAATGCCACTGCCAACATAACACAGCGTGAAAGGGGCGAGCTACAGAGAGGTCGTCAAGGATCGAGGCAGGATGCAGAGAGCGAAGAGTGATCCCTCACTGCGCCTGCTTGGCGCAGGCAGGTTCGGGATTACCGAGGCTCTTGGTCCCGATTGGAAAATGAATCGGGAAGTGCCGTAAAGCAGCGGTTCGGGCTTGACTAACCAAGCGCACGCACTCCGAACTTTCGCCTGATGGTCCTCATGAGCCGTTCTTTTCAGGTTAGAATGCTGTTTTGGCTTGGACGCGCTGAACCATGGAATCGCTCATCCAAAACGCTCTGCTCATCCACAATCCCAACGCCGGCAACGGCGGAAACGGGCGCCGGCGCCTGATCGATCAGGCCCGCCAGATACTCGCCTCCAACGGCATCCAAGCCGACCTTGCCGAAACCTCCGGCCCGGGCCACGCCACGGAGATCGCCCGGCAAGCGGTGCGCGATCATCGGCAATTGGTCATCGCCTGTGGAGGCGATGGCACACTCAACGAAGTCGTCAACGGCCTTGCGCAATCTTCCAACGGCAATCGCGTTCCCCTTGCGCTCTTGCCCGGCGGCACCGCCAACGTTTTGGCTAAAGAACTCGATTTACCGTGGGACATCCCGCGCGCCGCACGCCGCTTGCTGCAAGGCGAAGTTCGCGAAATCGCGCTCGGATTGGCCACGCCGCTCGAGCAACCCGAACGCAAACGCTATTTCCTTTCGGTTTCCGGCGCCGGTCCCGACGGCATGATCGTTTATTCGGTAGACCTGAGCCTGAAGGCACGCGTGGGCATCCTGGCGTACTGGTGGCAAGGGGCGCGCGAAGTTCTTCGCTACAACTTCCCGCGTTTTCGCGTGCGCACCGGCGACCGCCAACTGGAAGCGACCTTGGTGGTCGTTGGCCGCACAAAGAATTATGGTGGTCCGTTCAAAATCACCGATCGGGCGGACCTGTTCGAAGACCAGTTCGAAGTGATGGCCCTGACGACGCAAAGCGGGTTCCGTTATCTCAGTTACTTGCCTACGCTGTGGATGGGAAATCTGCGCAAGGAAGAGGACGTACACTTCTGGAAGGCGGAATCGCTGATCTGCGAACCGCTCGACGGCAGCCCCGTTTATGCACAGGTCGATGGGGAGCCGTTAACTCGGATTCCGATGGAATTCTCGATTGTGCCGCGCGCCTTGAAACTGCTGGTTCCTCGCGGCGCTCGCGCGGCTGCTTCGTCTCAAAGTTAGCGGGCCAGCTTAGTCAGCGGATTTACGCCGCTGCACTGTCCCAGACCGCGATGCGTCACCTCTTCAACTTTCGAATTTGTGAGATAGTTTCTATTCCATGGACATCGCCACCCACGCCCTTGCGTCCTATGTCATCGCTCGTGGTTTTTTCCCACGCCGCCGCTGGCCTGTGATGGTCGGTATGCTCTTCGCGGGCACTGTCGCCGACGTCGATCTTGGCAGCGCTCTTTTCGGACCCAGCGCGTATTTCGCCTGGCGCCGCACGTATACACACTCGCTGCTCGGCACCGTTGTGGTGATCTTGCTTGCCGTTTTATTCACCCGAGCGCTCGCTCGAAAAAATCCCGAGCAACACGTCACTCTCTTCTGGCCCATGTTTCTTGCAGCCGGTGCCCACGTGCTACTCGACACGCTGCAATCAGAAGGCGTGATGCTGTTATGGCCGTTTCGCGCCATCCGATTTGCCACGAATTGGCTGCCAACAATCGACGTGTGGATTCTCGTTTTGCTCGTTGGCGGTATTCTGGTGCCGGAGCTTTTCCGGCTGGTCACGTCGGAGATAGGCGCGAAAAACAAAGCGCCGCGCGGACGCAACGGGGCCATCGTGGCCCTGATTTTATTAGCGTTTTATGTGGCGGGCCGCGCTGCCCTTCATTCCGGCAGCACGGCGCTGCTGGAACCGCATTCCTATCACGGTGAATCCGCACGCTACGTCGGTTCGTATCCCGACTCTCTCTCGCTGTTCACTTGGCACGGCGTCGTGGAAACCCAGTCGCTGGTATGCCGCGTCGAAGTGCCTGTCGGGCCGGGCCAAACGTTTGATCCGGAGAGCGCTGACTGCCTTCACAAGCCGGAACCTTCTCCGGAACTCGACGCCATCCAGAAAACCCATTTAGCGCGAAAGTACATCAGCGCTGTGCCGTTTCCGCGCGCTGTTGTCGAAAAAAACCAAACTGGCTATGAAATTGTGATCCGATCGATGCGCGACGTGGTTGAAGGCGAAACGTACCATCGACTGGCGGCACGCTTCCTGGTCAATCCGGACTTTGGGGTTTCCAGCGAGGAGCTAGTGTGGACTAGCGACGTGCACCTGCGCTAATTCGCTTCAAAGACCCTGCGCTTCTACTTGTTCCTTCTCTCGCAAAATCCATCGCGATAATCCGTAACTGACCGCTGCCAACACGATGATTGTCCCCGCCACCTGCAGCTTGTGTTGTGCGATGAACGGCATGGCCTGGTCGCCATACCGAATCGCCAGATACCCAATTCCGAAGTAGCGAATCGCGCGCGCCAACGCGATCGCAGATGTGAAGCTGCCCACCGGCACCTCAAACACTCCGGCCGCAAACACAAATATTTTGAACGGCGTCGGCGGAGGCAGCAACGCCGCCAGTAGCATCCCGCCAAACCCATTCTTCTTCACCCACTCCCGGATGACCCGCGCCCGCACCCCCGCTTTCCGGTGAAAAAACGCTTCTCCGCCCTTCTTGGCCAAAAAGTACAAGAGCACGCACCCGAGTACCGAGCCGGTCATCGCCATAGCCGCGTACAGCGGCATGCGCAGCGGCTTCTGGATGCTCAACTCAATTAGTAAAAGGTCATTAATTACCGGAAATGTCAGTATCGACGAATCGAGAAACGAAATGAGGAATAGACCGGGAGCACCCAGCGCGCCCGCAAACGTCACGATTTTTAGTTTCCACCCGCTCAGCGGCGCAGCCAAGCAATTCCTCCGTTATGCGCAAATGTGCAGTGTACCAGAGCCGTTGCCTTCTCCTTGGCATCCCCGATAGCTTTCGTGGGCTGGCTAAGCGGCAAAATCGGCGCCAAGCTGTCGCCATGCGAAGTTAAGAGTCGCGCAGCGTTTCACAAATCGTCGAGGTCAGCATCGAGAGATCGGCCGCGGAGATTACCAAGGGCGGAGTGAGATATACGACGTCGCCAAACGGCTTGATCCAGCAATTTTTCTCGATGAATTTTGCGCGAAGCCCCAGCGCATCCACTGGCTTTTGCATTTGGACGACACCAATAGCTCCCTTCACGCGAACTTCGCGGACTCCGACTATCCGCGCGCAAGGTGCGAGTTCTTCTCGAAGCTGCTTCTCAATCGCTCTGGCCTGAGCGATGCGCGGCTCGCTCTCGAACAGATCCAGCGACGCGTTTGCCGCGGCGCAACCCAAGGGATATGCCATGAATGTGGGACCGTGCATAAGCGCCACTTCCGGATCATCCGAAAGAAACGCCTCATAGACCTGATTCGTCGCCACCGTGGCCGCCAGAGGTACGGTTCCTCCGGTCAGCGCTTTCGACAAACAAATGATATCGGGCGCAACTCCAGCCTGCTGGCAGGCAAAGAGCGAGCCGGTGCGGCCAAAGCCTGTAAAGATTTCGTCAAAGATCAACAACAGTCCGTGTTGGTCACAAAGCCTGCGCACGGCTGCGCAAGTCTCCGGAGAATGAAACTTCATCCCTCCCGCACCCTGTATCAGGGGCTCCACAAGAACCGCGGCAATGTCGCGGCGATGCTCCGCCAAGCAGCGATCGAGCGCGGCCGTCTTTTCCGCAGACTCCGGCAATTCCATCACGAACTGCTCAGGCACCACGCCGCGAAACATCCGGTGCATCCCTTCTTCCGGATCGCACACAGACATCGCGGCAAACGTGTCTCCATGATAGGCGTTGCGGAAGCTCACAAATTTCATCCGGCGTTCACCCTGATTCAGCCAGAATTGCACGGCCATCTTCATGGCCACTTCCACCGCAACAGAACCCGATTCCGTGAAGAATACGCGCTTCAGGTCGCCAGGTAACAACCCTGCCAGCCTAGCAGCCAGCCGGTAGCCAGGTTCGTGGGCCAACCCACCGAACATGACATGCGGCACCTGGTGCAATTGTTTTTCTACGGCTTTCAGAATGTGCGGGTGTCCGTAGCCGTGGCACACGGTCCACCAACTAGCGATGCCATCAATCAGTTCGCGCCCATCAGCCAGAGTTAGCCGCACGCCCTTCGCAGACACTACCGAGAGCGGCAAAGGCACCGTCTTCATCTGCGCATAGGGCAGCCAGACATTCTCGAAATGAAGCCACGGAGGTTGGGTCATGCGTTACTGCGCGAAAGCGGAGCGGTCGAAGTGGTTCAGGAACACTTGCATCAACGCGGTGCGATGGAGGTTCGGAAGTTTGGGAATCTCTCCAATCACGCGGACGTGCCCGAATTTTTCGATGGTGTCGCGGTTTTCGCGGTTCTGGTCGCCGATCAAGACCACACCATGCACCGGCAATTCCGCGGCATGAAGCGCCGCCAAGGTCAGCAGCGTGTGATTGATGGTGCCCACTCCGCTGCGCGCCGCCAAAATCACCGGCAGTTTGAACTTCACCATCAGATCCAGCATGAACTGCTTGCTGTTGATGGGCACCAGCACTCCGCCAGCGCCCTCCACGATCAGCCAATCGTTCGCCAGGCTCGTTGGCGGGTTGATACGATTCAAATCGATTTCCACGCCAGCCCATCGCGCCGCCAAATCGGGCGAGACGGGCGGCACAAATTTGTACACTTCTTCCAAGGTGCGGTCGGTTCCGATGCCCGCCAGCCGCATTACAGTGACGCGGTCGGAACCCTCGAGCGTCCCGGTCTGAATCGGCTTCCAGTACACCGCATCGAGTGCGGCGCAAAGCAGTGCCGACAAGGTCGTCTTGCCCACGCCGGTGTCCGTACCGGTAATAAAGAAGTGGCTTCTCATGCGAGTATCGCCGCCGTCAGTACGTTTTTGCCTTGTCGCCAATCCACTAGGCACTTCACTAATCGCGTCAACTCTTCCTCCGCAATCTTGATCGTCAGCGACAGTCGCAACCGCGACTTCCCCGCCGGTACCGTGGGCGGCCGGATGGCCCGCACCGCGAATCCCGCCTTTTGTAACTGTTCCGCAGCCTGCAAAGTATCCTCGTTGCTTCCCAAAACTACCGGCACGATCTGGCTGGTGCTCCCATCGGTGGCAAATCCGGCTTTGCGCAACGCGGCATTAAATCGGCTCGCCCGCTGCAAGAGCGTCTGCCTTTCCTCATCCATTCCTATGATCAACTTCAATGCCTCGCGAATCTGTTCGGCAAAATAAGGTGGCAGCGCCGTGCTGAAGATAAAGGTCCGCGCGTGATTCACCAGGTAATCCTTCATCACCGTGGGACCGCACACAAATGCCCCGGCCGAAGCCAACGCTTTTCCGCAGGTATGAATGGTCGCCAGCACGTGCGGCAAGATGCCGGTCTCCGCGGCCAAACCACGTCCCGCGGTGCCTTGCACACCGGTCGCGTGCGCCTCGTCCACAATCATCGCGGCGCCATACTTCTCCGCCAACACGGCGGTCTCCTGCAACGGAGCCACATCCCCGTTCATGCTGAACACACTTTCCGTTACGATGATTCTTCGCCACGGTGCGCCGGCATCCTGACGCAGCAAATTTTCCAGCGCAGTAAGGTCGCAGTGAGGATAGATGACTTTGCGGGCTCCCGACAAGCGCATTCCGTCGATCAGACTCGCATGATTCAACACGTCGGAATAGACCACGTCATCCTTGCCCACCAGCGCCGAGAGCAGCCCCAGATTCGCCGCGTACCCACTGGAGAAAAACAGCGCCGCCTCCGTTCCCGCAAACTTGGCGAACTCCTCCTCCAGTCGCCGCCACGCTACGGTTTGCCCGGAAAGCAGACGCGACGCGGTTCCCCCCACCCGGGATGCATTTTCCACGGCGCGCAGCACCGCTTGCTTCATTGCCGGGTGCTCTGACAAGCCTAGATAGTCGTTGGAACAAAAATCGATGCCGCGAATTTCGGCAAGGGTCCGCCTCTGGTGCTGCTGCTCCAGCGCGCGCAGCCCCTTTGCCAGCGAAGCTTTCCACGTTCCTAGGACGTCATCCGGCATGCGATTCCAGCGGCTTCATTCCCAAACTCTGCAACAACTGCTCATCCTCATCCACACCCGGGTTCGGCGTTGTCAACAGCTTCTCTCCCACAAAAATCGAATTCGCTCCCGCCAAAAAGCACAGCGTCACCGCTTCCGGCGACAATTGCTTGCGCCCCGCGGCCAGCCGCACCCGCGAGCGCGGCATCAGGATCCGCGCTGTCGCGATCGCCCGCACCATTTCCAACGGATCCA
>Ga0335073_10012748_pt1 | contig 11799 bp, 9 predicted proteins | sample Lox_Sample_22_FD_207093 | JGI IMG/M metagenome (GOLD analysis project Ga0335073, IMG submission 207093) | Soil microbial communities from Loxahatchee National Wildlife Refuge, Florida, United States - Lox_Sample_2.2 | ecosystem: Environmental > Terrestrial > Soil > Wetlands | place: USA: Florida... | reverse complement strand
TCATGGCAAATTTGGATTCCATCTTAAACCCCTTTTATTCTGCTTACTCTAATTTAGCCCTGAGCGTACGTCAACTTCACCACTCCACTTCCTCTTAGCCTTTGAATGAACGACCAAATATGTTCAGTGTCAGAAGAGCAGCTAAGTTGGATCTGTGGTATTCAACATGATTACAGCGTCTTTTGTTTGACTTGCTATCGGTACGTTACCCTCACTACTCGACGTGTGCAACGCCATTAAACGTTGCAAACAGTGGGTGCTACCTTGAGATTCCATGGCTAGGAACACGAACTGTGCCAGGTGGAAAGCCTCGTAACAGTACTTCCAGCGTACCAAGAACAATAAATTTGCTTTGCTAAGGCGAAAACTGAAGTCGCAAGAACGTCGACGCTATCCATGGTTCTTTATGACCAGTACTACTTCCATGATCACTACGTTCTCCTAGTCCCACCAGTCTCCAAAGAGCCTTCTTCGTCATAGATTAACCTTATGTCCTCGTGCAACCTGGCAGAGCTGGAATCTTGGACCAAGTATGTCATCTTCGTCAGACAGAAAAAAGCTAGTTTTGGACATAAATCAGCCATAAATTATCCATACGATTTCTAAATACTTGCAAACATTGGTATTAGTCTGAATCAATTATTTACAGTCACTCCACACAAAATAACAATATTTCCAGTCATGGCTCTCATGGGTTTTATAATTCTGGGTGTGATCGACGCCTTCTTCGATGTAAGAGTCCAACGACAAAGGCCTTCTCAATTACTCTAAGTCTTGGCTGTGATAAACTACAGCTAGTCAAGGCGGCCTTCAGTTCATGAATCGTGAAGCAAGTCACTGACATTCACCCTTTGCTCTTTAGGATGTAAGGAAAAAACCCGAGTAACATCATCACAATCACACGCACCATTTTTATCATCCTCACTATCATGACCTCAAAGGCACCTACTGACAGTCGCGAAGGACGTAATCTACAGGAAAGCGTCTGCCCACGCATATGCGCTCATACCTATGCACTTAGCAGCCGAACATCCCGTAGCGGCCGTTCCCACCAGCCTACACAACGAAAGCGGCTGCAACTCCACCGTCAACGAGCACGACGACGACGTGCCGCCTTATATTGTCGTGCGGAATTCCCACCATGACGACGGCAACACCTTCGAAAGCTGCCGCGCCGCTGGCCACGAAGTCTTCTGCTGCCACTTCGGCACAGACCAGAACGGGCACATCAAGGCCCACAACGGCCACTGGGCCAGCGACGCCGCGTGCGTCCGGAGTGAGTGCCGAGGCGGGCGCCGCCGCCACCGAGAGCGCAAACGCACGCTGACACGCGGGCAGCGGACGAGCACCGGACGTGCGGCGAGTACAACTGGAAGTTCCCGAATGGGCCGTTCTGCTGCGACCGGGTGCACGATTTCTCCAAGACCGGCGACGAGAAGTCGCTCAGCTGTGCCAAGGTCGGGCTCGGGAAGCCCGAGGGGGTGTATGAGGAGCTCGCCAGAAGCGCCGATGAGAACTGAATGCGAGCCCAAGCGGCATGCGGTAGTAATATTGTCAGTTGAAACTATATAGTACAGGCCCAAGGTGTAATAGTACAGGGCTATAATCGTACATAATAATAACAGACTGCGAATGAAATGCGTTATGAGACTTGTACCAAAACCTTGGGTCCTGCCACTCGGTTTGATTCCATCCAAATTTCAAGCCTGCTTTGCTTTTGAACATAACACTAGAACATCATATCGTACATATCAGCCGCGAGGGCTTCCTAAAGTTGATTCGCGGCTTGTCCTGTTTTCCGGGTTGACTTGCTCCGTTGAGACATCGACGACGCGCGGGACCGTGCAGGAGGTGTGGTGCTGTTCGAAGGAACCGGTGGAACTGGAGGAATGGCCTGCGTGTTGTCTACATCAAGAGACGATTGCGATTTTTTGCTCGATAACGACATCGAGCTCTGAACTCGTCGCAGAAAAGAACGCCGCTGCGTACTTTGTTTCGCGTAATTGTCGTAGTCATAATAGTTCAAGTCCTGAAGGATGTGGCTAGGTTGCGGGGCCCCATCGAGGACAGCAGTATCGCCGACTAAGGACCGCTGAACTCCGTTACCGAAATCCATTCTCCCGGAAGCCTGCTGCAGCTCTTCATCAAACGTGGCTGGAGTGAACGGTGAATACTGCTGCGCTTGAGTCTGTTCATATGCTTGTGCCGACGTGGTGCTATGGTATGGCTCAGCATGGGACTGACCGGAGCGCGGTATGCTCGGTACAGACTGAAGCTGAATGCATTTCCAGGCGTTTGACGTCCACCAAAGGCATCTGAGTAGTATTGTGGTGAGAGGTCGGGAACGCCGGGTGTCGAGGCTGCGGCGGAAGGAGCTGGGCGCATGAGAATTCTGTCGAGGTGTTCATTATCTTGATAATATGGGACACTGTCGCAGCTAGGTGTCTCAAGGCGAATTTGCATGATCTCTCTGGTGGATTGATCTAGAGCCAGTCTGCCAAGCATATTCGCAGCTTCGACCACGAAGTTAATCCCTGGTCGAAAATCGCGGCACTCAAGCTTTTGGCAGAGCTGACGAGCGCTGCTTGGGTCCCAGTAGAGCGCGTATTGAGTTGTGCCGTACCTATGCAGCATCATCCGCTCCCAGGGATCGCGTAGATCCGGTTGTCGCAGAAGGTTTCTGATCACCACAGTGTAGCTCCAGTCAGATGGCTTTTTGTTATCCTTCATATGGGCGGTGATATGATCGAACCAATCACTCCATAAGCTAAACAGATTCTCACAACGTCTGAATCCGCAGGCGAACACTTGCTTCGGTAAGAGATTGGTGACAACATCCGTTGCTCGAAATACTGGTTGCTCGGCATGTTCATCGCGATAATGCCTTTCGTAATCCGTATCGCGGTCAAATATTGTCTGGCAGGCCGGGCATTTCCATTCCTTTACGAGGCTGTGAAACTTGTTCATATGGTTTTTGCCTTCAGCCTTCCTTCCGAACCAGATCGTCGAGTGGCCAGTCTCTTCGTGGTAAGTGCAAAAGAATCTGCGAGGTGTGTTTGCTCTGGCATGCGTTTGGCCGACTTGGCTCCGAGTCGAAGAAAGGAAGCCGTCGGCGTTTGAGGGTAGTGAAACTCCAGATTCCATGGAACTTCCTCCAATGGACGGATATCCGGTTGAGGATGTTTTTCCCGAGGACATCGATTGGCGTTCTGGTTAGAGTAAGCCAAAATATTCTATGTGTTTATAAAACTACCCGTACTCCATTGCATATATTGCGAACATAATGACTGGATAGTTTCCACATCATATCGGCTTGCTAACGCACTGATGTGTATCCAATCTTCCTCTGTCGGCTGGTCTCTGGCGGTAACAATTGCTAACTCCATTCTGCCATTTAGATCGACTACACCATCAGATTATTGATAATACTTGAACACGGACAATGAACAACTTTCTAGGTTAGTCTAGTACGAAGCAGAGAGAACTTGCAACCGCATAGAAGTACCTGTAGTCTTGTTGGCGAAACAACGAACTGAGAAAAAGAGTGAAAGGGTTGCAGTGGTAAAGACAAGACAAGGTATCAGAGAGCAGAGAACGAGAGGCTGAGTTGGATGGGCCAGAATAATATAAGACAGCAGGGTCTGATGGTTACGGTACGTTCAGGCTGTGAAGCTAAATTCAGAGCGGATCCTCGAGTACTACCGAGGTGAATACTCCCATACGACAATGCATATAAAAGTCCATCAACCGTTTCGGTTTGCCACACAAGAGCCGAAATCGTTTAGAAGTTGCAATTTGTTTCGCTGAAATTAACGTTGCCCACGAAACGTTGGCCGGTGGCTGACCGCCCGTCCGGGGCGTCGATCTTTAGTGCGTGCAGGGTACTTTCATCAATCGAAATGTCCAACAAAAAGTCTCCTGGCTGATTAGTCGAATGGACGTGGAAAGAAAAATTTTACTCTTCTGCGCATGCGAGTCTTGAAGAAGCATCATCGCCGTTGCCTGATACTGACCACACCGCTCGACTTGGAACGAAGATTGCAGATTAAACATTTCGCACGAGGGTCCGCTTGAGCACGAACGATCTACGACGGCTCGCCCCGAACTACGAACACCGCGCGACCGGGCGAAGGGTGGTGGCGATGACAAGCCAATCTGCAGGTCCCAGACCGCTACTCCATACCTACAGCCGATACAGCTACTGAGAAGAATACGGTGATATCGAACCAAAACTGACTGCGGGCTTAACATAACCGATAAATAAGAGGGCCAATTGGGAAGAATTCTTAGAACCACGTTCAGATTGTGAGGCGTTTCAGTGTACGTCGACTTTGACCGGTTGTTGCAGTTCGGAACACGTCGCTGGGTGTCAGACGACCTGTCATTTGCTTTTTGAAGGAAACATCCCGGCAACCCGGAAAACAAATTCAGCTCGGTGAGGAAGTCGAGTGCTGATGGCAAACTGGGAGCCTCCATCGTCTTTACCCCTGAGCAACCGACCAACCATCGTGGCGTGCTATCATGGTCATGGTACCATCCGGCGTCGACGCAATCTGTCGGGCTCATCCGAGAACGATGGAGACTGAGACATCTGTTCAGGACATCCAATGGCGTAGTGAAGTCTTTATTACCTAGTAAAGAAGGAATAGATTGCAGGGAAGGGAATTCGACGTACGTGCAATTGAAGTATCAGAGAAGGGATTGCGTTTGTTGATCCGGTGTTATCTCCGAGCTGCTTAGGCGAGAATTCCTCCCACCCACGCTAAGTACAGTACCTTACTACGTACTCTACGGAGTACTCTGCAGTATTCACACTCATCTTGCCTAAGGCTTCCCCTGTGAAAAAATTCCCTGTAAGCCTTGCGCTACGCTTTCTCCTGCGTTTCATTCTCCGATTGCGTGCAGACGCGATCGCCGGCCCACACCGGAAACACCCAGGCCTCAGACGTTTCGTCAGCTTTGAAACGCGTCACCCTGAACTCAACTCTCGCTACCACCATCTTCCCCAGACACCAACCACCCACACGCACACAACCAAGACGGCCGAAGGACCATGGCCTCCCCACGAGTGCGTACGCCAGGTACTCCTCGAACGCCAGCCATCCAAACACCGGACGCGACGGCAGCTCTCACTGCACAGACCTTTGACTTCCTTCCCATGCTGCATGCGCTCCTTTCAAGGCTCGTGCCTGACACACCCGGTCTCCCTCAACCTAACCAAGCAGATGACGCGACGGCTACGGGAGTTGGACACCTCGAGATCCAGCAGCTCGGGCCTGCAGCAAGCGGCATCAAGATCAAGATCCAGAAGGCCAGGGCAGCCCTGAAAACGCTACCAGATGCAGACAGGGCCGTAGAGGATCAACAGGAGGATATCAGGCTACTGGAGGAGAGAATCGCGAAGATGAGAGATATGTTAAGCCGATTCGCAAGTACACCCGACGGCGACATCGACATGGGATGAAGATACTTCACTATGCTCATTGTAATCCGCCTAACGCAACCCATGGCCTTTAATTGTTGCCATGTCAATGCGACTGTGGATCAAAACCACCACAGGAAGCTTCTATCCGGACTGCACGCAACACCTCACCTCATGTGGTCTCGGAATGGGCACTTCAAGCTGAGGAGCCGGTAACGGCTCGGTCGGCGGCATCTCACATCGGTTCCGACGCCAAACGTGCTGGAATGGCGCTCTTTGGAAATCACGACAACCTCGGTGATTGGCGTTAGCTCGCAAAATCCGACTTAAATTGTTTAATTGAGAAAACGAGCGAGCTCAAATGCGGGGCAAGCGATTAGCTTCACAACTTGCTCCGTACCTTAAGTCCACGAAACAGAGAGCTTTGCTTCGCCGTACAAAAAAAGAGCATTCCCTCTTCTGCGCTTCGAAAAGTTTGCGTCATTTTATTCTTTATTGCAATCACTGAATTTTCCAAACCCGTTCTCGTCGTCTTTTTCGCCGAACACTTCGAAACATATATCGTCACAATGGGCGACGTCACCAACAACCCTCCGGCTTCCCTTCAAAAGTCGAAAGATGAGACCAAAGTCACTTACACTAAGCTGGGCAACTCCGGTCTAAGGGTTTCTATCCCAATCTTGGGCGCCATGTAAAATTAGCCTTGTTCTTCTGTTGCTTGAGCTTCAACTGATAATCCTACAGGTCCTTCGGTAGCAAAGAATGGCAGCCATGGGTCGAAGACAACGAAGAACATGTTATGGGGCTTCTGAAGCACGCGTATGATGTTGGCTTGAATACCTGGGACACTGCAAACGTGTACAGTGCTGGTGTTAGTGAAGAAATGATCGGTCGCGCCATCAAGAAGTTCAAGATCCCGCGACACAAGATCATCATCCTCACCAAGTGCTTCGGTACAGTCGGAGAAGAGCCAGGAGCGAATCATATACGGTTTCCATGGATGAGAGAAACCAAAGACTACGTCAATCAATCTGGTCTATCCAGAGCGGCCATTTTCAATGCGGTTGAAGCTAGCTTGAAGAGGCTACAAACAGACTACATTGATCTGCTTCAAATCCATCGTTTTGACGACACGGTTCCCGTCGAGGAGACTATGGAAGCGCTTCACGATCTCATCAAGGCAAACAAAGTCAGGTATATCGGCGCAAGCAGCATGTGGACATATCAATTCCAGAAGTTGCAGTACGCCGCGGACAAACATGGCTGGACGAAGTTTGTGAGCATGCAGAACCACTATTCGCTTTGCGTAAGTACCTGTGCATTCTCTCTACGACCTACATTATGCTAATTGAAATCGCAGTACCGTGAAGAGGAACGCGAAATGAACAAGTTCTGCCATGAAACAGGCGTCGGTCTGATCCCGTGGGCTCCGCTCTACCGCGGCCACCTGGCACGTCCGCCGAACTCTGAATCTACCATTCGCAGCGAGTCAACAAAGAACCACCCAATGTTCGGAGGAATAACCGACTCGGATCACGAAATCATCAAGCGTGTTCATGAGCTTGCGGAGAAGAAAGGCTGGAAGATGAGCCAGGTAGCGCTCGCATGGATTATCCAACAAAACACAATCCCGATTGTTGGTTTCAGCAACACGTCAAGACTGGATGAAGCTGTCGAAGTGAAGGGTAAGACGTTGACTGACGAGGAGATAAAGTATATCGAAGAGCCGTACGAGCCTAAGGCCATCTCAGGACATCGATGAGCATTTCGCACGCTCTTGTGTGATCTTCGAATACTCTTCGTTGATCCTCTAAACTGTGTGAACCATACGCAACGTGGCCACCAGGCTCAAGATGTATCGGTGCTTGGTCTCGCTCTTTAGGTTCTCTTTCCTTTGTAAGAGTGGAGTGGCGCAAGCTGCGAATAAAGAAGTACATGCAGAGGAGAGGTCTTCTTCACATAGGTCTGAATTGAAACATTGCGATATAACCACTTCTTCGAGAATCAGCGTCTTTACCGTGACTTCAAAGCAGTGATATTGAAGCTCTCACGTTAAGTGAAGCCTAATAGCTGTCAAATAGAGTCTACACTTCAAGACTCAATTGCTTCGACAACCAGATCAATTAATCTAAAACATTACTGTAGCTGAAGCTATAGCAGGCCCCCCGCGGGCTAAACTTAGTTTGTTTTGGCGCAATGCTTTCTGCAATGTGGGCGTCTTTGGTGGGATTGCACGCCAATCCGCTGACGTCGATTGTTGAATTTCTTCTTTCGCCGGTCCTCCCCGACAGCTTTAACAGCCTTAACCTGCGAAAATTCTCCCTCTCCACAACGCGATAAGATTCAATCGCAAAGCAATCATGGGCAAAGTTGAACACAAAACAGTTTTAAGTGAGTTGACCCTCTTCCAGTCTCATCGTTCCTTCAGAGTAGCGAATTCTGGCGCTCAAAGCTTGTCGTTTCTCACAATTTTGAGAGTATCAAGAATTTCTTCCCCAGATTTCTCCTCCTCGGCGAGTTGCTTTCTCTTAAGTAACAAGAGTATTCGCTAGCGATCTAGACTAGATCTCGTTCTTCACAATTGCGGAGTGCTTACAACTACCACTTAGTATGCATCGATGGTTGGGGAATTCCCGGCCCAAACTCACCTCCTGAAGGCGATGCCATTGCGGCCGCAGACACTCCTGTTATGGATGAATTTGCCAAGGAAGGCTCCAAGACGGCTCAGGGCTATACAGAGCTCGAGGCTTCGGGTAACGCCGTTGGTCTGCCGAAAGGCCTAATGGGCAACAGTGAAGTCGGACATTTGAACATCGGTGCAGGCCGTGTTGTCTGGCAAGATGTTGTGCGCATAGACATGACCATCGAAAAGGACAAAATGCGAGACGTCGAGAATATCAAGAAGAGCTTCACTCGAGCAAAAGAGGGCAACGGCCGTCTACACTTGCTCGGCCTTATCAGCGACGGTGGTGTGCACAGTCACATTAACCACTTGATAGCGCTGCTGAAGGTTGCAAAAGAGATTGGTGTTCCTCAAGTCTTCGTGCACTTCTTCGGGGACGGCCGCGACACCGACCCGAAGAGCGGCGTAGGTCACATGGAGCACTTGCTGAAGGAAATGAAAGAGATTGGAATTGGCGAGATTGCTACAGTGATTGGGCGATACTACATCATGGATCGTGATAAGAGATGGGAGCGTGTCGAAGTCGGCCTGAAAGCCATCGTCCTGGGAGAGGGCGAAGCGAGCGATGACCCAGTGAAGACTATGAAACAGCGGTACGAAAAGAACGAGACCGACGAATTTTTTAAACCCATCATCGTCGGTGGAAAGGAGCGCCGGATACAAGATGGCGATACTGTGTTCTTCTTCAATTACCGGTCCGACCGCGTCCGGGAGGTCACGCAGCTCCTCGGGGATTTTGACCGCTCTCCAAAGCCGGACTTTCCATACCCCAAGGATATCCATCTTACCACTATGACGCAGTACAACACAAAATACACCTTTCCGGTTGCCTTCCCTCCACAGCACATGGGCAATGTGCTTGCTGAGTGGCTGTCAAAGCAAGGCCTTAAGCAGTGCCACGTTGCAGAGACGGAAAAGTACGCGCATGTAACATTCTTCTTCAACGGTGGTGTAGAAAAACAATTCGAGAATGAGGATCGCGAACTCATCCCAAGCCCAAAGGTCGCAACCTATGATCTCCAGCCTAAGATGAGCGCCATGGATGTTGCGGACAAGCTCTGCGAGAGGATAAAGGAGGGTAAGTACGAGTTCCTGATGAACAACTTTGCTCCACCGGACATGGTTGGCCATACTGGTGTGTACAAGGCCGCAATAGAGGGCTGCACGGAGACAGACAAAGCGATCGGAAAGATCTATGACACATGCAAGGAAAACGATTACATTCTCTTCGTGACCGCCGATCACGGGTAAGGCTACCTCTCCCAATTGGATGTTCAGCAATTGCTAACTGGTTCGCAGAAATGCTGAGGAGATGTTGAACGAGGAAAATAATCCCAAGACATCTCACACAACCAACAAGGTGCCGTTCGTCATGGCCAACGCACCGGCGTCGTGGAGTTTGAAGAAGACCGACGGCGTCCTGGGTGACGTCGCTCCAACGATCCTAGCCTCCATGGGCCTCGAGCAACCAAAGGAAATGGATGGCCATAGCTTGCTGGTCAAGAAGTAAACATATGAAAGCATCAGTCAGCCATATACAGTGTAGAGTGAAAGACAAATTGGCCACTATGCTAGATGGACTGGCGGTGGGACGATATTTGACGACATAGACACGAACGAATACACAGAAAGAATCAGACCTTCCCAGTACGGCATGTGGATACATCTTACAGGTCAACAGATCAAACGCAGATGACAAGCTAGCTAATCTGTGCTCTCGTAGTAGACCTTTTCCCAGAACGCTAGAGCTCAATGAAAAACATGTCTGACGCCAATGATGCGCACTATCTGCTCCCGCCGACGTGGTTTGCTGCAATATACGCAAATGTCAAGGCGGGACCAAGCGTGCTTCCGGCACCGCAATATTCTTTTCCCATCACCGACGCCGATGTATTGCCAAAGGCATAGAGGTTTGGTATCACGGCTCCGTCCTTCTTCAAAACTCTTGAATGCGTGTCGGTCAAGAGTCCTCCTTTCGTACCCAGATCTCCAGGGAAAAGCTTTGTCGCGTAGAATGGAGGCGTCTCGATTGTTCCGATGGTAGGATTCTTGCGGTACTGTGAGGCTGGGTCGCCGAAGAAGGTGTCGTACGCATTTCCGCCTCGATTGTAATCTTCGTCTACGCCCTTGGCGACGAAGCTATTGAACCTCTGCACCGTCCTCTTAAGCCCTTCGACATCAATTCCCAGCTTCCGCGCTAGCTCGTCAAGCGTGTTTGCCTTCACAACGTATCCCGAGTCCAGGACTTTCTTCGGCAGCTTTCCCGGAGTCATTCCTGATAGCAAATACTTCGATCTGTGTTGATGATCTAAGATCAGAAAAGCTGGAATTGCAGATGTCGTTCGATTTCGTTTGTACTGATCGTGGCCAAAGGTGGTATAGCTTTGAGCCTCGTTCGTGAATCTGTTCCCGGCTTTGTCTACAACTATGGAGTGCGGAAGACCACGCTCGAATTGACACCACATACGCATACCATTTGATGGATCTATCATCGTAGGTCCCCACCATGAGTCATCTAGAAGCTCTGTGGCAGCTCCAACCTTTAAGGCGGCATTGATTGCATCTCCGTGGTCGTATGGAGATGTTGACGTCCATTCGTTACCGATTGGTGCTTCCTGATACTTCTGTCGCATCTCTTTGTTCTGCGCGAATCCTCCAGCGCAAAGGAATACGCCTTTTGGCGCTTCTATGATCGTCTCCTTTCCGTCTTTGATGAGAACCGCGCCTGTGACTTTACCGTCCTTGATCACAAGCTCTTTCAACGATGTTTCAGTCCAAATGGGGATTTCGTTCGTCAGATTAAGGTACAGTAGCTGCCCAATCAATGCTGCGCCCATTGTGAGTGGCTTCCTCCCGATTATCGCATTGGCAAAGTTCCTCCATACTATAACTTGCATCGCCTTCATTAAACCCTCCCAGCCGCTTCCTACCCTAAATAATTTCTTGGCCTCAAAAGTAAACATTGGCACATTCGTCGCCGGCAATATGGGATTGAAGTTCAGCTTCTTCTTCCAAGCGCCGAGCTTGTTGACATTGAACATGTCGCCCTCGACCGACCGACCTCCAGCTCTTCCACCAGCCACGTTGGGATAGTAGTCGGGATAACCTTCGGACGGCCGCCACCGGAAACCCTGGTCAGCAAGGAATCTCAACATCTTCGGCCCATTGCTCAAAAAGGCGAGCTTGCGTTCGCGGGTACTAGCCGGGCCGGTGTAGTTCGGGCTAATGAGTGTCTCCATGTACAGCAGCGCCTCATCGACGGAGTCTCTCGCGCCCGGCGATATTCCATTATTGGGGATCCATAGGCCGCCGCCCGAGTAGCACGTCGAGCCGCCGATGAGGTTTGACTTCTCGATGACCAGCGGCTTCACGTTTAGAGACTTTGCTCGCAGCGCGGCAACGAGGCCTGCGCCGCCGGAGCCAACGATCAAGACGTCTGGATTCACATTCATTGGTACTGCGAACGGATCTATGAGAGTCGCATAGGTCCGTCCTGAGCGTGCGGGCTTTGCGTTATGGCTCTGGGCAAAATGATAGTGAAATATTAGGGTTGACGAGGGTAGAGAATACAAAGCAGAGAGGCCAGTTATCCGGGAGAGCTTTGGAGGAAAGGAATAGGACGATCGGGCAAGAATTCTGGACATGATGATTGACTATGTACAGGAAAGTGAGGGGAAACAGAGAGCACGAGTAT
>Ga0335073_10012747_pt1 | contig 11800 bp, 12 predicted proteins | sample Lox_Sample_22_FD_207093 | JGI IMG/M metagenome (GOLD analysis project Ga0335073, IMG submission 207093) | Soil microbial communities from Loxahatchee National Wildlife Refuge, Florida, United States - Lox_Sample_2.2 | ecosystem: Environmental > Terrestrial > Soil > Wetlands | place: USA... | reverse complement strand
GCGGGCCTCACGGAACAGAAGGTCTCGGCGGGCTGAGGTCCGTTCCGTTATCCCGAACGGGTCGTGGCGTCTGCGGTGCGCGCCGCCTGCCGCGCGGTGGTCACAGGTCGATGATGATCGTGATCGGGCCGTCGTTGACCAGCGCGACCTTCATGTCGGCGCCGAACACGCCCGTCTCCACATGCGCGCCTAGCTTCCCGAGCTCCGCCGCGACTTGATCGACGAGCGGCTCCGCGACCGGGCCGGGTGCCGCGTTCTGCCACGTCGGGCGGCGGCCCTTGTTCGTCTCGGCGTAGAGCGTGAACTGGCTGATCACCAGCAGCGGCGCGGCCAGGTCGGAGCAGGACTTCTCGCCGTCGAGCACGCGCAGGCCCCACAGCTTGGCGGCGAGCCTGGCGGCCTTGTCCGCGGTGTCGCCGTGGGTGACGCCGACGAGGACCAGCAGTCCCGGTTCGGTGATCGCGCCGACGATCTGGCCGTCCACCGTGACGCTCGCCTGGGTCACCCGCTGCACAACTGCTCGCACGAGGTGCCAGCCTAGCGGCAGTTCGCTCGTGCTGGCGGCACGCGATCAGGACATCCGTACGGGCGATACAGGTGATAATGTCCGGGTGGCCCTAGAGCAGTTGACCCCGGGCGACGTGTCCGAGAGCCCCGTCCTCGCGGAGGTCGTCCGGTCAGGATTCGTTGAATCCCGGCACCGCGGCGCGATCGCCGTGCTCGCCGCGGACGGCACGTTCGCCTTCACGGCGGGCAGCGCGAACACGGCGGTCTTCCCCCGGTCGTCGAACAAGCCGCTGCAGGCCGCGGCCATGCTCAGGACGGGCCTGCCGCTCGAAGGGGAGCTGCTCGCGCTGGCCGCGGCCAGCCACTCAGGCGAGGACTTCCACGCCCAGGGCGTGCACGACATCCTCGACTTCGCCGGGCTCACGGCCGACGACCTGCGCTGCCCCCCGGCGCTGCCGATGGACGAGGCGACGGCGCGCAGGCTGATCAGGGAGAGCGACGCGCCCGAGTCGCGGGTGCGGATGAACTGCTCGGGCAAGCACGCGGCCATGCTGGCGACGTGCATCGCCAACGAATGGCCCACGGAGACCTATCTGGACCCTGAGCACCCGTTGCAGCGGCATATCAGGAACACGATCGAGGAGCTGGCGATGGAGCCGGTCGCCGCGACCGGCGTCGACGGCTGCGGCGCGCCGGTGTTCGCGCTGACGCTGGGCGGCCTGGCCCGCGCGTTCCGCGCGCTCGTGCTCGCGGAGCCCGGCTCCCCGGAGCGCAAGGTCGCCGACGCGATGCGGAAATTCCCCGAGTGGACCAGCGGCACCACCCGCGACGAGAACCGGCTGATGGCCGACATCCCCGGGCTGCTGCTCAAGGGAGGCGCCGAGGGCGTCGACGCGTTCGCGCTTCCCGACGGCAGCGCGGCCGCGCTGAAGATCGAGGACGGGGCGTCGCGTGCCCGCACACCGGTGACGGTCGCGGTCCTCGCCTGGCTCGGCGCGCAGCCCCCGGCCGCGCTGGCCACGTCGGTCGTGACGGGCGGCGGCAACCCGGTCGGCACTATTCGCGCCGCCCGGTTCGCGTAGCCGGGCCGGCGGGCTCCGTCTGCTCTGGGAGCGGGCGGCCTCGCCCCGCTCTGCCGGCGGGCGGGCTCCGTCTGCTCTGGGAGCGGGCGGCCTCGCCCCGCTCTGCCAGCGGGCGGGCTGGTCGCCTCGGCAGCGGGCCGGGCTGGTTCGCCTCGCCAGCGGGCGGGGCCCCTACCGCGCCGCGAGGTGGGTCGCGAGGGTGAAGCGGGGGTCCGGGGGCGGCTTGCCGACCGCCAGGTCGGCGATGATCTCGCCGAGCAGCGGCGCGAACTTGGCGCCGTGGCCGGAACAGGCCGAGGCGACCACGAACGGGCCCTGCCGGTCGAGGATGAAGTCCTCGTTCGACGTCGTGGTGTACAGGCAGGTGACCTCGTTGACGGGGGCGCTGTCCAGGCCGGGCAGCCGCCGCGCCGCGAACGCGGTCGCCCGCTCGCGGGCCGCTGGGTCGACGACGCCGTCGCGGGCGGCCGCCGTTGTGACCTTGCCCCCGTGGTGCTCCCCCAGCTTCACCGCGCCCGGCACCTCGCCGTCGCGGCCGCCTGCCAGTCCGTAGAAGTAACCGGCGTCGTCCCCGTAGATGAAGACCGGCCACGGGTCGTCGCCGTAGGGACGGGCCGCCGACGTTGCCGCTGACGGTGCCGCTGACGGTGCGCCGTCACCGGCTGGCGTGGCACCGCGCGGCGCCAGGTGGAACACCTGCTCCTGCGTCACCGTGAGCGCGGGCAGCCGGACCAGCCCGACGGCCAGCGGCGCGAGCCACGCCCCGGCCGCGATGACCGCGACCGGGGCAGCGAACGTCCCGCTGTCTGTGTGCGCGAGCGCCTCGTCGCCGCTCGGACTGGCGGACAGGCGGGTGACCGGCGTGCCGAAGCGCACGTCCGCGCCGCGGGCCGCGGCGAGTCTGAGCATCGCGGCCGTCGCGCGGCCCGGGTCGAGCGCGCCGGCCTCGGCGTGGACCATGACCGGGCCCGCGGCAGGAGCCGAGCCGACGGGCGGGGCAAAGGAGATGCCGGGCCAGCGTTCCGCTGCCTGAGCGGGTGACAGCAGCGAGGCGGGGACCCCGCACGCGGTCAGCACGGCATGCAGGTGCTCGGGGTCGCGGAGCGGGCCGAAGTCCAGGCCGCCGGTCAGTTGCAGCAGCGCCTCGTCCGCCTCGTCCTCAAGCTGCCGCCAGCGCTGGCCCGCCTGCCCGGTCAGCCGGACGTACAGCGGGTCCGGGTAGGCGCGGCGGAAGATCCGCGCGCTGCCGTGCGAGCTGCCGTTCTTGTGCAAGGGACCGAACGCCTCGAGCACCACGACGGACGCACCGCGCGCGGACGCCGCCCACGCGGCGGCCGACCCGGCCAGCCCCGCACCGATGACGACCAGGTCGGCGCGCGCCGTCACGGGGGGACCAGCCAGCGGCCGCCGCGCTCGGTCGCGCAGAACACGAGGATCCCAGATCCGTACACTCGGCGGCGCAGTTCGGCGGCCAGCCCGCCGCGCTGGTCGAGGACCACGGCCCGCGCGCCGCGCGCTCTGGCCACCCGCGCGACCGTGCGGGCGGGCGAACCGGTGACAGCGATGTGCCCGTGCGCCATGACGCCAGTATTCTCCAGCACGCTCATCGCGAGCGCCACGGCCCGCCGCACCGGCTCGCCCGGTCCCACTCCGATGACCGTGACGGGGCTGCCGGCGGCCAGTTCGGCGGTCCGGGAAATCGCCTCCTGCGAAACCGTGCCGCCGTCGACGACGAGCAGCACGGGCCTGCCCGCCGGCGGGACGTGCTGCGGCGCCGTGCTCACCGCGCGGCCCCGCGGACTGGTCCCGCGGCATCGGCGGCCCACCGGTAAGCCGGCATGTGTCCTCCTCGCCGCCGCAACGATCGCCTGCTGCTGGGGACGGTAAGGCAGTCGTGTTTCTTCCGGGTGAACCGTTACCGGTGAGCGGTCAAGGTGGTGTAACACCCGATGGGGCTTTGTTTACCTCACGGCCACAGCCGGATGGCCGTGCGGCGACGCCCGGCCCTCCCCCGGACCCACGGCCTGCGGCGATCCGAACTCGGCATGCTGCATGCAATTGCATTTGCAATGATCTTATGCACATAAATTTTGCAATTGCGTCTACGCTGCGCGACGAAGCTGGGTAATCTGCGCTGGCGCGCACGTGCCGGCACCGGCACGCGTTTTCATGGTTATCTTCTTTCACTGCTATCAAAGGAGGAAGGAACGATGCAGGCCAGCAACGGAGCGCCCGCCGATCAACTGGGCGCGGCCTGGCGGAAAAGCAGTGCGAGCAACCCAAGCGGACAGTGTGTCGAGGTAGCGGCGCTGCTGGACGGCGAGATCGCCGTGCGCAACTCCCGCCACCCGGCCGGCCCCGCACTGGTCTACACGCGCGCCGAGATGGCCGCGTTCCTGGACGGCGTGAAGAATGGCGAGTTCGACGACCTGACGTAATCTCCAGCGGAATTAACGTAATGAATGGCGGGCAATCCGGTATACGATGGAGCGGCAAGTCCGGATTGCCCGCCATGCGGGAAATGTGGTGCCTTGCGGGTGTTTCAGGCTGCACGGCCGGCCCACGGGGACGCGGGGCCTCCTGTCCACCGGCATCGGAGCGGTAATGAATACTGTGGTGCCAGGTGGCGACCAGCTAATACCAGGTCTTGACGACCCCCCAGTTGAGGCGACGGTGCTGCGGATGATGCTCGGCAGCCAGTTGCGCCGCTTCCGCCTGGCGGCCGGCGTCACGCCCGACCAGGCCGCCTTCGAGATCCGTGCGTCCCGGTCCAAGATCAGCCGCCTGGAGACCGGCAGGGTCAGGCTCAAGGGACGCGATGTGGCGGACCTGCTCACCTTGTACGGCGTGACCGACGAGCGGCTGCGGTCCAGATTCGCCATGCTGGTCAGGCAGTCCAACGCCCCCGACTGGTGGATGAAGTACAGCGAGATCCTGCCTGAGTGGTTCGGGACGTACCTCGGGCTTGAGTCGGCCGCGTCGACCATCCGCACCTTCGAGATCCAGTTCGTGAACGGCCTGTTCCAGACCGAGGACTACGCGCGGGCCGTCACCCAACTCGGCCACAAGACCGCGCCCACCCACGAGATCGAGCACCGGGTGGGCCTGCGCCGCGCGCGCCAGGACGTGCTTACCAGGCCGAACCCGCCGCGGATCTGGTCGGTCATGGACGAGGCCGTGCTGCGCCGGCCGGTCGGCGGCCCCGCTGTGATGCGCGCCCAGCTCAAGCACCTGACCGAGGTGGCGGCGATGCCGCAGGTCACCCTCCAGGTCGTCCCGTTCGCCCGCGGCGGTCACGCCGGCGCGAGCGGGACGTTCACGGTGCTGCGCTTCGAGGAGCACGACCTGCCTGACGTCGTCTACATCGAGCAGCTCACCGGCGCCATCTACCTTGATCAGCGCTCGGACGTCGAGCACTACCTGGAGGTCGCGGACGTGCTCAGCGCCGAGGCGATGACCCCGGCCGCCACGACGCGATTCATCGGGCAGGTGGCTCGGGAGACATGAACGGCGACAAGCGAGAAAGGCCCGCGATGGCAACTGACGAGGCACCAGCACCGGGCGCGGCCGGCGCCGCCGGGCGCGCCAAGGCGCCGACCTTCGATACGAGCGTGGCGCACCAGGCGCGGGTGTACGACTACCTGCTCGGCGGCAAGGACAACTACGCGGCCGACAGGGCAGCCGTGGCGGAACAGCTCAAGATCTACCCGGACCTGGCGTTCAGCGCACGCGCGAACCGGGCGTTCCTCGGCCGCGCCGTCCGCTACCTCACAGCGGAGGCCGGGATGCGCCAGTTCCTGGACATCGGCACCGGCATCCCGACGGCGGGGAACACACACCTGGTCGCCCAGGCGATCGCGCCGCAGACCCGGGTGGTGTACGTCGACTACGACCCGATCGTGCTCGCCCACGCCCGCGCGCTGCTTGTCAGCCACGAGGCAGGCACCACCGACTACATCGACGCCGACCTGCGCGACACCGACACGATCCTCGCCCAGGCCGCCGAGCTGCTGGATTTCACCCGCCCGGTGGCGGTCACGCTGCTCGCGATCCTGCACGCGATCCCGGACGCGGACGACCCGTACGCGATCGTAGCCAAGGTGATGGACGCCGTGCCGTCCGGCAGCCACCTCGCCCTGTCCCACATAGGACCGGAATTCGTCGACCAGGAGACGCGGCGCAAGCTCGAGGACAACATCAGCCGCATGAGCCAGCAGCAGTACACGCCTCGCAGCCGCGAGGAGGTGGCACGGTTCTTCACGGGCATGGACCTCGTGGCGCCGGGCCTGGTTCGGGTCGAGGAATGGCGCCCGGACCCCGGCACGGGCGAGCCGGGCAAGTCGGCCTTGTGGTGCGCGGTAGGGCGCAAACGCTGATGCGGCCCGTGCGTGAGAGGGTGTACGCGGGAGGTTGCTCATGAAGATCGGGTTGCAGATTCCGGACTTCAGCACGCCGCGCGGCCCGGAGCGGCTCGGGGCCGAACTCGCCACCGTGGGGCGCGTCGCTGACGAGGCGGGCTTTGAGTACATCGCAGTCATGGACCACTTCTTCCAGATTCCCGTCGTCGGCCCCGCCGAGAAGGAGATGCTCGAGGGCTACACCACGCTCGCGTACCTCGCGGCGTGCACGTCGCGGGCCGCGCTGCTCACCGTGGTCACCGGGACGGTCTACCGGGAGCCGGGCGTCCTCGCCAAAATCGTGACCACGCTGGACGTGCTGTCAAGCGGCCGGGCCTGGCTTGGCATCGGCGCGGCATGGAACGAGCAGGAATCGCGGGGGCTCGGCATCCCGTTCCCGCCCGTCGCCGAGCGCTTCGAACGCCTAGAGGAGACGCTGCAGATCTGCCTGCAGATGTGGCACGGCGATGAGTCGCCCTACCGCGGCAAGCACTACCAGCTCGAGCGCCTGCTCAACTCGCCGCAGTCGATCACCCGTCCGCACCCGCCGATCATGATCGGGGGCGGCGGCGAGAAGAAAACGCTGCGGCTGGTCGCGCAGTACGCCGACGCGTGCAACCTGTTCGCCGGCCGGGACGAGGCCCGTAAGCTCGACATCCTGCGTCAGCACTGCGACGCCGTCGGCCGCGACTACGACACGATCTACAAGACGGCCTACTACTTCTTCGACACCCGCAAGGGCGCGGCGCAGATCGTCGACGAACTCGGCGCGCTCGCCCAGCTCGGCTTCGCCGCGGCGATTGGCGCAGTGGTCGACGTCTGGGACGTGGCGCCGCTCGAACTCATCGGCAGCGAGGTCATCCCGGTCGTCGCGGACTTCTGAACCATCTAAACCACCCCCGGCGGGTGCCGGACTGTGGTCACACCAGTCCCTACTGTCCACTTTGTATAGGTCCCGCACGACATATCAGGACAAATCGACCGCCAAAGTGGTCGGCGCATATACAAAGTGCGCGCCAGGGGCCGGTGTGACGGGCGGGAATGGGACCCGAGTGACGGACGGCGGGCCCAGATTCTGATGGTGAGGCTCGGACATATGGGGTTAGGGACTCATCCACGAGGCGCGGGCAGCCGACGGCAGGTCGCGGGGACGGGCGCGGGCAGCCGACGGCAGGTCGCGGGGACGGGCGCGGGCGGCCGGGGGCGGGTCGCGGTGAAGGCCCGGCGGCGGGTGGCAGGTCGCGGGGGCGGCTGAGGCGGCGAGCGGTGGGTGGTGGGATCGGCGGCCGGGACCTCGGGCGCGTCAGGTGGCGGTGACGGAGGTTAGGCGGGCGTAGACGACGGTGGTGTCGGTGTGGGTGTCCGGTGAGGCGGCGGTGTCGCAGGTGATCAGGCGCAGTTCCGGGTCTGACGTGTTCGCGTAGACGGTCATCGCGGGGAAGGCGCTCTCGGGGTACTCCGACACCTGGTAGACGGTGAAGACCGCGACGCGGTGGTCGGCGCGGGTGATGTCGATCGTGTCGCCTGGCACGAGGTCGCCAAGACGGTAGAAGACCGCCGGGCCGGCTGCGGCCCCCTCCACGTGGCCGTAGAGGTCGGCCGGGCCGGTCTGGCCAGGTGCGGGGCCATCGTCGAACCAGCTGGTCAGCTGCGGCCTGGACAGGGGCGGCACCTCGACGGTGCCGTCCCGGTTCTTGCCGAGCGGCTCGACGCGCGCGCGCACGCCGATGGCCGGGATCGCCAGCTGGACCGGGACGGAGAAAGTCAGCGTGGCGGGCGGCGGGAGCGGGCCGGCGGAAACGGACGGCGCGGCGGCGGCCTGGGCCGAGGCGGTCGGCCCTGGTGTCCCGGCGAGCTGGACCGCCGACGGCTGTGGGGCGGGCAGGTCGTCGGGGAGCAGCGGGACCGCGATGCACATCGCGGCCCCGGTCAGCACGACGATGCCGGCGGTGATCGTCAGCGCCCGCGACCGGGCGAGCCGCGAGATCACCGGGCACGCCCCGACGGCGCCTGCGAGGGAACCGGAAACAATGCCACGACTACGTCCTTTTCGGCAGAATTACCAGGACGGATAGCCGTGAAATTCACGCCGCCCGTCCCAGCGCGAAAAGAAAGCGTACACTGGCGACGCCGCAGAATCCAATGATGAAACGCCAGGAATTAATTTGCGTTTAAATGCGGCGCATAGAGCCATTAAGGACCGTTCGGGATAGATAGGAGCGGATTGCCGCGCGCCTGTCGTCACCCGCGGCCCAGGAACTCCTCGATGGAGACGGCGAGCGTGACCGGGGTCTCGAACATCGGGTAATGGCCGGTGCCACGGAGCACTTCGAGTTCGGAATTGGGATAAACCTGCAGCCAGGTCTGCTCCATGAACTCGGCGGGCTGCGACGGGTCGTGCTCGCCGGTGATCACCTTGACCGGGACCTCAGAGCCCTTGACCGCGGCGACGATGTCCGCGCGAGCCCACGACTCCAGGTAGCCGCCGAATGCCGCCTGGTCCGAATTGTCGAGAGAATGCTGCACGATTCCGGCGACGAATGCCGGGGCCAGCCGGTTGCCGGTCGCGAAATTCACGATCGCGGCGCGCTTTTCCGGGCTGGCGGCCGCGCCGGAGAACAGCGCCCACTCCGCCTCGCCGAGCGGCAGGCCGCTGGCTGGCACTGGGGCCACGCCGACCAGGCGGCGCACCCGCTGCGGGGCCAGCAGCAGCACGTGCTGGATGGCGACGCCGCTCATCGAGTGGCCGACCAGCGAGAAACGGTCCCAGCCAAGGTCGTCGGCCAGGGCGATCGCGTCGGCGGCCGCCTCGGCCATGGTGTAGCGGCCTGGCTCCCCTCGGCGCGACCCGTACCCGCGCAGGTCCGCGAACATGTAGGTGAAATCCGCGCCGTTCAGGTATTCCGGCAGATGGCCCCACCCGAGTGCGGAGCCGAACCAGCCGTGCAGCGCGAGGACATGATGGTCCCCGGACCCCACCGTGACGTAAGAGCCTGCCATGCGAATTAACCTAACGGAAATTCCGCGACAATCCAGACCAGACGGCGTCGTAGTCTTTCTGCCGGTGTTTTGCCTCCATCGCCTGGCGGGTCGCCGCGATCGTCCAGCGGCTTTCGAACATGAAGGCAAGGGTGTCGTCGAGTTTTTGCGGTTTAAGGTCAGCGGAGCTCGCCTTGGCGTATGTCTCCGCGTCGGGGCCGTGCGAGGCGAACGTGTTGTGCAGGCTCGCGCCGCCGGGCGTGAATCCCTCGGCCTTGGCGTCGTAGACGCCGCGGACAAGCCCCATGTACTCGGACATGACGTTGCGGTGGAACCACGGCGGGCGGAAGGTGTCCTCGCCGACGAGCCAGCGCGGCGCGAAGATCACGAAGTCCACGTTGGCCAGGCCCGGCGTGTCGCTGGGGCTCGTGAGCACGGTGTAGATGGACGGGTCAGGGTGGTCGAAGCTGACCGTGCCGAGCACCATGAAGTTCGCCGTGTCGTACTTGTATGGCGCGTAGTTCCCGTGCCAGGCGACGACGTCCAGCGGCGAGTGGTCATAGTCGGCCGCCCAGAGGTTGCCGGCGAATTTCTGCACGACTTGGACGGTGTGGTTGCGCTCCTCGAAAGCGGCGTGCGGGGCCTTGAAATCCCGCTCGTTGGCCAGGCCGTTGGCGCCGATCGGGCCCCGTTCTGGCAGCGTGAACGCGTTGCCGAAGTTCTCGCACAGGTAGCCGCGGGCGTAGCCGTCCGGCAACTCGACGCGGAACCTGATGCCGCGCGGGATGTTCGCGACCTCACCTGGGCTCACGCGCAGCGGGCCCAGCTCGGTGTGCAGGACGATCGCGCTGAGCTCGGGGACGAAGAGCAGCTCGCCGTCGGCGTTGACGAAGTAGCGGTCTCGCATGTCCGCGTTGGCGGCGTAGATGTGGATGGCCATGCCGGCGCGAGTCCGGACGTCGCCGTTGCCGCCGACCGTGAACAGGCCGTCCACGAAGTCGGTCGGAGTGTCCCTTACGGGCAGCGGCAGGGGGTCCCAGCGCAGGCGGTTGGGGTCCGGGTCGAGTTCGTCGAACGGGGTGCTCTTCAGCCGCTTGTTGTCGATTCTGGTGAATCTGGGGTGCTTTGCGCTCGGCAGGATCCGGTAGACCCACGTCCGCCGGTTCACGGCACGGGGCTGGGTGAAGGCGGTGCCGCTGAGCTGTTCGGCGTAGAGGCCGAGAGGCGCCTGCTGCGGGGAGTTGCGGCCGTTCGGGAGCGCGCCCGCGACCGCCTCGGTGGCGAACTCGTTGCCGAAACCGCTCGCGTAATGGAACTCGTCATCGGCCATCTGCGGTGCCTCCTCGGTCGCGCGCTTCACGGCGCCTTCGTGACGCCGTCGTCGCGCCTTGTGTCGCCTCGCCTGCGGATCGCGCTTTCATCTGATCATGCCCCGCGGCGGAGCCGGGTGTCAGGAGCGGCTTAGGCGCGTATGACGCGTATGACGCGGGCGCCGCGCGGTGCCGAGCGGTGCCGAGCGGAGTGATGCCGTGGTAGTGCGTCAGGATTGCCCGCCTGCGGGCGGCCACTGGCCGCGGCCGTCTCGCTATTTGAGACGCGCCGACCGACTTAGGGCACTTTTCGGCGGCACAAAACAGGATAAATCGGGGCACGAAATGTCCGTTTGGGGCCCTAAGAGGTACAAGTCTTCGCGATCACGGCTTCGGGGCGCGCGGCCACGTCGCGTGGGGCGGTCTGGTGTTGGCCGGGAGAACACGGTGCGGGATATGGCCAGGCTGAGTGGACGCTGGGCACGCAGAGTCAATGGGCGACCCGGCACGTGGGTGCGCCAGGCGCGGTGGGTGGCGGGAAAGAATTGTCCTTAAATGTGCCGAGCTTCACGGGTCATGTTGAGTTAACTGCAGTTACCGTAGACGCGAGCACCTACTCAGGAGTAATCCGGAGACTGCTGACGCTCAGGAGGGCTCTGATGGCAGACGACCGCTGGCTGACCTTCGACTGCTATGGCACGATCGCTGACTGGAACTCGTGCATGCGGCGGGCCCTTGAACCAGTCGCCGGGTCCGGGACCGCGGCGTTGCTGACCGCTTACCATCAGGCCGAACTATCGCTTGAGGCGGGCCCCGGGTACATGTCCTACCGGGACATCCTGACCGCCGGAGTGCGCTGGGCCGCGCGGCGGACCGGCATCGCGCTGGCCGACGGTCAGGCCGCGGCCTTCGTGGACGCGTGGCCCGAGATGACAGTGTTCGCGGACGCCGGGCCGGCGCTGTCCGCCCTTGCCGCGGCGGGGTGGCGGCTGGCGATCCTCACCAACTGCGACGAGGACTTGTTCGCGACGACCGCGCCGAAACTGCCCGTGCCGTTCGACCTGGTGGTGACTGCGGAGCAGGTGCGGTCGTACAAGCCAGACCTGGATCATTTCCGGAAGTTCGCTGAGATAACGGGCGCGACCGCGGCTAACTGGATCCACGTGGCGAACAGCTGGGTGCACGACATCTTTCCGGCCGCGCGGATGGGCCTGCGCTCGGTCTGGGTGGACCGCGACCTCACAGGGCACCCGGCCAAGCTGGCCGAACGGCGGATCACCGCCATGCGCCGATTGCCGGAGACGGTGGCCGACGTCATGGTCATGCCGCCATGGCCCGCGAGGTGAGGGGGCTGTCGCCTGCTAGCCGGGGCGATTGCCGGTTAGTCCGGGCGCGGCGATGTTCGGGCTGGGGCGTTTAGAGCTGCGACCGTCAGGGTGCTCCGTCAGGGGCTGAGCGGGCCTTCGAAGGCGGAGGCGTCGCTGCCGCAGCTCGCGGTCGCGTAGATGCCGCCATCGTTGGTCGC
>Ga0335073_10012746_pt1 | contig 11800 bp, 10 predicted proteins | sample Lox_Sample_22_FD_207093 | JGI IMG/M metagenome (GOLD analysis project Ga0335073, IMG submission 207093) | Soil microbial communities from Loxahatchee National Wildlife Refuge, Florida, United States - Lox_Sample_2.2 | ecosystem: Environmental > Terrestrial > Soil > Wetlands | place: USA... | reverse complement strand
CTCGGTAATTGAAATCCGCCATTTTCTTAGTGATGAACTCGGCAAGCTCGATAACGGTTCGGATTTTGCAGCAAGTCTCCGGGCAATGCGCGTTGCTTGTAGGAGGTTCCTTGAACGTGTTGGGACAGATGGGCGCGAGGTGATCTACCACGCCAATGATCACGGCCATTACGCAAGCTGGACGTTCTACAGCGCCCTGGGAGAATTGCGCGGAACGTTCGGAGTCCACCTTGCCAAAATCGCGGCTCAGTTCAAGCTGAACGTGGAAGACGGACTCGCATCGATCTTACCAGCCAATGCAGATGCTGATAGCGACGACGATAACCGGATTTCTCGGGGGCTGCGAAGTCTTACATAGCGGGGTTCTCAAGCGGTTCTCTATATTTGTCCCGCCACTCGTATGCCTTAGTTTCGACCAACAGTTCGAAGCGTTCAGAGTGCCCTTCACAACACATCGGCTAGAGCTGCCGGTGTGAAGCCTACTTCGTCGTCCTTGAGGAGCGCGATCGTGTCAGCCAGCTTAATGAGGCGGCCTTCGTTCTTCAGTCCCTCCAAGTAAGATCTAAAGCGGCTCGTCTTTTGGATGAGGACTCGATGCCTGCCTAAGAACACATATGGCTTTTCATTTGGCGTTACGAAGTTTCTAAGGTAGATTGTCCCAGACCACCGACCGTGGACTTCGGCCAGTATGCCATCGGGTGTGCCGCTGAAGCGCACGTTTCCAAGAGAGATCCGCTGGATACACACGTCAACTGCGGGCGCGCCGGGTCTAAGCAGTGCTTTAAAGTACTCCACTGTGCTATCGGGGTCGCAATCAAATAGCATTGACGCTACGCGATGCGACGCCACTACAAACATATCTTCCTGTGCTCCAATTTCTTTGAGCCTGTTCGTTGCATGAAAATAGGCAAATGGCAGAAGAGATTCCGGGTCAAAAGAAGCGATCTTTCCTCCGCCAACTGGAATCAAGTAAGTATTCTGCGCGACCCAAATGGTTCCGGACCTTTCAGCAAGCGCAGTGAGATTCGAGTATTCCGGCGGGACGGTCCTCACATCCCGGCCTTGGCGAACCGCCCACAATTTGAAGCAGAGCAGGTCTGGGTAGTTGGCGTATGCATCGGCGAGTTCCCGTCCGGTGAATGTATCGGCCACCTCGCCACCGCTCAAACGAGACTGTGCATTTAGTTCGAAAATCGACTCCGCATTCAGAGCCCCAGTTGTCTTCAAGAACTCCCGATATCCCGTATGCACTAATTGCGCAGTTTCAGATTCAAATTGGCGTGAGCCTTCCGTGTCTTGCAGCTGTTGTCTGTCGATCGAGAACTCTATGCCACGCGGAGTCGCGTAATTCGCGAAGTAAGTTCCAACCCGCGTCACATCAAAGCACATCGGTCCGCTCCTAGCACCCACTTGGAACCCACAAATCGCGGTTCGCGGACGTGGCATCGGGCCTGGAGAGCCCAGGCCGAACACTATCTGCCTCCGGGAATCATCCACAAAAGTTGCGCGGCCATCGGATATTCGATACACGAGACTCATAGCAACATCTGTATTCCCCAAGGTGCCGCTCCACTTGAATGTTTCTATTCCGAGTTCCTCCTTCTTCGGTAATTTGGCTTCTAGAAGGTACTCATCGGATATGGCCGGGGTGGTTGCCGGAATCGTGAAACTGTCGTTGTCGAGTGCAAATGTGATCCCTATTTCGGAACAGAGCAGTTGTCTTTGTGTTTGTTCAAACACTTCATCGACAACGATGCCGGGTTTCAGATGAAGCGTCACTGTTGTTCCGGCAGTTGAGTCTTTGGGAGAAAAAACCGTATAGTCTTTGAGGTCGCTGAGTTCTACCTCGAAGTCGATGCCCTCGCCGCCTCCTGTACCACCTAATTCTTCGAATGCTCGCGTCTCGATGCTAGCTCGTTCGGCAATTGTAAACACGGACCAAAATCCAATTCCAAATCGCGCAATAGGTGCGTAGTGTTCGCTTGCATACGCTTTCTCGGTTGCACGGCTATTACCAACGGTCAAGAAGTGGTCCAGTATGACTCTTTCTGACATCCCGCAACCATTGTCCTTCACCGTGATGGTTTTCGCTGACCGATTGAACGTGACGGAGATTGCGGGTGTGTAGTAGTCTGCTTCGGCTGAATGAAATTTGCGGTATCGACAGGCCTCGACCGAATTCTGTATGAGCTCGCGCACTGGCGCGCCAATGTTTGACCGCCAAACAGCATTGGAGCTGATCAAATCTATTACATTTCTCTTGCTCATTCTTACGCCAAGTCGCCAGAACCGCGCACCGCTGAGTTCCAGTCGTCGCGACATGGGCTCAGGCCGTACAAGCAAACGCGGAATCTCGGACCGACGGTCAATATCGCAATACCCGGTTATCCACTGTTCGATTTGATCAAGATTGTGGTGCGCGAGCGAAAGCACCTCAGAATTAGAGAATGTGCCGGAAACCACGATTCGGCCGTCTTTCTGAATGGCAAGACCATCGCTGATGCACGCGTGCTTCATATTCTCGCGAAAAGACTCACGGGCTTCTTCGCTGGCATCCCGCGAAATTAGGTCCAGAACTCCATCTACGACTCGGATATCGCTGAACTCGATCGCATCTGCGATGCACAGAATGAGCGATAATTGACGCACATCTAGGACACGCTCCTCAGCCGCAAACGGATCGTGAAGATTTCTTTCAAGCTCCGGGATGGAGAAGTTGTGAGACTTCATCATCAAATCCAGGGGCGCGATCAGATTGATCGGCACCTTCAACTTATCGGCGTTGGCGACGATATATTCGCCGCCGCGCTTGGAGTGGTTTGTTCGCAGGTGGACTTGCAGGACCGAATTTGTCTCCCACGTCGGAGCCAGGGAAAGGGCCAGATTCTTCGTCAATTTCTCTTCTTCTCCTGGGAAAACGGTCATTCCCAGGTCATGGGCGTACGAGGCTGCAATCAAAAGGAAGATTTCGGTAGCGCCGAGAGTACAGTTTTTTCTGGGCTTGAGGCAATTCGGCAGGAGAATCTGTTCGATACGTCGAATCACTCGGTGGCCGTGATGGGCGTCGTGGCGCGTGTAGTAGGGGAAGAACCGACTTGTGCTGGCCAAGAGCGGCACGATTTCACGGAGAAAGGCGGTGATTCGCTGCGCGTAATCGTCGGAGAGCTCATTTAGTCTCTTGTAAAGCCGCGTCCCATGTAGTTCGACGATCGGGTCCCCTAGCTGCATTAGATCCTCTCTCCTGGGGCGCTTTCGGACGATGGTAAATCCTAGGTGTGGTCACAGGCGAATGAATCCGTACGGTAAGTCGGCCAGTGTCCGCCGATCTGCCTGCGTTTGAACATCGGTCGCTGCACAGGAGCCTGGCGTTATGCAAGAAGCTCTAATTGTATCGGGCGGACCTTTTCTTTGGCGGGTGGCTTCTTGCCGGACATGTTGTTTCGGATCTGCTGAGCGAATCGCGTCGCCAGCGGTAGCGCCAGATGGTCCGCTTCTTTGTGGTGAACGAAGGCTGTATCTGCGGTCCATTGGACGCCTGCGATCGGCCTGGTTGTGAGGGCTGGGTCGATCACGGTCTTGTCACCGATCAGCGTCACGCCGTATCCGGCGCGCACCATGCACTGAATGTCCGCTGGCGTGGCGCCGGAGCAGGACATCTCCGGTGCGATTCCAACCGCAGTTAGCATTTCCATCAGTCTGTTGTGTGCCGCTGGATGGACGGCGGGATCGCGGAACACCTTCAGTCGTGGGGCTAGATTGGAAAGGGAAACGTGGGTCTCACCTGCGAGGGGGTCCTCCTTTTGCATACAGACCACAAGCGGTTCGCGCGCAACTTGTTGCATTATCCAATCGTGTCCCTCAATGGGCATGGGCAGCAGTGCTCCGTCGAGCACTCCTTCTTCAAGCCGGCGAAGCAACTGCATTGGGTCGCCGCTCGACAGGTGAAGGAGGCAATCCGGGAACTGCTTGGCATAAGCATCGCGGAAGACCTGAGGCAGTTCTGGATTGATAAACGATGAAAAGCCGAGCCGGAAGGGCGGCACTTCGCCTCTGTGAACAGCTCGCGCCATGGCAATGATCTTGGTTCTTTTCTGAAGCGCATCGTGGGCGTAGGCGATGAACATCTCCCCTGGCGGCGTAATGCGCACGCCGTCGCGGTTGCGGACGAAGATCGGGAATCCAACTTCGTCTTCCAGGTCCTTGATCTGTTTGCTGAGAGATGGCTGGGCAAGAAAGAGTCGTCCCGCGGCGCGCGTGATGTTGGCCTCGTCCGCCACCGCCACAATGTATTTCAGATGCCTGAACTCCACGAGATCGGACATGGCGTTGAACTCCTCTGCTTTTCGGTCGGAAACCAAGGCAAGAAGTGAATCAACCATTCGGAAGTCAATCTCAATGCCAGCTTCCACAGAAAGTACCAATTGAGTCAATAAGGCACTTTTTTGTTCCCTTAGCTCGGCGATCTGTCGGGCTTTGCCATAGACAGAAAATATGGCGGCATAGACAGGAAGTATTGGACGCTGTGCGCAGAACCGTTCAGGCTCTTTCTATTCGGTCCGGCGTCCAGCAAGACACCGTGCCGTTGGTATGACTGCAAGGAAAATCTGAACGACCGGGAGGAACCGATGGCGTCTGATGCTCTTTCGTCAATACGCGACGTTCGGGAAGATGAGCGGAGTGAGAGCCTGCGAAAGCCTGTGTTGTCCGTGGATTTCATTCCAGAGCGATTCCTCGATACTGAGGAGGCCGCGGCCATCATGAAGATTCATCCGAAGACGTTGCAAAAGCTTGCACGGAAGGGCTTGGTGCGCGGAATTCATGTTGGCAAACTGTGGCGGTTTCGAGTCTCGGAAATCGAACAGTGGGCTCAGAGGCAAATGGCAAGCTGAGCAAATATGCGTCGACCTCTGTCCAACGTAGCGCTACCATAAGAACAGCCATCCGTTGCCGCCTGGGACAGGAGATTTGGATGTTCAGGCGAACACGGTATCAACAAGGAAGCGTGCAGCGCGAAAAACGGCGGAGCGGGCCGGATGTATGGATTTTTCGATGGTATGAGACTGGAACCGACGGCAAGAGCAAATATCGCAAGGCAATCGTCGGTACGGTCGATACACTCGCAAATGAAGCATCCGCCCTCAAGGCAGCGCAAGCGTTGCGCATCGACGCAAACCACGAAACCCCGCAAGCGGGAACCGGGCCGAGCACGATCGCTATGCTCGTCGCGCATTACAGGCTGAAAGAATTGGCTAGTGATCGCAACGGCAGAAAAGCGTTCTCGACGCGAGCTGCTTATGAATGCAACTTGGAAAACTGGATTCTTCCTCGGTGGGGGAATCACACGCTTGACCAAGTCAAGTCCGTCGCAGTCGAGGAATGGCTGGACGGGATAAAGCGGGCGAAGGGCACACGAGCCAAGATAAGGAATCTCATGAGCGCACTCTTTAATCACGCGATGCGATATGAATGGGTGGATCGAAATCCGATCAAGCTCGTTCGCCAAAGCGCGAAGCGGGAGCGCATTCCTGATGTTCTCGAACTCGCCGAAATTCAACTACTGCTCAGCAAGTTGGGTGTTCGGGAACGAACACTCGCACTGCTAGACGCAGGGACTGGGCTTCGCGTAAGCGAACTTCTGGCCTTGCGTTGGCGGGATGTGGACTTCGACAACCTTGAAATCAGTGTGACCCGTTCAATCTGGCATCAGGTTGTGGGCGGCTGCAAGACGGAAGCATCGACCAAACCCGTTCCGCTGGATGGTTATATGGCGGAGGATCTGCTACGCTGGCGGCGCCAGAGCACGTATCAGCTGGATGACGATTATGTCTTCGCCAGCGAGGCTAAGCGGGGCAACCAACCGTACTGGCCGGACAATCTGATGAAACGCCATATCCGGCCGGTTGCGAAAGCAATCGGCATTCACAAACGAATCGGCTGGCACACTTTCCGCCATACTTTCGGCACGTTGCTCAAGGCAAATGGGGAAGATGTGAAGACCGTTCAGGAGCTTTTACGGCACGCGAACAGCAGGATCACACTGGATGTCTATACGCAGGCAGTGGGTTCCAATAAGCGAGCCGCACAAAGCAAGGTTGTCAGGATGATGGTTCCGAATCTGGGTGAAACGCAGGATGAAAAACACCCACAAATCGCGGGGTAAGGTGCTTATTGCACCCATATCAAACCCGAGACCTCTGTCTTTTTGGGGTCACCCATCATCCTAAGTGCTTTAGAATGATGGCGGGGACGACGGGGCTCGAACCCGCGACCTCTGCCGTGACAGGGCAGCATTCTAACCAACTGAACTACGTCCCCACTTGCGTTTCACTACTGTCTGTAAGCCACTAAATTTACAAACTTTTCTTATTGTCCGCTATTTTTCCTGTTCTTACCATCTCCACTCGACATAACTGAATCTGGGGATTTACGGACAAGCCAATATGAAATCCTGCTTATAATAGGCGGACCGCAGACCATGAAACTGTCACCGCTTCCTACTTGAATTGTAGCAAACAATTCTGCATTCCAACCAGCGCCTGTGCGGGCTGCAGTCTAATCTGCCGGGACAAACTGCCCGCCCCTTGAAACGACGTCGATCGCCTCACTCAGATCTGAAGAAATGCGAGATTTGAATACATACCCTGATGCGCCAAGGTCAAACGCTGCGGAGACGAAGTCGATGTTTTCCTGCACCGTCAAAAAAATAATCTTTGCGGTACAGCCCGACTTCTTCAGACGTTTGGCTACCTCAAATCCGGTCATGTCTCCTAAGGAGATATCCAGGATGATCAGGTCAGGGTTGAGTGAGGCGAATTGCTGGAGGACCGATACTCCATCCGGCAGCGCCGCAGCGATCTCGTACGTCTGGTGCAGTGTGTCAACCAACGCCTCTAGCATGGCTGGGTTATCGTCAGCTAGCAATAGACGTATCGAAGACACCGGATTCCTCCACCCCGAACAAGACCCTCGCCCAAGCGTATTTACAGTACTTACGCTGTAACGTTGATCTATAACGAGGTGTCCGAACACTGGCAAAATTACTTACTATCGGAGATAAATATAATGTTGTGCCTGGAATTCCTGCACTGCCGCACTCCTGACAGCTGTGCGTTCAGCGCTTACTTCGCGAATCCCTAAGCACAGGGAATACGATTCGCCAGGGCATACTTAAGAAGGTCCGCGTTTGTCTTGACTCCCAGCGTTTCCATCATTCGATACTTTTGAAATGCGACGGTTCCAGGTTTGATATTCAGAACATGAGCAACTTCCTTCATAGACATGCCTTCTGCCAGCAGTTGTAGGACCTCGCTCTGTCGGCTGGTGATGTGCCTGGTCTGGGTCTTTCGCTGGTTGAGAAGAAAATTGACCGTTTCGCGGGCTATCAGGGGTGACAGGTACGATTCACCATGCACAACTTTTCGAATGGCGAATATCAGCTCATCAATGGCAGAATGCTTGGGAACATAAGCCGAAGCTCCCCGCCTAAAGGCTTCCGCGGCTACTTCAGCGGTCATGTTCATCGTCAGGAAGACGAGTTTCGCCGCCGGCATCTTATGCTTGATCTGCCCAGCTGCGTCCAGGCCATTGAGCAGAGGCATCGCGATATCCAGGATTACCACATCAGGCTTGAGGGCAAACGCAGCCTCTAACAAGGCTCGGCCATCCGTCACGATTTTGACAACCTCGTATTCCGGTTCCAGAATCGTCTTGCATGCTTCCGCCAAAAGCTTGTGGTCATCAGCAATCAACAAGCGCGCACTCGGTTTATGCTTCATCGTCATTCCCCTCCCCGCAACAATAGCTTGTACTGGCATAATCTCAACCGATGTACAACCTGCATCTGTTGGAAACATCTAGCGTCTTCCGGCCTAATTCATGTCTTATATCGAGCCCTTGCCTCAATGGTGGTTCCGCAACCGGGCTTCGATCTGATTGCGAACTCTCCACCGATCAGGCGCATTCTTTCTCGCATACTGATCAACCCCAGTCCGGAGTTAGCTGTTTTTCCCTGCAGGTCGAAGCCGGCGCCATCATCAACAATTCTCAGGCAAAGGCGTTTGTCAGACCCGCGCAATACGACATCAACGTTGTGGGCCTCGCCATGTTTGGCAACGTTGTGCAGCGCCTCTTGCGTTACTCGAAAGAGAGCCAGTGCAATATCGCTGTCCAAGCTGTCCGGAACGTCTAAACACACGCAATTTACTGCGAACTGGAATTGCTCAGCGGAGTCTCGACACAACCCTTTGACAGCGATGGAGAGCCCCAGCAATTCAAGCTCTGAGGAGTGAAGTTGACGCGAGAGGCTGCTGACTCGTTGTCCCAGTTCTTTGATCTTGCCGGAAAGTTCCTTAAGCCTTGCATCACCCACCGTCGAAAGCCCTCTGACAGCTTGCCTCGCCTTTTCCAGCTCGATACTGAAGAGCGCCAAGGACTGTCCGATGCCGTCGTGCAGCTCTCTAGCGATGCGAGTGCGTTCCAGTTCTTGCCCCGTTGTCAGACGGCCAGCCAATTCCAGCCTGGCTTCTTCAGCGCGCACACGGGTAGTGATGTCTTCGGCAACAACCAGTGCGCACAATTTGTTCCCTATTTCTATGGCCTCCACGGAAATGAGTACCGTAAGCAGTTCGCCCGCCTTGGTTGAGAAACTACTCTGATATTCTCGGATCCTGCCTTCCGCGGTAAGCATTTCGAAGCATTGCTCGCGGTCCTCAGAACAGGTCCAGGGACCAAATTTAATATCGGCCTTGCCTATGACCTCATTTCGACTGTATCCGGTACGTTTCTCATACGCTTTATTGACTTCGAGGACGCAACCACTGTGCAAATGGATAATGCAAAGAATTGCCGGACTTGCTTGAAACACGGTGGCAAATCTTTTCTCCGACTGTTGCAAGGCGCATTTCAGCTTCTCTGGTTTGGTTGCCGCGTTCGTTCTCGACTTTGTCCCGAATGGCTCACTCGTCCCATTCGGTGGACTGGCATACCATCGTGCTGCTCTTCGTTTTCCGTTCTGAAAACGCCGGCCACTCGAAGATGCAGCAATGGCTTGTTCCTCTCGCGTCTTGAGGAAATCGCTGGCCTTTCCAATAACTTCAACCGGACCCAGGACTTTTCGCATGCCATCAGATTTACGAGGATTGTTCAATGCGTGCTCCTCCAGCCATGAATGCTTCCCATTGCCCCAGAGCCAGTGTCACACTCGCTTCGCCACGAACATTACTCCTCTTTCGTCATTTCCGCGAGCAAAAACTCCATAAAAACATCTGCCGCGGCACATCGCCTTGCTCTCATTTCCGGTGTACACTGCATCACTCAATCGGCCGCTTCTCGGAATCAGCAGTCACCGACTCTTCCGGACACGGTCTCACCCCCGCATCCGGCACCACCCAGACCACTGTCGCCAGCGCAACAATCGCCAGCGAAAGCCAGGGCCGGTAAAACGCCACCGCAATCGCAACCAGATAAATCGCCAGGCTCACGCCATGCTTCCACAACTCCGTCTCGTCCTTGCGCCGCAGCGATCCGGCATACCACTGCCGCCGCATCACCGCCCAGCGCAGTAGAAAAAACGCCATGCCCGCCGCCAGCATCGTCGCGTCATACAGCACTGTGGCGAAGGAGCTGAAATCCTTATCATCCAGGTAATCCACAAAGAACGGCACCAGCGACAGCACGAATAGAAAAATCAGGTTCGACCACAGAACTAAATAATCAATGCTCTCCGTCCGTCGAATCAGCTCATGATGATTGATCCAGTAAATCCCCACTATGAAGAAGCTGAGCAGGTAAACACTCAACCGTGGCGCGACCGACCACAGCCCCACCCACCCATCCTCATGCGGAACATGCAGCTCCAGTACCATGATCGTGATAATCACCGCAATCACGCCATCGGAAAAAGCCTCCAGCCGCCCCGAGCTCATCCCTGAATTTGACTCTGCCATCCGTACTTCTCAACCCTTTGCACGAAGCATCAATATAGCCGCTTTTTCATCTGCATCGAGCGCCACGAAAAGGGGTGCCCCATCCTTTCGCGCATTTTGCGAAAGGGTGGGAACCGCAAATCCTCGCCAAACAATTTTCGGTGAAAATGAAAAATACCTCTTGCAATATCCTAGTAGACTAGTACATTATTTCTTTAAATGACGCCGACGAAACAAACCGAAGCCTTCGCCTTCCGCTTCGATCCCCACAGCGGCGTGCCCGTCTTCCGTCAGATCATCGACCAGGTCCAGGCTGGCATTGCTGCCGGTTCCCTCAAATACGGCGATCAGCTCCCCACCGTCCGCCAGGTGGCCGTCGACCTCGCCATCAATCCCAACACCGTCCTGCGCGCCTATCGCGAGATGGAAATCCGCGGCATCGTCGACACGCAGCAGGGCACCGGCACCTTCATCGCCAGCCGCAAAATCGAGCAGTCCAAAGCCGAGCGCGACCGCGCGCTCGCTCAGCTCACCAGCGAATTCGTTTCACGCGCCGGAGCCGGCGGGTTCACCCTCCAGGACCTGCTCGACTCGCTGCGCGAATTTCAATCCGAAGCCGGCAAAAAGAGGAGATAACCCATGAGAAGATTCGGTCAATACAGCACCGTCGGTTTTGCAGTCTTCGTCATTTGCGCGCTCGCCGGATTTCAGGCGACAGTATTCACCAGGCACGGCGCTTACGCGATCGTCGGCCTTGTCATCGGCGCCTATTTTTTCCACGCCATCAAAGTCGTCAATCAATGGGAACGCGTTGCTGTGTTGCGCTTCGGCCATTACAAAGGATTGCGCGGCCCCGGCGTCTTCATGATCGTTCCCATCGTCGACACTCTCAGCCGCTACGTCGACCAGCGCATCCGCCTCGCCACCGTCAACGCCGAGTCCACGCTCACCCGCGACACGGTTCCCGTAGATGTGGACGCCATTGTCTTCTGGCTCGTCTGGAACGCGGAAAAATCCATCCTCGAAGTCGAAGACTTCGTCGAGGCCATCACCCTCAGCGCGCACACCGCGCTGCGCGAATCCATCGGCCGCCACCACCTCGCCGAGATGATCACCGACCGCGAATCTCTCGGCGTAGAGCTGCAGAAAATCCTCGACGCAAAAACCACATCGTGGGGCATCACCGTGCAGTCGGTCGAGATTCGCGACGTGCGCATCCCCCTCGGCTTGCAGAACGCCATGTCGCAGCAGGCGCAAGCCGAGCGCGAGCGCCAGGCCCGCGTCATCCTCGGCGAAGCCGAAGTCCAGGTCTCCGCCCAGTTCGCGCAAGCCTCACAGGCATACGCTGACAACCCGGTAGCGCTGCATCTCCGCGCCATGAACATGCTTTACGAGGCCATCCGCGACAAAGGCTCAACCGTCATCGTCCCCTCCTCAGCCGTAGAAACCATGGGCCTCGGCGGAATGCTGGCCCTGACCTCAATGGGAAAGCAATAGTAACAAAATAACGGGGGCGCTGATGTTGGTTGCAGCAAAAAACGTTGTCATTGTCATCCTGAGCGAAGTCGAAGGACCTGCTTTCTCTAAGTATCAGCAAGAAAAGGGGTGCCACATCCTTTGCGAAGCAAAGGGTGGGAACCACAAATCCCATCTACGAGATTTCTCAGATAGAAGCACGATCCGGGTGCATGGGCCAAAACAACCGCCGTCAAAGACGGCGTACAGATTTCGGGTAGAAGCACCGGCCTTCAGGCCGGTAAATAAGAACGAGGAACGAACGGGGCTTCAGCCTCGGGATTTCCCGAAACTAAGGAGGACCCATGAAAACCCTCTGTCTAGCCAGCCTTCTCCTGCTGGCAATCACCATCCCGGCCCGA
>Ga0335073_10012745_pt1 | contig 11800 bp, 14 predicted proteins | sample Lox_Sample_22_FD_207093 | JGI IMG/M metagenome (GOLD analysis project Ga0335073, IMG submission 207093) | Soil microbial communities from Loxahatchee National Wildlife Refuge, Florida, United States - Lox_Sample_2.2 | ecosystem: Environmental > Terrestrial > Soil > Wetlands | place: USA... | reverse complement strand
CGCGCCTCGGCATCGAAACGCATTTGTTTACTGCACCTAAGTGCCAGAGCCAGCAAGCTTTCATCCTCGTCGATCCGCATGGCGATCGCACGGTGCTCTGGAAGCGCGATCCGCGGCTCACCTTATTACCCGAGGAATTGCGCCGCGAGTGGGTTGTGAACGCCCGCGTCCTGCACCTCGACGGCCACGATACTTGCGCCGCCGCGCAAGCCGCGCAATGGGCTCGCGAAGCGCGTATTCCGGTGGTCGCTGACCTCGACGATCTTTATTCCGGCTACGAAGCTCTTTTGCCCAACATTGATTTTCTGATCACCAGCCGCGATATTCCCACGCGGCTGACCAGCGATTCGAACCTGCGGACCGCATTGCCGCAGGTGCATCAACGTTATCGTTGCCGGTTAACCGGCGCAACGTTGGGCGAGGATGGCGCGTTGGTGTGGGACGGCCAACAGTTTCACTACGCGCCCGCCTATCTTATCGACGCCGTCGACACCACCGGCGCGGGCGACACGTTTCACGCCGCCTACATCTACGGCTACCTGCAAGGCTGGCCGCTGCAACGCCAACTGGAATTCGCCTGCGCCGCCGCCGCCCTCAATTGCACCGCAGTCGGCGCCCGCGGCGGCATTCAGCCCATAGAGAAGATCGAGCATTTCATGGCCAATGCCCCAAGGCATCCGGCGCGTGTTGATGCGTCGACAGGGGTATAATCGCCGTTAACCGCGGCCTTCCCGAGCGTATGAGGAAATCGACCCCAATTTGCATGCTCGCTATCGCGTCGTGCCTTTGCGCACGAGCCTTGGCCCAAGACAATTCGAATTTACTGCATGCTGTTGCTGCAAACTACCGTTCCTTGTCCAGCTTCGAAATCAGTGGCGAACTCCAGGCAGATATACCCGGGTCGCCATGGAAGCTACACGTGCGCTTGGACGACGCTTTGCTTTCGCCGCAAAGCCCCTTGTTGAAATATGGCGACGTCCGCCGATTTAGCGCGAGTGCGAGAACCATCAGCGATTCAGCAGGGAATCCGGGACCACGAACTACAGAAAACATGAATGTGATGATGCCTGAGCACGCGGCTCACTTCACGGAAATCGATTCACGAATCCTCAACCAGAGACAGCTTCCCGACGAAGCCATGCGCTTTAACGGGTCTACAACTCAGTGCGCCGTTTTCGAAGTCACCTACGACCGAAAACAATGGAAGCCCGAAGAGCAAACGATAAAGTACTGGATTGATCCGCAGCATCTGTTGGTCGTGAAGCAGGAATTCGCGGAGTGGCAGGGTAAAACAGCTGAGTCTCGCGCTTTATGGCATTGGGTGTATACCGTGGACTCAGTGGCGGTGAACGAACCGCCGTCTCAGTGGGTGGTAGACAGCGCAATGAATGTAAATACTCATACTCCTACCGTCCGGAATGAGTGGGTCGGTAAGCCAGCGCCGGATTTCCAATTGTCTGATCTGAATGGCTAGATAGTGCGCTTGTCGGACATCAAGGGAAAAGTGGTTCTTCTCGACTTTTGGGCCACTTGGTGCGGTCCTTGTAGAGAAGAAATGCCGAGCCTGGAGAAAATTGGCGCGGCATACCACGAGAAGGATGTGCAGACGTGGGCCATTTCTTCCGAAGAATCGTCGGTGTTGAAGCGGTGGTCGCTCGAACAGCCCCCCGGCCTGCAAATTCTGGTCGATACGGACGGCAAGGTTGAGGACCGCTTCGAAGTCCAGGCCATGCCTGCCCTCGTCATTATCGGTCGTGACGGCAAAATCCTCAGCTACTATGAGGGCCCGCAGTCGGAGCAAAGCTTGCGATCCGTTATCGAGCAGGCACTCACCGAATCACCGGCAAAGAACAATTGAGTCGCCGTTGGGTTACTTCGCCGCGTTGGCTGCCAGCGCTTCAATCACCGCAATATTCGGCAGTAGGTTCGCCGGCAGATTGTGCCGCTTTTGCAGATAGTCTGTAGCATTGTAGGAAACCCAGGTGTTGCCCGCAGTATCTTCGGCCACCAGAATTTTCAGTGGAAGGTCGAGCGCAGCGCTGGGCGAAGCCAGCATCAGGGGCGTCCCGGCTTTGGGATTCCCGAAAATGAGCAGCTTCGTGTTCGGCATGCGCAAGCCTGCTTGTTCCGCTTCGCCACTGTGATCCACAATCGCGAAAAGCTTCACGTTTTTCGCCTGCAAAATCGTCTCGAGCTTCGACACCGTTTCCGCAACGGAATGCGCGCTCGCGATGCGTACGATTCCCTTTTCACGAACCGCTTCAGGAACGGCAGACATAAAGGCCTCCTTGCGAAACTCGGACGCCGAAAACATGGCCGTAGCCACCGGAAACTGCGTCACGCGATTAGACAATCGCCAAAGGACAAACGATTCATGTTTGTTGGCCGGTGTCCACAAGCCGCACCCTACGGCGTGACCTTCACCATGACCACCGAATGGGATGGCACCTTCGCGGAATAGCTGCCCGTGACCGAGCCCACATCCTTGTGCGTCCAAAGATCGCGCACCTTCGCGGGCAGATGATTGGGGTAGCCAATCTGGTCCCAGGAAACGCGCACTTCGCTTTCCGAAGTTCCACGATTGAACAGCATCACCGCGCGGCTGCCATCCCCCAGCGGCTTCGACCACACTTCCAGGTCGCCATCTTTCCAGATGCGCCGGCCCTGTTGACCCAACTTGTCCTGGTTCACCGCGATCACTTCCGCGTTCGTCAGGATTTCCTTGATTTCCGGCGACATGGAGCGCACATCGTTTCCGGCAATCAACGGTGCGGCCAGCAACGCCCAAAAACTGAAATGCGCGCGATATTCGGGAATGGTCATGCCGCCATTGCCCACTTCCATCATGTCCGGATCGTTCCAATGACCGGGTCCGGCGTAGGGATACAGTTCGACTTGCAAATCCAGAATGTCGACCATGCCATGCTCGCAACAATTCCCGTCGGGCCATTTCTTCATGCTGTGCCACTTGTCGGTGATGTCGTCGGTGGTGCGCCACAGGTTGCCGATGCCGTTGGCCCATAGCCACGGTTTCGCGGTGCCCCATTCGCACATGCTGAACACGATGGGCCGCCCGGTGGCGAGCAGCGCCTTGCTCATGGTGGTGTACGCTTCTTGCGCGTTGCGCGTGCCCGTGTTGCACCAGTCGTATTTCAGGTAATCCACGCCCCAGCGCGCATATTGCAACGCGTCTTGATACTCATGCCCCTGGCTGCCAGGGCGCCCCGCGCAAGTATTGGTTCCCGCGTCGGAGTAGAGCCCAAACTTCAAGCCTTTGGAGTGGACGTAGTCGGCGAGCGCCTTCATACCGGAAGGGAACTGTTTGGGGTCGGCCAGGATAAATCCATTTTCGTCGCGGCTGACCTGCCAGCAATCGTCGATCACCACGTACTGATAACCAGCATCCTTCATCCCATTCGTGGCGATGGCGTCAGCCACGGATTTGATCAAATCTTCGCTGACGTTGCAGGCAAATTTGTTCCAGCTATTCCAGCCCATCGGCGGGGTTTGCGCCAGGGAGTTGCGTTCCACCTGCGCATTCGCCGACACCGCAAACAAAATGCTCGCCAACAAAGCAAAACCGAACGCTGTTGCGACTTTCCGCTTCGGACTCATCTGTTTTCTCCTATGGACTGTTCCATCAGGTAGAGAGCGAGCGCCTGGTTGGCCTGCGTCCATGCCAATGGCGAATTGATATTGGAAATATAACTTCCGTGTTTCAGGAAATAAAGCTCGGGACATGCCCCGCTTGGGGTGATTTGCGCCAACGAGCGATTGAAGTAGCGCACCTGCTTCTCAAGGCTCCCTCGATCCGAGCGATCCTCAAGGAATCGCTGGCCATAAATCACCGACAGCAGAGGATCAAAGATGCACCACTGTGCCTCGCAATTCGGCTGCAAGTGCGCGTCGCGAAAATCCAGCCGGTCGCTGAAATCGGCGGTCATCTCGTTTGCCGCGAACCACTCGTCGTAATCCTGGCAGAAGTACGAATCGCCGGCGTATCGCTTGATTCCCACATCTCCTTTTAACCGCGCCTGCACCAGGTTCAGGATCGCGTCCTGCATGGCTCGTGTACGAATCACATTCAGTGGATGAACCAGCAAAAGTAGCGCGGAATCCACCAGTCGCTCCGGCGGGGATTCAAAGGGCAGCGTTCTCTCCAGGCGTTCCCGGCCTTTGGCGATCAACCCATGCAGGGTCTCCGCTTGCGATCGTGCGCTTGCTGCGCGCTCCGCGTGTTTGAGCATTTCCTCCAGACCGGCCAGCACGGCGCCCACGCTGGAGTTGTTGATCTTGCGGCCTTCTTCCCATGCGCCACTATCGCGGTCTTGCCAATATTCAATCGCCTCGAAGTAGCGGGGAAACAGTCCATAAATTTCGGAATCGTCTGCCGTCACTGGCAACGCGTCACTATTCGCTAACACAAATCGAAACCACAGCGCATGACCCAGCGCGTCGTTTTGCGCTTGCGGCCATTTTTTCGGCAGTTCTCCCAGCGTTTGTGCGGTAAAGCGAATGTGCGGCCGGCGGCCGGCATCTTCCTGCAAGTGGTGTGTGGGATCGTCAATGATTTCGCGAAACCGCGGCACTTGCGTAGCGAAGAACCGCGTTAAGCCCTGCATGCACGCAATCGCTTCTTCAGCATGGCCACGACGCCGTAACGAGTCCGCGACCATCACGTTGTCGCGCACCCACACATTCTGATAACCGGTCACAGAATCGGTGGCTTGGCTGCCGCTAGCCGCGAATAAGCCATTCGCCACCGGCAAGATTTCGTGCGTCCGGTATTCCGCAAGCACCTGCTTGATCTTCGCCAGGCTCTCCGGCGTGTATTTTGTCGCAATCAAATGCCGCAGCAGTCCATTTTCGAGAGCCAACCGGTGTTCTCCTCCACTGTGGACGCCGTTCAGCGCGCCGCGGGAATTTTAGCGCATCCCGGGCCATTCGCAGGCGGCACTTCGATGCTTTCCGAGTCGTAGGGTTAAACCGGCGGTACTTTTTTGTGTCCAACTGGAAAATGGCGGGAACAAAACAAAGCTCGCCGGTGTCAGAAACATCGTAGCCTCTTGTGTCGTATCTTCAGGACAGAGGCACGCTGTTCCAGCTCGATTCTGCGCGCCGTTTCATCCTGAGGGTGCCGAGTTCATGCACATGGGGGCTTCAGAAGAGAGCCGCTTAGAGCGGCGCAGAGCGCCTCGTTTCCGTTATCAGGCGATAGTGGAAATCGAGTGGGGTTCGGCTCGTTTGCGTGCGCGCACCCGCGATATCAGCGAAGGCGGCATGTTCATCGAAGCCGACGATGTGCTCTGGGTGGGCGCCGGTTTTCGCGCTCGTCTTACGGTCGATCGGCCCATGTGGCTGGAATGCTCGGTCAAGCGGGTTGAACCGGGCTTGGGTATGGGCGTTACCGTAGAGCTTCGCGAAGATCAAAGCCAGCGCAATTATCGCGAATTGCTGGCGAAATTGGCAGGCAGTTAGTCCTCCCGCCCTCTCGCCGTATACTAGAATTCATGACACGTTGTCTGGATTGCGGGTCTCCGCGCGCCAGTGACCAATGTCCCAATTGCGGACTGACCTCGGCGGCGGCTGAAGTAGTGTTTCGCCGCAGGCTCCTCCGGCAAATGGCCTTCTTCCTGGGCGGTTCGTTGCTCTTCCCTTACATCAGCCAGGTCTATCCTCCCCTCGATGTGGACGCCATGCTGGTCTTTTTCGGCCTGGTCTTCTTTGCCACGCTCACCTTGGCCATTTTTCTGGATCGCCAGGCACGCGCCCGCAAGGACATCGAGATTCTCCGTCACCTCTTCACCGGATTGATTCCCATTCCCTTTATCTTGTCCGCGGCGCTGTTCCTGAACGGCAAGTTCGACGCACCCAAAAACATTGAGTTCCATGAGACTACCGTGGAAGGCCGCTACTTGATGAAGGGCGTTGTGCGTGGCACGCGCCGGTTATTCGTGTATTCCTGGCGCGAGGGACGGAGGATCGAGCGGCTGGGCGTGGATCCCGACGACTACGACCGATTTCACGTGGGGGATAAGGTGAACGTGGGCGTGGCGCCCGGTGCGATCGGCATACCATGGTTTTACGGTGTGTATCGCGCGGAGCAGCCGCCTCCCAAGACGCCGATGCCGCCGCAAACTTACATGGATTCCGGTAAGCCGGGTGCGAAGCCGCAGCAAGCTCCAAATACCTCGACGCCACATTAACTAATAGATAGGGCGGCCATTCAGGCCAAGGGGAAGCTGCAACTCCAAAAAATGCCCGTTTTTGCCTAAGCGAAAACGAACCCGTTCCATGCTGCCGACATTGCGTTCGACGAAATCCGGCGTCTCGATGGGCTGAGCGGGAACGTCCGCCGTGGACCACTCCACCGCATCGCCCACCACTTTGATTTTGTCGGGGTCGATGTCAAACACTTCCTGGTCTTGCACATTCACCAGCAGGTAGCGCTTCCAGAGTCGCACCAGCAGCACGCCTTTTTTCTCGGAGTGATAAATATTCCAGGAGTTCGGCGCGTTCTCGTTGTAGCGAACAATGGCGAATTCCAATGTGTGCCAAGTCAGAATCCTCGCGGGCGCTGACGGCGATTGCGCCGTTGCGTTATAGGCAAAGCCCCCGATGATCAGCGCTCCCGCAAGCGCGGCCAGATAAGCGCGAAGGTTCCTGCTCATTTGCCGAAACCGCATTCGCGCCACAAGCTGCCCCACTCCCACAAGCCGAATCCCGTTTGCGCCGGAACCGGATGACCGACTTGCCGCGCCAGCATGGCGATTTGGCCACGGTGATGCGAATCGTGCGCAATCAAGTAGCCCACGAAGCCCACTACGTCTGGCTTGAAATTCGGTACTTTCCCGGCTGGGTCGTTGAGCGCTTTTTCGAGCAGCACATGGATGGAGGCAGCGCTGGACTTCAGCGCCGTTTGCACCTGCGCGCGGGTGGCCTTGTCGGGATCGAGCTTGGCTGGATGCTTTCCGGTCTTATCCGCCGCGGAAAGCCACATCAGCCGTACATGATGAATATGTACCGCGATAGCCCCAATAGAACGGCCCTTCCCAGAGGGCGGCGGAATTTGCCAGGCGGCTTCGGCCACGTGACTGAGCAGCAGTTGGTTGGCCTTCTCGTTGATGGCAAATGTTTCCAGCAACGACTTACGAAAGTCGAGATTCGCCGACTTCGGGGCCGATACCACGTTGGCAGCCATAGCTAAACACCCTCGTAAGTGCAGTATACGAAAGTGTACGACAACCTGGTTCCGGTTGCCTCCGCGCACGGCAGCGCGCAATGTTGTAGCGGCAGGTTCACCCCGCCGCCCAGCGGGCATAAAGCCGCCGCTACTAAAATTGTTTGCGGGGTAGAGAGGACCAGGGAAGGAGCGGGCAAAAAAATTGGGGCGCTTGAACCTTGCGGCTCCGGCGCCCCTTTCAATTGTGCCGACAAGTTTTTGAGGCTCCTCGGCTCAATCTGGGCGCAGAATAATCCCGGTGCAGGCGCTTGGCAAGAGGGGTACACCCTAATTTTCTGTGCAAAACTGTGTACGTTTGTGGAAAAACTCCGGTGCCACAAAGCATCTATTCGACAGGTGTAGCGGCGTAAAGCCGTTGCAACAGAAAAGAGGCAATCGATGACGCTATCGGCTCGCAATCGCTTGGAGGGCAAAATCACGGAACTCGAGTTTGGTGGAGTCATGGCGCACGTGGTCGTGCGTGTGGGCGAGAATTTGATTGAGAGCGTAATCACCAAACGCAGCGCCGAGGAAATGAAGCTAAAAGTCGGCGATACCGTTACCGCCGTAATCAAATCCACCGAAGTCATGCTCGAAAAGAAATAGACGACCCGAGCGGCTGCTGGAGATGCCTCCTAGCTTGGGATCGAAGATAGAAACACGGCCTTGCCGGCTCTGCCGGAGGCGACGTGGGAGTAAAGCTGACGCGCTTCGTCCAGCGAGCCCCGCTTGGCGATAGCTGCGGGTTTGAGCACTCCGGCTTCAAACAGGGGACTGAGCGACGAAAGGAGTCCGGCGCCATCGGTGACCGTCAGTGCTACCGAGTCGACTCCGAAAAGCGTCAGCCGGCGATGGTAAAAATCAACGAGATCGAAGCTGACGCGACGATTGCCTGCGGAGGTGATAGCCACCTGGCGGCCAAGACGCCGCAGGGTCGACAGCACGGGCTCAAAAAGTTCCCCACCCACACAGTCAAACGCCACGTCCACGCCTCGTCCCTTGGTAATTTCCTGCACCGCTTCTTTTAGATCGGACGAACTGCTATCGACGTAACCCAGCAATTGAATTCCATCGAGTTGTTTCGATTGCGGCTTGCGGTCGACGGCGATGAGCTTGGCGTTTTGGGTGTGTCCCAATTGCAGCACCGCCGAGCCGACGCCCCCTTGCGCACCGGTAACCAGAAGCGTTTCGCCTTGCTGCAAATTGGCGCGCTGAAACAGCCCTTTATACGCGGTCAGAAAATTTACGCCGACGCAGGCGGCATCCTCGAAGGAAAGATTGCGAGGCTTAGCGGAGACGGCTTCCGCCGGAATGACCAAAAATTCGGCGTGGCTGCCGTCGCGGCTGAAGCCGATGTCACCTCCGCTGCCCCACACTTCCACGTTGTGTAAGTTGGATGGACCGTCGACGACGATGCCGGCAAAGTCGCGGCCCGGCGTGCGGGGCAGTGTGGTGGACGCCATTCTGCCTTCCAGATTTTTGACGTCGCTGGGATTGATGCAGGCGGCCAAGATTCTGATTTTCACTTCGCCAGGGTGAAGGACAGGATCGGGGATCTGTTCGACCGAGAGGTTTTCAAGGTTATTCGCGAAGGCGGAAAAACGGACCGCTTTCATAGAGACCCCCTTTCTCTGGAGCGCGAGCTGGAGTCGGAAGGCCGGATGTACACCGGGAGGAAGCGCCTCTGAGGATATCACGCCATTCGGAATTTGCGGATTTCGGGGTGGGTGAGTCAGGCTGAGGCTGCGGGAAGAGTACAATTCGAGTATGAAAAAATCCCAGGGTCTTGTAGCGGCCTGCCTTTGCTGTTTTACGCTGTTTGGGTGGTCGGTTCTGGCGCAGCAGTCTGGTTCCACAGAAGGCAAGAGCTTGCGGTTTACGTTGGATGACGGAGCGATTGTACGCGGCGATTTGCAGCAGAAACAGATTGCACTGATTTTTACCGGCGGAGATTACGGGGAAGGGACGGAAGCGATCCTGAACGCACTGGATAAATTGCAGATCAAAGCAGGATTGTTTGTAACCGGTGGATTCCTGAGCAAAGCGGAACGGCGCCACTTGGTGGAAAGAGCGGTGGCGGAAGGGCAGTATGTGGGACCTCATTCGGACCAGCATCCACTGTATTGCCCATGGGATGATCGAGACAAATCGCTGATCACCGAAACGGAGTTCAAGAAGGATTTGCGAAAAAATATCGCTGATCTTAAGGCATTGGGCGCGCTGAAAGCAGAGCCCATCTATTTCATTCCGCCGTACGAGTGGTTCAATGCCGACCAGGTGAAGTGGGCCAAACAGATGGGCGTGGTCATGTTCAATTTTTCTCCGGGAAGCGGGTCGAACCGCGATTACATGCCCGAGAGCGATGCAAAGTTCGTCTCGTCACAAAAAATCCTGCAGGATATTCTGGCGTACGAAAAGAAAGATGCCCACGGATTGAATGGCTATATTTTGCTGTTGCATTTGGGCGCGGATCGCCAGGACAAGATGTTTTTGCTGGTGGAACCGCTGGTTCAGGAACTGCGGGCGCGAGGGTATGCGTTTGTGCGGATCGACGCGATGTTGAATGCGGCCAAGCCAGCGAATTAGGAAGAGCGAGTGATGACGAAGGCCACGGGAGCATGGCTATAATGCGAAGGGGTGCGAGGATCAATTGACGAAGCGAATCTGGCGGGTAGTGGGTCGCGTGTATCCGAAGTGCAGCACAATTACGCAGGCAATTGCCTACAACGTGTTTCTGGCGTTTTTCCCGATGATGCTGCTGGCCGTGGGTTTCGCATCGACGTGGATCGGCACGAAGGCTGGAACGATGGAGGCTTTCCGGAATTTTACGGATTTTCTGCCGCCGGGAAGCCAGGGAATTGTGTCGGATTTTCTGGATAAACGCGGGCCGGACATCTGGAAATACGCGCTGGCCGGGGCCGCCGGGGCATTGATCGGCGGAACCCAGGTGATGAAGTTGCTCATGCGGGGAATCCACCTGATTTACGGTGAAGTTGAGCGAATCGGATTTGTGCACAGGCAATTGCGCGGGTTGTTGCTGTTGCTGATTACCATGATGCCGATTTTAGCCGCGGGCATTTTGGGAGTGTTCGGCCGGCCCCTGCGGCACTGGCTGACCGGGAGGTTGGGGCACGGAGCTCCGGTGCACAGCTTGTGGCTGGTGTTCTTCCCGTTGACGGCCATGATCCTGGCGATGCTGGCGCTGACGGTGATTTACTGGGTGGCGCGGCCCAACGAAAAACACCTGCGTCAGGTGTTGCCGGGAGCGGCGATGGCCACACTGCTGTGGTGGCTGGCGAACGCGCTATTTGGATTTTATGTGCGGAAAATGCCGGCGAACGTGGTATATGGCGGATTAGCGGCGGTCATCGGCTTGCTGGTGTGGATGCAGATTTCGGCAGTGATTGTGTTTTTTGGGGCGGCATGGAATGCGGAATTGGCCGCGGCGAAAAGCTATCGTGGTTAACGGGCAACGAATGTCGAAGGTGAAAGTAGAAAGCTATGCGGGATACAAGGCCGACGAGCGACCGATGCGACTGAGGCTCGGAGAGCGGAGCCTGGAAATTGTGGAGGTAGAAGATCACTGGTATGCGCCCGGGGAAACCTATTTTCGTGTGCGTGTCGAGGGCAGTGATCGTTACGTGTTGAAGCACGTGGAAGCTCAGGACACTTGGAGTCTTGAGGGTTATCGCAGCGGAGCGAGTTAAGACCGCGGCGTTAATAAGTCGCCTCGCCCAGCATGCGATCCATTCTGGCAATAGTTCAACTGAAATTTGAGGCGACGACGCGGCCAATGTTCGCTAGCGCGGCGGAGTGTTCGGCGTCGGGCGCTGCGGATTCTACTAGATACGCAGTGACCAAAATAGGTTTGCCATTGGGCCGCCAGGCGATGGCGATATCGTTGACCGAACCGTTCTGGCCGTGGCCGGTCTTGTCGCCAACACGCCAGGTTGAGGGAAAGCCGGCGCGCAGAGCTTGAGCGCCAGTGGTATTGCCGATGAGCCAATCCTGCAAAAGCTTTTGAGAATCGGCAGAAAGCGCGCCAGGATCGACCAAGAGGGTCTTCATATCCTGGAGCATGGCGGCGGGTGTGGTGGTGTCGCGGGGATCTCCAGGAATAGCGGAATTCAGACTGGGCTCGTTGCGATCGAGACGGGTGAGGGAATCATCTAGGGACCGAGCATACTGCGTGAACGCAGGCGGACCGCCGATCGCGGCGAGGAGGAGATTGGCGGCGGTATTGTCGCTGTATTGGATGGCGGCGCCGCACAGCGCGGAAACGGTCATGCCGCCTTCGGCCAAGTGGGCTTTGGTGATTGGCGCCCATTCGAGCAAATCCTCTTTGGTGTAGGACACAATGCGATCGAGTTTTTCACTCTGGTGGTCAACCCGCGCGAGGATAGCGGCGACGAGAAGAAGCTTAAAGGTGCTGCACATCGGAAAGCGCTCGGAGGACCGATGCTCGAAATGTTGTCCGGTGGCGGTGTTGAGCGCGGCGACGCCCACGCGTCCGCCGAGGCGGGATTCAATTTCGGCGAGGGCTTCGGCGGGGATGGGGGCGGTGGTTGGGTTTTGTAC
>Ga0335073_10012743_pt1 | contig 11801 bp, 4 predicted proteins | sample Lox_Sample_22_FD_207093 | JGI IMG/M metagenome (GOLD analysis project Ga0335073, IMG submission 207093) | Soil microbial communities from Loxahatchee National Wildlife Refuge, Florida, United States - Lox_Sample_2.2 | ecosystem: Environmental > Terrestrial > Soil > Wetlands | place: USA: Florida... | reverse complement strand
GACGCAGTGCCCACCGAGGTCGCCGCCACCTGGCAGGAGCCGGACGCCAACGAGGGCACCACCGCGTACCTGCAGTACACCTCTGGCTCCACCCGCACCCCGACCGGTGTGCAGATCACCCACCTGAACCTGCCCACCAATGTGGTGCAGGTGCTGAACGCGCTGGACGGCACCGAAGGTGACCGCGGCGTGAGCTGGCTTCCGTTCTTCCACGACATGGGCCTGATCACCGCGCTGCTGTCGCCGGTGTTCGGGCACAGCTTCACCTTCATGACGCCCGCCGCGTTCGTACGCCGGCCCGGCCGCTGGATTCGCGAGCTGGCCCGCAAGCCCGGGGAGACCGGCGGGACATTCTCGGCCGCGCCGAACTTCGCGTTCGAGCACGCCGCGATGCGCGGCCTGCCCCGCGACGACGAGCCGGAACTGGACCTGAGCAACGTCAAGGGAATCCTCAACGGCAGCGAGCCGGTGTCACCGGCGTCGATGCGCAAGTTCTTCGACGCCTTCGCGCCCTACGGCCTGAAGGAGACCGCGGTCAAGCCGTCGTACGGTCTGGCCGAGGCGACGCTGTTCGTGTCGACCACCCCGATGGACGAGACGCCCAGGGTCATCCACGTGGACCGCGACGAGCTGAACAAGCAGCGCTTCGTGGAGGTGCCCGCCGACTCGCCGAACGCCGTCGCGCAGGTCTCCGCGGGCAAGATCGGCGTCGACGAATGGGCGGCCATCGTCGACACCGAGACGGCCAGCGAGCTGCCGGACGGGCAGATCGGCGAGATCTGGCTGCACGGCAAGAACCTGGGCGTCGGCTACTGGGGCAAGGAAGACCAGACCACCGAAATCTTCCGGAACATCCTCAAGTCGCGGATCCCCGAGTCGCACGCCGAGGGCGCCGCCGACGACGGCCTGTGGGTGCGCACCGGCGACTACGGCACCTACCACGACGGACACCTCTATATAGCGGGCCGGATCAAGGACCTGGTCATCATCGACGGCCGCAACCATTACCCGCAGGACCTGGAGTACACGGCGCAGGAGTCGACCAAGGCGCTGCGCGTCGGCTACGTCGCCGCCTTCTCGGTGCCGGCCAACCAGCTGCCCCAGAGCGTGTTCGACGACCCGCACGCCGGCCTGAAATTCGACGACGAGGACACCTCCGAGCAGTTGGTGATCGTCGGCGAACGGGCCACCGGTGCGCACAAGCTGGACTACCAGCCCATCGCCGACGACATCCGGGCGGCCATCGCCGTCGGGCACGGGGTGACCGTGCGCGACGTGCTGCTGGTGCAGGCCGGGACCATTCCACGTACTTCCAGCGGCAAGATCGGCCGCCGCGCATGCCGCACCGCCTACCTCGACGGCAGCCTGCGCAGCGGCATCGCGTCCCCGACGGTCTTTGCGACCGAATCCTGAGTTAGGTACTGATGTCTGAGATAGACGATTCTGCGGAGAACACCGACAGCACCGAAGCGGGGAACGTGCCCGCCGAGAAGACCGAGATGACGGTCCCCGAGATGCGGCAGTGGCTGCGCGAATGGGTCGGCAACGCGGTCGGGAAGTCACCGGACTCGATCGACGAGTCGGTGCCGATGGTCGAGCTCGGCCTGGCGTCCCGGGACGCCGTGGCGATGGCCGCCGACATCGAGGACCTGACCGGCGTCACGCTGTCGGTGGCGGTGGCGTTCCAGCACCCGACCATCGAGTCGCTGGCGACCCGGATCATCGAGGGCGAGCCCGAGATCGACAATGCCGCCGACGACGACATGGACTGGTCGCGCACTGGCCCGGCCGAGCGTGTCGACATCGCGATCGTCGGCCTGGCCACCCGGCTGCCCGGGGACATGAACAGCCCCGAGGAGACTTGGCAGGCGCTGTTGGAGGGCCGCGACGCCATCACCGAGCCACCCGAGGGCCGCTGGTCGGAGTTCCTCGATGAGCCGCGCCTCGCCGCTCGTGTCGCGCAGGCCCGCACCCGCGGCGGCTACCTGAAGGACATCAAGGGCTTCGACTCCGAGTTCTTCGCAGTGGCCAAGACCGAGGCCGACAACATCGACCCGCAGCAGCGGATGGCGCTGGAGCTGACCTGGGAGGCGCTTGAGCACGCCCGTATCCCGGCGTCGAGCCTGCGCGGCAAGGCCGTCGGCGTCTACGTCGGCAGCTCCACCAACGATTACAGCTTCCTGGCCATCTCCGACCCGTCGGTCACCCATCCCTACGCGATCACCGGTACCGCCAGCTCGATCATCGCGAACCGGGTGTCGTACTTCTACGACTTCCGCGGGCCTTCGGTGACGATCGACACCGCTTGCTCGAGTTCGCTGGTGGCGATGCATCAGGGCGTGCAAGCGCTGCGTCAGGGCGAGGCCGATGTGGTGCTCGCCGGTGGCGTCAACGCGCTGATCACCCCGATGGTCACGCTGGGATTCGACGAGATCGGCGCGGTGCTGTCTCCCGACGGCCGGATCAAGTCGTTCTCGTCGGACGCCGACGGTTACGTCCGCTCCGAGGGCGCGGGCATGCTGGTTCTCAAGCGGGTTGACGACGCCCGCCGCGACGGTGACCAGATCCTGGCCGTCATCGCGGGCAGCGCGGTCAACCACGACGGCCGTTCCAATGGCCTGATCGCCCCCAACCAGGACGCGCAGGCCGAGGTGCTGCGCCGGGCCTACAAGGACGCCGGCATCGACCCGCGCAACGTCGACTATGTCGAGGCGCACGGCACCGGCACCATCCTCGGTGACCCGATCGAGGCCGAGGCGCTGGGCCGCGTCGTCGGCCGGGGCCGTCCCGCCGACCGCCCGGCGCTGCTGGGCGCGATCAAAACCAATGTGGGCCACCTGGAGTCGGCCGCCGGCGCGGCCAGCATGGCCAAGGTGGTGCTGGCCCTGCAGCACGACAAGCTGCCGCCGTCCATCAACTACGCCGGGCCCAGCCCGTACATCGACTTCGACGCGATGCGGCTGAAGGTGATCGACCAGCCCACCGACTGGCCACGCTACGGCGGCTATGCGCTGGCCGGGGTGTCCAGCTTCGGCTTCGGTGGCGCCAATGCGCACATGGTGGTGCGCGAGGTCCTGCCCCGAGACGTGATAGAGCGGGAGCCCGAGCCCGCCCCCGAGCAGCAGGTCGCCGCTGGCGCGACCGAGGCGCCGGCCCTGGAAGGCCACGCGCTGCAGTTCGACGACTTCGGCAACATCATCACCGACACCCCCGCGGCCGAGGAGCCGGAGTACGAGCTGCCGGGTGTCACCGAGGAAGCGCTGCGGCTCAAGGAAGTCGCGCTGGAAGAGCTCGCCGCACAAGAGGCTGCAGAACCCACCAAGCCGCTGATCCCGCTGGCGGTGTCGGCGTTCTTGACGTCGCGCAAGAAGGCCGCCGCCGCCGAGCTGGCGGACTGGATGGAGACGCCCGAAGGGCAGGCCTCGTCGCTGGAGTCGATCGGCCGGTCGCTGTCGCGGCGCAACCACGGGCGATCCCGCGCGGTCGTTCTCGCGCACGACCACGAGGAAGCCGTCAAGGGCCTGCGCGCGGTCGCCGAGGGCAAGCAGCAGCCGAACACATTCAGCACCGACGGGCCCGTGACCAGCGGCCCGGTGTGGACAATGGCCGGTTTCGGCGCGCAGCACCGCAAGATGGGCAAGAGCCTGTACCTGCGCAACGAAGTGTTCGCCGAATGGATCGAGAAGGTCGACGCGCTGATCCAGGACGAGCGCGGCTACTCGGTGCTCGAGCTGATCCTCGACGACTCGCACGATTACGGCATCGAAACCAGCAACGTCACCATCTTCGCGATCCAGATCGCGCTGGGCGAGCTGCTCAGGCATCACGGCGCCAAGCCCGCCGCGGTGATCGGCCAATCGCTCGGCGAGCCCGCGTCGGCCTACTTCGCCGGTGGGCTGTCGCTGGCGGACGCAACCCGGGTGATCTGCTCGCGCTCGCACCTGATGGGCGAGGGCGAGGCGATGCTGTTCGGCGAGTACATCCGGTTCATGGCGATCGTCGAGTACTCCGCCGACGAACTGAAGACGGTGTTCGCCGACTTCCCGGACCTGGAGGTGTGCGTCTACGCCGCGCCCAGCCAGACCGTCATCGGTGGCCCGCCCGAGCAGATCGACGCGATCGTCGCCCGCGCGGAATCCGAGGGCAAGTTCGCCCGCAAGCTCCAGACCAAGGGCGCCGGCCACACCTCGCAGATGGACCCGCTGCTCGGTGAGTTCTCCGCGGAACTGCAGGGCATCAAGCCGCTGACCCCGGGGGTCGGAATCTTCTCGACCGTGCACGAGGGCACCTTCGTCAAGCCCGGCGGTGACCCTATCCACGACGTCGACTACTGGATCAAGGGAATGCGGCACTCGGTGTACTTCACGCACGGCATCCGCAATGCCGTGGACAGCGGGTACACCACGTTCCTGGAGCTGGCGCCCAACCCGGTGGCCCTGATGCAGGTGGGTCTGACCACGGCGTCGGCCGGCCTGCATGACGCCCAGCTGATCCCGACACTGGCCCGCAAGCAGGACGAAGTCGAGTCGATGGTCTCGACCATGGCGCAGCTGTATGTGTACGGCCACGACCTGGACATCCGGACGCTGTTCCCGCGGGCAGCCGGGCCGGCCAGCCCGACAGATTTCGCCAACATCCCGCCCACCCGGTTCAAGCGCAAGGAGCACTGGCTGCCCGCGCACTTCGGCGGTGGCGGCTCGGTGCTGATGCCGGGTGCCCATGTCGCGCTGCCGGACGGTCGCCACGTCTGGGAGTACGCGCCCCGGGAGCAGACGGATCTCGCCGCGTTGGTGCGGACCGCCGCCTCCGAGGTGCTGCCGGACGCGCAACTGACGGCCTCGGAGCTGCGGGCGACGCCCGGCCTGGGTGCCAAATTGGTGACGACGCTGACTCGCCACCCCGGCGGCGCCTCGGTTCAGGTGCACGCGCGGATCGACGAGTCGTTCACGCTGGTGTACGACGCGCTGGTGGCGCGCGGCGGTTCGGAAGCGGTGCTGCCGGCGGCGGTTGGCGTCGGGACCGCGGTTGCTATTGCGCCCGCCGCCGAGTTGCCGACCGAGGACCCGCGTGCTGCCGCGATCAGCGCGGGGGAGGACATCGAGTCCGAAACGCTGGGTGACAGCCTGACCACCCGCTACATGCCGGCGGGCTTCACCAAGTGGTCCCCGGAGTCGGGCGAGACGATCGCCGAGCGGCTGGGCACCATCGTGGCCGCGGCCATGGGCTACGAGCCCGAGGATCTGCCGTGGGAAGTGCCGCTGATCGAGCTCGGCCTGGACTCGCTGATGGCGGTGCGGATCAAGAACCGCGTCGAGTATGACTTCGACCTGCCGCCGATCCAGTTGCAGGCGGTCCGCGACGCCAACCTCTACAACGTCGAGAAGCTGATCGAGTACGCGATCGAGCACCGCGACGAGGTCGAGCAGCTGCACGACTACCAGAAGGCTCAGACGGCTGAGGAAATCGCCCGGGCGCAGGCGGAATTGCTGCACGGCAAGACGCCGTCGACCGCGTCAGCACCCGAGCCGGAGGCCGCTGACCCGTCGATTCCGCCGCCGCCGACGGATCCGTCGGGCCCATCGGGTAACGGCGCGCAGCCCAACCTGGCCGCCGTTGCGGAGGCGCTCAACCAGCAGGCCGTCGCCGCGGCACTCAACTCCGACGTGCCGCCGCGCGACGCCGCCGAGCGGGTCACGTTCGCCACCTGGGCGATCGTCACCGGCAAGACGCCGGGCGGCATCTTCAACACGCTGCCCGCGCTGGACGAGGCCAGCGCCGCCAAGATGGCGCAGCGGCTATCGGAACGTGCCGAGGGGCCGATCACCGTCGAGGACGTGCTGAGCTCGTCGAACATCGAGGAGCTGGCCGAGAAGGTGCGCGGCTATCTGGAGGCCGGCACGATCGACGGCTTCGTGCGCACCCTGCGGGCGCGTCCCGAAGGCAGTTCCCGGGTGCCGGTGTTCGTGTTCCACCCGGCCGGTGGCTCGACGGTGGTCTACGAGCCGCTGCTCAACCGGCTGCCGGCGGATACCCCGATGTACGGGTTCGAGCGGGTCGAAGGCTCGATCGAAGAGCGTGCGGCGGCCTACGTTCCCAAGCTGATCGAGATGCAGGGCGACGGGCCCTACATCCTGGCCGGCTGGTCGCTGGGCGGGGTGCTGGCCTACGCGTGCGCGATCGGGCTGAAGCGGCTGGGCAAGGACGTCCGCTGGGTCGGGCTGATCGACGCGGTGCGCGCGGGCGAGGAGATCCCGCAGACCAAGGAGGAGATCCGCAAGCGCTGGGACCGGTACGCCAAGTTCGCCGAGAAGACCTTCAACGTCACCATTCCGGAGATCCCCTACGAGCAGCTCGAGGAGTTGGACGACGAGGGACAGGTCCGGTTCGTGCTGGACGCCGTCGGCCAGAGCGGGGTGCAGATCCCGGCCGGGATCATCGAGCACCAGCGCACGTCGTACCTGGACAACCGCGCGATCGACACCGCCCAGATCCAGCCGTACGACGGCCATGTCACGCTCTACATGGCCGATCGCTACCATGACGACGCGATCATGTTCGAACCGCGGTACGCCGTTCGCAAGCCGGACGGCGGCTGGGGTGAGTACGTCGCCGACCTCGAGGTGGTGCCGATCGGTGGTGAGCACATCCAGGCCATCGACGAGCCGGTCATCGCCAAGGTGGGCGAACACATGAGCCGCGCGCTGGACAATATCGATGCTGACCGCAGCAGTGAGGTAGGCAACTAAGTGACCGAGATGGCGCCGGCTCCTATCCAGCACACCACCGCCGAGAAGCTGGCCGAGCTGCGCGCTCGTCTCGAGCTGGCCAAAGAGCCCGGTGGTGAGAAGGCCGCCGCCAAGCGCGACAAGAAGGGCATCCCGAGCGCGCGCGCACGGGTGCACTCGCTCGTCGATCCGGGCACCTTCTTGGAAATCGGCGCGCTGTGCAAGACGCCCGGTGATCCCAACGCGCTCTACGGCGACGGCGTGGTCACCGGCCACGGCATGATCGACGGCCGGCCGGTCGGGGTGTTCTCCCACGACCAGACGGTGTTTCAGGGCACGGTCGGCGAGATGTTCGGCCGCAAGGTGGCCCGGCTGATGGAGTGGTGCGCGATGGTCGGCTGCCCGATCATCGGCATCCAGGACTCGGGTGGCGCCCGCATCCAGGACGCGGTCACCTCGCTGGCCTGGTACGCCGAGCTGGGCCGCCGCCATGAATTGTTGTCCGGGATCGTGCCGCAGATCTCCCTTATCTTCGGCAAATGCGCTGGGGGAGCGGTCTATTCGCCGATCCAGGACGACCTTCTGGTCGCGGTGCGCGACCAGGGCTACTTCTTCGTCACCGGGCCCGATGTGATCCAAGAGGTCACCGGCGAAGAGGTCAGCCTTGACGAGCTGGGTGGCGCGGACGCCCAGGCCCGCTACGGCAACATCCACCAGGTGGTGGACTCGGAGGCCGAGGCGTTCCAGTACGTGCGGGACTTCCTGTCGTTCCTGCCGTCCAACGTCTTCGGCAAACCGCCGGTCGTCAATCCCGGACTGGAGCCGGAGATCACCCCGACCGACCTGGAACTCGACTCGATCGTGCCGGATTCGGACAACATGGCCTACGACATGCACGAGATCCTGCTGCGCATCTTCGACGACGGCGACTTCCTCGACGTCGCCGCGCAGGGCGGGCAGGCGATCATCACCGGGTTCGCCCGGGTCGACGGCCGTCCGGTCGGTGTGATCGCCAACCAGCCGATGTACCTGTCCGGGTCGATCGACAACGAAGCCTCCGACAAGGCCACCCGGTTCATCCGGTTCTGCGACATGTTCGAGATCCCCTTGGTGTTCGTCGTCGATACGCCTGGGTTCTTGCCGGGTGCCGCGCAGGAGAAGAACGGCATCATCAAGCGCGGCGGCCGGTTCCTGTCCGCCGTCGTGGAAGCTGATGTCCCGAAGGTGACGATCACGATCCGCAAGTCCTATGGCGGCGCCTACGCCGTGATGGGGTCGCGGCAGCTGACCGCCGACTTCAACTTCGCCTGGCCGACCGCGCGGATCGCGGTCATCGGCGCCGAGGGCGCCGCGCAGTTGCTGATGAAGCGCTTCCCGGACCCGACGACGCCCGAGGCGCAGGCCATCAAGAAGGACTTCATCGAGGGCTACAACCTCAACATGGCGATCCCGTGGATCGCCGCCGAGCGCGGGTTCATCGACGCGGTCATCGACCCGCACCAAACCCGGCTGCTGCTGCGCAGGTCGCTACACCTGTTGCGGGACAAGCAGTTGTGGTTCCGCACCGCACGCAAGCACAGCCTGCTGCCGATTTAGGGTTCCGTTTCCCCGCGAGCAGACGCGAAAGTCCGTATTTTGCCGCGGAATTGGGCAGTTTGCGTCTGCTCGCGCAGCTTTCGCTACTTTCTCGCTTCGACGAAATAACCGCGCGGCACGCCCGGTACGTCCATCGGCACCACCGGTGCATACCACCGGTTATAGCGATTGCCGGCTTCCGCGATGTCCGTCACGGTCGCCGACCAGCCCAGGCACTGCGACAACCGCCCCGGGTCATCGGTGCCGAACAGCCACGGCGCCCCGTTGCGGGCCATCGACTCCACCACCGGCGCCATGAACTCGGATTCGAGCAGCGTCTTGCCGACGACGTCGTAGAGCAGGACCGAGCCCGGCGCCGACAGCGCGTCGACACGCTCGAACAGCGCGCCGACGGCGGCCTCGTCCAGGTACTGCAAGAGCCCTTCGATCAGCCAGACCGACGCCGCTGCCGGATCCAGCCCGGCGGATCGAGTGGCGGCCGGCCAATCGCCGGCCAGATCGACACCCACAGGGACACGATGACACCGAGGCTGTTCGCCGGCGAGCAGATCGGCCTTGGCCGCCAGTACATGCGGCTGATCCAGTTCGTAGACGACGGTGCCGTCGGGCCAGGGCAGCCGGTAGGCACGCGCGTCCATGCCCGCCGCGAGGACGACGATCTGCCGTATTGTCTGCGCCGCGCGCAGCAGCGCCTCGTCCCAGAATCGGGTACGCACGACGATCTGCACGCTGGAGCGTTCACCGCTGGCGGCCAGGCCCGCCGCGAATAACTCCCGTCCGCGCTCGCCCGCCAGCCGCTCAGCGAAGGGATCGGCGAAGAGCCGGTCGTCGCGGGTGGTTTCATGGGCGCGCATCGCCGCAACCAGCAGGCCCGTGTCCGCGACCGCTACGTGGTTTCTGTCCATGACGCCATCCTCGGCGCCACGCCCGGGCCTGGCTTGGATATTTTGGTCCCGAGTTCCACGTGACCGGGCATCGCCGAGCGTCGTTGCGTGTACTGCGTGGGTGTGATGGCCGTGAACGAGCGGAACTCGCGCACCAGGTGAGCCTGATCGAAATAGCCGAGGTCGGCGGCGATCTCGGCGATCGACGCGCCCGGCGCGGGTGTGTTGAGGGCGCGCAGTACGGCCTGGAGTCGGCGCACCCGAAAATAGGCCTTTGGTGACAGCCCGACTTCGCAGCGAAACACCGCGTTGAATCGTTTGACCGAAAGACCGCTCAGGACTTGGGCTTTCGACACGCGCATCGATGGGTCGAGTTCTGCGGAATGCAACACCGATGCCACGCGCGGTTGGGGCCATGCCCCGCGGCGCATCCGCGTGAGCAGGAACGCCTCGAGCAACGCCACCCGCTCTTGGGCCGAGCCGACCGCAATGAGCTGCTCGCGCAGCCGTTCTGCGCTCGAACCCCACAGGTCGCTAAGCCCGACGAGCGCATTCTCCAGGTCACCCAGCGGACACCCGAGGAACGCCAGCGCCCCCGCGGGCCGGAAGTGGATCGTCATGACGGTGTGGGTAGGGACGATCCGGATGATGTAGGAGGCCACGCCGGCACCGGCGGCGAAGGCCGGCGGGACCGCCAGCGGCGTGCGGCCGTCGGCAGCGTAGAAGCCGAGGTCGGTACGGCCTTCAACATCGATGATCGCCGTCACCGCGCCGCGTGGCAGCGCACGACTTGTGTGTGCGCCCGCCGCCGGATCACCCTGCCAGTAGCCGAAGTACTCGATGTGATCGGCGAGCGGCGGCCGCGGCCGATACAAGCGCTGAGCAGTCATCACACGCCGCGCCTAGATCGCGAGTGCGCCGTCGACGAGTTCGTCGAAGCGTTCCAGGGCCTCGTCGGTGTCGATGTCGATTCCGCGCAGCGGCCCGCGATCGGTGAGATACCGCAGCACGTGCAGCCGAGCGACGAGCGACTTGCGTTCGCTGCCTTGGGTTTCCCGCTCCCAGGCCGCCTGCTCGATGAGCAACGCGGCGGCGTAGACGTCCCCCATGAATTGGGCCAGCGGGAACAGTCTCGCCTCGGCCAGGTCGCGGTCCAGTTTGGTCCAGGCGGTGATGGCCGCGTCGAGGTCCTCGATGCGGCCGGCGACCAGGCGGGTGGTCTCGTCGTCGTCGGAAACCGACACCGCGTCGCGCATGCGCGCCAACAACGTCTCGTGCGCGCGGGTCTGTTCGATGCCGCGCCGCACGTCCAGGCACAGGATGTTGTCGGGGCCCTCCCAGATGGTGTTCACCTGAGCGTCGCGCAGAATCCTCGCCACCGGCCATGTTTCGATGTAGCCGTTGCCGCCGTGGATCTCGATGGCATCGGATGCCGCGGTGATTCCGAGCCGACACACCTTGAGCTTGGTGACCGGCACCGCGATGCGCTGGCGCATGCCGCGCGGCTGGCGATGGTTGGTCGCACCGGTGCCGTCGAACACCAAGGCAAGGGCCGCTTCGACGTCGACGATCAGCTCGGCCAGCTTGCGCCGCATCAACGGCTTGTCGATCAACGCGCCACCGAATGCCCGTCGCTGGCAGGCATAGGTCAGCGATTCGACCAGGGCCCGGCGCGCGTTGGCCAGGGCAAACAAGGCGATGCCGAGCCGGGCCGTGTTGGTCAGCTCCATCATTCGGCCCAGGCCCTTGCCGTCGGAACCGCCCGCGTCCGCGCTGGGCTCACCCGACAGCAGGAAGGCTTCGGCGTCAACGAATTCGACCTCCCCGGAGGCCACCGATCGGGTGCCGAGCTTGTCCTTCAACCGCCGGACGCGCACGCCGTTGCGCGAACCGTCACGGCGGGTACGCAGCACCAGGAAGTTGGCGACTCCGCGCGTCGAGTCGGGAGCGCCCTCGGGCTTGGCCAGCACGACGAACGCCTCCCCGGCGCAGTTGGACGCAAACCACTTGAAGCCGTTGAGTAACCACGCATCTCCGGCCCGGGTCGCGGTTGTCTCCAACGCGCCCAGGTCGGATCCGCCGGTGCGTTCGGTCAGCAGCTGCGCCGTCTCGCCGGCCCATTCGCCGGATTCGAACTTGCCGAGCACATGCTCCTTGACATCGGCCGGGGCGTAAGCGGCGACCAGCGACTGCACCATGCCGCCGCCGGTGCCGAGCGCACAGCCCATCCCGATGTCGGCCTGGTTGAGTAGGTAGTTGGACGCGAACATCGCCAGCGAGGAGCTCACTTTGGCGGCCCGCGCCTCGGCGCGCAGTGTCTTCTGCGCGTCCAGCACCGCGCGCTTGGACTGGGTGAACGACGCCGGCATCACGACCCGGCTGACATCATGGCCCCACCGGTCGTAGCGCTCCAGCCGCGGCGGGTTGCGGTCGGTCTCGTCGGCCCACCGCGCCACCGGTCCGCCCATCAGCGCACCGATGCCGATCAGTTGGGGTTCGACGACAGCCAGCTCCTCGGGCCGCAGGTAGTACGCCATCGTGGCGCGCAGCGTGGGATCGGTGAGGTACCAATTCAGGCCGACGGCGCCACGATAGT
>Ga0335073_10012742_pt1 | contig 11801 bp, 11 predicted proteins | sample Lox_Sample_22_FD_207093 | JGI IMG/M metagenome (GOLD analysis project Ga0335073, IMG submission 207093) | Soil microbial communities from Loxahatchee National Wildlife Refuge, Florida, United States - Lox_Sample_2.2 | ecosystem: Environmental > Terrestrial > Soil > Wetlands | place: USA... | reverse complement strand
CCTTCCATGATCTCGCCGTCGCCCGGGATGAGTTCGCCCGCCTCGACGACGACGATGTCGCCCTTCTGCAGCTCCGGAGCCCGGACGTCCTCCTCGGTGCCGGGGTTGTCCGATGACCAGCCTTGTAACCGGCGCGCGATGGTGTCGGCCTTCGATTTGCGCAACGTGTCGGCCTGGGCTTTGCCACGTCCTTCAGCGACAGCCTCGGCGAGGTTGCCGAAAAGCACTGTCAGCCAAAGCCAGAACACGATGAGCCAGCCGAACCACGATGAGTCGCGGACCGTCAGCACGGTCGACCAGACGGCGCCGATCTCCACGATGAACATCACCGGATTGCGCCACAGCGTGCGTGGATCGAGCTTGCGCAACGCGTCGGGCAGCGATTTGGTCAGCAGCGCGGGGTCGAGTCGGCCGCCCTGAACCCGCCCGCCCGGCGCGTGGCCGCCGTGCTGGCGCTGCGACGAACGGGCGGAACGGGCTTTCAAAGCCGTAGAAGTTGGCATTTCAGTGAATTCCTTCAGCGAGGGGCCCGAGTGCCCACATGGGCAGGAATGTGAGGGCAACAAGAATCACCGTGACGCCGGCGACCATTGCGACGAACTGCGGCCGATGGGTGGGCAGTGTCCCTGGGGACTCCGGCGTATGACCTTGGCGGGCCAGCGAGCCGGCCAACGCGAGCGCCAACACGATTGGCAGGAACCGCCCAATCACCATCGCCAGGCCGATTGCGGTGTTGTACCACACGGTGTTGGCGTTGATGCCCGCGAACGCCGAGCCATTGTTGTTGGCGCCGGAGGTGAACGCGTACAGCACCTCCGACAGCCCGTGCGGGCCAGTGTTGAGCATGCTCGCGCGTTCGCCGGGCAGTGCCATCGCGATGGCGGTGCCAATCAGCACGATGAGCGGGGTGACCAGGAAATAGCTTGCGGCGAGCTTGATCTCGCGGGGGTTGATCTTCTTGCCGAGGTATTCCGGTGTGCGCCCGACCATTAACCCGGCGACGAACACCGTGATCACCGCCAGGATCAGCATGCCGTACAGGCCAGATCCGGTGCCGCCAGGCGCCACCTCACCCAGCTGCATGTTAAAGATCGCCATCAACCCGCCGAGGCTGGTGTAGGAGTCGTGGAACGAGTCGACGGCACCACACGAGGTCAGCGTGGTCGAAACGGCGAACACCGCGGAGTTGGGGACACCGAAGCGTTGATCGACGCCTTCCATGGCCGCACCGACCGCAGTCGGCACCGTGCCGTGGTGTTGCAGCTGCATCCACATCATGATCGTCCAGCTGATCGCGGCCAGGACACCCATGATCGCGGCGATCGCGTAGCCCTGCTTTTTGCTTCCGACTATGCGGCCGAAGGTGCGTGGCAGCGAGAAGCTGATGGCCAGCAGCAGGAAGATCTCCACCCAGTTGGTCCACGCCGTCGGGTTCTCAAAAGGATGCGAGGAGTTGGCGTTGTAGAAGCCGCCGCCGTTGGTGCCGAGTTCTTTGATGGCTTCCTGGCTGGCTACCGGCCCGCCGGTGATGGTTTGTTGCGCGCCGCTCAGCGTGGTCACGACCTGGTCGTGCAGGTGGAAGTTCTGTATTGCACCGCCGGCGAGCAGCACGATCGCGCCGATGAGCGAGATTGGCAACAGGATGCGCATCGTGCCCCGGACCAGATCGACCCAGAAGTTACCCAGCTCATTGCTCTTGATCCGCGCGAAACCGCGGACCAGTGCAATCGCGACGGCCATGCCGACCGCGGCGGAGACGAAGTTCTGCACGGCGAGGCCGGCCATCTGCACCAGGTGGCCCTGCGTCGACTCGCCCGAGTACGCCTGCCAGTTGGTGTTGGTCACGAAGCTGATCGCGGTGTTCCAGGCCAGCGCGGGCGTCATCGGCGTCGCCGGATTGTGCAGGTGCAGCGGCAACTTGCCCTGCACCAGCTGGAAGAAGAACAGGAACAGCACACTGATCGCCGAAAACGCCAGCACGCTGCGGGCGTAGGCGTACCACGGCTGTTCGGCTTTCGGGTCGGCGCCGATGACGCGGTAGACGGCCTTCTCGATTCGCCAGTCTTGCGGCGAGGTGTAGACGCGGTACATGTAGTCGCCCAGGGGCACGTGAACCGCCACTAATGCCAGCACGAGCAAAGCGAGGAATGCGATCCCCGCGGTAGATGTGCTCACCTAAAACCTTTCCGGAAAGAGCAAGGCGGCGGCTAGGTAAACTGCCAACACTGCCGACAGCGCGAGGCCGACGATGTTTTCGTAGCTCATAGCTTTTCGACCAGCTTTTGGGCATAGCCGAGGACGGCGAAGACTGCCACCGTCAGTAGGACGTAGGCAAGCACGGCCATAGGTACTCCGTTCGTGACAGCCGATCAGATAGTGGTCGTACAGCATGAATTTAGCCCTCGACGGTGAGAACCGGGAAGGACGTTAGGCTCCGCCGTTGCATAAAGGTCCGCCGTTAACGCTTTCTTTACGGCCGGCCGTTTCATTTGAGTTTGCCGCCCGCGAGAGGGGCTAACTGTGGCGCTCGGGGCAGCGCCCGCCGAGCAGTGGCTGTCAGCGGTTTACGCGTGTCCGAGTAGGCGAACGCGAACCGCATAGCGTTTGCTGTGACGGCTGTGATCTTCTACTCAACGACTGGCAGGCGTACCCGGAAAGTGGTTCGGCCGTCAGCGGATTCGACGGCGGCCGAGCCCTTATGAGCCTTGACGATCGAGTCGACAATGGCCAGGCCCAATCCATTTCCAGACCCGTCGTGCCGGGAGTTCTTTGCGCGTACGAATCGCTCGAACAGATGTGGGAGAAGATCCGGGTCAATATCGGGCCCGTCGTCGGCAACTGTTAACTCTGCGTATGAATCGCTGTTACCGGACCGGTGGCAGGTAATTCCCGTCGTCACGGTCACTCCGTTCGGGGTATGCACCCAGCCGTTGGTCAGCAGATTGCTGACGAGTTGGTGCAGGCGATCGCGATCCCCGCGCACCCAGACCGGCTCGTCGGGCAGGTTCTTGACCCAGTGATGGGTGGGCGCCGCCACCGCGGCGTCGTTGACCGCATTGAGGACGAGGTCACCTAAGTCGACGTCTTCGGTATGCAGATCCTGGCCCTCGCCTAGGCGTGACAGCAGCAACAGCTCGTCGACGAGCGACGTCATCCGTCGGGCTTCCGACTCGATACGGGCCAGCGCGTATTCCGTGGTCGGTGGCAGCGCGGCGCTGTCCTGGCGGGTGAGCTCGGAGTAGCCCTGGATCGATGACAGCGGGGTGCGCAGTTCGTGGCTGGCGTCGCTGAGGAATTGCCGCATCCGCCGGTCGGATTCGGCGCGGTGCGCGAGCGCGCTATCCACGTTGTCCAGCAATCGGTTCAAGGTGTGCCCGACGATTCCCACCTCGGTCTCCGGATCGGTGTCCTCCGGTTGCACTCTGGCGGTGATGCGATGGTCGTCGCCGATGAGGGGTGTGCCGGCGACCTCGGCGGCGGTCGCGGCGACACGGCGCAAGGGGCGCAGGGCGTAGGTGACCACCAGCATGGTGAGGCCTGCCGTTACCAACATTGCGGCGATCAAAAGCATTGTGGCGCTGATGATTCTGCGGGTAATGAGTTTGTTGGCCAAGTCCAGCGAGACTCCGACGATCAGCCTGTCATCGGTACCGGCGCTTTGGCTTTCCAATCGGAACGAGCCGAGGCCGCCCAGTGTCGCGGTGCGTAGACCGTCGCCCTGCCAGGGCTGTGCCTTGATTGCGGCCACGACATCGGAAGGGGCGGGCCGAGCATCGTCTTCGTAAAACACCGCCGAGCCGATCACGTCGCCGTTATGCAGCACCGCGATGACGTTGCCTTGGTTCTGGCCGGTGAACCCCAACATCGCATGCGCGAGATCACCGTGATGCAGCGATTCGCCTCGCTGATACCGGGTGAACGAATGATTCAGTGCGTCAAGCGATTCATCGACTTCCGCATCGTTCAGTGCGTTGACGTAGCTGCGAAAGCTCAGCGTGGTGACCACGCCGACGACCAGCACGACAATCGTGACCACGGCCGACACCCCCACGACCAGTTGACGGCGCAAAGTGCGTGGGCGCCACCAGGGTCGGGTTGGGGCGCTATTCATTTGCGCGTCATTTCGGCGGTCGCAGCATGTATCCAACGCCGCGCACGGTGTGGATCATCGGCTCCTTGCCGGCATCGATCTTCTTTCGCAGGTAGGAAACGTACAGATCGACGATGCTGGTACGGCCCGCGAAATCGTAATTCCAGACGCGGTCCAGGATCTCGGTCCGGGTCAGCGCGCGGCCCGGATTGCGCATCAGAAAGCGCAGCAGTTCAAACTCGGTTGAGGTAAGCGGAATCGGTTTGCCGGCACGCGCGACTTCGTGGCTGGCGCTATCGAGTGTGAGGTCGCCGACCTTGAGACCCTCCTCCGCGGGTGCGGCCAGGTAATTGGAACGCCGAAGTAGTCCGCGCAGTCGGGCGACCAACTCTTCCAGGCTGAACGGCTTGGTCATGTAGTCGTCGGCGCCCGCAGTCAAGCCGGTGACGCGATCCATGACCGAGTCGCGGGCGGTGAGGAACAGGGTGGGGGTGTAGACATCGGCTTCTCGAACCCGTTGCAGCACCTGCATGCCGTCTACATCGGGCAGCATGATGTCGAGGACAAGCACGTCGGGGCCGATTTCGTCGAACTTCGCCACTGCCTCCCGGCCGTTGTGCGCAACCTCGACGGTCCAGCCTTCGTAGTGCAGCGCCATCTTGACCAGGTTGGTCAACGCCGGTTCGTCGTCGACCAGCAGAACCTGGATGGGTGACCCATCGGCACGGGTGATGCGAGGCAGCTGGCCAAGGATGGCCTGACGCGGTCGCTGCTCACGCACGGAACCCGACATTATCGCCATGCGCCTCCATTATCCCTGGCTCACACGTTCCTGTCGCCAATTTCATAGGAATCTCAAATGTGTCGGCCATTCGTCACACATCGGCCGAAACCGCCAGATATGTGTTTTCTATGCATCGCGTCAACTAGCTTGCGATGCCGCTATACACCAAAAACACTGTGTATCAGAGCTGTTGACAAGGAGCCGGCAGGCCAAAAAGTGAGGCTACATCGCTAACCGATTGTGTGAAATCACTTCACGTAACTCGACGTAACCCTGCCGTAACAAGATCAACCTGAAATAGCCGCAGCACCAACGATGAGCGCGGCAGCTGTACACAAAACTTTGGAGAAATCGATGTCTTTCTCGCCTTTCGTGACGACGCACCCCGAGGTGCTGTCTTCGGCGGCCGGCGATCTGGCCGGTATCGGTTCGGGGATGGCCGCGGCGAATGACGCGGCAGCCGGCCCGACCGGTGCGGTCGTTCCCGCGGCCGCGGACGAGGTCTCGGCGCTGACCGCGGCGCAGTTCGCCGCCCACGCGGACAGTTACCAGGCCATCGGCGCCGCGGCCGAAGCCATTCATTCGTTGCTGGTCAGCACCCTGCAGACCAACGCCGAGTGCTACGCGGCCACCGAAGCCGCCAACGCGGTCGCGGCCGGCTAGACCCCAGGCGCAACGGAAAGAAGGTCTAGCGAAATGGACTTCGGGGCGTTTCCTCCGGAGATCAACTCGGCGCGCATGTACGCAGGACCCGGCGCGGGGTCGATGCTGGCCGCTTCGGCCGCATGGGACGGGCTGGCCGCTGAACTGCACTCCACGGCAGCCGCCGCCGGATCAGTGGTTTCGGGCCTCACCGGTGAGTCGTGGCAGGGCGTGTCGTCGACGTCGATGGCCGCCGCGGTCGCACCCTATTTGACCTGGATGAGCGCAACCGCGGGTCAAATCGAGCAGGTGGCGAACCAGGCCAGGGCGGCAGCCGCCGCCTACGAGGCGGCGTTTGCGATGACGGTGCCGCCAGCGGCGGTCGCCGCTAACCGGGCGCAGCTGATGGCGCTGATCGCGACGAACATCCTGGGGCAGAACACGCCGGCGATCATGGCCACCGAGGCTCTCTATGCAGAGATGTGGGCTCAGGACGCAGCGGCCATGTACGGGTATGCCGCCAGCTCGGCGACTGCCTCGACGTTGGCGCCGTTCACTGCGCCGAAGTCGGCCACCAATCCGGCAGGCCTGTCGGGTCAGTCCGCCGCGGCGGCCCAAGCCGCCGGCACAGCCGCCGGCAGCCACGCGCAGACCGCCGCTTCCACATCGCTGTCGGCGGTGCCTACGACATTGCAGGGGCTCTCCCAGCCAACGCAGTCGGCGGGTGGCCTCTCGGGACTGTTGTCGGGTAACGGTGCGACGGTGGCGACCTCTGGCATCTCGGGGGCCTCTGGAGGACTGAGCGCGCTGACGGGTCTGGCCGGGTCGACGGGCAGGGGTGTCGGCACTAGTGCGAGCAAGGGCGCCACCTCGAGCCTCGGGGCACTCGACAGTCTGACCGACATCGCGTCGTCGTCGTCGAGTGGAGTCGCCGACTTGGGTTCGGACGCTGCCGGCGTCGGTACCAGTGTCGCTGGTCTGGGAACTGGAGGCGGAGGTGTCGGCGCCGCTCTCCCTGGCGTTGGGCTGAATATCCCCGCCGCCGATTCGCTGTTGGCGTCCGGAGGTATGGCGCCGCTCAGCGGAGGCGGATTGGGTATGGCGCCTGCGCTGAGCGGTTCGATGGCGATGGGCCACCTTGGCTTTGGTTCTGCGGGCACCGCGGCGACGATGGGTCAAGCAAGCTCGGTCGGCAAGCTGTCGGTGCCGCAGACGTGGACGCCGGACGCCAGTCCGGCCGCTGCGGCGATCACCCCCGCCGCCGCAATGCCCGTTCCCGCCAGCGGCTTTGGCGCGGCGCCGGCCGGGTCGACCAGTGCGTCGGCTGCAAGCAAGGTTACGTTTCCGCAGCTGGGCGAAAACGAGGTCGATGGGATGGCGCGAATCGGTATGCGTAGCAACATGATTCCGCCGCAACTGGTTGGATAATTCAGCAAGGCCAACCAAACGTTGTGGCCCGCACACCGGTTGGTGTGCGGGCCACGGGGTTTGTGAGGTGTTAGGCCCAGCTGCCGCCGACGGCGCTGTCGGTGGAGTTCATGTTGTTGCCGGCCGTTTGGACTTTTTGGCCGTGGGAGTTGGCTTGTTCGTAGATGACCTGGAAGTTGCGACCCAGCTGGGTGATGAACTCCTGGCAGGCCACCGAACCGGCGCCGCCCCAGAAGTCACCGGCGGCCAGCACATCGCGCACGATGGACTGGTGCTCGGCCTCCAGTGAGGCGGCCTGGGCACGGATGAGGGCGCCGTGGGCATCCACGTCGCCGAACTGGTAACTGATCGACATGAGCGTGTTCTCCTAGAAGTCGTGTGACGGTTTGGGTTAGCTCGACAGGATCTGCTGGGAGGCCTGCTCTTGCTGCTCGTAGTTGTTGGCATCCCGAATCAACCCGTCACGCACGCCGTGCAGCATGTTGACGATGTTGCGAAACGCCTGGTTCATCTGGCCCATGGTGTCATACGACGTCATCTGCGCGGTGCCACTCCAGCCGGCACCGGCGATGTTCTGGCTCGACGCCCACATCTTGCGGGCCTCGTCCTCCACCGTCTGCGCGTGCACGTCAAAACGGCCCGCCATCGACCGCATCTCGTGCGGGTCAGTCATAAAACGCGTAGGCATATCCTTTGCTCCTTAACTCGATTTCATTGCAGCTTTAATGCGTCGTGCGGCAACGGCATCCCCCATTCTCACCCGCCGGCCGGCGTGCGAGTTTCGACTTTCACGGGAGCTGTCTTGGCCGCCTGCGTGCCCATGCCGCGCCCACTGAGCGAACCCATGAGCGCCTGGGTGAACGGGCTGTTGGGCAGACCGGCAGACGGGTTCACCGGGCTGACGCTGTTCTCCGGCAACACGGGGGCTGCGCGAACGGCCATCTCCGGAGCCTTGTTCGCCCAACTGTTCGGTATCGACAGACCGCCCAACCGATGTGCGGAGGCGAGCTGAGCGCTGATCGCCTGGCTAAACGCCCGCATCTGGCCGCCGATGCCGCTCATCAAAGCCTTCATCTTGGAGTCGACGAGCTGGGAAACGTCGGCCAGTATCGCCTGCTGGCTCGCCTGCATCGCCTGTGAGGCATTCATCGAGTTGGCCAGGCTGATCAACATCTTCGCGGGCATGCTGGCCATCATCGTTGCGTAGTAGACGGCCTGAACCGGGAAAATCGAACCCACGGCCGATGCGGCGCCCGCCGGAACCAGCGCGCTCAGTAACGTCGAGTCCAAAGACGTTGGCACGCCGACATCGGTCAGGACGGCGGTCCACGCGTTAGTTAAATTCGTGGTGTAGCCGGAGCTGCTGTTTCCGCTCAAGTAGACCTGAAGCAGCGTCTCCAGGTCGGTGCCAATCGAATTCGCCGTCGTCTGGGCCGCCGCGGCCGCGTCCGCCGACGTCCCACCGTCGCTGGTCGTCGGCGCCGGACTCTGCGCGGGCAGCGCGGCGGCCTGCTGGGAAGCCAACGCATAGGTGTCCATCGTCAGCCCGTCCTGGAACCACATCTCCATGTAGAGCGCCTCGGTGGCCGCAATCGCCGGAGTGTTCTGGCCGAGGAAGTTGGTCGCGACCAACGCCGCCAGCAAAGCCCGGTTGGCGGCGATCACCGACGGAGGCACCGTCGCATCAAACGCGCCCTCATAGGCAGCGGCGGCCAACCTGGCCTGAGTGCTGGTCTGAGCGGCTTGAAGCGAGCTGGCTTGCAACCACGCGATGTACGGCGCGGTCGCCGACGTCATCTGCACCGACGACGGACCCAACCACGGCCCACCGGTCAATTGCTGGATCACCGCTTGATACGAGGTAGCAGTGGTTTCCAGTTCGGCCGCCAGCTCGTCCCATGCCGACGCCGCCGCCATCAACGGTCCCGACCCAGCCCCGGTGTACATCAGAGCCGAATTGACCTCCGGCGGGAACATCATAAAACTCATTGGCCCCGACCCCCCTCAGCCTGCTGCTGCCGCATTCGCCGCCTCAGTCAGCGCGTACGCCCCTGCGCCGGAGCGCAAAGTTGCGACCAGTTGTTCATGCACTTCCGTCGCTTGGGCGGCAAGCTGCTGATACGCCAGGCCCTGCTGGCCGAACTGCGCCGCCGTCATCGCCGATACGATATCCGACGCCGCCGGCGCCAACGCCGTTGTGGGCGCCGCGGCGGCCGTGTTGCGGACCGCCATCGCATCACCGATCCCAGACAGAGTGCTCGCAGCCCCGGACAAGACTTCCGGCTCCGCAGTTACGAACGACACCCAACCTCCTTAAGACTCCGTCTAGGCACCGGCTTACTGGTCGCAACAGTTAATTCATTAAACTGCTCGCGGAGTACGTTCGCTGGGCGCTGACGACTGAGCAATCGTAAATCACGGGACGCGGTGCCGTGCTGAAAAAATCCAAAGACATTCCGTCCAGGATAATTTTCTCTTCGTGTGGCACAGGTTTCTCTCAGGAGAAGCTAGAGCGGGCGAAAATCGCGTCGCGCGCGGTGCTGCGGTCAACCGTCGGCCAGCCCCTGGTTCAGCGCGGCGCGACCCTCCTCGTCAAGCCGTAGCAATGGCCGACGCGGATCCCCCACGCGGACGCCAAGAGCTCTAGGCAGCCTTCACCGTGGTGGCCAGGCCATCCGCTACGATGAACTCCAGCAGCGGCCTGATCTCGGCGGTAAATGGCTTGCGCTGTTGATATTTCGTTTCGCGCGTATCGCGTCATACAGGTCGATGCAGGGCTGCGTTCGCTGACACAGCGCGGCCGTGCACGAACCGGTGGCACCTGCCTGCAGCGCATTCAACACAGGTGGATTACTGCAGTTGTAGAACTACAGCCGGCCGCCGCTGAGCTCGTCGATGGGCTGCATTCGGAAAAGGTCGCCGGTGGATTCTTTGACCATTGTGACGTTGTCGATGGTCTCAAACATCCGCATCAACAGTTCGGGGCTCATATCGACCCCATCAGGAGCCGGGTTGCTATACATCATGATCGGAATGCCGATCGCATCGCCAATGCTGAGAGAATGCTTAAAAATCTCGCGTTCGGAAAGCTTCCAGTAAGACACCGGCAAGACCATCACCGCATCGGCGCCGGTGCGTTATGCGTACCGCGCACGCGAGGTCGTCACATCGGAAACACCACGCTCGGCGGGAGTTCGACGGGCCGGTATGAAGGAGGGGTGAGCGACGGAACCAGCCGCCGGACGGTACTGACGACGGGTGCGGCGGCGGCCGTTCTCGGTGCGGGTGTCGGGGCGGCCGGCGTTGTTGCGCTGCTCGGGCCACCGGGTCGCGGCCCCAGCCTGTGGCCCCGCCCCGATCAGAGCGGCGCGCAACCTGTCGGCGGCCTGCATCTGCAATTCGGCAAAGATGCCTCCACCGAAGTCGTTGTCTCGTGGCACACCACCGACGCGGTGCACAACCCGCGGGTCATGGTCGGCACCCCGGCGTCCGGCTTCGGCCGCGTCGTACAAGCCGAGACCCGGACCTACCGCGACGCGAAGTCCAAGATCGAAGTTCGCGTCAACCACGCCCGGGTCGACAACCTGGCCCCCGACACCGATTACGTCTACGCAGCGGTTCACGACGGCACCAATCCCGAGCTGGGCACGATCCGAACTGCGCCGTCCGGACGAAACCCTTTCCGCTTCACAAGCTTCGGGGATCAGGCAACCCCGACATTGGGCCGACTGCACGACGCGAGCTACCGCAGTGACAATCTCGGCTCGCCCGCGGCCGGGGATACCACGACCGCCATCGAGCGTCTCGATCCGCTGTTCAACCTCGTCAACGGCGACCTGTGCTACGCCAACCTCGCGCATGACCGCATTCGCAGCTGGTCGGACTGGTTCGACAACAACACGCGCTCGGCTCGCTACCGGCCATGGATGCCTGCGGCGGGCAACCATGAAAACGAATTAGGCAACGGGCCGGTCGGTTACGCCGCCTACCAGACTTACTTCGCGTTGCCCGACTCAGGATCCGATGCCGAGCTTCGCGGGCTGTGGTACTCGTTCACCGCCGGCTCGGTGCACGTGATCAGCCTCAACAACGACGACGTCTGCTTTCAGGACGGCGGAAACTTCTACGTGCACGGCTACTCGGGTGGCGCGCAAAAGCGTTGGCTGGAAAGCGAACTCGCCGACGCACGAGCAGACCCGCGCGTCGACTGGGTGGTCGTTTGCATGCACCAGGTCGCGATCTCCACCGCCGATCACACCAACGGCGCCGACCTGGGCATCCGCCAGGAATGGTTGCCACTATTCGACCGTTACCAGGTCGACCTGGTGGTGTGCGGTCACGAGCACCACTATGAACGCTCCCATCCGCTGCGCGGAGCACAAGACACCGAAACCAAAACGCCGATCCCGGTCCAAACTCGCGGCGACGTCATCGACACCAGCAAGGGGACCGTGCATCTGGTCATCGGGGGTGGTGGCACCTCGGCGCCGTCGAACGCCATGTTCTTCCCGCAACCTCGATGCCGCGTGCTCACCGAAGTCGGCCCTTACGAGCCGGCGATCGGGCGCAAGGCGCCGATCTATGTGATGGAAGATGCCCCGTGGTCGGCGTTTCGCGACCGCGAAAACCCATACGGTTTTGTCGCTTTCGACGTCGACCCGGGGCCGCCAGGCGGCAACACGTCGATGAAGGCAACGCACTACGCGGTCAACGGCCCCTACGCAGCGATCAGCGTGGTCGAACAATTCACGCTGACTCGGCCCCGCCGCGGCTAAGCGCAGCGGGCGCCTACGCTTGCCGGCATGACGACTACCGATCTTCTGTTGGCCGGCAAGGTTGCCTACGTGACGGGCGCCG
>Ga0335073_10012740_pt1 | contig 11801 bp, 7 predicted proteins | sample Lox_Sample_22_FD_207093 | JGI IMG/M metagenome (GOLD analysis project Ga0335073, IMG submission 207093) | Soil microbial communities from Loxahatchee National Wildlife Refuge, Florida, United States - Lox_Sample_2.2 | ecosystem: Environmental > Terrestrial > Soil > Wetlands | place: USA: Florida... | reverse complement strand
CGCCCACACTCTTCGTGGCGACCTTTTCCATGCGGTCGGCCAGGATTAGCGAGGAGGCGGCCAGCTTGTCATCAGCAAATTCCGGAACCAGAATGCCGCGGGTCCAGGTGCCGACCCGATCGCCGTTCACGTCTTTCACCACAATATCGATGCGGTAGCGGCCGGGACGCAGCGGAACGGCTTTCCAGTAGAGCGAGGAATGTTCCAGGGTCTTTTCCAGCAACTCTTGCGGCACGTCCACCTGCACGGTGTCTTCGAAGGTCTGGGCCACGCGTCCGGTAATTCCAGTGACGCGTCCAAAAATGTTGACCGTGCCGCGCTGGATGCCATCCTTCTCAACGAAGGTGACGTCCTTGTTCTTGACTTGCAGGGTCACCGGCACCAGAACCGTATCGCCGGTCACCTTCACGTAGTCGGTACGAACCTCGAACGGCATGAGGTTGACGTTGATCTTGTGGCTGACGACTTCCTCAAGGTCCTTGAATTTGACGGGAGGCGGCGCCTGGATCTTCGCCATCAACTCCAGTTTGTCGAACTCCTTGTTGTTCTCGATGGTCTGCAGCGGGCCGGCATTGGCGCCAAAGGGACCATTGGTTACGCGCTGCGCCTGGGTCGAAAGCCCCATCTGTTCATAGAGCGTGGGACCGCCCCCGGGCGTATGCAGGAGCGCATCTTTCTCGTTGGGGTCGGTAGTCAGGTGGTAGTCGCCGCACATGCAGGTGTCCACGAACTCCAGATTCACGTCCTGCCCCACGCCCTCCAGATAGCGGTAGCGCCAAGTCTCAAACGGGAAGGTGCTGGTTTCGCCGCCGCCCTCTTCCATCGTTCGCTCGTAGGTGCCGCCCGAGGGATGCGAATCAATCTGGTCCGGCGGTCCCCAGATGATGTAGGTGCGGCCGCGATCGGTTCGCCAGCCGGGTATGCCGGCCGCAAAATGCTCGTTGGCGTAAGCGATGCGGCGATAGTGTTCTTCCTTGAATTCGTTCTCCGGGGTGTCGGGGGTGGGATCGCGGCGCAGCCAAAACTGCTCGATGAACTGGTCGCGCTCCTCGTCATTGGAGAGCGCCTTGAAGGCCGCTTTCTCTTCAGGCGTGATGATGTACACCACGTCTTCGTTCAGCCACTTCTTGTAGGTTCCGCTTAACTCCTGCTTGAGGGCTTTGGAGTTGGCCTTCTTTTGCTTGTCGGTGAGAGGGCGCTTGAGTGGGTCGGAAGACTGGTCCGAACTCTGCGCCGTCTTGTCACCGGTGCTGTTGGACTGCGCTGCGGCGTCGCCGGAGGTCTGCCCGGAAGCCGCACTGGCCTTGCTGTCGGCGGGAGCGGACGAGCTTTGAGCTGCGGCACTAAGGGATAAGTAGAACAGGGCAAACGTCAACGAAATAGACCACAAAACCACACGCAACTTCATGTCGGCAAACAGCTCCTCGGGCAACACTACAGGCTTTTAAAATTGTATGTTCTGGGCGGTGTGAAAGCAAGATTATCGGAACGAATCGCGAGCCGAGTTGCTCACTTCCACCCTCGCCCTTGCCAACCCGATGCTGCGAGGTAAGTTGCTCATAACACGTGCTGCCGGCACCACAGGGGTCGCGGTTCACGGCGTCCTCCCGCGTTCTGTCAAATCTGCTGAAGGTTGGGCGATTCGGCTTATAATCAGAGCATCCGGAGATGCAGCGCCGCATGGAACCGGGCACGCGGTTTCATAAAAGGGAACCGGTTTGCAACCTGTCGAATTTGCTCGCCGCAGGAACCTTAGACCGTCTCATTTCGTACTGAAGTAGAGTTGAGTGCGCTACCCCTCCCGGACGAGGCCCCATGAAGAAGTGGAAAAAACCCGCACTGATTGCAGGAGCTGCCGTGCTGTTGCTGGGCATTGTCGGCTTCACCGTCCAGCAGAGCCGCAAGGGAGTGATCCCGGTGCAGACCGGGAAAGTGACGCGTGAGGATCTGACGTCGGTGGTTACGGCTTCCGGCGAGATCAAGCCCAAGCTGTACGTGAATATCGGGGCCCTGGCGCAGGCCAAGATTGTGCGCCTGTACGTCAAAGAGGGCGATCGGGTCAAGAAGGGAGAACTGCTCGCCAGTCTCGACAACATTCAATCGGCGGCCGACGTTTCGGCGACCGAGGCGATGCTAAACGCATCGAAGACCGACGCGGTGGCGGCACAAGCGGCCGTCAACACGTCCGTCGCCGACCTGAATCAGGCGAAGGCCGAACACGAGCGCGCCAAGCTCGATTTCGATCGCACCAAGGCGCTGTACGATAACCAGCTCATTGCTAAAGCGGATTACGACACCAAGAAAGCCGCCTTCGATACCGCGAATGCGCAGTTGGCGCAGGCCCAGGCGAAGCTGGCGCAAGCCAAGGCCAATCTCGATTCTGCCAACGGCCATATCGGGCAGAATGCGGCTACGCTGCGCCGCATGAGCGATGTCCTGAGCAAGACCGAATACCGCGCGCCGTTCGATGGCGTGATCACCAACTTGCCGGTGCGCGAAGGCGAGACGGTTGTCCCCGGCATTCAAAATTCACCCGGCAGCACGTTGATGACGGTGGCCGACACATCGCTGATTACCGCGGAAGTCAAGGTGGACGAGAGTGACATCGTGAATGTGCAGATGGGCCAGCCAGCCGAGATCACCATCGATGCCATGCCGAAGCAGAAATTCAAGGGCGTGGTTTCGGAGATCGGCGGCAACGCCGTGCTGCGCTCGACGGGCGTCTCGACGGCCCAGACGACCTCGAGCGGGCAGGAAGCCAAAGACTTCAAAGTGGTGATCGCGCTCGCCGATCCGCCGCTGAATATTCATCCCGGACTTTCCGCAACGGCGCGGATTACGACCGCCAAGCGCGCCGCGATTTTGGCGATTCCGATCCAGGCGCTGACCATTCGCACGCGCGGTGAACTTGCTGCCGACGACAAGAGCAAGAAGGGCTCGGTTCAGGCAGCCGCCCCGGCAGTCGGAGATCCCAAGGAAGAGTTGCAGGGTGTGTTCGTTTTGCGAGGGAAGAACAACGCGGTGTTCGTGCCGGTGGCAACCGGCATCAGCGGCACCACCGACATCGAAGTCACCAACGGATTGAAGGAAGGCGACGAGATTGTGACCGGAAGCTATAAAGTGCTGCGCACCTTGCGCAACAATGCCAGCGTGAAGGTGGACAACTCGGTGAAGCCGAAGAGCGACGAATCGTGAGGAGCAGTCAGCACTCAGCAGTCAGTTCAAGCCGAGTTGTAAACTTGACAGGCTGAATGCCGACTGCTGATTGCTGAGTGCTCAGCATGGAGAAACCAATGGCGACAGAGTTGGTCAATCTGCCGGAACCTTTGCCGGCAACGAACCCCGATACCTGCATCATCTGCACCGAAGACCTGTGGAAGACCTACGACATGGGCTCGGAGCAATGCGTGCACGCGCTACGGGGGATCAGCGTCCGCATTCAGCGCAACGAGTACGTCGCCATCATGGGCCCTTCGGGCTCCGGCAAATCCACGCTGATGAACCTGATCGGATGCCTGGACACGCCGAGCAAAGGCAGCTACTGGCTGAATGGGCAACTGGTCAGCGAACTGGACGACGACGAGCTGGCCCGCATTCGCAATAAGGAAATCGGATTTGTCTTTCAAACCTTCAACCTGCTGCCGCGCGCGACTTCGCTGCACAACGTCGAGCTGCCGCTGATCTACGCCGGCATGCCGGCGGAGGAGCGCATTGACCGGGCAAAGAAGGTCTTGGCGGCGGTCGGCATGGAATCGCGCATGAACCACAAGCCCAACGAGCTGTCAGGCGGCCAGCGCCAGCGCGTGGCCATCGCGCGCGCGCTGGTCAACGATCCCTCCATCATCCTGGCCGACGAGCCCACCGGCAACCTCGACTCGCAAACCGGCGTGGAGATCATGGCGCTGTTCGACCGCCTGCATGAGCAGGGCAATACCATCGTCCTGGTCACCCACGAGCACGACATTGCCGAGTACGCGCACCGCGTCATCCACATCCGCGACGGCCAGGTGTTCAGCGATCAGAAGACGGCACGGGGATGAGGAATCAGCCGTCAACACTCGGGATTCAGCAATCAGCGTTCAGCACTCAGCACCCAGCGGTGAGTAGTCAGCTGTCGGCCGTACGTGCTTGCCAGACGCTCTGCGAGTTGGAAGGTTGTCATCACGAGCCGCGGGCGAGGGACCTGCTGTTTGCGCGAGCCGCGACACGCTTGTTATTCGTAAGGAAAGCAGATCCCTCGCCTCCGGCTCGTGATGACAATGTTGTGACTCAAGCATGATTGCATGCTGATTGCTGATGGCTGACTGCTGATGGCTCACTGCTGACTGCTAAACTTTCTGTTTGGCCTCACCTGACCCGCGCCGCGATCCCTTCACGCAACAACGGCATGAAACCCGCCTCACTCTCGTGCTCGCAGGCGTTTCGATCGCCGCGCTTTTCTACTACTACGCACACCAGCAGCTTCTGCTCTATGGCGATGCGGTCGCCCACCTCAACATCGCGCGCCGCGTGGTCGACAATCGCCACCCGCTCGAGTCCTACGGACAACTGGGCACGGTTTGGCTGCCGTTGCAGCACATCGCGATGCTGCCGTTCGTTTGGGTGGACACGCTGTGGCGCAGCGGAGTTGCCGGCGCCATCCCGGGAATGGTGGCGTTCGTTCTTGGCACGCTCGGGATTTTCCGTCTAGTTAGCGTGCGCGCCGGCGCGTTGGCCGGCTACGTAGCTGCGGCCGTTTATGCGCTGAATCCCAATCTGCTTTACATGCAGACGACCGCGATGAACGAGCCGATCTTCCTGGCGTTCTTGGTCTGGTCGCTGGTGTATCTCGACGAATTCCTGCGCGCTACCTCGCCGGCCGATGCCACGTCCGTCGTAGCTCCTGCAGGACTTCGTCCGCGACGCGCTCTGGAATACTGCGGCATCACCATGGCCGGCGGCGCGTTGACGCGCTATGACGGATGGTTTTCTGCGACGCTGGTTGGCGTGGTCCTGCTGGTTGCGTTTCTGCGCTGGCTGCGGCAAGGCCTGGAGCCGCGGCTTCGCCGCTACGCCACCAAGTCACTGATTGAGGTCCTCCTGCTCAATGCGCTCGTGCCGGTCTATTGGCTGATCTATACGTGGGCGGTATCCGGGAACGCGATGGACTTCGCCACCGGTCCGTATTCCGCCAAGGCGATCGCGCTGCGCAGCACCGCGCAGGGCGCGCCGCCTTATCCCGGCCAGCACCACATCTTCATCGCCGCGCTGTACTTCCTGAAGGCCGCCCAGCTCAACCTGGGAGCGCCGTTGTTTGGTGGTGTGCTTCTGGCAGTAGCTTTGCTGGGCACCGGCCTCGCTCTGTGGCGATTTCGCCGTTATGGCATTCTGTTGCTGCTGTGGATTCCATTCGCGTTTTATGCGCTGTCGATCGCCTATGGAAGCGTGCCGATCTACATCCCGATCTGGTATCCGTTTTCCTACTACAACGTACGCTATGGATTGGAACTGCTGCCCGTCTTTGCTGTTTTCCCCGTGATTGTGGTGGCCGAGCTTGCCGCCAAGGCGGCGAACCGATCAGTGCGCGTGGCCATCTGGTCGGCGTTCGCGGTCGGGCTGGTCGGCTCCGGCTACCTCTCGGCTTACGGCGAGGCGCCGATCACGCTGCGCGAGGCACGGGTGAATTCGCGTGGCCGCATTGCGCTGGAAGAGGCCTTGGCAAGCGCTCTGGAGCGGCTGCCTCCGTCGTCCACCTTGCTGATGTACGAAGCCGAACATGCCGGAGCGTTGCGCACCGCGGGCATTCCCCTGCGCCACGTGATCTCGGAAAACGAGCATCCCGACTGGGAGCTGGCGCTGGTCGATCCCGCGCATCAGGCGGAGTACGTCGTCGCCTGCCAGGGAGATCCGGTGTGGGCCGCGGTGCGCCGGCATCGCACCGAGCTCGCCGAAGTGGCCACTGTGAGCGCACCCGGACAGGCGAGTTGCACGGTGTATCGGCGTAAGGATTAGCGCAGTTGCTGGAATTCTTCCTGCGATACCCCGAACTGACGGAGGATCTTGAAGAACAACGGAGGGCCAATCTCGCGTCCGCCGTGCAGTGGAATCGTAACGGCACGGCCATCCGCGTGGTTCCAACGCTCATGGCTTCCAGTTTGTCTTGATTTGAAGAATCCCAGCTTGCGTGCGGCGTTCTGAAATTCGCGTGCCGTCGCGCTAGGCATGGACGATTTCGGTGCTGTCGGCGGGTAATGCTGCGCCTTTGGCTCGATATTCTTCGGCGAGCATCTGGAAAACGTCGGAGAGCTCTTGCAGCGCTTCCTCTCGGGTAGGCATTAATGCATAGCACCCGGAAATGGCGGGCACCTCGGCGACCCACGAACCATCCTCTTGCTTGTATAAGACCGTTTTGTAGTCTTGTAGTTCCATGCGCGCTTCCGAACCTACGGGCAGTTTACCATTGCTGACTGCCGTCCAGCATGCGCCATATTTCCTCAACCCTCCACTCCGGAATGGCTCCCGGACGGCTTGCTACCAGCGCGGCCACGGCATTCGCAAAGGCAGCGCAACGCTCCATCGTCCAACCCTGACCCATGCCGTGCACCAGCGCAGCAGCGAAGGCATCGCCTGCGCCCACGGTGTCGGCGACTTCAACCTTGAATCCCGGCGCTTCCGTGAACACGCGCTCATGGAAGATCGCGCAGCCCCGCTCGCCCAAGGTCACGCAGACGGTCTTGCAATGATATTGATCGCACCAGCGCTCGCAGAAGTGCCGCACCGACGCGTCGTCTCCGTCACCGCCCAGAGTGGCATCCAGAAACTCGGCTTCGGTGTCGCTCAGCTTGATGACGTCGGCGTGCGACGCGAGTCGTTCGACCGCAGCCAGCGTCCAGTTGCCGTCGCGCAGGTTCACGTCATAGATCCGCTGGGCCGATGGGATTTCCTCGAGCAAGGAAAGCGTTGCGACGAGCCCCTGCTGGGAGGTGTGGAAGAGCGTGCCGAAGTAAATCCAGTCCGGTTGCAGGCGCGCGATGCGGCGCCGCAGCTCAGGCGCCAGCCGAACGAAGTCGTAGGCGGCGGGACGGACGATGCGGAACATCGGCTTGCCGCTGGGGTCGAGCTCGACTTCCGCCGTGCCGGTGCGCCTTCCCGGCACCACCTGAACGAAATCCGGCGCGATGCCGAGCCGCTGCACACGGTCGAGCGCGCGTTGACCGCGCTCGTCGTCGCCCACCCCGCTGACCAGGGAAACCTCGTGTCCCAGCTGGTGCGCGTGTGCGGCAAAATTCAGCGGTGCGCCGCCCAGGTACTCGGCCGGGCCAATCACGTCCCAGAGAATCTCGCCGATGCTGACAATGCGCATGCCAGCAGTTTCAGGTTTCGAGTTTCAAGTTTCAAGCTGGACGATTGCCGGCTGCCTCGGATTCGAGTTTGAGGCTCAATTTGGCACATTACCCGGATCGAAACTGAAGTACAGAAAAACTTGAAACTTGATACTCGAAACTGCTTCCGCTTTGCGATATGATTTCGGCGCATATGAAGCTTGGATTCCAGTGGCAGCGCACCGAACCTCCCACCAACTTGCCAACCGCGGCGGATTTTCCGCCACTGTCCGGGGCCGATATTGCCGGCGTCGTGCTGGGCGATCGCGTAGGGGGCGACCTGTATCGCTTTCTGCGCGCCAATCGCAGCCGGGTGATCTTTGGCCTGCTCGATGTCGCGGGCCGGCGCGAGGAGAACCGCGCGGTCGTGGAAGCCGCTCGGCAGACGTTCGAGGAAGTTGGCAGCCATAAGTTCGCCGACCAGGAAATCAACGAGGCGGACGCGATGATGGAATTCTGCCTGGAGCTGAACCTGACTATCCGGCGCGCGGCTGCCGGAGTGCGCTCTTGCGCCGCGTTTCTGGGTTGCTACAACGAGGAGCTTGGGACCATCTGCTACGTCAATGCCGGGCACACGCCTGGGTTGCTGCGCGATCCTTCCGGCATCACCGAGCTGCCGGCCACGGGTCTGCCACTTGGGCTCTTCGCCGCTTCAACCTACGAAGCTCCTACGGCCGCGCTGCAACCCGGCGCGTCGTTGCTGTTGGTCTCGCGCGGGGTGGTCGAGGCCGCTCCCAAGAAGGAGGAGTTTGGTCTGGAACGCGTGAAGCAGAGCTTCACAAGCGCACCTGTGGAAGACGCTCGCCAGATCGCGGGCGCCATTCTCAACGCAGTCGAAGGTTTTCTGGGCTCCCGGCCACGACAGAACGACATCACCGCCTTGGCGCTGGCCCGCAGAGCCAAAGCCGCCTCGGCGATGGCGTAAGTCTGCTGGCTCCTTGCTGTTCGCCCTGTTCGCTTCCGAACGGCGGCGTTCGCCGTCGAACAAACCCGTCAAGTCTCGCTTTCGGAACACCCGCAAAACCAGCTGAAAATAAAGAGTGTTAAGTTCTTTCGCTGCGGCATCGCGATTGCTCATATTGATATCAAACTTGCCAAGGCTCGCGATGCGCACTTTACTCCAGGACCTCCAATACGCCGGGCGACAGATGATGAAGTCGCCGGGATTTGCGGTTGCTGCCATTCTCACCTTGGCCCTCGGGATTGGCGCGAACACCGCCATCTTCTCGGTAGTGAACGGGGTGTTGCTGAACCCGCTGCCCTATCCTCAGGCGGACCGGTTGGTCGTGCTGTTTCACAACAAGCCTCACTTCACCCACGGCTCGATTTCCTATCTCAACTACCTCGATTGGCAGCGCGACAACCGCAGCTTCGAGGCGATGGCTGCTTATCGTTATGGCGACAAGAAGTTGACTGGAGTGGGCGAGCCCGAGAACCTCAAAGGGCGCATGGTGTCGGCAGGCTTCTTCGAGATTCTGGGAGTGAAGCCACTGCTGGGGCGCACTTTCACCGCCGATGAGGACCGGCTGGGCGCCAATCCCACGGTGATGATTTCGGAGGGGTTGTGGAAGCGCAAGTTCGCCTCCAACCCCCACATTGTGGGACAGGCGATTGTTTTGGACGGCGTGCCGCGCACCATCATTGGCGTGATTCCCGCCAGCTTTCATTTGCGGCAATGGAACTTCGAAACGGGCGATATCTACACGCCCGTGGGCGAATACAGCGATCCCCATTTTCGTGAGCGCCAGGCGTCTTGGGGCATGGACGCCATCGCACGCCTGAAGCCCGGCGTGACGCGGGCGCAAGCGGCGCTCGACATGGAGCGGGTGAACCGCGGTCTGGAAGCCGCTTACCCCGATATTGACGCCGGCATCAAGACCACCATCGTCCCCATGAAAGACCTGATCGTTGGCGAGGTACGTCCCGTGCTGTGGGCGCTGATGGGGGCGGTGCTGTTCGTGCTGCTCATCTCGTGCGCCAACGTAGCCAACCTGCAACTGGCGCGAGCCACGGCACGCGAGCGTGAGTTCGCGGTGCGCGTGGCGTTGGGGGCGCGGCAAAGCCGGCTGGTGCGGCAGGCGCTGACCGAAAGCCTGGCGCTTTCGGCCTTGGGCGGAGCGTTTGGTTTGCTGTTGGCCTATTGGGGCGCAAAAGCGGCGGTGGCGGCAATCCCCGACATGCTGCCGCGAGCCGAAAACGTCGCACTCGATGGCCGGGTACTGCTGTTCACCCTCCTGGTTTCGCTCCTGGCGGGAGTGGTTTTCGGCTTGGCGCCCGCACTGAAGAGCTCGCGCACCGACGTGAACGCAACCCTGAATCAAAGCGGCCGCTCTCTGGTGGGCACGCATAATCGCGCGCAAGCTTTGTTTGTGACCGTAGAAATGGCGCTGGCGCTGGTGCTGCTGGTGGGCGCCGGACTGATGATCCGCACCTTGACCCGGCTGTGGAATGAGAATCCCGGCTTCGATCCGCGCGGCGTGATTGTCTTCGACATCAAACCTGCGAAGTCGCTCTCGCACCAGCCGACGGATGCGATCCGAGCCACCATGCGAGAGATAGAAACGACCATGCGCAGTGTCCCGGGAGTGGAGAGCGCCTCGCTCGACTGGGGCGCCGTTCCCATGCTGGGTGACGACGAGGAGCCGTTCTGGGTCGACGGCATGACGCGGCCGGAGCATATGGCCGACATGCCATCGGCGTTGCGCTATGGGATTGGTCCCGGCTACCTGAAGGTCATGCGTATCCCGCTGCTGCGGGGCCGTTTCTTTACCGCGTCGGACGACGAGCACGCCTCGCGCGTCATCGTGGTGGACGAGATCTTCGCGCACAAGTATTTTCCCGGCCAGGACCCTATCGGCAAGCATGTTTACTTTCCGCCGGAGGCCACCGACGGCGAGCGTACCGAGGAAATTGTAGGCATAGTCGGGCATGTAAAACAGTTCGGGCTGGCGCCGGATACGTCCAACCTCGTCGAAGCCGAATACTACGAGCCCTTGTCGCAGATGATCGACCACATGGTGCCCGTGATCGCCGATGGGGTGACCGGCTTCGTCCGGGTGCATGAGGGGGTCGACCCGGAATCGGTGTTTCCCGATCTCCGCCGTTCGCTGCGGCAGCAGGACAGCGAGATGGTGGTTGACGATATGGAAGCGATGCATCAGTTGGTGGCCGATTCCATTGCCCCGCAGCGCTTCGCCATGATGCTGTTCACCATCTTTGCTGGCGGCGCGCTATTGCTGGCCGCGATTGGCATCTACGGCGTCCTGTCTTACGTTGTGGGACAGCGGACGCGCGAGATTGGCATTCGCATGGCGCTGGGTGCAGGGAAAGGCGACGTGAAGCTGGCCGTCCTGCGCGATGGCGCGAGCATGACTTTGCCCGGAATCGGAATTGGCGTGATGGCGGCGCTGGGGCTGGCGCGGCTGATGTCGAGCCTGCTGTTTGGCGTGCGGCCAACCGACGTTGTTACTTTCGTTTCGGTCGCAGCGGTTTTGATGTTGGTGGCGCTGCTCGCCTGCTACCTGCCTGCGCGGCGGGCGGCAAGCCTGGATCCCATGCAGGCCCTGCGGACGGAGTGAGGGTACCAGCCGGTGGGCAGCCCTCTTTATTCCAAACAGATCCCTGATTTCCCATTTTGACCCGCCGTTCTCAAAGCATCCATTTCGGGTGGCTATATTCAGGCAGATGGGCGTACAATCGTGCCGCTTTCCGAGACAACATGGGCGAATTGCGGCGCGCGAAACACGTAGCAGTCGTGTGCCGGGGCGATCCGCGGGAGGAAAGGCGATGGGCAGCTCAGGGACAGGTGCGACGATGCCGAGTGCGGCAGGGAAGCGCCTGGGCGACTATGAAATTATTCGCGAACTGGGCCACGGCGGCATGGGCGAGGTCTACCTGGTTCGCAATGTGATCTCCGACCGCCTCGAGGCGATGAAGGTCCTGCTCCCCGATCTGGCCCAGCAGGGCGAGCTGGCGGACCGCTTCCTGCGCGAGATCAAACTGCTGGCCAGCCTGGAACACCCCAACATCGCGCAACTGCGCACGGCGTTCAGCGCCGACAACCAGCTGGTGATGATCATGGAATATGTCGAGGGCGAGACCCTCGCCTCACGCCTGGGCCGTGGTGCATTCAACGCCGGAGAGGCGCTGAACTATGTTGGGCAGGTGCTCGCCGCGCTCAGCTATGCGCGTGGCAAAGGCATCGTCCATCGCGATATCAAGCCGGCCAACATGATGCTGACGCCGCAGGGCGTGGTGAAGTTGATGGATTTCGGCATCGCGCGTTCTGCCACGGACATCGGCATGACGGTTACCGGCACCACCATGGGCTCGCTCGACTACATGTCGCCCGAGCAGGTGAAGGCGGAACCGACGGACGCGCGGTCGGACCTGTATTCGTTGGGCGTGTCGCTGTACGAAATGGTGACGGGGCACAGGATG
>Ga0335073_10012739_pt1 | contig 11802 bp, 9 predicted proteins | sample Lox_Sample_22_FD_207093 | JGI IMG/M metagenome (GOLD analysis project Ga0335073, IMG submission 207093) | Soil microbial communities from Loxahatchee National Wildlife Refuge, Florida, United States - Lox_Sample_2.2 | ecosystem: Environmental > Terrestrial > Soil > Wetlands | place: USA: Florida... | reverse complement strand
AAACAGCACGACATTCTGGCCAGCTCGCACCAGACCTTGTCGGCGGCCCAGGTCGAGGTTGATGGGCACGACGCACGAGCCCATCGCCCCGAGCGTGCGAAACGTGTCGATGGTGGGCACGTCCCCGAGGCCGGAGGCCCGCCGGCAGATGGCGTTGAACGAGCTCGTCGGCTGGTGGCAAGCCATGAAGCTGACGTCCTGGCGGCGAAGGTTCGCCTCGTCGAGCCCGGCCGCAATCGAATCGCGAGCCGTCGCTGCTGAGACCAATGGAACTTCGCGCAGGCGATCGCGGTCTTTCGTGCAGAGAGAGAGGGGGCCGCAACCTGAGTACCACGGGCCATCGTCGGGAGGCGCCAGCACGGCCATGCCGTCGTAGTGACCATCCATGTAGCTCCGAATCGAAAGGATCCCCTCCTCGGAGCCCACCCGACCAAGGACGACGGCCGTGGCTGCATCCCCGAACGTGGTGGACACAGGGTTCGAATAGTCCAGGATCCGCGAGAGCAACGAGGACTGCACGAGCAGCGCGTACCTCGCACCGCTGGCGTGCAGGTAGGCCGCGGCCATCTGCAGCTGGAACATGAACCCGCCGCAAGTCCTGTCGGTCTCGACACCGGCGCAGCGCGTCGGGAGACCCAGACGGCGGTGCAACATGGCCGGATTGGTCGAGAGCGCACGGTCCGGGACCACGGACTGAAGCAGCAACAGGTCGACGTCGCCTGCCTCGATCCCGGCGTTGGAGAGCGCTGCCTGGGCGGCTTCCAGCTCCATGTCGGAGGATCGCATGCCCGCCGGAGCCACGCGCCGCTCCACGATCCCGTGAAAGGGGTCGTCCTTCCAACGCCCCATCTCTTCAGCAACGATTCGAGCAAGCCCGGAGTCCTGGCTGCCCGTCGTCGTGGTCGAGCCCTCGAACGGCGTGCCCAGGTCGTCGCCGGATCGGCGCGAGAAGGCAGCGACGACCTCCGCGGGCCAATGATCGTTCCGCCTGATCTCTTCAGGGAGAAACGTCCCGATGCCTCTGATGCCGATTCCCGGTGTTTTCAATTTCGCATCTCCGTCGAAAGGGACTTGAAGCGCTCGGTTCCGGGTGCGCCCTCCTCCGGATCGATCTGGATGTCGAGGAGGAGCGGCCCCTCGCGCAGGCGGCTGGCCAGATCCAGCTCGAGGATCTGCCCCGGCGCCACGATCGAGGCCGACGGAATCCCGAGTTTCGTGGCCAGGCCGGCGATGTCGAGCGGCTGCGAGGAGTACCGTGGCGTCCGGCCAAAGACGTGCTTGTTGCCACGCTCCACCATCCCGTACCGGTGATCGTCGAGGACGGCGAAGAGGATGGGCAGCTTCTCCTGGGCAGCAGTGAGCAGCTCCGTCCCGGCCATCGAGACGCTGCCGTCGCCGCAGATGCACACGACCGGCCGCTTGGGCAGCGCAAGCTTGACGCCGATGGAGGCGCCGATGCCCGACCCCATGGAAGCCAACCCCGAGAAGTAGAATGAGTCTGGCTTCGTGAGCTGCAGATAGTGGAGTGCAAACAGGAGGTGATCCCCGATGTCGACGCAGTAGATCGCGTCCTCTGGGACCGCCTTCTGGACCTCCCAGAGCGCTCGTTGCGGCTTGATGGGGCCGGGCGCCGTCAACGTCTCGGGCTCGCTGTAGCGTTCGACGCCCCGAACCGGAACGAGCCTCCGCGCTTGGGGAACACGGCCGAGCAATTGCTGGAGCAGGACCTCCGCCGGGCCCACGAGGCCGATGTCGGCCCGGTAGTTTTTCCCGATCTGGGCCGCATCGATATCCAGCTGGATGAAATGCTTGGACGCCTTGATGGCGCCATTCCATGCGTTCGTGGCGACTTCGCCGAAGCTTGTGCCGATCGCGAAGAGCACGTCCACGCCGCCCTCGAGGTACCTTCGCGCCGAGGGGTGACCGCCGAAGCCGTAGACGCCAAGGGCGAGGGGATGATCCTCCGGGAAGACTCCCTTTGCCTTCGGAGTCGATGCCACAGGAATGGCCGCACGCTCCGCCAGGCGCAGGAGCTGCTGCGGGCCCGCACCCCAGCGAGCGCCCGAGCCGGCGAGAATCAGCGGCCGCTCCGCGCCCGCCAAGAGGTCCGCGACGTCGTCGAGCAACGTGTTCTCGACCACGAACTGCGCCGAAACCTGGGCCCCAATCCGATGAGGGCAAACCAGGGATCGCGTGACGTCCAGCGGCAACGAGACGAACACCGGCCCCTTGCGGCCCGAGCGGGCGGTCGCGAGCGCCTTGCCGACGACCGCGGTCGCCGCCTCGGCGGTCGTCAGTTCGAGTGAATCCTTGGTGATGCTCTGAACCATCCCGCGCAGGTCGAGAACGTACGGGCTGCCCTCCTGGAGCGCGCCGCGGCCGAACTGGTTTCGCGGAACCTCTCCCGCCATGAGCACCAGCGGAAGGCTGTCGCAGTACGCCGACGCCAAGCCGGTCACGGCATTCGTGACACCGGGGCCGCTCGTGACGAGGACGACGCCAACCCCGTCGGTGGCGCGCGCGTACGCAGCCGCCGCGAAGACGGCCATGGTCTCGTGCTTGCAGCTGACCACCTCGATCTCGGAGCGGTCGAGCAACGCATCGTACACGGGCGCAATCGCCCCGCCGGGAATTCCAAACACCTTCTTGACGCCGTGCTTGATGAGCGTTTCCACGATCTGATCGGCGACGCGGACCTTCTCCGGCGCCGGACGGAGCGCGCTTGCCCCCCGCCATCCCACGGCAAGCTCACCGCTCCTGCGAGTTGCTTCGCCCGCATTCACCAAGGGTGTCGGATCTGCGCTCATTTCACGCTCTGGGTGCGGCCGCGCCGGACGTCGCGCAGCAGTTGGACCATCTCGGCAACTCTGACGGGTTTCTCGAGGCAGGCGACTGCGCCCCGCTTGAGGCAGCGTTCGGCGAGGTCGGGGCTCAGGTCCCCGCTCATGAGGATGATGCGGATGCCCCGCGTGTCCTCCCGCTCGCGCAGCCGCTCGAAGACCTGGAGGCCGTCGAGGAAGGGCATGCGCAGGTCGAGGATCAGGATGTCGGGCTTGCGGCTGCCGATCATCACCAGGGCCTCGATCCCGTTGTCGGCGGTGAGGACGCCGAGCTCGTCCTCGAAGGGCTCGAGGCCGCGCCTCAGGGCCGAGAGGAAGCGGGGCTCGTCGTCCACCACCAGCACGTTGGTGCGGGCGAGACCCCGCAGCTGCTCGGGCACGGGCATGCCGTAGTGCTCGGCGAAGCGGACCAGCTCGTTCGCGGCGATGCGGCGGTGGCCGCCGGGCGTCCGGAACGAGGGCAGGATGCCGTCGTTGATCCATTTGACCACCGAGGAGGGGTTCACTTGCAGGATGTCCCCGACCTGGTGCGAGGTGAAATAGCGCGCTTTCGGCGCGATCGAAGTCTGGAGGTCTGCGCTCATCCTTTTCCTCTCTTTCCCTTTTGCAGCCCGATCAGGGCACGCGCGCCACCAAAGCAGATTCCGTGCCAGCGCCCGTTCCTCCCAGTCTCCCCGCAATGACGCTACTTTCCAGCCTTGGACGCCGTTCCCACCCCGGACTTGGCGTGCAATCTCTGGACGGCACCTACACGGCGAGGTCGGTTTGGACCCGGAATGCGAGCTTGTGAACAACTTTCCAGTTTAGGTGTCGAGATCGTGACGAGCGAGGCTCTCGCGGCATACCCCGAGTTGACGCAGGGTGTCACCGACGCTGCTTCTCCCCGAGTCTTGGCCCACTGCGACCCTACTCCGTGGAAAAACGAGGCGATGCTCGATGCGCTCCGGCGCTTCGAGCGAGGCTACCTCCCCGTGCAGCGCCCATGAGGATGCTGCCGCTGGCTCGTGGTGGTGCGCGCCGGTTGGAGACAGGGACGGCTGGAGCTCGAACGGGCAGACCAGGGGGTCCCCATCGACCCAGTCGCAGCCCGGGCGCGGCGCCGGAGTCTGGGCCACCAGCGCCGCATTCGTTGAACGGCCGCCGCGTCGGGCGAGAGGCAGGCCATTGGCGCGCGAGCCGCCCTGGGAGAACGCGAGACCGCTCCCGAACGCGCTGCGCTTCTTGCCGCTGCGTCACTCCTCGGCTAGAAGGTGCGCTTCGAAGCCCCCCTTCGAGATCCGGAGAGACTCGTGCGCCAGACCTTCCTCTTCTTCGTTCCCGTCGCGTTCGCCCTTGCGGCCTGCTCCGGCAGCTCCGGCGGCGGCACCACCGGAGCCAACTCGTCCGCAGGCGGATCGAGCGGCGCCGGGGCGTCGTCTTCTTCGGGCGCTTCCTCCGGCGCCGGGGCCTCGTCGGGCGGCGGCGCGTCCACGGGCGCGGCTGCCTCCTCCAGCTCGAGCGGCTCCGGCAGCACGACGGGAGCCGCCGCCTCGACCTCCTCCGGGAGCGGCAGCACCGGCGCGGGAACTGGCGGCAGTGGAGCCAGCTCCGGCGGGAGCTCCTGCGGCAACAACGGGAGCGCCTGCTCCTCCCTCGCCCAGCAGGGATCGGCCATCACCATCAACCAGGTGGCACAGGCCCTGCCCGCGCCCGCCGGCGGCGGCGCGCCGCCCGACGGCACCTACGTGGCCACCGGCAGCCTCGGCCAGGAAGAGTTGACGATCGGGATCTCCAGCGGCGGCACGCAGCTCCAGGTCGCCCAGGCCCAAGTGCAGAACGGCCAGGCCTGCGCTGGGAGCATCGCCGGCTCCATGACCTTCCCCTCGGGCGCCACCACCTTCGACCTCACGCAGACCTGCGGCAACGGCAGCAGCAGCAGCCAGGTGGCCCCCGGCTACACCTACGACAGCTCGGCCAGCCCGCCGCTGACGATCTACATCCCGATGGGAAACGGCGGCACGCAGCAGACCATCGTGGTCACCGGCTTCGTTCCGGGGAGCTGAAGCTCCAGGGTTCCGGCCTCGCGCGCCCGTGCCCCGCCGCCGCAGCGTCCGAGTTGCCCGCGCGATCCCCCGCAGTTCGGCCCGGCGGACGTCGTGGCTGCTGCAGCTCGAATGTGGGCATTCGCTGGTCCGTAACGCGCCCCCCGATGCCCCTCCAGCCAGAGCGAGCTGTGTGTGGTGCGACCTGGAGCATGCGCCCGAGCGTCACGCGACGCGGCAGGTCGGGCGGGGGCGTCCCCTCGCACGCGCGGCGCCGGTCGAGCAGCCCGAGCGCAGCAAGGAAGCCTCGGTGCCGCCCATCGTGATCGGCGTTTGGGAGGTCGTGGGCCCACCCCCCAGGTCCGAGAAGGGCCGTCTCTTCTTCCTAGAGAAGACCTCCCCCAGCCGCGAGACGTTCATTCCCAACGACCGCTGGGGCAGCGACGACGAAGGCTACGCGCTCGCCGTGCAACGCCTCACCGGCCTCACGCTCGCGCAGCACCGGAAGGCCCACCGGCGGATCCGCATCCACGATCGCAACGAGCGGGGGCGCCTCCTGCGGCAGTACCCGGATGGATGGCGGTAGCTGCCGCCTTCAACCGGCCTCGTCGACCGCGTAGTGCGCGCCGCGAGACCCGGGCGCCACCGCGCGGTCTCTTGACGAGGGCGTGGCGCCTCAGCAGCCTCAACGTAGGGCTGAACGCGCCGCGCTCCAGGCGACGGATGGCGTCCGCCGAGATCCCGGCCCGCGCGGCAAACCCGTCCTGCGCGAGCCCGTGATCCAGGCGGAGATGCCGGAGCCTGGTAGCCAGTTTCGCGTTCAACCCGGGTACGGCAGTCCTCTGCCCTGTTGACGTCCTGCAAGGGGCGGACAAGCATTGTAGGGCACCAATGTGACGATGAGTGCGTGGTTTCCTTACATGCCTTCACACTCCTTGCCGAAGTGGCTGACCGCTTTTTCCTGCGCCTGCCTCACGAGTTGCCCGAATCAAGGAATGAGAGCTCCTGACTCGGGGCAAGCGTGCTGGCTCGACGTTTCGCCCTGTCCGTCGCCTCCAGCCTGTACAGCAGCTCCTGACGCTGGCCTCGCTGCAGACGCAGGCATCGTGGTGACGACGGTTCAGCAGAAGGACAGCTTCGTCATCGAGACGGCAGGTGCGATCGCCTTTGACGGTGCCGGGAACCTCTACGCTACAAATGAGCTTTACGAGACCCTGGTGAAGCTCACGCCGTCTGGCGAATCCTACTATCTCGGAGTCCCGCAGGACGAGATCGGCAATCCGAGCTACGGTCCGGACGGCTGGCCCGACGCGGGCCTCATTGCCTTCGGCCCCCTGGGGGGTCAGGGATCCCTCGAGGGCGGCTGGCTGGCGGTGGCAGCCGACGGGACGCTCTACCTCACCGAATCGGATGTGAACCAGGTTCTGCGAATCGACACCCAGGGCACCGTCTCCTATCTTGGAAACGGTATGGAAGGCGGCGCCGATGGCCCGGTCTCCACCGCCGAATTCAGCCACCCCAGCTACCTCGCACTCGACGCGGCTGGCGGGCTGTTCGTGGAGGACTACAATGGCCTCCGGAGAATCGATCCCTCGGGCGTCGTATCGACGCTCGCGCGCTCCTTCGGAGGCGCGGGAGGCATGGCCCTGGATTCCGCCGGCAACCTCTACTACCCATGCTCCGACAACACGATCCAGGTCTTCACAGCCGCAGGCCGAACACTGGTCTTCGCGGGCGACGGCGACGCCGGCTACTTGGACGGAGCCTCGACCTCTGCTGAGTTCGACCATCCGACATGCGTGGCCGTGGACGCGGCGGGGAACGTCTTCGTATCGGACTCCGGCAACTACCGCGTTCGCGAGATCGACGCTGCTGGAGAGGTGACCACGGTTGCAGGGGACGGCCAACAGTGTGACACGGATGGAACCGGGGGCCTTGACGGGACCGCTCAAGTTGCGCCAGGCGCCATGGCATTCTCGCCCGACGGTGACCTGTACGTCGCGGCGCCCAACGCTCTGGGCTCTGGAGGCCCGCTGATGAAGATCCACTTCGGCCCCTGAAGGCGGCCGTCTGAGACTGAGCTTGGCGAGCTGTTCTGAGATCCCTGCGCGTCCAGGCTCGATTGCTCGCGGATGTGACCATGAGTACGTTTCCCTCCCACATCGTCGCCGGCCGACGGATGCCTTACGCGCTCACGGCGGTCATCTGCCTTGGCTGTTGCGCGTGTTCGAGCGGGGGCCAGCCTGACTCTGGGGAACCGTGCCCCGTGTGGCCATGCGGAAGCGGCCCACACTGCGGGCAGGAACCAGAGGGGGGCTTCGTGACCGACGGCGGCATCACCGTGACGACGGTCGGGCCACCTGTGGACGACACGGGCGCAATCGGGTTCGACAACGCCGGGAACCTCTACGTCACGGGCTGGGACTCCGACACCCTCACCAGGGTGTCGCCGGCTGGGTTACGCGCTTTTCTGGGCGCCAGCGAGGATGACCTGTCGGATCCAGCCTACGCTCCGGACGGCTGGCCGGACGCAGGCCTCATTCCGTTCGGCCCCCTGTTGGGCCAGGGATCCCTCCAGGGCGGCTGGCTGGCCGTGGCAGCCGACGGGACGCTGTACCTGACGGAATCGGATGTGAATCAGGTTCTTCGAATCGACCCCCAGGGCGCCGTCTCCTATCTCGGAAGCGGTACCGACGGCGGGGCGGATGGTCCGGTCGCCGCCGCCGACTTCAGCCACCCGAGCTACCTCGCACTCGACGCGGCGGGCGGGCTCTTCGTGGAGGACTACAATGGCCTCCGGAGAATCGATCCCTCGGGCGTCGTATCGACGCTCGCGCGCTCCTTCGGAGGCGCGGGAGGCATGGCCCTGGATTCCGCCGGCAACCTCTACTACCCCTGCTCCGACAACACGATCCAAGTCTTCACGGCCGCAGGCCGAACGCTGGTCTTCGCGGGCGACGGCGACGCCGGCTACTTGGACGGCGCCTCGACCTCTGCTGAGTTCGACCATCCGACATGCGTGGCCGTGGACACGGCGGGGAACGTGTACGTATCGGACTCAGGTAACTACCGCGTCCGCAAGATCGACTTGTCTGGACAGGTGACCACGGTTGCAGGCGATGGACAGCCATGCGACACGGCCGGAGCCGGAGGCCCCGACGGGTCCGCTCAGCTTGCGCCAAGTGCCATGGCCTTTTCACCGGACGGCGACCTGTACGTCGCGGCGCCCAACGCTCTGGGCTCTGGAGGCCCGCTGATGAAGATCCACTTCGGCCGCTGACCAGTCTGCCGCATCCCGCTCGCTGCAAATGTCTCTCGCCGGGAGGATGGCGCAACTCCTGAGCCTGCGCTGCGAGCCCACTTCACTGCATTGCGTACTCACGAGGCTGTCGGCGGCGCGCTCGTCGCTGACACTGTTGCGCACGAGCCTGCCAGGACGACTCGCCGGGCCGGCGCGCCAACGAAGGGGCTTCGCGGACGAGCTCGCTTCGCTGCCGCCCTCGCGCGGCTGGCGCGCGTTCGGACTCCCTTCCTACGTGCAGAGCCGCACCCGCCACGTACCCGGGCGACGAACGTCGCCCTGCGGGATCTGCTCGCTCGCGAGCGCGATCGGTTGGCTGCCGGATGAATTCAGCGAGATGCTGAGCCAGAGAGCTCGCCTGCCCAGCGAACACGCTTCGCTGATGCGCCGATGGGCCTCGCAGGTGAGGCGCCACGGTCCCTCGCTGCGGGCGCCCGGGGCGCCGGAGCGCGAGCGCCCTTCGCTGAGACGCCCGAGAGCGCGCTTGCCGGACGAACGCGCCTCCCTGGCGCACCCGCGGTCGGCCCTGGCGCGCCAGTCGACGAGGCGGGTGGGCGCGCGCGCGAGGCCCGTGAACCGCGTGCCTTCGCAAGTGAACCGGCGCACTGCCCTGGTGAGCACATTGCCTTCGCAGCGCAGTCAGCTCACGAGGCAGCGCCATGGCCGCGGCTCGCAAGGTCACGGGCGCGGCAGCGAAGGAAAGGGACCCACCTGGCAGGCGTGTCCGTCCACGAAGGGAGCGCACGGCCTCTCTTGCCTCGCGTGTCCGCTGGCGAGGCGAGTGCACCCACGCGGTTCGCGGGGAGCTCGCCTCACCTCCGAAGAGCGGCCGCGACCCTGGCGGAGCAGCACGTTCACGAGGCGAGCGCGCCGGCGCACCAGCGAAGGCAATTCACCCACCAAGCTGCCGCGTCCCTTGCGCAGGCAGAGAAAGTCACGTGGAGGGCGAACGCGGCTGGCTGGAGGCGCCAGGAGCCTCCCGGCCTGGCCCCTATCTGAACGCGGCCGCGTTCTCGCGCGCCCACTCGCGCCAGGTGAGCGGCTTGCGGCCCAGCACCTGCTCCACCGTGGGCAGCACCGTGCCGGCGCCGCCGCTGCGGACGATGGCGGCCATCTTGAGCAGCGCCTCGGCGAGCGTGGGCGGCATCCCGGCCTCGAGCATCCCGGCCTTCGCCGCGGCGTCCGGCACCGGCACGTACTGGATGGCCCGGCCCACCTCCTCGGAGAGGATGCGCACCAGCTCCGACAGCGTGAGCGCCTCGCCGCCGGTGAGCGGGTAGGCCTTGCCCTCGTGCCCCGGGGTGGTGAGCGCCTTCACCGCCACGGCGGCGATGTCGCGCGGATGGATCATGGCCACCCGCCCCTCGCCGTAGGGCAGGAACACCTTCCCGTCGGCTTTCACGCTGCGCGCCCACTGGAGCGCGTTCGACATGAACATGCCGGGCCGCACGAAGGTCCACGCGAGGCCCGAGTCCTGGATGGCCTTCTCCCCGGCCTCGTGCCACTTCACGATGGCGCCGTCGCTGCCGGATCCCGCGCCCATCACCGACAGCCCCACCACGTGCTTCGCCCCGCCCTTCTTCGCGGCCCTGGCGAGCGCGCCCTCGTGAGCGCCGATGTCCGGGCCGGCGGCGAGCGAGAACACGGCCTCCACGCCCCGCGCGGCCGCCTCGAGCGTCTCGGGCTTCGTGAAGTCGCCGGCCACGACCTCGACCTTCGCGTCGAAGCGAGTCTTCTTGGGGTCGCGGCTGAGGGCGCGCACCGCTTGCCCTGCCTGCACGAGCAGCGCGACGACCTCGCGGCCGACCGTGCCGGTCGCTCCGGTGACGAGAATCATGTGTGGCCTCCCTCGGGACTACTTCGACTGCCCGTGCGCCTCGACCATCCAGAGCCACTTGTCGACGCCGCGCGAGATCTCGGTGAAGAGATCGGCGGTGTCGGCATCGTCGAGCTTCGCGGCGGCGGCGATGCCCGCGCGCACCTGCGCGCCGAAGGCGGCGAGCACCTTCCCGACGGCCTCCACGTGCTCGGTCCCCGAGGCGGCGGCGGGGTACTCCGCCAGCGTGGTGCGCTTCGCGACCGTGCGGGACGTGCCGTCCGCGGTGCCGCTGAGCTGCACGGCGCGCTCGGCGAGGTCGTCGACGTAGTCTTCCACGTCTTCCACGATCTCGTCGAACAGCTTGTGCAGCGCGATGAAGGTGGGCCCCTTCACGTTCCAGTGGGCCTGCTTGAGCTGCGTCTGCAGATCGATGGCGTCGGCGAGCCGGGCGTTGAGGAGCTCGACCACCTTGACGCGGATGCCTTCGGACAGGTCGTTGCGGGTCTGGAACATGGGTTTCCTCCGGGCGGGAACATAACGGACGCCGCCGCGGCCGTCCACGGAACTTGGCGGCGCTCAGGCCGACGACGTCGCCGGCGCCGAGCGGCGACCGCTCGCAGGCCTCCCCCGTGCGAGCGGCAACTGCACCCAGAAGACGGCGCCCCCTTCCCGCCGCGAGCGCGCCCCCACGGTGCCACCGTAGGCCTCGGCGAGGCGCTTCACGGTCGCGAGGCCGAGGCCCACTCCCGGAACGGACTGCGGCGCCCGGCGCGCGAAGGGCTCGAACAGGTCGGCCGCGGCGCCTGCGGGCAGCCCCGGCCCCGTGTCGAGCACCTCGAAGCGGGCGCGCCTCCCCTCCGCGGCGACCCGCAGCACGACCCGCCGCTCCGGCCGATCGCCCATGAACTTGAGGGCGTTCTTGACGAGGTTGGACAGGATGACGCCGAGGATGCCCGGCGGGCAGCCCGCGCTCACCTCGGGCAGCGGCTCGTGAACCAGCTCGATGCGCTTCGCCCGGGCCTCCGGCTGCAGCTCCTCCACCAGGGCGGCGATCACCTGGGCCGCGTTCGCCGCGCCCCCGTCGGTCGGCCGGCCGCCGGAGCGCGCAAACTCCAGCAGCGCGTCGGCGGTCGTCTTCATGCGCGAGAGGGCCGAGAGGCCGAGCGCGCCGGCTTTCAGGACCCGTTCGTCCTTGCTCTCGCGACACGCGACGTGCAGGCCCAGGTCGACCGCCTGCAGCGGGCTCAGGAGATCGTGCGCCGCGCGCGCCGAGAACATCTCCCACTCGGCCGCCCGGTCCTCGAGCTGCCGTTCGTGGCGGCGGATCGCCTGGACCGCCCTCGCGGTCGCCGCGATGGCGAGCGCCAGGCTCATGAGGCCCGCCAGCACGAGGATCAGGAAGGCCTGCTGCGCGATGCGCCGCACCCGGTCGACGTGCTCGCCCAGGCGCGCCACGTTGAACAGGAGCGTGGCCTCGAGGGCCCCGTCGAGGCGATCCGTGGCCTGTCGCCATTCCCGGTTCTCGTAGGTGTGGACGGCGGCCAGGCTTCCCTCGTCCAGCAGGTCGAGCATCGTGGCCAGGGCCTCCGCGAGGCCCTGCCGGGCAGCCTCGACGGCGGCATATTTCGAGCGCTCGCCCGGATAGAACGGCAGCGCCTCGTAGGCCGCGAGCTCGGTGAGCACCCGGCCCTGCGCCTCCTCGAGCAGATGCCGGTCGGGCGGCCGGCCGTTCATGCGGTCGAGCAGCGCCCCGTCCATGGCGGAGTTCAGGTCGCGCAGGTGGGTCCGCGCCTCGGTGAGCCGCTCCGTGCTCGGGAGGGC
>Ga0335073_10012738_pt1 | contig 11802 bp, 11 predicted proteins | sample Lox_Sample_22_FD_207093 | JGI IMG/M metagenome (GOLD analysis project Ga0335073, IMG submission 207093) | Soil microbial communities from Loxahatchee National Wildlife Refuge, Florida, United States - Lox_Sample_2.2 | ecosystem: Environmental > Terrestrial > Soil > Wetlands | place: USA... | reverse complement strand
AGATGGCGGAGCTGGCCAGCGCCGAACTGGACCTGCCGGAGCAGACCGGTAACTGGCGGGCTGACCTCCACGCGCTGGCGAGCAGGCAGCGCGACCTGGTGCTCCGCCACCCGTGGCTGATCGAGGCGGCATCCCACCTGCAGCCGCTCGGCCCGGCCACGCTCGACCTGCTCGAGTTTGCGCTTGGCGCGCTCGAGCCCGCGGGCCTGTCGGTCAGGGACCGCCTGGAGACGATCGCCCTGGTCAACGGATTCGTGTTGAACATCGTGCGGGCCGAACTCGAGGGCCGGGCAGCCGCCGCCGATCCGGGGCAGCAGGCCGAGCAGTACGCGAGGCTGCCCGAGTTGCTCGCCACCGGCCGGTACCCGCGGTTCGCGGCGGCGATGGCCGAGGGCGGCCAGCCGGAGGCGTTCGACCCGGCCGCCCACTTCGACCGGCTACTCGACCGGATACTCGATGGCGTCGTTCGCCCGCCGGGCGCCTAGCAGAGCCAGAGAAGAACTGCAGATTTGGCCGAGCGACATTGCCCGCTGGCCGGCTCCGCCCGCTGGCCACGTCGGCCGGCGGGCTGCGCCGCCTGACGGCGATCGCGACGCGCCATTAGACCGGTCCGTCTAGACCGGTCCGTCCTCGTCGTCGGCCTTGCTCTGGTGGCGCTCCGCGAATCGGGCGACCCGGGCGCGGTTGGCGCAGGACGGCTTGCACCACTCCTGGCGGCGGTTCTTGCGGAAGTAGCGCACGCAGCGCGGCGCCTGGCAGGCGCGCAGCTCGCCCGCGGCGGGCGAGGCGAGCAGCTCAAGCACCGCGAAGCCGAGGAGGCCGATCGTCGCGTCGTCCGGCCCGAGCTCGGTGGTCCTGGTCACGGTGACCCGCCCGGCGTCATAGCCATACCGCGTCGCCGGGGCGATCGCGTCGATGTGGCCCTGCAGCAGGCGCAGCGCGGTCTCGGCCGGCATCCTGGCGCGGCCGTTGTCGGCCCGGCTGGCCGGGTACGGGGCGATCGCCGCCGCGAACAGCGACCGGGTGGCGGACCGGGCGGCCAGCAGCGACTCGTAGTCGACGTCCGGGCCCAGCCCTCGGTCGGACAGCCAGGCCCGGGCGGACGCGGCCGATGACAGCAGGTCGGACACTCCGCCGCGTCCGTCGTGGACCAGCGTGTTCGCAAACCCGAGGGCGAGGTCGCCGGTCTCGGCTGGCAGTTCCATGCCGACAATGTTACCTTATTAATGGATAAATCGTTTCTAACCATTAGGAGAGCCTGATGCCAGTCCTCGCCCACCTCAGCGACACCCACCTCGACGGCGGCCAGCTAAGGCTGGATCGTCTGCGCCGCGCCGTCGGCGAGGCCGCAAGCGCAGGAGCGGACGCGGTGATCGTCACCGGCGACCTCACCGATCACGGCGCCGCGGCCGAGTACGAGCAGTTCGCCTCGGCCATGCCGGCCGACCGCCCATGGCTGGCAACGGTGGGGAACCATGACCGGCGCGAACCGGCTCGCGCCTGCCTGCTCCCGGGCTCGAGCGGACCGCTCGACCGCGTACTCGACATCGCCGGCCTGCGCCTGATCGCCCTCGACTCGCTGGTTGAGGGCGTCCCCGAGGGGCGGCTGGCGGCGGAGTCGCTTGAGTTCGCCGCCTGGGCGCTGGACGGCTCGCCCGGGCCGGCCGTGATCGCGCTGCACCATCCCCCGGTGGCCGTCGGCCACGAGGTCATCGACCGGCTCGGGCTGCGCGAGCCGGAGGGCCTGGCCGAGCTCGGGCGGCATCCGCGGCTGGCGGCGATCCTGACCGGGCACGTGCACACGTCGCTGGCCGCCCGTTTCGCCGGCGCTCCGCTGCTCGGGGCGGGCGGCGTGGCCTCGACCATGCGGCTGGGCTCGAAGACCGACCCGGTTGCCGATGAGGGAGCCGTGCCCGCCTTCGCCGTGCACGTCTTCGACGACGCCGGCTGGGTCCGCACCGTCTTTCACCCGCTGGCCCCGGTCCCGGTCCCGGCCCGGTGATCACGATCGCCGACGTCGGCGACATCGCGCTGGTGGTGCTGCCGCTGGTGATCACGCCAGGGGCGAGCTTCGCGCTGACGGTCGCGGGAGCGGTCGAGCGGTCGCGCTTGATCGGCGTCCGCATCGCCGCCGGGACTGCGGCGGCGATCTCGGTGATCGCCGCCGCGGTTTGCTGCACGCCGCTCGCGCCTGCGCTAAGCGGTTCGCGGCTCGCGCGGCCGCTGGCGTGCCTGGGCGCGGCGGTGCTGCTCGCCCTGGCCGCCCGGGTCGCGCTCTCCGCCACCCGGGCGGGGCACCAGGCGAACGCGGCCCCGCCGCGCGCTCGATCAGCCCCGGCGCGCGCGTTCCTCGCCACCATCGTCAACCCGAAGGCGCTGACCGTCTACCTCGTCGTCATGCCGGCCGTCGCCGCGAGCCTGCGGCAGCCGCTCAAGACCGTCGGCATCGCCTTCGCGGTGACCCACGTGATCTGCACGTTCGGCTGGCTGACGGCGGTGGACGGGCTGATTCAGCGGGCCAGCTGGCTCGGCCAGCCGTGCTCGCGCCGCGCGCTGCAACTCGCCGCCGCCGCCGGGCTGGCGGTCACCGGCGTCGTCCTCCTGCTGACGGCCCGCGCCTGACGGCCCGCGCCTGACGGCCCGCGCCTGACGGCCCGCGCCTGACGGCCCGCGCCTGACGGCCCGCGCCTGACGGCCCGCGCCAAGCCGCAGTGCCTAGTACCGGGCGCCAGAAACCTGGCGGCCGAGCGGGTCGAGGAGCGCCAGCTCGTCGTCGGTGAGGGTGACGTCGACGGCGGCGATGTTCTGCTCCAGCCACTTGACCCGCTTGGTGCCGGGGATCGGCACGACCGGGACCCCGAGCCGCTCCTGCTGGGCGTGGACCCAGGCCAGGGCGACCTGGGCCGGCGCCACGCCCTCGGCCGCGGCCACCTCGCGCACGGTGTCGGCGATCGCCCGGTTGGTGGCGGCGGCCGGGCCGGTGAAGCGCGGGTTGTTGGCCCGGAAGTCGTTGGAGCCGAGGCTGGCCACGTCGACCGTGCCGGTCAGGAAGCCCCGGCCGAGCGGCGAGTACGCCACTAGCCCGACGTTGAGCTCTCGCAGCGCGTCGAGTACGTCGGTCTCGACGTCGCGGGTCCACAGCGAGTACTCGCTCTGCACGGCGGTGATCGGGTGCACCGCGCTGGCCCGGCGCAGCAGGTCGTTGTTGACCTCGGACAGGCCGAGGTAGCGGACCTTGCCCTCGGCCACCAGCTCGGCCATCGCGCCGACGGTCTCCTCGATCTCGGCCGTCTGCGGCGGCCGGTGCAGGTAGTACAGGTCGATGACGTCGACCCCGAGCCGGATGAGGCTGGCCTCGGCCGCCCGCTTGACGTAGGACCGCTCGCCGCGCAGCACGCGGGCCTTGCCGTCACCGCCAGACCGGTCGATGCCGAACTTGGTGGCCAGTTGCACCTCGTCCCGGCGGTGCGCGATCGCCCGGCCGACCAGCACCTCGTTGTGCCCGGCGCCGTAGATGTCGGCCGTGTCGATGAAGGTCACGCCGGCGTCGAGGGCCGCGTGGATGGTGGCGATCGACTCGTCCCAGTCGGCGGCCCCGTACCACTCGCTCATCCCCATGCAGCCGAGGCCCTGGGCGGAGACGGTAAGGTCGCCAAGCTTGGTGGTGCGCATTTCTGCCCTTCTTGTCGCTAATCCTGCGTCCGCGCTTCGCGGACCCGGCGCGAGTAGGTGTCGATCTTCGAGTTGAGCAGCTTGAGGCACTCCCGCTGCGCGGTCAGCGCGCGGCGCACCTCATCGCGGTGCCGCCTGAGCAGTTCCAGGCGCTCGGTCTCGCCGCCGCCCGACCGCACCAGCTCCGCGTACCGCTGCATGTCGCTGACCGGCATGCCGGTCTCCCGCAGCCGGGTGAGGAGCGTGAGCCAGTCCAGGTCAGCGTCGCTGAACCGGCGACGCCCGTTGGGGTCCCTGCCCACCGGTCCGAGCAGGCCGATGCGCTCGTACCAGCGCAGCGTGTGCTGCGACAGCCCGCACTTCTCGGCCGCCTCGCTGATGCTCCAGGTCGTCACGGTTACGAGCCTACGAGTTAGAGTGCGCTCTAACGCAAACCCGACCTCACGCGGCCGGCGAAGCGCCAGGCGAGCGCCAGGCGAGCGCCAGGCGAGCGCCAGGCGAGACTGCGTCAGACGACTTTCCCGCCGCCGCCGCCCGAGGACAGGAATCGGCCCAGCGCCCGCGTCCGGGCGATGTAATGCCGTGCCGGTCAGGCGGCCGCCGACGGCGAGCACGTTCGCCGCCCGCAGGTCCATGTGGAGCAGGCTGCGAGCAGAGCCGGCGACAGGATCGGCGGCCAGGGCCGCGCCGATATCGGGGATGGCCGGGCCGAGATCGATGCGCGCGGCGAGGTTGCGAGCCGCTGCCCGATCCGGAGGGCGAGCACCTCATCCAGGTCGGCGCGGGACTCCATGCAGACGAACTCCATCGCCGGGGAGGCACGTCATGGATCGCGCGGATCAGCCGGCCGAAGTCGCCGTTGGCCAGTCCGCTGCCGTCGGACTCGACGAAACTGGGGCGGCGCGGTCAATCGGCGATCCGCTGGCAGAGCCAGGCCAGCGACAGCGGGTAGCGGTAGTCGATGCCGCCGTGCCCCGCCTCGAACAGCTCGAAGCGGATCAGCTTCTCATCGACCCCGAGGCCGAGCAGCGTCGCCCGGAACGCCGACGCCCCGACGTCGAGGTTGAACTCGTCCCTGGTGCCGGCGTCGATCCAGATGCCGCGCAGCCCGCGCACGGCGTCGGCGTAACGCGGCGCCATCCGGACCGGGTCCCAGTCCAGCCAGCGCTGCCACAGATCCGGCCGCAGCAGGCCATTGACCGGGTCGAACGGCAGCTCGGGGGTGCCGTCGGGGCGGGCCGAGAAGCACGCGGCGACGCCGAGCAGCCCAAGCAGGGGCATGTCCTCCGGCTTGGTGAACGACGCCCGGGACCGGAAGTCGTCCCACCAGCGGAGGATGTCCCCGTCGTACTTGCGCAGGTGGCGGACGGCGACCGGGAATTCCGGCAGGTAGGTGTACTCGTAGTACGCGTCACCCGCGTGGGTCGCCAGTGCGCCGAACAGGTCCGGCCGCAGCATCGGCGTGATCATGGCGCCGAACCCGCCGCTCGACTTCCCGGTGATCGCCCGGTGGGCGGCGTCCGGGATCGTGCGGTACCGCGCGTCCACATAGGGCACGATCTCGTCGCACAGATACGAGTGGTAGCGCCCGGTTCCGGGCGAGTCGACGTACTGGCTGCCGCCGTAGCCGGTCCAGGCGTCGACGTACACGACGACGGCGGGCGGCGCGTCGCCGCGGGCGAACATCGCGTCGGCCGCCTCCGGGAACGGCTGCCGGAACACCGTCCGGTTCTGCCACATGGCCACATGCCCGGTGTAGCCCTGGATCACGTAGACCGAGGGGTAGCGGCGGCCGCGCGCGTCGTCGTAGCCGGGCGGCGTGTACACCAGCAGCGGCCGGTCATGCGGATCCCCCAGCGGGTTGCCGCGCAGCAACTCGCTGCTGATCACGTGCTCGTCCATCCGACCGGCCAGCTCAGTGCTCCAGGGCAACATACACACGATCATGTCACTCGCTCACCGCGACGTTGTCGCAGGTGCGGCTGACGGGCTGTGGTCGAGATGCCGCAAGAAGATTCTGCGGGCATGCTGGGATTCATGACCCACCCGGACGCCGGCCACGAGCACCACAACCACGCGCCGGAGCACGAGCACCACCACGGCCATGACCATCACGAGCACGAGCACGAGCACCACGAGCACCGCGACGAGCACGGCCACGAGCACGGTCTGCCAACCAAGCTGCGCCACCTGCTCCGCCCGCACTCGCACGAGCCCGCCGACCAGGTCGACGCGGCCCTCGAAGCCAGCGCCGAGGGCATGCGGACGCTCTGGATCTCGCTCGCGCTGCTGGCCGCGACCGCGGTCATCCAGGCCGCGGTGACGGCCGTCTCCGGGTCGGTCGCGCTGCTGGGCGACACGCTGCACAACGCGGCCGACGCGCTGACCGCGGTGCCGCTCGCGGTCGCCTTCCTGCTTGCCCGCCGCCCGCCCAACCGCCGCTACACCTACGGCTACGGGCGGGCCGAGGACCTGGCCGGGATCGCCATCGGGGTCAGCATCGCGGTGTCGTCGGCGCTGGCCGCCTACGCCGCGATCACCCGGCTGGCGCATCCCCGGACGGTGTCCGACCTGGCCGCGGTCGCCGCCGCCGCGCTCGTGGGCTTCGCCGGCAACGAGCTGGCGGCCGGCTACCGCATTCGCACCGGGCGCCGGATCGGCTCGGCCGCGCTGGTCGCCGACGGCCTGCACGCCCGCACCGACGGGCTGACCTCGCTGGCCGTGCTGGCCGGGGCGGGCGGCGCGGCGCTCGGCTGGACGTGGGCCGACCCGGTGGTCGGCCTGCTGATCACGGTCGCGATCCTGGCCGTGCTGCGGCCGCCCGCGAAATCTACCGGCGGCTGATGGACGCCGTCGACCCCGCCCTGGTCGACCGGGCCGAGCGCACCCTGCGGGCGGCCGACGGTGTGCTCGGCACCGGTCAGGTCCGGCTCCGCTGGATCGGCCACCAGCTGCGGGCCGAGTGCGAGGTCGTGGTCGCGGCCGGGCTCACCGCCGCCCAGGCGCACCAGGTCACCGTCAACGCCGAGCATGACCTGCTGCACGCCATCCCCCGGCTGACGGCGGCGCTGGTGCACGCCGACCCCGAGCCGGGCGCAGTCGCCGACCCGCACCAAGTCCTGGCCGACCACCGCCCCGCCCCGGCCGCCGCCGGCTAACGAGGCCAGCAAGGCGAACAAGGCGAACAAGGCCAGCGAGGCCAAGGCGTCACGGCTGGGTGCCGAGCGTCACCGTCGCCTTGCCCGCCTTCCCGTCGCGGAGGTACCCGATCGTCACCGTGTCGCCCGCGTGCTTGGTGATCGTCAGCTCCTGCAGCTGGACGTTGCTGGTGGCGGCCTGGCCGTCGATCTCGGTGATCACGTCGCCCTGCAGCAGGCCCGCCGTCGCGGCGGGCCCGCCCGGCACCACGCCGGCCACGAACAGCCCGCCCTTCAGGCCGATCTGGGCGGCCGCGTCGGCCGGAATCGGCAGCGTCTGGATACCGAAGTACGAATGCGAGACCCGGCCGGTGGAGATTATTTCGTTCGAGATCGTCTGGGCGATGCTGACCGGGATCGCGAAGCCGAGCCCGACGCTGCCGGCCGACGACCCGCCGTCCGAGGTGGGCACGCTGGCGCCCGCCGACGGCACCCCGATCAGGTCGCCCGAGCAGTTCACCAGGGCCCCGCCGCTGTTGCCGGGGTTGATCGCGGCGTCCGTCTGCAGCGCCGACACCAGCAGCGCGGACTTGTCATCCTCGGCCGGGACCTCCACCGTCCGGTCCATCGCGCTGATGATGCCGGAGGTCACCGTGCCGGAAAGGCCGAGCGGCGCCCCGATCGCGACGACCGGCTGGCCGACCTGCACCGAGTCCGACGAGCCGAGCGCGATCACCTTGAGGTTGTCCGACTGCGCGACCTTGAGCACCGCCAGGTCGGTCAGCACGTCCCGGCCGACGATGGTGGCGGGCTCCGAGGTCCCGTCGGAGAACGTCACCTCGACCTTGCCGCCTGCGTGGGCGGCGACCGAGATCACGTGGTTGTTGGTCAGAATGTAACCGTCGGACTTGATGACCTCGCCAGAACCGGTGCCCGCGCCGGCCGGCCCGCTGGCCGATATCGTCACGACCGAAGGGAGCACTTTGTCCGCCACCGAGGTGACCGCGCAGCCGACCGCCGAGCTGGCGGCGGCGCTGCCGTCGCTGCTGCTGGCGGACGACGAGCAGCCGGCCAGCCCGCCGCCGACGGCGGCGAGCGCGAACGCGGGCAGCAGCGCCCAGGACCGCCAACGGCTCATCCCTGGGCCCTCCGGCCGGCCTCGGTCGCCTGCGCCCCGCTCCCGCTGGCGCGCTGACCCGGCACGCTGACGTCGTCCGCCCCGCGCGCGATGTCGCCGGCGGTGGCGTGCACCGCATGCCGGAAGGCGAACGCGCCGAACATCTCCATGACCCCCATCACCACGAACCAGATGCCCATCAAGATCGCGAGCGCGGTCACCGACGCGAGCGGGGCCGAGATGACGACGATCCCGGCGATCAGGCTGATGATGCCGAAGAAGATCGCCCACCCGCGCCCCATCGGGGTGGGGGCGCCGGAGATGCCCGCGATCAGCGCCGCCAGCCCCTGCACGACCCAGGTGAGCCCGATGACCAGGCCGATCAGGGCGATCGACAGGTGCAGGTGGCGGATCAGCACCAGCCCGGCCACGATGAACACCACGCCCGCGATGCCGCGCCAGACCCGGCCCTGCTCGGCGCCGCGGAACGCTTCCACCACGTTGTAGATGCCGGAGAAGATCACCAGGATGCCCAGCAGCACGGCGACGACGGCCAGCGAGATCCCGGGCAGGGCGGCCACGATGATGCCGAGGATCGCGGTCGCCAAGCCGACGATGAACGCCGCCCGCCAGTCAAGCAGTCCGCCCAGCGTCAGGTCGGACCGGATCGCCGCCGTGTCGGAACGTTCGGAACCCTGCGATGTCATCTGCTGCCCCCTCTGGTCGGCGTGCTCCGAGCAGGCGGCAAGCCGAACGCCGCGCGCACGCGCCACAGCCGCCAGCGTGCCTCCGGCCCGGCTGGCCAGCCTCATCCCGAGAGGGTGAACTTCCCGCCGGTCAGGCCGCGGGGAGGACGAACCTTTCCATCGCGTTGGCGAAGCCCTCGTCGCTGTTGGACGTGGTGACCCGGCGGGCCGCGCGCTGGACCTCGGGGCTCGCGTTGCCCATCGCGATCGACAGCCTGGAGTGGGCGAACATCAGCACGTCGTTCGGCATGTCGCCGATCGTCGCGATCGCCTCCGGCGGGATCGAGTAGCGCTGCGACAGGTACTTCGCGACCGCGCCCTTGTTGGCGTCGGGGTGGGTGACGTCCAGGTAGTAGGGCTGCGAGCGGGAGGCGGTCACGTGGTCGCCGAACTTGTCGTGGGCGGCGGCCGAGGCGCGGGCGACCGCGTCGAGGTCGTCGCTGACCCCGACCAGCTTGGCGATGTCGGTGGTGAGCCCGTCGAGGCTGGTCATGACCTTCGGCTCGAACTCCACGGTGGCCGACTCGCGGGCGACGTGCGAGCCCTTGGGGTCCGGCACGTACCAGTCGGCGCCCTGGTAGACCCAGGTGTCCAGGCCGAAGGAGCCGAACAGCTCCGACACCGGCCGCACCAGGTCCTCCGGCAGCACCCGCTGCTCGATCACCGACATGTCCCTGTTCACGAGCAGCCCGCCGTTGAAGGCGGCGATCGGGGTGGTGAGGTCGAGCGGCTGGATCAGCATCGACATGCCCTTCGGCGGCCGTCCGCTGGTCACCGCGAACAGGATCCCGGCCTCGCCCAGCTTGCGCACCGCCGCGACCGCGCGGTCGGTGAGCACCTTGTCGTTGGTCACCAGCGTGCCGTCGACATCGGCCAGCACCAGTCGGATGCCGCTGCTCTTCAAGGAGACTCCCCGTGTCACTGGGCCAAAGGAAAAGTTCAAAAACGATGTTATCGAACGGACCGTTGCTCCGCCGTTACCGCCCATCGCCCCGGTCAAGGCGGCGGACAAAAGATAGCGAATCATCAATGAACATATTAGGACAATTAACTTTGAATAACATACACACATACCAACTACTAACGTTTGAAAAGGTCGATCTGGTGGGTGCCGGGGTGGTGTCTCAAGATCGTTAATTTTGCGCGAACGTAACCCAATGCTGGTGATGGCCTAGCACAATGTGGCTTGTCCGAGGGTTCGGGGCTCGCTGGGCGTGAGCGGGTCTGGCAGTACGTCCGCGATGGCGGTTGCGGCCGTTTAGCTGGGGGGACAATTAATGCTTCGTGCCGTCATGCGGTCACGGCTGCGCCGGATTCGAATCAGGATTCGGGCAAGGATGGAGAATGACCCCAGGCTGATGGTCGGACTCGGCGCCGCGTTGGCGTTGGCGCTGTTCGCGGTCGCCCTCTATCTGATCGAGCCCCCCGCGGTGCCCACCTTCCTGCTCGCGTCGACGGCCTTCAACCTGGTCATCGGGGCGACCGAGGCCCGCTGGCGGCTGTACGGCTGGCGCGACCCGACCGCCGACGCCGAGATCGCGTGGCCCGACCCGGTGCGGCCGGGCCACGAGAAGCTCTCCTTCGACCTGATCGTGCCGCTGCGCGATGAGGCCGACGTGATCGGGGAGACGCTGCGCGGCCTGCTGAGGCAGACCCATCCGAGGCTGCACATCGTGGTGTCGCTGTGCGACGACGACGAGCCGACGATCGAGGCCGTGCGCACGATCGTAAGGGAGAACCTGCTGACCAACCGGATCACGATGATCACCGATCACTACGACAACCCGACCAAGGCGCAGCAGCTCAACCGGGCGCTCGAGGTGTGCATGGGCGACGTGGTGGGGGTGATCGACGCCGAGGACGACGTCGCCGAGGACCTCCTGGTGCACGCCGAGGCGCTGCTCACCAGGGACGGCGCCGACGTGGTGCAGGGCGGGGTGCAGCTCATGAACCTCGGCATCGGCATCGACAAGTGGTTCCAGGTCCACAACGTGCTCGAGTACTTCTTCTGGTTCACCAGCCGGATGGCGTTCCACGCCTCCACCGGGTTCGTGCCGCTCGGCGGCAACACGGTCTTCGTCCGCCGCGAACTGCTCGAGCGGGCGGGCGGCTGGCCGCTGTCGATCACCGAGGACTGCGCGCTCGGGGTCCGGCTGACGGCCGAGTTCGGCGCCAAGGTGGCGACCGCCTACAGCGCCAAGCTGACGACCCGCGAGGAGGCGCCGACGACCATATTCAACAAGGAGATCGGCTCGCTGTTCTGGCAGCGGGACCGCTGGATCCGCGGCTTCATCGAGCAGTTCATCGCGGGCCGCTGGCTCAACATGCCCACCCCCCGGCAGCGCGTGCTCGCGGGCTACATCCTGGCCACCCCGATCCTGCAGGCGATGTCGTTCTTCCTGCTGCCCACCGCGATCATCTTGGGCCTGGCAGTGAACACGCCGATCGCGCTGGCGCTGCTGCTGTTCACCCCGTACGTCCCGATGGGGCTGACCACCGCCACCCAGGTGATCGGGCTGCACGAGTTCTGCCGCAAGTACGACAAGAAGGCCAGCCTGTGGCACTACGCCTCGCTGGTCTTCCTGGCGCCGCTGTACCAGATCGTGCTCTGCGGCGCCGCCGCGGTCGCCGTCTACAAGTACGCGACCGGCGACAAGACCTGGTACAAGACCGGCCGGGCGGGCGAGCACCGAGGCGTGGTGGCAGCGACCGTCATCGCCCCAGTCGCGGGCGAACTCGAAGACGCCGCCGCGTGAGCGAGTCCCTGCCGCTCGACGAGCGGGACGACACGGCGTGAGCGCACCCGCACCACCGCTGCCGGCCCCGGGTGAGGCCGACGAGCAGCGGCCGAGGCAGGCGCCTGGCCGGGTCGGCCGGATCCGGTGGCTGCGGAATCGGCCCGCCCGGCCGCAGTTCGTCGACCGGCTTGCGGCCTGGGTCCGCGCCCACCGCACGGTCCTGCTCGCGCTCGGCATCCCGCTCGTCCTCGTCGTCGTCGCCACCGCCTGGAACCTGCAGGGCTGGCCCGGCCGGGTCGACGAGGACGAGGGCACCTACGTGGCCGAGGCGTGGGCGATGATCTACCAGCATCATCTGGCTCCCTACACCTACTGGTACGACCACCCGCCGC
>Ga0335073_10012737_pt1 | contig 11802 bp, 15 predicted proteins | sample Lox_Sample_22_FD_207093 | JGI IMG/M metagenome (GOLD analysis project Ga0335073, IMG submission 207093) | Soil microbial communities from Loxahatchee National Wildlife Refuge, Florida, United States - Lox_Sample_2.2 | ecosystem: Environmental > Terrestrial > Soil > Wetlands | place: USA... | reverse complement strand
ATGTCATTCGTAAGTCTCTTGATCGATTGTCACTGATGCAGTGATCTTGTCTCAGCGATTGTTCTCCTTGCATCGGGAGCCGACAACGTGGAAGTCAGAGATTTCTACATGGGTCTACTCGTCAATCCGATCCAACAACGATTCCAGCCTGTCTTCCGATTAACAAATCTCAGCAATGTTGAAATGGATAAAATCTGCAACGGCGTTGAGGTACGCCTCTCTTCTTAATTAAGAACTAACTCTGTCAGATGCTGGAAGGCATTTTCAACGCGTCTCAACCAAGTACACAGCAAATGATTTTCCAATTCGTTCTGAAGTTTTTGCAGCCTATAGCTTCTCTTATCGCTCGAGTGAGTGTAGAGAGAACCGTTGCAATTGCAGCTCTGCGATTATTTGAGTTGATTACTCGCAAGGCGGATTTCACCGACGAGTGGGCAAAACCCGAGAAAAAGCGATTAGAAGTTGCAATCGGTGAATTACTCGCGAATTATAGACGGTTAAATGATGGTATCTGTCCCTTCCGAACATTCTGACTTGAGATACCAAGGATGATATGAGTGAAGATGAACCTTTTGTTGATATATGCTATGTTGCTGACATGTTGGATAATATGATTGCTAGCGATACTCTCCAATTTGGTATCTATCCCAACTATCGAAAGCGCTAACAAAAGAACCGTTCACGCCGTGGAGTTGGGAATTGTTCAGTCTAGGTTTAGATATAATACTTCTTAAGATGACTCCTGAAAACTTTGAGGTACACTTCCGACTCCAGTCGTACTAACATCAGATCCCTCAACCATCTATACACGTTTCCAGATTATTATTGAGAATGTTAGAGCATCAAACAGCCCAAATACTTCAACTTCCACAAACAAGAATATCACAACTAATCTCCTCTTTGATCCTGTGTATTCGAAATCCTCTCAAAGAGGTACAAGAATCTGGCTTCAGAGCCATCGCTTCTCTAGCCTTATACATCCGTATGAACTCTGCACCATCTTTCGTCCAAGAACTACTGGAAATGTTGCTTACTGAGACCATGGCTTCTCTTTTCATAGGAGGAGTTGACACCGACAGTGTTTCAAGTGCATGCAGTGCAGTTCATGGTCTATCCACCATTCTTCCGGTATGTCACCCATATTTATCATCCTAATGAAAGGAAAAATATCAAAGTCTGCTACATAGTGTTCTTCAAAGGTGTCAAGGTGAGAAATATGAACGACTTGGTCGTGCACTTGAGAAGTTTACGGTTTCGGCAAGAAAGAAATTTGAGGGTCTGGGAATGGAGATGGATCCAGAAGGAAATCTGCGAGATCTCGTTAGTGCGAGGGAAGTTGAAATTAATGAACAAGAGATATGGGGTAGTTTGGAGGTTATCTGGGGTGTTCTGAGAGTGAGATGAAACAATCAGGACACTTGGGCAGAGGAACTGGTGAAAAAAGACTGTATTGTAAAGCCAATGGCCGATAGTAGAGCTCTCGACGATATTAGCATGAAGCCTATCTTCACGTGCTTTTTCTGCTGATAATCCAATCGGACAAACGGATGGGTTAGGTGAGCCTAAGATAGGGGTTCCAACTTCTCCGCATGTTGATCCTCGCTTGGAACCGGAAGCTCCCAGACAACTGACAACTGAGAACGATAAGGCACAATGAAGCTCTCCCCAAGAGAGATTGACAAGGTATGATTGCTCATGAATCATACTGATATCGTAGCTCGTAATCGCGCAAGTCGGATTCATTGCGCAGAGACGACTCGCAAATGGAGTCCAATTGAACCAGGTGGAAGCAACTGGATTAATTGCCTCACAATTGCATGAACTCGTAAGGACAGGTATCCAAAACCCCAAGTGAAAGAAGCAGGGACTAAAATAAGGTCGTTATTCTGTTGCCCAACTCATGACAGAGGGAAAGCAAATGCTCGGTCGAAGACATGTCCTAGTACCGAACCCCCCAATTCGTCACTAATTAATGTCTAGCCCCCTGTAGTGGACGGGCTGCATGAGATTCAGATTGAAGGTACTTTTAAGGATGGAACGTATCTTGTCACTGTACATGATCCTATTTGTACAGATGACGGCAACCTCGAGAAAGCGTTGGCCGGCTCCTTTTTTCCAATTCCCTCGAGCGATCTGTTTCCTCTCCACAATGCCTCTGCTTATTCACTTGAAAACAAACCCGGCGCGGTGGTAGTAGAAAAAGGGAGTATCGTTTTGAACAAAGGCAGAACAAGGACCAAATTGAAGGTCACGAACAAAGGTGACAGACCAATCCAGGTTGGATCTCATTACCAATTCATTGAAACCAATCCCTATCTTGACTTCGATCGGGCCATCGCATATGGGAAGCGACTCGACATCGCAGCTGGGACAGCAGTCCGCTTTGAACCTGGGGATACCAAAACAGTCATATTGGTCCCAATAGCGGGTAATCGCATCATCCAAGGCGGCAATGGTCTAGCCTCGGGCCCGGTGGAGGAAAGCCGAATTCACGATATTGTACAAAAGTTAGAGGCTCTAAACTTCAGTCATACACCTCAGATCGACGAATCGGACCGCCCAGACATTCCACCATCTACCATGGACAGACAAGCGTATGCTGACATGTTTGGGCCTACAACTGGCGATTATGTACGTCTCGGAGACACTGATTTGTGGATCCAAGTTGAGAAGGATTATACGGTTTATGGTGACGAATGTAAATTTGGTGGTGGGAAAGTGTTGAGAGACGGTATGGGACAAGCCAGCGGTCGACCAGACAAAGAATGCTTGGATTTGGTTGTGACCAACGCCCTCATCATCGACTATACTGGAATTTACAAGGTAAGATACTTACGCAAACTTGCGGTTGATGTGGACATTAGGCCGACATTGGGGTTAAAGACGGACATATTGTGGGTATTGGGAAAGCTGGGAATCCAGATGTGATGGAGGGAGTTCAGCCTAATATGGTCGTTGGTTCTTGTACAGATGTCATTGCTGGTGAGAAACAAATCGTCACGTACGGTGCTTTCGATTCTCATATCCATTTCATATGTCCTCAGCAGGCGTACGAGGCTATAGCTTCAGGTGTCACAACTATGCTTGGTGGAGGAACAGGTCCAAGTACGGGGACCAATGCAACGACTTGTACACCTGGCCAATTTTACATGGAAGCCATGTTCCAGGCAATTGACACGCTACCTCTTAACTTTGGCATTACAGGAAAAGGAAATGACACGCTGACACAGGGTCTAAAGGAGCAAATATTGGCTGGCGCAGTAGGACTGAAGCTCCACGAAGACTGGGGAACTACCCCAGCAGCTGTGGATGCATGCTTGAGGTGCGTTTCTCAGATGGCTGTCTAATTGCGGTAGTGTGTGTGATGAATATGATGTTCAATGCTTAATTCATACGGATACCTTGAACGAGTCTTCGTTTGTTGAGGGAACAATAGCTGCTTTTAAGGTTCTTCACTCTGCCACATTGTGCTGACGTTATAGGGGCGGACGATCCAGTACCGTCCTCATTGCTATACTTACTAACGAACAGCACTTACCATACAGAAGGAGCTGGAGGAGGCCATGCGCCAGATATAATTACTGTGGTTGAACACCCTAATGTTCTTCCTTCGAGTACAAATCCAACCCGACCATTTACCCGCAATACACTCGACGAACATTTGGATATGCTTATGGTTTGTCACCATCTGTCCAAAGATATTCCGGAAGACATTGCCTTTGCTGAATCACGAATCAGAGCAGAAACCATCGCAGCAGAGGATGTACTCCACGATCTTGGAGCCATCAGTATGATGTCATCCGACTCACAAGCTATGGGACGATGTGGTGAAGTCATATTACGAACCTGGAAGACTGCAAGCAAGAACAAGAGCCAACGAGGAGTACTCAAAGAAGATCAACGACCGGGTGCTCGAGAGGCAGACAACTTCAGAGTCAAACGGTATGTTTCTAAGTATACGATCAATCCGGCAATTGCCCACGGAATGAGCCATCTCATTGGAAGCGTGGAAGTGGGTAAACTTGCCGACCTTGTATTCTGGAATTTCTCGGATTTTGGGGCGAAGCCTAATATGGTCTTGAAATCGGGTTTCATTGCATGGTCTCAGATGGTAATATGTCGCTAGCCCTTCTACTGATATTCTAGGGCGATGCCAATGCATCCATCCCGACAGTTCAACCAGTTATATCTCGGCCTATGTTTGCAGCGGCTGTTCCACAGTCTTGTATCACTTTTGTCTCTCAGGCTGCAATGGATCTCGGGGTGGCGACACTGTATGGACTAAAGAAGAGAGTGGAAGTCGTGAAAGGATGCCGAGGAATTGGCAAGAAAGACATGAAATATAACGACGCAATGCCTAAGATGCACGTGGATCCGGAGAGTTATGCAGTGTCGGCCGATGGTATACCGTGTGTCTGTGATGCGGCAGCGGAGTTGCCGCTCACACAAGGCTACTTCTTGTTCTGAGGTCTTATGGTTATTTGACATTATTTATGTATATCTGTTCTAGTTACTAAAATCGATGCCTGTAGTCAAATCAAGTCTTATTCGATCCCGCTCTTTTCGATAAATCCTCCAGTGCAGTCGAGATATCCACTCCCAAGAATTCCTTATGTGTCTTTCCTTTAAGGAGAAGATCAGCATAATTGATGCTCCCACTCGTCGGATACTTGGGGTTGAATCCGACTTGCACAGGTTGCGCTAACAAAGCTTGTAATTCGTTCTTCCACGACTGCAGTTCTCTTTTAGAAACTTGGTCAGTTCTCTGCTTGCCATATTTCCTTTATATTAGAATAAAGAATAGAGAAGACCATACCCCTTTGAATTAATAATGGTGCCGAGCTCTTCAGTATCTACTCCAAGCTCATCAGCTGCTTCCGCGAAGAACTTCTCTTCCTTTCCTTTTCTCTGAACTTCGAGACTAGCATTCACAACTTTCTGAGCCAGATCGACTCGGTGCCGTAACTTTGAAACTATTATTCGGTGGACGGGAAAGATATCCGGCATCTTACTGAGGAATTTACTCTTATCAAGTTTCATTACCATTTGTCGCAAGGGCTTCTGTTCCTCGGGGCAGCAAAGCAATATAGAAACACCTTGTTCTGTTCCACGAGCTGTTCGACCAGACCGATGTATGTATGTATCCGTTGCACGGGGAAGGTGATAATGAACCACATGTTGAACACTGGGAATATCAAGACCTCTTGCTGCAACATCGGTAGCAATTAAAATCGCATTTGACGACGCTTTGAACCTTTCAAGACCCTGAAGTCGTTGCTTTTGACGCAGTTGCGAGTGTAGGCCGATCGCAGGGAGTCGCAGTTCTGTTAGCAGCGGCACAATGCGACGAACGGCATCGATTGAATTGACGAAAACTAGAGTACGGCCAGGGTATCTCAGCAGGAAGTAGTACAAGAAAAGATCCTAAGCGTCAGATGGAATCAAGGGGCAATCTACCTTCTCCATTTTATCACATTGGATCATAGCCTCTACGATTTGCGAAGCTACTGCGGTTTCAGGATTTGCATCAACAAACTCGGGAGGCTTTTCTCGGAACCTTAGCTTCTGTAACAGGAATTCTGTCCATTAGGTTTGCTTGAACTAAGAAGATACCTAAGGCATCGTCCTGTGATAACAGATTCTCTTCAAAGTTCTTCCGTTTTAGCTTCTGTTGTAACTCCTTTTGAAAAGTTGCAGAGAACACAAGTGTATGTTTCCCTTCTCCTCCATTCACAAAGTCCAGAATCTTTTCAATTTCGGCGAAATGCCCATCCTGCAATAATCTATCCGCTTCGTCAAGGACCAAAAACTGAATCTCCTTCATTGCTTTCTCAAGTCCAAGCGATTTTGACTCTGGGCTACTGAATACATCCCATAATCGTCCAGGAGTGCCAACAATGACACTAGGCTTTCGTTTGAGAAGTCGAATTTGTTTTTCAACGGAGAGACCGCCAGTCACACTAAATACCGTCATTGCTCCAAGCGAAAATTTCGCTATATCTTCGAGATGCGATACAATTTGTTTCGCTAGTTCCCTCGTGGGGGCTACGACTAAGGCAGTTGGTGCCTTTGACCTTGCGTCTGGAAGCGACAGGACGTGTTCCAATATGGGAATACCGAACGCCAGTGTTTTCCCAGATCCGGTACTCGCTTTGCCTATTAAGTCATGTCCCTTCATGATCTTCGGTATTGCCAACGATTGAATCGGAGTTGGAGAAGTAAAGCCCAGCGATTGTAATGCTTGGAGCGTAGGCATAGACAAAGTCAGGGTTGACCACCCTGGGAGATCAAATTCAAGGGGGAGGTCTTCTGGCTGTTGAAATGGATTTTGGCTTGCTGACTGTTCTCCTTGTGCAGAGACATCCTCTGCAGTGTCCTTGATGCCATGCCATTCCTCCTCGACGAGTGGATCCTCGTGACTCTTGACGGGGAGAGATTTCTTTGGTTTTTTGGGCTGCTGTTTTCGCTCGTTTACAACCTAAAGTTAGAAAAGAAAAAATAGGCCATGCACCTTGAACTGAACTACTTTGCCGCTATCGCCACCGACGTATTCCACATCTACTCCTTCAATTTCCTCAAAATCATCAAATTCGTCATCCAACAGGGAAACTTTTTTCCATGCAAGTTGACCAATTTTCACAACTTCTCCAGACTTTGCGCTTCCATTCGGGGCTTTGGTTGAAGGTTTAACTTCTGCGTCATTCCGAGAGGGTTTTCGCTTTCTCTTCCTTGAAGGTCCCTGTCCGCCTATCGATGGAGGATTCATTGTTCGTCGAAGAGGCCCTAGGACGGAAGCATGCAAATTTTCGCAATGGGATGTGATCGGCAAAAGTTTCGCGAAGTTTGCTTGCGATCCAATTTTTTTCTTGATTGGCTCCCATGTTCTACGTCCTGGACGATCTCCAAGTCATGACGAAAACTTTTGCAAGGCTTACAAGGGAATCTAATGAGCTTTTGATGTAGTTTCCTATCAATTCTCACACCTATTCGCTTCTACGCAGACGATACTCTATGGTTTTCCTGAAGAAACCACTTCAAGTCCTCCGGATTCACACCCTAGAAAATCAGAAATGGGAATGAATAACGAGGTACAGGAGTAATTCCATGACCAAGATTTACGATGTATCCTCCCTTTCCACCTCCAAAGCCTTTCACAATACGTTCCACCTCTTTCGAAATGTTCGCTTGCGGGCCATATAGAACGTTCGGATCCATATTACCTTGCAGAACTTTATTTGGTCCAACTCGTTCCCTTGCCTGTTCTGGATCATGCGTCCAGTCCAGACTGATGACGCTGTAATCGCTTTTCGAGAGGCCTTCCAGAGCATACCAAGCTCCCTTTGCAAAAACGATCGTTGGGACCCGTTGACGTGAGGGATAATATCCTTTTGAATCTAATAGTTGATGTAGTTTGGTCGGAATCTGGAGGAGATAGGGTAATGAGAAGATTGCAAAGTCGCTAGGCGACAATTCTCCTGCCCAAGAATCAAATACTTGCACCATCTTTGATCAGTGGCAATTTAAAGGATGATGTGTACCTGAGCTCCAGCAATGATCTGCTCTGCAAGAAATTCCACGGCGATATCCGTGATTCGTTGAAGTAGTCCTTTCGACTCTTCAGGATACTTGTACAACCAGCTCTTGGCTTTTGTCAAAGTCTTACTTCCACCTCCTTCAATCATATACGCCAACAACGTCCACGGAGCCCCAATAAAACCCAACAAGGGCACTCGTCCATTCAACTCTTTCCTCGTCAAAGTAATAGCGTCCATTACATATCCCAATTCCTTCTTAACATCCACAACCTCTTTCAACTTTTTAATATCCTCAGGAGTAGTAAGCGGATCATCAAACGTAGGTCCCTTAGCCTCGACCATTTGAATTGTCATTCCCATTGCTTTCGGTATAACCAGAATATCCGAAAAGATTATAGCTGCGTCGAGAAGACCAGCATATCGATCGATGGGTTGGATAGTAATCTTACAGGCTAGCTCGGGAGTTTCACATAATTGGAAAAAGTCATGATGTTTTCGGACCTCGCGGAATTCTAGAACGTTAGAAAACTGGAATTGGTAGTAGAGAAGAGAGGGGTGATCAGGTACCTGGGAGGTAACGTCCTGCTTGACGCATTACCCAGCATGGTGCCCGTTCGACTTTTTCGCCTCTTGCAAGTCGAAGAATGAGATCGTTTTTCATGGGAGGAAAGTCTCCTGAATTGGCCATTGTAGTTTATGGGCAAATTTGACTGTAGTTGCTTTAAGTAGAGACCATTTAGGACTTGAAAGCAAAGGTGGGATACGGTAGAGATCGAATCGATGAGGACAAAATGGTTCGGAAATTTTGTCAATCTTTTTCCAAAAAGTTCATCCTCTGCGAATCTTCACCAGCTGGTCGCTGCCATCACCGAACTAACACTCGACGATGGCAGCCCAGGTTGCATCAAAAAACGTTCTGAGCATTCTTTATCAACCATTCCTGTCATCCACACGTACGAAGCAATTGACATCCATTCTCAATGCGGCATTGCCGTATCAATTTACTCCCGCTCCCAACACCAGACTGTCAGTCCTCAAAGCAACAAGTCCCTACGACATCATCCTAATCTCTCGAGGCGGCAAACCATTTGCTCCCATTGTCCACCGTGACAGTGTTGACTCGCGTACCACTGGCGAGGTGTCCAAGAAGGACTGGGAGAAATCGGCTAGACGATACAAACCGGCCTTGACAACCTGGAGGGAACTTATAAAACCCAGGATGAAAATCCTCTCTCTAGAGCTACAAAATTATTTCTCGCGGGCATCATTAGAGGAAGGCAATTTCAGACATTGGAAGATCATAAAAGCTGGGTTGAAACAGCACAATCGTCGTCGTGCAGCATCACAGTTGGCTGGTAGGATCAGGGAATTCAGACTTTATAGGAAGGCACAGTTGCGACTGTATCCAATGTTGAAGTCGACAGATGCCTTTGCAAAGAAGGTTGCTAGGGAGAAATTTCATTTGGATCGTCTTTTTGCAAAAGAGATTGAGATTGAAAATCAGAGAGATCATTTTGATGAGGTGAGAAAGAGTTTGGACCAACGGTACAAGGGAATGGGCCTGGTGAAAAGGCATTACGAGGTCGAAAGGAATCAGAAGAAGGTTGAGCATGTGCTGGAGAGTGAAAATGTATTACTTTCGAAACCGTGGATATTGCTTCCCGAGGATCCTGTGGGAGTATGGGGCGACAATTTTCCGTATGAAGTGGATCAATTGATTCAGTTGGCCGTTAGACGGTTTTTAATGACACCAGAGGAAAAGAGGTTGGCACTGGAAGCGGAAGCAATGGAGAAGTTGAAAGACCAATATCGAGAGATCAAGTCACGATTGGGGGAGGACTTTGATCCAAAGGAGTCTCTCGAGGCAATTAAGGAACAATTAAGGGAAGAGCAAAAGCATCAGTGGTCAGAAGATCATATAGGCCTCCAACTGCCAAATTTCGTTGGAACTCTGGAAAAACATAATACACTGCCAAGAACGAGGGAGGAGACTGCTGCATATCGCTTGGCCGAACGAACGCTTGAAGAACGATCGGCTTGGCGAGTAGAAGATTAGAAATATATATTACTCCTATCATCATCATTACCTAGCTTCCCAGTTCTCTCTCGCTCCCTCTTTTCAAAACTTTCGAGACCAGCTCACAAATTCGGTTTAAATGGTTGTTCCCCGCTGCCCGACTTCTTCTCGAAATAGAGTTTCTGGTCCCAATTAGCGACGCTCAAAAGGATTGCGGAGAACTTCTTACCATCTCATTCTGCCCTTTAACAAATCCACATCGCTCATAGAACTTGACATTGTGATCCGCACACACCAACGTCGTCTTGTAGCATCCCACTCGCTCACTGATATGCATCAACGTATGAATGATTTTGATGCCCAGACTTTTCCCTTGTTCTGATTTCGCCACTGCAATGTCCTCGATATGACCAGCCAAAGCACAGGAATGGATACTACCATTAGTCTCTAATGTTCTCATAGTAATAGAGGGAAGGTACAATTTGGCTTCGACGAGGAGAGAACCAACTCCAACAATCTTCTTGGCATTGTTTTCTATGACGATGATGAAGTAGGAATCGTTGCGACGACGGAACCAGTCAAATCGTTCTATCGCGTCAATTCAGGTACAACGTTATACTACCTTGGAACGTTTGTTTTGAGATATCACCAACCGTGGTCAAGACAGCAAGGACATCAAGAACACCTCGTTCATAGTCTCCTGATTTAAGCGGCCGTAGAGAATATCCTGCAGGCAACGCAGAGGCAATGTTTTCAGGGATCAAATCTGTTGAGAAGAGCGTTTCTTCCATTCGCTTCAATTGTTGAGCAAAAGGTATCTGGCAAATACAATTCACAAAGGAAATGAAGAAAGTTTGATTTCGAAAGGGGTATTTAAAGATTCTGAATTTCTCGAAGTCCGGTACAGGAGCAGGGCAGTGAAGCAGCCCAGTGAGGCGGTGGAACAAAACAGCTCAAAAGAGCGTGTGCGGCGTGCGCCCACTCAGCTAAGGCGTTTGCGCCACGGGATGGATGCGCACGAGCTAAAAATACAAACCAGAAAAACCTGAGATCCAAATTCGTCAATCAAAGGAACAAGCACGATCAATCGCGTAGCTACACCTCCACTCGGTCCTCAGTGTCGCGTCCTCAGGGCACTAAGTTGCAGTTTTCAATCTGCTAGTCCCCTTGATGCAGTTGAAGTCTGCCGTCATTTCAAATTTGAATACGCGCATTTGAAACCTTCGTTCGATTCGAGTTTTCAGATTCTCAATTGACCAACACCGTTTGCGACATGAGACTGCCACAATTATTCCTCCAATTCCTCCTCCTATTCTCCGTTTTAACACAAGTTGCACTAAGTGTATCTTGGTCCCCAGATGATATTGAAGTAACTTCATTCTATTCTAGTTCAATTGTCCTAATGCAAAGGTATTCAATGTGAGACAAAAGCTGCAAAAACTCGAGGGCACAGATATCAATTTCTACGAATATGTCGGCGTGAAAAGGGGCATCTCCGCCACGACGGAGGAAATTGCCAGTGCATACCGACGGAAATCACTAGCATGGCAGTATGTTCCCTCTCGTTCCCTTTTGTGTGAAGCTGACATACAGTCCCGACAAGAGAAGGAAAGGAACATCAAGAAAAGAAGCTCAAGATCGATTCACCTTGTTGGGGTATCTTGCTTTCTTAAAGAGTCGCTAATTCATATAGATTGGTAGGAGACGTGTTACGAAGTCCGCATCGTCGTGAAAGATACGACTTCTTCCTTAAAAATGGATTTCCAGAATGGTACATTCTCACTCGATCTTGTTCTGACTGTCTAGGACCGGAAAAGATTATCTTTACTCCAGATTCAGACCAGGATTAATTTCCACTCTAGTCTTTCTGTTTCTCTTCGTCTCAGGAATGCAATACGTTTTCCATGCCCTAACTGCAAGTCGCCAACGGGCATTTATCAAGCGCTACATAGATGAAGTCAAGCAAACTGCTTGGAGACCATCTGGTGGACTCCCACCTTTAAGCGGTGCCAGGAAATATGTTAGTCTTGGAGCCGACAATGATGAAGGGGATAGACGGGTGAGGAAGTTTGCCGTGGATTTCGATGGGAGTGTATATCTTGTTGATGAGAAAACGGGAGAGGAGAGTTTGCTTGATACCAGAGATGTGGAAGAAGCTTCCTGGAAAAGAACTCTGGTGTATACTTTCCCTTTGTATGTGTGGAATTTGGTTATGTCGCGCGTCAAGGCTGCTCCGAAGATTGTCCAGAA
>Ga0335073_10012736_pt1 | contig 11802 bp, 9 predicted proteins | sample Lox_Sample_22_FD_207093 | JGI IMG/M metagenome (GOLD analysis project Ga0335073, IMG submission 207093) | Soil microbial communities from Loxahatchee National Wildlife Refuge, Florida, United States - Lox_Sample_2.2 | ecosystem: Environmental > Terrestrial > Soil > Wetlands | place: USA: Florida... | reverse complement strand
GGTCGCCACCAGCCCGTTGGAGCCGGACCTCTGGAAGTTGGTGACGCCGAAGATCGAGCCGATCTGGCGCTCGAAGTCGTTGTTGACGATGACGATACGCGACTCGATCAGCACCTGGCGCACCGGGATGTCGAGCGTCGCCACCAGGCGGCGGATGTCGGCCAGCTTGTCGGCGGTGTCGAGCAGCAGCAGGGTGTTGGTGCGCTGATCGACCGCGACGCTGCCACGCTGCGACAGCAGCGAGTTGTTCTGCGACTTGATGAGCGCCGCCATGTCCTCGGCCTTGGCGTAGTTGACCTGCAGGTACTCGGAGCGCAGCGGCGCGAGCTCCTGCACGTCCTTGCGCGCGGCGAGCTCGGCCTTCTCGCGCGTCGCGAGCTCGGCCTGCGGCGCCACGATGATGACGTTGCCGTCCTTGCGCTTATCGAGTCCCTTGGTGCGCAGCACGATGTCGAGGGCCTGGTCCCACGGCACGTTCTGCAGGCGCAGCGTCACGTTGCCGTTGACCGAGTCGCTCACCACGATGTTCTGGCCGCTGGCATCGGCCAGCAGCTGCAGCACCGCGCGCGTGTCGATGTCCTGGAAGTTGAGCGTGAGGCGCTCGCCGGTGTAGACCGGCTTCTCCTCGGCGACGGCGTTGGCCTTGCGGCGCGGCGCCACTTCCACCACGTACTGATCGTCCGACTGGTAGGCGAGCTGCTCGTAGTCGCCGTTGGCGTTGATGGCGATGCGCGCGCCGTTGCCGACGCGGGTCACGTCGAAGCCGACCACGGGGGTGCCGTAATCGGTCGCGTCGTAGCGGCGCACCAGGTTGGCCGGCACGCCGGCGTCGGTGAAGTCGACCAGGATCTGGCTGCCGATCTGGTGCAGGCTGATGTGGATGTGCGGGTCGGAGAGCTTCACGACCACGCGTCCGGCGCCGTCGGTGCCGCGCCGGAAGTCGATCGAGCGCAGCTCGCGGGGACCGGAGCTCGAGCTGGCGGCCACGCTGCCGCCGCCGCCGACCACGGCCGGGGCATGGGCCACGGCGGCGCCCGCCGCGGCAGTGCCGAGCATCACGACGATGTTGTTGCCGTCGACGTGCGCGTCGTAGGGCACGAGCTTGTCGAGGTTGAGCACCACGCGGGTGCGGTCCTTGGTCTCGGCCGCGAGGATGGTGTCGAGGCCCGCCGAGTGCACGTCGATGCGGCGCGAAGGCAGCGCCAGCGCCACGTTCGGCAGGTCGAAGGAGATGCGCGCCGGGTTGTCGATGGTGAAGGACATCGGCTGCGGCGCCGGCCCGGAGAGTTTCATGGTGAGCTGCAGCTGCTGCCCGGAGAGGGGCTGCACGTCCACGGCCTGCAGGCTCAGTTGATCCTGGGCGAGCGCCGGAGTGGCCGCGGCGGCCGCGAGGCCCCCTGCGATCACGATCCAGGCGGCGGTGCCGAGGATGCGTTTGACGAGCTTAGACGCTTGCATTGAGAAACTCCCTGCTGGACCTTACTCGTTCAGTGCAAGCCCGGCGGGGCGTTCCATGTATCCGCCGAGGCTGTCCGGAACGATTTCAATGAGGGTGATCTTGGACGGTGTGATTTCGGTGATCTTGCCTTCGGACTGGCCCATGTGCTCGCCGACCGCGACGCGATGCACCAGGCCGTCCTTGGTCTGCACCAGGCCGTACATGTTGCCGCCGAGGCGCAGCGTGCCGACCATCTTCAGCGTGTCGAGCGAGAACTGCTCGAGGAACTCGCGGTTGCGCTTCTGATCGGGGCGCACCCCGGCAAGTCCGGCGCCGGCGCCCGGGGCGCTCGGCATGAACGGCGAGCGCATCTCCGAGTCCGCGTACACGAAGGTCTCGTAGGGCTTGATCTCCGGCAGCGGCTCGACGCGGCCGCCCGGCTCGCGCTTGGTTTCCTGGATGAAGTTGTTCAGATCGTCGTCGGCGCTCGAGCAGCCCGCGAGCAGCGCATAGCCGAGCGCGGCGAGCACGATGGCGCACGAGCGCAGCGTGGCGTGACGTTTGCGGTGTTGCATGGCCTCAGCCTCCCTGCGCCGGGTGCGGACGATGGGCCACGGAGTCCTTCTTCTTCTCGGCCTCGCCCGCGGCGATCTCGTCCTCGTCGAGATAGCGGTAGGTCTTGGCGGTGAGCTCCATCGACAGCTGGTCGTAGGCGTCCTTGCTGTCGGGCTTGATGCTGATGTCGTCGAGCGTGACGATGCGCGGCAGCGCTGCGATCCCGCTCACGAACTCGCCGAACTGGTGGTAGCTGCCGGTCAGGCGGATCTTGATGGGCTTCTCGGCGTAGAAGTCGCGCCGCACCTCGGCCTCGGGCTGGAACAGCTTCTCCTGCAGCCCCGCGCCGAGCCCGGTCTGGGAGATGTCGACCAGCAGGCTCGGCACCTCGGTCTTGCCGGGGAGCTGGCGCAGCAGTGCGCCGAAGGAGCGCTCGATGTCCTTCAGCTGCTGCTTGTAGACCTCGAGGTTGACCGCCTTGGCGTGCTTGTCCTTGAACTCGCTGCGCAGCTGCTGCTCCTCGGCCTGGCGCTGCGCGAGCTCGGGGCGCTGCTCGCTCCACACGAAGAAATAGGTGAGTCCGATGGTGGCCGCCAGGAAGGCGACGCCCACCGCGCCGGCGCGGATGGCGAACGGCCAGCGTCCCGGATCGCGCGGATCGAGTGACCGCAGTTCCTCGAGCAGATTCATTGCTGCACCCCCGCGGCATCGAGGCTCGCCTTGCGGATCTTGCCCTTGGGCGCCGGCTTCGCGTCGTCCTGGGACGAGGCGGACACCTCGTCCGCGGTGAGCGTGAAGCTCGAGCCCGGGCCCTTGGTGGTCTGCACCACCTGCAGCTCGGGATTGCGCAGCCACTGGGAGGCGTCGATGTTGCGCATGAAGGAGGAGACGCGGGTGCTCGACTGCGCGATGCCGTCGAACTTCAGGCGCTTGTTGGCGCCCGAGCTCACCTGCTGCACGCCGGTGAGATACACCCCGTCGGGCAGCGTCTTCACGATCTCGTCGAACACGTGCACGATGCCGGGCCGCGAGCGCTGCAGCTTCTCGATGACGTCCATGCGCGCGATGAAGCGCTGCTTCTCGGTCTCGAGGCTGTTGATCTCCTCGATCTGCTTGTCGAGCTGCTTGATCTGCACGCGCAGCAGCTGGTTGCGGCGCTGCTGGCCGGCGATCATCGAGTCGAACATGAGATAGGCGGCGAAGGTGGTGAGGATGGCGGCCAGCACCGCGACGCCGAGCGCCACCAGGAACGCGAGCTTGCGCTCTTTACGCTGGCCTTCGCGCCAGGGAAGCAGATTTATGCGTGGCATGTCAGTCGAAGCTCCGCAATGCAAGCCCACACGCAGTCAGGAGCGCCGTGGCGTCGCGCTGCACCGCCTGCGCCTTGGCGCGTGAGGACAACTTCATCTGGCCGAGCGGGTCGCCCTTCTCGGCGGAAATACCCACGCGGCTCGAGATCACCTCGGCGACGCCGGGGATGTTGGCGCAGCCGCCGCACACCAGGATCTTCTCCGGCTGCTCGCGCCCGGAGCCGGAGGCGAGATAGAACTGCAGCGAGCGGCTCACCTGCTGCGTCATGTCGTCGATGAAGGGGTCGAGCACTTCGGACTGGTAATTGCCCGGCAGCCCGCCTTCCTTCTTGGCGCGTCCGGCCTCCTCCATGGCGAGGCCGTAGGTGCGCATGATTTCCTCGGTGAGCTGCTGCCCGCCGAAGGCGAAGTCGCGCGTGTACACGACCTTGAGGTTGCGCAGCACGCTGAAGGTGGTGCTGCTCGCGCCGAAATCCACCACCGCGATGGTGCGATCGATGCCGCCGTCGGGCATCTGGTGCGTCATGAGCTTGCAGGCGTTCTCGAGCGCGAACGCCTCGACGTCGACGATCTTGGCGGCGAGGCCCGCGGCCTTGACCGCCGCCTGGCGCTGCTCGACGTTCTCGGTGCGCGTCGCGACGAGCAGCACGTCGTTCGACTCGGGATCCTTGTCGTTCACCCCGAGGACCTCGAAGTCGTAGGAGACCTCGTCCATCGGGAAGGGGATGTACTGGTCGGCCTGCATCTCGACCTGGGCCTCGAGGTCCGAGGCGCGCAGCGAGCGCGGCATCTGGATCACCTTGGTGATGGCGGCGTCGCCCGAGATCGCGATCGCGACCTCGTCGCTCTTGGCGCCGGCGCGCTTGACCGCACGGCGGATGGCCTCGCCGACCGCCTCGGCGTCGACGATCGCCTTCTCGTTGATGGCGTTCTGGGGCGTGGGCTCGGCCGCGTAAGCCTCGACCCGGTACTGCCCGCCCGCCATCGCCAGCTCGATCAGCTTGACCGAGGAGGTGGTGATATCGAGACCCAGCAGCGGCCGGTACTTGCGCTGAAGAAGGAACATTTTTTATTTCCTTTTCAGGATTTTACGCCTGAAAGTGACCGCCCTGTATAAATCCGGAGACACTATATAACAGCGCAAAGTTAAATTGAACGTGAGGAGCCTCACGGTTCCACGGGGCGGTATGGACGCACGCCGGCGAACCACGAAGGGCGTCACGCCCCGTGGGCGCGGGGTCGCGGGTCAACGAATGTCGCTGCGCCTTGTCCAAAGCGTCCTGTGAGGAGACGGTGAGCCAGCCGGAGCGGACCGATCGGTGCTGCGCGCGCGGAGTGCGGTGGACCGCAGCTCCGTCCCCGATGAGGGCTGCGTGGCCCTGATGGGGGGGAGTGCGTTAACGTTCCAACCGGCAACCCCGCTGTCGTAGGCACGTACGCCCGTAGACCGGAGGCTTTGCGTCCCCACCTTTCGGTGAGTTTGCCCTGATGCGGCGGGTACTATGCATAGCGCTCCGGGCGAGCGCAAGGTGACAGAGTTGGTTTCTGTGAAATGGAATTGGTTTCGGATTATGACCTGCATCGCCGGGGGCGTGATGTTGGTCACATTTCTGGCGGCCTGGGCCCTCGGCTGCGCCTACGTGTACCTGGTGCCGACGCTGCCCTCGACCGAGGCGATGCGCAACGCGGAGCTGCAGGTGCCGCTGCGCGTCTACACGCGCAGCGGCGCGCTGATCGCGCAGATCGGCGAGCAGCGGCGCATCCCGGTCACCTTCGAGCAGATCCCCGAGGTCGTCAAGCACGCCTTCCTCGCCGCCGAGGACGAGCGCTTCTTCGAGCATCACGGCATCGATTACTTCGGCGTGATCCGCGCGGCGGTGGTCGACGTCATCTCCGGGCACAAGACCCAGGGCGCGAGCACCATCACCATGCAGGCGGCGCGCAACATGTTCCTGTCGCTCGACAAGACCGCGCGCAGGAAGCTCCAGGAGACCTTCGTCACCTATCGCATGGAGCACGAGTTCAGCAAGCAGGAGATCTTCGGGCTCTACCTCAACGTCATCTTCTTCGGCCAGCGCTCCTACGGCGTGGCCGCCGCGGCCGAGGCCTTCTTCGGCAAGACCCTCGACAAGCTCGACGTCGCCGAGGCCGCGACGCTCGCCGGCGTCCCCAAGGCGCCCTCCAGCTACAACCCGATCGTCAACCCCGAGGCCGCGACGCAGCGGCGCGCCTACGTGCTGCGCCGCATGCGCGAGCTCGGCTACATCGATGCCGCGACCGCCGAAGCCGCCAACCGCGAGCCGATGCACGCGCGCGCGCACGCGCCGCTCTACGACATCGAGGCCCCCTACGTCGCCGAGATGGCGCGCCTCGAGCTGCGCCAGCGCTTCGGCGCGAGCGCCGAGACCGCCGGCTACAAGGTCTACACGACGCTCGACGGGCGGCTGCAGGCGGCCGCCAACCGCGCGGTGCGCATCGGCCTCATCGAGTACGACCGCCGCCACGGCTGGCGCGGCCCCATCGGGCACGTCGAGCTGCCGACGGGCCAGCCTCCCGACTACGACGACCTGGTCGATGAGTACGCCACCATCGGCGACCTCACTCCCGCGATCGTCACGGCGGTCGACGAGCGCGACGTGAAGACCTACGTGAAGTCGGCGGGTCCTGCGACCATCGACTGGGACGGACTCGCGTGGGCGCACAAGGCGCTCGCGAACGAGGCCGTCGGCCCCGCGCCCACCAGGGCGGCGCAGGTGCTGAAAAAGGGCGACGTCGTCTACGTGATCGCCGATGAGGCCGGCCACGCGCAGCTCGGGCAGGTCCCGGAGGCGCAGAGCGCCCTCGTCGCCCTCGATCCCAACGACGGCAGCATCGTCGCCCTGGTCGGCGGCTTCGACTACTTCACCAACAAGTACAACCGCGTCATCCAGGCCCGGCGCCTGCCGGGCTCCGGCTTCAAGCCCTTCCTCTACTCGGCGGCGCTCGAGCACGGCATCACGCCGGCGAGCACCTTCCTCGACGCGCCGATCGTGCTCGAGGGCAACGGCGCGGAGGAAGCCTGGCGCCCGGAGAACAACGAGCGGCAGTTCGGCGGTCCGACGCGCCTGCGCGAGGCACTGGTGCATTCGCGCAACCTCGTCTCGATCCGCGTGCTGAAGGAGCTCGGCGTCGACAACGCCATCGACTACGTCAGCCGCTTCGGCTTCGACCCCAAGACCATGCCGCACGACCTGACGCTCGCCCTCGGCACGCTCGAGGTCACCCCGCTCGAGCTCGCCGCCGGCTACGCCGTGTTTGCCAACGGCGGCTACCGCGTCCAGCCCTATTTCATCGACCGCATCGAGGACGCCTCCGGCCAGGTGGTATGGCGCGCCGCCCCGCGCCTGGTGTGCGCCCAGTGCGATGCGGGGGGCGGCAACGCGCCGCAGCCGCAGGCAAGCGCGGTCAAGGTGGCAGCCGCGGGCGCGCCGGCCACGCTCCCGGGCGGCGACCCGCGCGCCGCCGCCCCCGGGGAGAGTCTCGACGGCGCACCGGCGGCGGGTGAGCCGCTGCCGCCCGACCGCATCGCCCCGCGCGTCATCAGCGCGGCGAACGCCTACGTCATGACCGACATGATGAGCGACGTGATCCGCCGCGGCACGGGCGTGCGGGCGCGGGTGCTGGGACGCGAGGATCTCGCCGGCAAGACCGGCACGACCAACAAGGCCGTGGACACCTGGTTCAACGGCTTCACCGACAACCTGGTGGCGACCGTGTGGGTGGGCTTCGACCAGGACAAGCCGCTCGGCGAGAGCGAGGAGGGCGCGCACACCGCGCTGCCGATCTGGATCGCCTTCATGCGCGAGGCGCTGCGCGGCGTGCCGGAGGAGCACCGGCCCATGCCCGACGGGGTGGTGAGCCTGCGCATCTCGCCGCTGACCGGCGAGCTGGTGAGCGATGAGAACCCGACCGGCATCACCGAGATCTTCATGGCCAATCATCTGCCGCAGAACGAGCCCGGCAACATGCAGAACACCGAAGGCCAGCAGAGCGGCGAGCCGATATTCTAGTTAATTGGGCAAAATCGCAGGAAGCGATTTTGCCGGACAGCAGCTTCGGTGCCGGCGGTGAAAGGCGCGGCTTTCACCGCCTACACGGTGCAATTGACGGGAGTCGACCTATGTCCCGGGCTGACAACTTACGGCGCGCCCTGGCGCAGGAGGCCGCGCGCATCATGGCCGAGCACGGCGTGCAGGACTTCCTCACCGCCAAGCGCAAGGCCGCCGAGCGCTTGGGGGTCACCGACGTCGCCGCGGTGCTGCCGAAGAACCGCGAGATCGAGGTGGCGCTCGCCGAGTACCAGCGCCTGTTCGGCGGCGAAGCGCACGTCGAGCACCTGAGCGCGCAGCGCCGCGCGGCGCTCGCCGCCATGCGGCGCCTCGCCGAGTTCGAGCCGCGCCTCGTCGGCGCGGTGCTCTCCGGTACCGCCACCGAGCATTCCGACGTGCAGCTGCACCTGTTCGCCGACCGCGCCGAAGCGGTGACCCTGCGGCTCATGGATTTGCACATCGCGCACGAGGTGACCGAGCGGCGGGTGAAGCTCGATGCCGAGCGGGTGCGGCCCTTCCCCGGGGTACGCTTCGCGGTCGACGATTGCTCGATCGAGGTGACGGTGTTTCCGGCGGACGGCATCCGCCAGGCGCCGGTGAGCCCGGTGGACGGGCGGCCGATGCGCCGCGCCACCGCCTTCGAGGTCGAGGCGCTGCTCGGCGAGACGCTCGACTAGCTAGCGCTTGCTGACGTCGACGTATTCGCGCCGCGTCGGGCCGGTGTAGAGCTGGCGCGGGCGGCCGATGCGCATGGCGGGGTCGGAGATCATCTCCTGCCAGTGCGCCACCCAGCCGACGGTGCGGGCGATGGCGAACATCACCGTGAACATCGAGCGCGGAATGCCGATGGCGCTGTAGATGACGCCGGAGTAGAAATCCACGTTCGGGTAGAGCTTGCGCGAGACGAAGTACTCGTCCTTGAGCGCGATCTCCTCGAGCCGCAGCGCCAGCTCGAACAGCGGACTGTCGGTGCGCCCGAGCGCGGCGAGCACCTTGTGGGCCATCGCGCGGATGATCTTGGCGCGCGGATCGAAGTTCTTGTAGACGCGGTGGCCGAAGCCCATGAGGCGGAAGTGGCTCGACTTGTCCTTGGCCATCGCCAGGTACTTCGGGATGTTGTCGACCGAGCCGATCTGCTCGAGCATCGCCAGCACCGCCTCGTTGGCGCCGCCGTGCGCCGGACCCCACAGCGCCGATACGCCCGCCGAGATGGCCGCGTAGGGATTGGCGCCGGTGCTGCCGGCGAGCCGCACCGTCGAGGTGCTGGCGTTCTGCTCGTGGTCGGCGTGCAGCACGAACAGCAGATCGAGCGCCTCGCAGGCCACCGGGTCGAGCCGGTACGGCTCGCACGGCACCGCGAACAGCATGTTGAGCACGTTGCTCGCGTAGTCGAGATCGTTGCGCGGGTAGATGAAGGGCTGGCCGAGCGAGTGCTTGTGCGCGGCCGCGGCGATGGTCGGGAGCTTGGCGATGATGCGGTGGGAGAAGATCTCGCGATGGCGCGGGTTATGGATGTCCATCGAGTCGTGATAGAAGGCCGACATCGAGGCCACGACTCCCGACACCATCGCCATGGGATGCGCATTGGCATGGAAGCCGTTGAAGAAGCGCAGCAGCCACTCGTTGATCATCGTGTGATAACGGATGTTGCCGTTGAACTCCTCGAGCTGCTTCGCCGTCGGCAGCTCGCCGATCAGCAGCAGGTAGGCCACCTCCATGAACGAGCTCTTCTCGGCGAGCTGCTCGATCGGGTAGCCGCGGTACAGCAGCACCCCGGCGTCGCCGTCGATGTAGGTGATGCGGCTCTCGGTGGCCGCGGTCATGCCGAAGCCCGGATCGTAGGTAAAGACGCCGAGATCCTTGTGGATCGTGGCGATGTCGAGCGCCGCCGGCCCGATGGTGCCGCTGCGCACGGGCAACGCGCTCTCGTGCCCGCTCTCGGGATCGGTGAGTGTGAAGGTCTTCTGGGTCATTGCGCCGCGGCTTCCATGGCCCGCTCTGCGTGCCTATCGGCGCAGAGCACCTGAATCTTAAAGAGGTTTACATGGACCACGCGCCACAATCAAGGCGCGCGGCCCCGGCTGTGAGGCGGCTCACCCGAACGAGAGAGGAGAGGAGTGGTGAGCGCGGACCGCCTGCGGTCCGCGCATCCGTCTTACTTGGCGGCGCCGGTCGTGGCGCCGGTGGCGGTGGCGGCGGCGTACTTCTTGCGGAACTTGTCGACGCGCCCGGCGGTATCGACGATCTTCTGCTTGCCCGTATAGAAAGGATGGCAGTTCGAGCACACCTCGACCTGCAGGTCGTGGCCGAGCGTCGAGCTCGTCTTGAACGTGTTGCCACACGTGCAGCTGACGGTGATCTCTTTGTACTCGGGATGAATGGCGGCTTTCATGGCGGCTCGGACTCTCGGGAGGGCTCACCGCTTCATGGGGCGGCAGCGGGCTCGTTTAAAGGGCGCGGGAGTTTAGCGGCAGTGCCGCCGCGCCTCAAGCACGGCCGCCGCAGGGCTTGGCGCGAAGGCCATTCCTTATCCACAGAAGCTGTGGACAAGTCTGTGGACGAGGGGCCCCGCGGGGCTGCGATTTCCCGGGCAGATTGCATTATTGTTACTTTGATCAAAATTTAACCAGGCGTTTTTGCCCTATTATTTCAATAACTTAAGTCGATGATGTCCAGCGGCTTGGGTGCTTTGCCGTGTAATTCACTCATTCTCCGAAGGCCCCTTCGGCGCCTGTGAATAAAGGCCCGGGACGGTCCCGAACACCCCCGGCCGGCGCGATTGACATTGCGGAAGCGCCGCTCGTTTGCGGCCTTTCGACCAGGAACTCCGTCAGCAAGTCGTTGAGGAACCGCGAGCCCAGGGCGCTCGCGCGATAGCCCCCGGCGGTGCGCTCGAGGAGCCCCCGCCCCAGCAGCCGCGCGAGGGGCGCGGCGATGCGATCGGCGCCGAGGCCGGTGCGGGCGCTGAAGTCCTCGAACGCGAAGCCCGCGGCGAGCCGCAGCGCGTTCAGCATGAACTCGAACGGCAGCTCCGCTGCCGGCACGGGGGTCAGCGCGAGATCCCCGGGCGCGGCCGCGAGATAGCGCCGCGGCTCGCGCGGCTGCACGGTGCGCACGATCGCGCCGCGCTCCGGGAAGGTGAGCTTGCCGTGCGCGCCCGCCCCGACTCCCAGATAGTCGCCGAAATTCCAGTAGTTGAGGTTGTGACGGCACTCGCTCGCGGGCCGCGCATAGGCCGAGACCTCGTAATGCGTGAAGCCCGCGGCCGCGAGCCGCGCCGCGCACTCCTCCAGCATCGCCGCCGCCGCGTCCTCATCGGGAAGCGGCGGGGGGCGCGCGGCGAAGACCGTGCCGGGCTCGAGCGTCAGCTGGTAGTGGGAGAGGTGCGCGGGGGCGAGAGAGAGCGCCGCGTCGACGTCCGCGAGCGCGCCGGCGCGCTCCTGGCCGGGGAGCGCGTACATGAGGTCGAGGTTGAAGTTCGCGAGCCCCGCGGCGTGCAGCTCCCCGGCCGCGCGGCAGGTCTCCGCCGGAGAGTGTATGCGCCCGAGGGCCCGCAGAGCCTCAGCCGAGAAGCTCTGCGCGCCGAGCGAGACGCGGGTGACGCCCGCGGCGCGGTACTCGCGAAACGCCCCGCGCTCGATGGCGCCGGGATTCGCCTCGAGGGTGACCTCGGCATCCGCCGCGAGGGTGAGGTGGCGGCGCGCCGCCGCGAGCAGCCGCGCGATCGCCTCCGGCGGAAACAGGCTCGGCGTGCCGCCACCCATGAACACGCTCACCACCGCGCGCCCGGCGACCGCCGCGGCCTGCGCCTCGAGGTCGCGCTCGAGGCGCGTGAGGTAGGCATCGGCGGGGAGCTCGCCCTGGAGCGCATGGGAGTTGAAATCGCAGTACGGACACTTGCGCACGCACCAGGGGAAGTGCACGTAGAGCGAAAGCGGCGGGGCGGCGAGCGCGGGCATTGCTCTATGCTACGCGCATGCCGACACTGCAGACGCTGCGCGGGCTCTTCCCCGGGGGGTACAACAGCGGCAACGTGCTCAGCCGCATCCCGGGGCCGCGGCGCCTCATCGAAGAGCTGCGCGTCGGCGCCTCCTACCGCACGGTCTTCCAGCGCGCCGTGCTCCCGTACCTGAAGCCCGACTCGCGGGTGCTCGAGCTCGGCCCGGGGAGCGGCTCATGGACGCGCGCCATCCTGAGATACGTCCCGCAGGGCGAAGTGCACACGGTGGACTTCCACGACGTGCGCGGCTGGATACGGCCGCCGCCGGGCGGCGGGCGCCTCGTGTGTCACCAGGTCGCCGACAACTCCTTCGCCGGCGTGCCCGAGGGCGCCTTCGACTTCTTCTGGTCCTTCGGCGTGCTGTGCCACAACAACGCCGAACACATCCGCGAGATCCTGCGCAGCGCACTG